>Ga0224525_1000092_pt1 | contig 46446 bp, 38 predicted proteins | sample CFST100metaG_FD_179874 | JGI IMG/M metagenome (GOLD analysis project Ga0224525, IMG submission 179874) | Peat soil microbial communities from Stordalen Mire, Sweden - C.F.S.T100 | ecosystem: Environmental > Terrestrial > Soil > Wetlands > Peat | place: Sweden: Norrbotten County, Stordalen Mire...
CCAAAAATCGTAATGTTTCCTTCATGACCGGTTCCTCTCCGCTTGTGGCTCTGAGCTGTGCTTCTTTCCTGAATCACAGCCTAACCCACGATCAGCGCACTGGACCGGTCACTCCATGATGACTAATACAGACGTAGGTGTTTCCGCGGCGACGAAGGCGTCGTGTCGTCGACCTATAACGCATGAGATGGAAAGGCGCTGGTCTCTACGCCATGAATGCTTTGAGCGCCGTCACATACTTTTCCGGAAGGCTCTTTTTGTTCATCTGTTTGTCGCAGACAATGTGCGTTGTTTCGCCTTCGGCCAGGAGCTTCCGCTCTTCTTCCCCGGAGGCTTTGCGCCAGATTTTGTAGGCGAACTTGATCAGGGAGCCGCGCACCAGGGCGGGCTGGGTTTCGATCTGGATCTGGTCGTCATAGCGAGCCGAGGCGCGATAGCGGCAGCGGGCTTCGGCAACCGGCAGAATGCAACCGTACAGGCTCTCCAACTGGCTATAGGCCAGCCCCAGCGAACGCAACAACTCGACGCGGCCAATCTCAAACCAGACCAGGTAGTTGGAATAGTAAACGACGCCCATCTGGTCGGTTTCGGCGTAGCGCACCCGTATTTCTGTAGTCACTGACATGGAAGGTTCCTCTGTGTCTGATAATGGACAAAATTCGTCCCCATTTTTCCACGTGGGGGCACAGCTTTTCCACAGCCCAGCCCCGAAAAAATCCAAACGATTGAAAACCACTCTCCGGGGCTAACAGGCTGCGGAAAAAGGCTTATTTTCAAACTAGAACAACTTCGGGCTCATTCTTTACAGTCGAGATCAGTCTTGGTTGTCTCCCACCCTTGAATCAAAAGCGATTCAAGGATGGGGCACGGTACATTCAAAGTCCAAGTGCAACAAATTTCGTGAACAGATTCAAACAGATAGCCGTAGCCGTGCCGTGGGAAAGTGGGAAACGCCCTTTGTTTTCCATCTTTTCCATGGCTTCCTTTTTCCGTCCTCTGGCAACTCAATGCGATGCACTGTTGCACTTGGACCTTGAATCCACCCACCCAACGTCTTGTTAACACTTGAACCGAAAGCACTCCAAACGCCCTAAAAACATTCCTCAAAACCTAAAGGCCTGTTGATTTTCCTCGACTTACGGCACGGCTTTCGCCACTGGATTACAGCCTGATGCGTGAAGACCGGCAGCTTTGATCCCTGCCCCTGATCCCTGCCTTACGGCTTTCCTTGCGTGAAAATGGGCAGCCGGGCCACGTCGTTATAGACGATGAAGGCAAAAAACACGATCAGGATCACGAACGCCACCTGGTAAATCCGTTCCTTCACCTGGATATTGATGTCGCGGCGGATCGTGCTTTCAATCAGCAGGATGAAGATCATGCCGCCATCCAGAATCGGAAACGGGAACAGGTTGAGGATGCCCAGGTTGATGCTGATCATGCCCGCCAGCCCAATCTTCTGATACCACCCCTTCGTTTCAGCCGCATCTCCGGCAACGCGGGCAATCCCGACCGGCCCCATCAACTGCGACATGGGAACCTTGCGCGTGAAGAGCCGCTCCAGCGTCTCGAAGATGAGCGTCGAGTTATCGACGCAGAACTTGGTGGATTTGGACGATGCCTTGCCGATGGGCAGCGGATCGTTGCGATAGGGCGGCGGCGGAACCGCGAAGCCCAGCTTCCAGCCGGAATCGAGCTTGGCCGGACGCGCCACCATGGGCAGCAGCGCGCCGTTGCGCTCGACCAACAGCGAAATCGCCTTGCCCTTGCCTGCCTGCATATATGCGCGCAGCGATGTAATCGTGTGGAAGGCATATCCATCCACGGACCGGATGCCGTCGCCGGCGCGCAGGCCGGCCTGGTCGGCTGGAGTTCCCGGTTGCACTTCCTTGACGCTGATCGGGCCGGGCGTGAACTGCGGCAGCATACCCGCCAAATCCTCGCCCTTCAATTCCGCAGGCACGCGCAAAAAGGTATGCACCAGCGCGCCGCCGCGCTCGACCGTAACCGGAACCGTCTGATTGGGGTCCAGGCCAATGCGTTCGACAACTCCATTCCAATCGGGATTATCGGCCTCGGCAAAGTGGCGGATCGTGTCTCCGGGTTGAATGCCCGCCTGCGCCGCCGCCGAGCCGGGAATCACCCATTCGACGGTCGTGGTCTTGATTTCAACGGCCGGAACCTCGTTGATCCATGCGTAGTAGAAAAACATCAGCACGAAGGCCAAAACGAAGTTGGCGAAGGGACCGGCAAAGCCGATCAGCATCTGCTGCCAGCGGGGATGCGCCGTGAGCGCGCCGGGATCGTCGGCCGCAGCCACGGTTTCCGTGCCGGGCGCGTCCTTGCCGGGCGCTTCCAGGTTCTGCTCCGAGCTTTCGCCGGTCATTTTGACGTAGCCGCCAAACGGTAGCAGGCAAACCTTATAGTCCGTATCGCCGTATTTCACGCCGAACAGACGCGGCCCAAAGCCCAGGGAAAACGCCTCGACGCGAACTCCGCAGAGCTTGGCGAGAACGAAGTGGCCAAACTCGTGAACCACCACCATGACGGCTATGAGCACGATGAAGGCGACGACAGCGACTATAAATTCATGCATAAATGTCTTATTTTTCCTTGATACGGCGCGCTTCGTCCAGGTTTACTTCAGCAGCGCTCGCGCGGTTTCGCGCGCCTCACGGTCTTGTGCGAGCACCTCGGCAATGGTGGCCGGATGCGCCTCAGGCGTGGATGCGAGCACTTTTTCAATTGTACGCGGGATTCCCATGAAGGGAATGCGCCGCTCCAGGAAGGCTTCGACGGCCACTTCGTCGGCGGCATTCAGCGCAATGCAATGCGCTCCGCCGATCTTCGCCGCTTCAAAGCCCAGCCGCAGACAGGGGAAGCGCTCCAGATCCGGCTGCTCGAAATCCAGATGCGTGAGCGCCGCCAGATCGAAGGTCAAGGTCGAAGCCGGCCGCTCCGGGTAGGCCAGTGCATAAAGGATGGGCAGCCGCATGTCGGTAACCGAAATCTGCGCCAGAATCGAGCCGTCCACATACTCCACCAACGAGTGGACCGTGGACTGCGGATGGACCGTGACCCGCACCTGAGCCGCCGTCACGTCAAAAAGGCGGCAGGCCTCGATGACTTCCAGCGCTTTGTTCAACATGGTCGCCGAGTCAATGGTGATGCGGCGGCCCATCTTCCAGGTGGGGTGCTTCAGCGCCTGCTCCGGGGTAATACTGGCGAACTCCGCCAACGGCAGCTTGCGGAAGGGTCCGCCCGAGGCCGTCAGCCAGATGGTTTTCACCTCCGAGTGCTGGCCCACGCGCAGGCACTGGTGAACGGCGTTGTGCTCGCTGTCGATGGGCAAAATGGGCACATTGCGCTCGCGGGCCGCGCGGGTCAGGATTTCGCCCGCATCCACCATGCACTCCTTGGTGGCCAGCCCCAACGGCTTGCCAGCCAGAATGGCGGCGTAGGTGGCTTCCAGCCCCGAAACGCCCACGATGGCCGAAACCACAAAATCGACCTCCGGCAGGGTCGCGCAGGCGATGGTCCCCTGGGTTCCGTAGACGATCTCGATGCCGCGCACGCCCGCATCGGCCAAGCGCCGGGCCAGTTCGGCGGCCAGTTCCTCGGTGGCCAGCGAAAACAGCTTCGGCCGCCAGCGCAGGGCTTGATCGAAGGCCCGGTCGATGTTGCGCCCGGCCGCCAGCGCGGCCACGGAGAAGCGCTCCGGGAACTGTTCGACGATGGAAAGAGTGCTGGTGCCGATGGAGCCGGTGGAACCGAGAATGGCGAGTTTTTTCACTGTGAAATTGACCTTCCGCTTGCTTTATTATCGCTTATCGCTGGCCGGTCCGGTTTGCTGGGCATTTGGTCGCTTGCTTTCTCGAACGGCGACTTGGCGATCATAAGATGACGAAATGTGCGTGAGGCGCTACGCTTGACAGATGGTCAGGAGCTTTCGGCACGCCGGGGAGGTAACACCATGACGCAAATGTTCAATCCGCCTCATCCGGGCAAGGTCTTGCGCGAATATCTCGCGGGGATGGATGTAACCACCGCCGCCAAGCGCCTGCATGTTTCGCGCACCACGCTTTCGCGCATTCTCAACGGCGCGGCGGGCATTTCGGCGGAGATGTCGCTACGGCTGTCAGACGCGCTCGGAACCCACGCCAGCTTCTGGTATGAGCTGCAAGCTGGCTACGATATTTGGCAAGCATCCCACAAAAAGCGGCCCAAGATTGAGCGCTTCGACATTGCCGCATAGCGAATCTCAGAACGACTGATGAATGACCTGCGCGTACCAGAGCACGGGAGCCGCCACGAGCAGCGAGCCGCGTCCATTCGGTTTGCTTGCCTGAGAAAGGCATCCTGGCAATTCGCCTTCCCGCGTTTCAACGGAAAAGGTGAGCTATCTTGCCGCCGGCTGCTTGAACGATGTCAGCATTTCACGCCGGAGGATGGCGTTCATTCGCGATTGATAGCCTCTGCCGTATGACTTCAGCCATTCCAGAACATCGCCATCCAGACGCGCGGTGACAATCTGCTTGACCGGGCGATAGAGACGCCCGCGCACACGTTTGGTCTTTGCCCATTCCGCGTCTGTCAACACAGGAATATCGCTTGTATCAATTTCATGATCCGGCCGCGCCGAGAGCTCCTTCAGATTTGCGCGCTGCGCGCTGGTCAGCGGCGGCAGCGTTTCAAGTGTGTACCTAACCATTTTCTTTTTCATAGCGCCGCCTTTCTTTGGGCTCGGCCCGCCTTGCGGAGATTATGCGAACCACTTCGATTTTGCTTCCATCCTCAAGCTCCTCCCGGATCGTGTGCGCGACGACCAGCAAGGGCAACCCCTCAACCCTTCCGAACGCTTGCCAGCGCTCTTCCCCATCCTGGACGCGTTCTTTCCATGACAGGTAGAGAGGGTCTCGAAAGACCTGAGCAGCTTCCTCGAAACTCACGCCATGTTTGCGCTGGTTTGAGAGATTTTTCGCCGGATCCCATTCAAACTGGATGCTGCTCACTTTCCAAGTGTAATACATATTTGTAAATATAAAAGCCCGTTCCGCTGGTCTTTCATTTTCCCCTGATCAGAACGACTGATGAATGACCTGCGCGTACCAGAGAACCGGAGCGGCCAGGAGCAGCGCGTCAATGCGGTCCAGAACGCCGCCATGGCCGGGCAGCAGAGTGCCGGAGTCCTTGACGCCGGCCGAGCGCTTCAGCGCGGACTCGGCCAGATCGCCCACCTGCGCGGCGACGTTCACCACCACGGCCAGCGCCAGCCAGTACCAGACGTCCTCCGGGTAGGAAAGCCACACCCTATCCCATTGCGTCACAAACAGATGCGCCAGCCAGAGCAAGCCTCCCGCGACCAGCAAACTGCCGGCCACCGAAGCCGCTGACCCCTCCCAGCTTTTGTTGGGGCTAAGCTTGGGCGCCAACTTGTGGTGGCCCCAGGCGCGGCCCACATAGAGAGCCGCGATGTCTCCGGCCCAAACCACGCACAGCAGAAAAACCACCAGCGAAGGGCCATTGGTCTGCGCAATCAGGGCGGGCAGGGCCGTCAGCGTGAATCCGGCGTAAAGCAGGCCGAAGATCGCCGTCGCGCTGTCGGCCAGCACCTGCTCGACGGGCCGGGAAAAGATGCAATACACCAGCAGCCCCAGGCTCAAGGCTCCGAGAACGGCCGCCGTTTGGTCAGGCCATGCGGAGTTGCCCGCAAACAGAGCCAGAATCGCCACCAGCACTGCGGCGCGCGGCGGATTGGCCCCGGTCTTTTCCGCCAGGCCCAGATACTCCCATGCCGCCATGGTGGCAACCGCCGCGACGGCCAGCGTGACCAGCCACTTTGGCCCCAGAAACACCAACAACAGGACCAGGGGAATAAGGATGAGAGCGGTGATTATGCGTTTCATTCAAGGCTGAGGATACACCGCCGGGGCGGGGGGTGTAACGGCTGGCAAACCGCCAGCCAGGGCAAACGCATCTGAATTTCACCGGATTCCGCCGGCGGATGCGGGCCATGCCGCCTTTCCGTCATAGTATTCTGGGATTGTTTACGGGATCACTGGCAAACGGGTGCAAGGTCAAATGAAGGCAACTGAAACCAGAAAAGCCGAGCTGTTCGACACGAGCCTCCGCGATGGGATGCAGCAGCCGAACCTCGACATCTCCGTGCCCAACGCCGCCGGGCTGCTGGAGCGGATGGCGGCCTTTGGCGTGCAGTACGCCGAAGTCGGCTTTGCCGGCGCAAACAAATTTGTGACGGAACTGGCCGCCGCGCTGCCCCAGGCCGACACGGGCGCGATGAAGCTGGCCTTGTTCGGCAGAACGCGCGGACGCGGCGCCAGGGTCGAGGATTGGCCCGACGTGCAGTTCATGGCCGCGCACAAAAAACGCATCCCGGTGGCGGTCATTGTGGTCAAATCCCGGCTGCTCGACGTGCGGAAGTCTCTGGAAACCACGCCGGAAGAAAACCTGCGGATGGCTTATGAAACCATCGCGTGCCTGCAAGATCATGGCCTGGAAGTGATTGTGGACCTGGAACACGCCATGGACGCGGCTTGCGGCCGGCGGGAAAACGGACGCGACTGCGACGCCAGCCTCAGCCAGCGCACGCTGGAGTACTTCCACCAGATGACGGCGCAATGCGCCAGCCAGAAGGTGAACCGGATCGTGGTGTGCGACACGACCGGCGGCGCCAGCCCGGAGGAAGTCACGCGGGTGATGAGCGGTCTCGCGCGGGATTACGCCGGCGCGCGCTTCGGATTTCACGGCCACACGGACCGCGGGCTGGGAGTGGCCGATACGCGGGCCGCCATTCTGGCCGGAGCCGCGCAGATTCAGGGCACTTTGACCGGCATCGGCGAGCGCTGCGGCAACGTGAATCTGACGACCGTCGTCGGCGGCATGCAACTGCGGGGAGAGGCGGAGTTTGTCTCCGCGCAAGCGCTCAAAGGGCTGTACGGCCTGGCTCATGCGGCCTACGCGGCCTTCGGGATGGAAGCGCCACACGGCGCGCCAATTGTGGGTTCCGGCGCTTTTGGCACATGGGCCGGGATGCACGGCAGCAGCGAACGCAAAAATCCGGGAGCGTACCTCTGGTGCGATCCGGCGAAAGCCGGAGCCAGCCCGGTCATCGGTGTCAACGGCCAGTCGGGCCGGGCCAACATCGCGATGCTGTCAAAAGCGGTGGGCGCGCCGCTCGACTCCAGGCAGGCGCAGGCCCTGATGGACGCGAATCAGGCGATGATGGAGGGCGGCGGCTTCACGGCCAGCGACGTATCGTTCAAGCTGGCCTGTATGCGCGTGCTGAAGACGCTCGATGAGCGCTTCAGCGTGAAAAGCTGGCGGGTAATTGACGAGTCGGACGTGACCGGAGACCGGTACGTGCAGGCCGCGATGCTGCTCGCCATCGGCAACTCCACCGTCACGACAACGCGGGCCGAGGGCGCGGGGCCGGTGGATGCGCTGACCAAAGCCATGCGGCGGGAACTGGAAAAGTGGTATCCCTCGACCGGAAAGATGCGGCTGGGGACCTTCAGCGTGACGGCTCTGGACGTTTCCGCGCACGACACGGCGGCCTACGTCCGCGTCACCGTCAGCTTCAACGCCGACGGCCATGAACCATGGACGACGGCTGGCGTGAACAGCGATTTGAACCAAGCGGCGCTGATGGCCATCGTGGATGGATTCCACTATTGGCTGCTGATCAACTAGGAATAATTTTTGGCGTCAAGCGAGTGGACTCCCAGGCTCCAAAACCGGGAGATGGGGGGCCAGTTCGCTGTGGCGCTTCGAGTCCACCTGCAAGGTGAGCGTCAGCAGCCGCCGTTCGCGGAGCACGGTTACCGGCACGGACTTGCCCCGGTTGGCGTGCAGCGCGCGCTCCCAATCGGCCTGTGTGGCGATGGGCTCGGAACCAACCTTGAGAATCACGTCGAAGGCCTTCATCCCGGCCGTGGCGGCCTCGCTTCTGCGCGCCACCTGACGAACCATCAGCCCGCCGGGCACGCCCAGGTACTCGGCCATCTGCGAGGTCAGCGGCTCAACCAGCGCGCCCACATTCAAACTGCTGCCAAAGAAAGGCATGTGGAAGCCGCCGGAGAGCGGCGCGTCGCCACCGCCAGGGAGAATTCCCATCCCCGGCCCCGGCTGAAAGACGTCGCCTCCTGTGCCGATCCTGTTCCAGACATCCTGCTCCATGGCGCGGCGGTCGGCCAGTTGCGCGGTCAGCGTCTGGAGCGCGCCGTCGCGGCTGATTTGCAGAGTGACTTTGCGGCCGGCGGGAATCTCGCGCAACATGCGCCGCAACTGCTCGGCGCCCTCGACTGCCTGACCGTTCAACTGGAGAATTACGTCGTTGACCTTCAGCCCGATTTTGCCAGCCGGCGCATCGTGGTCGATGAGCGTGATGATGGCTCCGCGCACCCCCTTGAGCCGGAGCGCCTGCGCTCTCTGCTGGTCCACGTCCGTCACTTCAACGCCCAGGTAGCCCTGCGAAGTGGAATGCAGGAGCGGAACGGACTTCTCAATCATCTGGAGCATTCCCCGCGCCTGCGCTGTGGCACATGGCTGGGGCATCGCGGCCACGCCCATCAGCACCGCCAGCCCAAGACATTTTTCCGGCATCAAAAAGCGCTTCATCTCTGCTTCTCCCACGGGCGCATGGTCCTCGCCGCATCCGGAAACCGATTACTGAATCTCCGGAACCTGACTCAAAACCTGCCGGGAAACATTGCGAATATAAGGATTCCGGTCGGTATTGGCGACCGAATGGAGCACCTGCCGCACGCTGGTATCGGCCTCGACCGGCTCCAGAATGCTGATGGCCGCGTTGCGAATCCGCGGGTTGCCATCGTTCATCAGCGCCTCCAGTACCGCGTCCCGCACCCGCATGTCCGCGGCCACATACGGCTCAAGGCCACGGAGCGCCTTCTCGCGCACGCCCGCGTTCTTGTCGTAGCGCAAGGCCGCCAGCAGCGCATCGCGGATGCCCGCCGACTGGCAACTGTGCCCGGCGCGGCACTCGGACGCCAACAGACCCACCGAGTCATTCCGCATCCCAGTCGAGGCCGGGCTTTGCGAAGCCAGCATCAACAACTGCCGAATCGCGGGATCGTCCAGCGAACCCTCGAGCCGCTGCGGAACCATCTGGTTGTAACGCACTTCAACCCTGTGGCTGTCCTGCTGATGCACGATGCTGGAAACGCTGGCAATTTTCGCCGGCTCACCGGCTTCGGCCACCGCTGGTGGAACTAGCGCCTTCGCCTTCTGCTCGATTTGAATGGCCGCGGCGGCGCCCGGCGCATGAGGACGCGCAAGCGTGTAGTTGCCCAGCCAGCCAACTCCGGCTCCCAGCGCCAGCAGCAGACAGGCGGCCACCGGCGCCGCCTCCAAGCTGGCAAAGCTCTTCATGAACCGCTGGGCAAGCCGCTCATACCAGCGCCGCGGAGGCAACGCGTCCAGTGTTGCGTCCAATTTTTGCCGGCAGCGCGCCACCAGGTTGGCGTCCGGCTCCACGACAGGGCAAGCTCCTGCCAGCAGCTTCAGCTCCAGCAACTGCTCCCGCTCCCGGCCGCACTCCGGGCACTCGGCGATGTGCCGCTCCAGTTCCCGCGTCTGTTCGCCGGCCAGTTCGTCATAAGCCGCCGTCACCATCCGCTCGCGTGCAAGCTCGCATTTCATATCGATACGTCCTTCCAGCCTCAAAAAGTTCAACTTGCCCGGAAAAATCCGCATCCCCTCAGGGGATTGCCACCCGGCTTCACCGCAAACCCGCCAACTGCACTCGCAACTTTTTCGTCGCCCGGAAGAGCGTATTCTTGGCGGTTTCTTCCGTGGTGTTCAACATCTCTCCAATCACGCGCAGGCGGAGTCCCTGGTAGTGCTTCAATTCAAAGACCATCCGCTCGCGCGGCGTCAGCTTTTCCAGCGCGGCTTGAATCCGCTCTCCCAGCAGCTTGCGCTCCAACTCCTTGCCGGGGTTGGAAAACGACCGGTCGTCGGAGATCATGGCCAGCAGGTCCATCTCTTCTCCGGCGTGATTCACAACCACCGCGCGGTCCTCGCGCCGGGTCTTGCGCCGCCGCAGGCGATCCAGGCAGAGATTGGTCACAATCCGGTAAATCCAGGTATAAAACGAGCACTCAAAGCGGAAATTCCCGATGTATCGGAAGGCCTTCAAAAACGCTTCCTGGTAAATATCCTCCGCGTCATGCTCGGAGCCGGTCAGGTGCAGCGCCAGCCGGAGAACCTTCTGATCGTACTTCCGCACCAGCGTGTCGAAGGCTGGGCGCGAGCCGGCCTGCGCCTCGCGAATCAGTTCCATCTCCGAGGCTCGCGCCTGCATCCGCTCCTCGGTCTCTTTACGCCCGTTTGTTGTGCTGGTAGCTGCCATGCCTTGGAAGGATTGTACCTTCCCGGCCGCAAACCAAACCATACCCGCCGGAAGTTGAAGCGGAGAAGTTGGGTAAATTGTCGCATCCGTCGCCATCCAAGCAGCTCCGGGAACTAAATTGTCCGCACTGCAATAGACGCGGGAGCGGCTCCCTGGTAAGCCGCGCGGCCAGGGGCGGACGGTTCAAGCGCTGTGAATGCCGATCAGCAAGCCTATCAGCAGCAGGATTCCGAAGACGGTGTTTGTCTGGGCAACGCGCTTCATTCCCGGCATCATCTGCGCCGGCTCACCGCCCTGGCGGAGTATCCGCAGCGCGCCCAGCGATGGCCAGAGACTGCCGAGCGCCAGCAGCGTCCACGGCGGCAAGATTCGCGCCGCAACCAGAGCAACAATCCACAGATTCGCCGCCGCCAGGCTGCATGCCAGAAAACGCACCGCTCTCTCATGTCCGAGGACGATGGCCAAGGTGCGCCGTCCATGTTCTCTGTCGCCCTCCAAATCGCGAATGTTGTTGGCCGTCAGGATGGCGCCGATCAGAATCGCCGAGGGAATGGAAACCAGCAGATCCAATCCACTTACGAATTTCTGCTGGATAAAGCAGGAGAGAAGAATAATGCCGCTGCCCATGAAGCCGCCAGAGAAGATTTCCCCGAAGGGCGTGGCTGAAATCGGGTGGGGGCCTCCGCCGTAGAGGTAGCCAATCAGCATGCAGAAAACGCCAATCGGCGCCAGCCACCAACTGCTGAGGGCGCAAATGTAGACGCCGAGCAGCGTTGCCACAACCAGCGTCGCCACGGCAGCGCGCAAAATCACCTTCGGGGAAACGCCGTCCTGCGTGATCGCTCCGGAAATCCCCACCGACTCGGACGTGTCGAGTCCCCCAACGTAGTCAAAATACTCGTTGAACATATTGGTGGCGGCTTGAATCAGGATCGACGCCGACAGCATGGCGACAAGAAGCAGAACGTGCAGATGGCCGGTTGTTCTCCACGCCAGCGCGCTCCCGATCAGAACAGGAATAAAAGAAGCCGTCAGCGTATGAGGGCGAAAAAGCTTCCAGATTACCTTCGGCCAGTTCCGGCGCGGAAGCGCGGCCTTCGCATCCGGTTTGTTACAAGCATCACAAGTCGTCAACATGGATCACCCTCAACAGAATACCGTCCTGTTGCGGGTGGTCTGCGCCTTCAGCGGCAGGTCCCGGTTTCAAGATCATCGCCGTCCAGCGGCACGGCGCGTTCAGCGGCGATGGGCTTTTTCCGCGGCGATGGCGGCGTTTTGCCGGCATACTTTCTGTAACTTGCCATGGAGCGGCGGCACTGGCCGAGCGCCCGGCGCAGCGCCTTTTTCGCCCGTGCCTGAAGCACGGGAACGAGGCCGTCCGGCTGGCCGTGGCCGGGAAGAAAGCGGCCGGCTTCCTGCGCGAGCGCCTGCCAATCGTGCCACTCTCCGGCGGCGTCCTGAATTTTTCTGAACGCGGCGTTCAGCCTGCCGGCCAGAGGATCGGCCGCGGCGGAAATCTCCGACAGGTAAAGCGCCGGCTTCAGGAGCTTGCGATATTCGTGCAGGTTGGCGGCATCAAGGCGGGGCAGCGAGCTGGCCGCCTCGGCAAAGATCGCCAATGCCGCCGACGCGGTCGAAGGCGCATGGGGAAGCAGATGCGACGCGAGCGCCGCTTCCATCTCCTTGCTGAGCCGGTGCAACCGTTTGCCGCGAGCGCCGAGGACGGCCACCAGCTCATCGACCGCCGCCAAGCGCTCCCGCCGTAGACGCTCTTCGAGCTTGTCAATTTCGCGCGCGCAATTGGGACTCAGCGGCGTTTGGTCTGATTCCTGGGAGCGGTCGCGGAGATGGTCGAGCAGGGACAGTTGCACATCCGCATCGCGCACCGGCTGAAGCGCCTTCCGTAGCTTCTTCGCATCCTTGTTCCAGCGCTCGAACGCGCGTGTGGCGGCGGGATCGGCCGCCTGCTTCAGGGAATGCTCCATCCCCACCTGCAAGCGCAGGGTGAGGACGCGCAGGGCGTGAACGCTCTTCCGGCTGGGTTTGCAGGCGCATTGCGCCAGAAAAGTGCGCCACGCCACAAACCGCTGCCGCCACTCCTGCTGGAGCGGCTCCGTGGACTGCTCGCCATGGGGGATAGGAGCGGATTTCACCGGATTTAACCTCTGCCCTTCATTTTGCGCCTATGGAACAAAGGATGGAAGCGCAAAAGATTCAGGCGGCGCGAGGAATGAGTTTGATGCCGAGAGCATTCATCACACCGAGAAAGGTTGAGAGCCTTGGATCGCCGGTGGCCGAGAGCGCCTTGTAAAGCGCTTCGCGCGTAACTCCGGCGCGGCTGGCAATCTGTGTCATTCCCATGGCGCGCGCAATGTCGCCCAGGGCGGCGGCAATCAAAGCCGGATCGCCGTCCTCGAAGGCCGCTTCGAGGTAAGCCGCGATGGATTCAGGGCTATCAAGGTACTCGGATGGGTCCCAAAGAGTTGTTCTAAGAGTCATATTGAGCCTCCTTTGAGCCGTTTGCAAAATTACCTGGGAACCGGTATTACGGATTCCGCTGCGCCTCCGGCCATGGCTTGTTGCGAGGGCGTAGCGGCATCCTATACGACCTACCCCCACCCGTATTTTGGACGCAAAATACTTGTTTTCATGAGCTTATAGACTGTATTGCACTGCAAAATTGTCAAAACAAAGGAGTTGCCCGCAAAATATTCCAGGATAAGGAGTTAGCTGCTCCTTTGCAGGATACGGAGGACGATTGGAGAAAATGCACCTGCGAATTATTGTGCGACGACGTGGCAAAATAATCTGCAAGCAACTCTGACTGTTGCAAACCCTGACGCCACTCACACTCCACTTTGAATTTTGCAGGTGTCTCTTTTGCCAGCTTTTTTGCCTTGGCGATGTCTGCCTGCTGCCTCCGGCAAGCAGGAGAACCAGCAGATTCCTTTGCGGTTGCAGATGGACCCGGTAACCCACATAGGTCCTCAATCCTCGACAGGCCCTGACCAACTAGGTGTTATACCGTTCCCCTCGATTTCTCCCAACATTCCTTCCGCGAGGTAAAATCCAGTAACTGAGTAGAGAGATGGAAGATCATTGTTCAATTTCACTTTGGCTTTCCAGTTTGAAGGCCCTGATTGAAATCTATTGGGCAGATTCAGCATTTGGAGGATTTCCCACGAAATAGGTGTGGTCAGATGGAATTTCTTTTTCAAATGCGAGCAGTAGCCCTTGGGTTGTATCTCCCTAGCAGGAAAGACACAATTGGCATTTATGTAGTAATCCTGAAGCAATGATCGCGTCGAAAAATAGCGGATGCCATCGACCTCTGGATCTTTCGTCACCCACTGCAAAAGGAGCTGCGGAATAATGTACTCGGGAAAGAATGGTCCAGCTTCTGAATCAACACGAATGGAACACGCAGCGATCAGCGGCCAGCATACGATATAGGCTGTTATGACTTGTTCATTGTACCGGCAGAGGACTTCAGGAACAGAACGCTTTTCAGACGGAGTCAAGAGATTGAGCTTGCTCTGAGATTGTACATACTTAAACAACTCCCACATTGCACGCGGTGGTAGTTGGAAATCAAGGACCCTTACTTTTTCGGCGAAGCGGAATCTAGAAACAAATACATTATTGAGATCGGGGTGCCCAAGCTCATCCCAACAAATCCAGATTGAGCTGCCCAGATAAAGGCAAGGCAATCCTGTGACGCTATAACGTTGGTTGCTAACAAGACGGCGCTTTTCAAATGGAATGTGAAAAATGTCCCTCCTCGAAAGCGATCCAGTAGATGCCACAGCCCTGTCCGACCTCATTCTGTAAAGTGGCGGATGCAATGTGCACCGTAGGTCGATGTCAGAATAACCTGTTTGATTGATGCTGGGGTCGAATTGGCTCAGGTCTGTAATCAATCGATTCAATTCAGCGTCAATGGCCGAAAGAGCTTTCACAAATGTCACGTATGAATCATTCGGAAAGCCGTCGAGGTGCTGTTTAACAGCCAATACAATTTGCTTATATAACTTCTCAATCTTATCAATAGAGTTATTTACACCCGAGCAGATGGAAGGGGAATCTGCGTCATCTATTCCACTGACGCATGCGAAATATTCTTTGAAGATGCCCGACAGATATTCATCAAACGGTTCCTTGTTTTCTTCAAATCCGTTTTTTGGAAGTCCTACTTCTATGGATTCAAAAAACTCAGTTAGATTCATTCCTAGCCCCACTTTAGCAGCAGAGTATCACATTTTTGCCTTCTTTTCGTGAAAATGCCCCCAAATCATCTCGGCGGTCTTGCGGTTGACCACGGCGGCCAGGGACTCCGCGGTCGCTTGCTGCACCTCGCGCAGGCTACCGAAGTGAGTTAGTAAACGCTGTCTGGTTTGTTGGCCGACGCCGGGGATTGTTAGTAACTCCGAGTCGCGGTCGCGCATGGCGCGTCGCTGGCGATGATAGCCGATGGCGAAGCGGTGGCTCTCATCACGGATAAGTTGGATAAGATGCAGCACCGGCGAACGGCGGTCCAGAACCACCGGCTCATCCTCGTTGCCGTAGACGTAAATGATTTCCTCCTTTTTCGCGATGGAGGCCAGCGGCTGTGTGGTAATGCCCAGCGATTCCAGCGCCTCGGCGGCGGCGTGAAGCTGGCCCAAGCCACCATCGACCAGAATTAAGGATGGAAGGGTCTTTGGCTCTTTGGACGTGGAGGCAGCTTTTTCAGGGGCTAAAGCCCGCGACGCGTTTGGGGCATTTCCGGCACGACTGAAGTCGTGCCCTTTCAAAGCACCTTTTCCCTGGTGAGCATTCTTGCTTTCCCAGGTCCCAGAATCGGGACCTGGGGCACCCGGAGCTGTCGCTGAAGCACGATTCTGGACAGCCCTGTTGTCGGTCTCTTTGATCTCGTCGAGCAGGCGGCGGTAGCGGCGCGTGAGCACTTCATTCATCGAGGCGAAGTCGTCCACACCAGTGACGGTCTTGATTTTGTACTTGCGATAGGCCTGCTTGTTCATCTGGCCGTCTTCCCATACGACCAGCGAGGCCACGGTCTCCGTGCCCTGAATGTGGGAAATGTCAAAGCACTCGATGCGGCGGGGCAGCTCGGGCAGCATCAGCGCATCGGCCAGAGCCTGCTGAATGGCCTTGCGCGAAGGCTCCAGCACGCGGAAACGCTGGGTATAGGACTGATGGGCGTTCTGGCTGGCCAGATCAACCAAGGCGCGCTTTTCTCCGCGCTGGGGCAGGACAATTTCAATGCGGTGGCCCGTGCGCTCGCTGAGCAGGGCGGCCAGGGATTCGCGGTCTTCGAAGTCCGCCGGGATCAGGATGGAGCGAGGAACATACTGCTGGTCGATGTAAAGCTGCTTGAGCAGGGCGCTGAAAACATGACCGGCATGGAAAGGCGCTGGAGCGTCATCGGCGTTGCCTTCCGGGGCTAAAGCCCCAGTTGATTGTGCGGCACTAACGGCACGACTGAAGTCGTGCCCTTTCAAAGCATCGTGCTCTCCCACCCTTTCGCCTGAAGTGCGGCGAAAGGATGGGGCACCCGGGGCACCCGGGTCTTCAGGCTGGCGGGCTTCGTCCTCTGCCTCTTCGGCTTCGAGCAGCGCGGGCAAATCTTCCCAGAAGAATTCGCGGCGGTCGACGATTTTTCCGCCGCGCATGTGGAAGAGGTTGACGGCCAGCCGTTCATCCTCGTAGTGATAACCAAAGACATCGGCGTCGTCGTCCAACTCGACCGTGGCGACGCGCTGCTTTTCCCGCAACTGATGAACGGTGGAGAGCTGATCGCGCAGACGGGCGGCGGCCTCGAAGTGCTCGGCCTCGGCGGCGGCCGTCATGCGCGCGGTCAGAGTCTCCTCCAGTTCAGTGTGCCGGCCTTCCAGCAGCAGTTGCGCGTCGTGCACGGCGCTGGCATAAATCTCCGGCGTGGTCAGCTCTTCCACGCAGGGGCCCAGGCAGCGATGGATGTAGTACTGCAAGCAAGCGCGCGGATGGTAGCGCGAAAGATCGACCTTGCAACTGGGCAGAAGAAAGCTGCGATGGATCAACTCGACCACCCGGTAGGCCAGACTGCCGGGGAAGTAAGGGCCGTAGTAGGCCGCGCCGTCCCGGCGCACGCGGCGGGTGACGAAGACCTTGGGGTAGCGGTCGGCCATTGTGAGCTTCACAAACGGGTAGGTTTTGTCGTCGCGCAGCAGGATGTTGAAGCGCGGCTGACGCTGCTTGATGAGGTTGTTCTCAAGCGCCAGCGCCTCCTGCTCATTGCCCACCAGAATGTAATCGAGATCGACCGCCTCGCGCATCAGCGTGCCGGTTTTGGCGTTGGCCTGCGAAGCCGCCAGCAGGTAAGAGCGAACCCGCGAGTGCAGGTTGATGGCCTTGCCGACGTAGATCACCTCGCCCTCGGCGTTCTTGTAGAGATAGACGCCGGGATGCTTGGGCAGCGCGCGAATTTTCTCGTAGAGGTCCATGGAGACAGACAGCGTTTGCACTTAGAATAGCGGGTTTGGAAGCAGAGGACAGGGGCCAGGGAGCAGGAGTTAGAAAACAGGATAAAAAGCTATAGATAGGAATCTATCCCACTTTAGGCACGATGAAACTGTGCCGAAAGTGGGGCACCCGCTTCAATGGGACCGCGAAATCCCTGTTCTTTGATTTCTGATCCCTGGTGTGCAATCCTTACCAGTCCATGTAAAAATTACACGGCCAGCACTGGCTTCCCGGTTATCTGCAATTGATATAAGACGATTGTTTCCAAAGCATTGCATCGATTTCAACGTTTGGCCCCGCAAATGCCTTGTTCAGGTCAGAGGGAACGGCCAGCCTTGCCGGCGGATGTGCCCCGGCGGCAACAAGCATGGCGCGGAAAGGAATAGAAATGATGAACACTTATCGGATTGGAATGTTAGGTTTGGCGGCAATTTTGACGGTGGCGGGCGCAACCGGATGCGCGACCAAGAAGTATGTGTACAACCAGACGGCGCCGCTGGTGGACCACGCCAATCAACTGGACAGCAAGACAGCGGCCAACAACCGGCAGATTCATGACGTGGACGATCGCGCGCAGTCGGGAATCCGGCAGGCGCAAGGCTCGGCCGATGCGGCCAGCCGCAATGCCCAGGAGGCCAGCAAAGCCGCGGGCGACGCCGAGTCCTCGGCCAGCCTCGCGGTGCATCGCGCCGACTCGCTGGAGAGCGTCGTCAAGGGGCTGGACAACTACAAGCCCACGGCGAATGCGGCGGTGACCTTCGGCTTCGACAAGGCCGTGCTGACCAAAGCAGACCGCGTGCAACTGGACGCCTTTGCCGCGCGGCTTGGCTCGGCCAGCAGCTACATTCTGGAAGTGACGGGCGGAACGGACTCGACCGGCCCGGCCGAGTACAACTATGAACTGAGCCAGCGGCGCGCGAATGCGGTGGTGCAGTATCTGGCGTCAAAATACGGCATTCCCGCGCACCGCTTTTACCTGATCGGCATCGGCAAGGACAAGGCCATAGCTTCCAATTCGACCGCTGAAGGGCGCAAGCAGAACCGGCGCGTCGAGGTGCGGATGCTGGAAAATTCAGCATCGGCGCAGACGGCCGACGCGCGGTAGAGCAACCTGATCAGAAAGTCGCGGCTCGCGAGGGGACTCCGCGGAATCGTCCGGAGCGTATTGCAACTGAGCCGTCAGAGACGCCGAGCGCGGCCAGAGCGGTTCTCCAATAGCTATACACCGAAGCCATGAAGCTGTTTGGCTTTTTCCTCAAGAAAAAGCCACTTCCGCTAATGCTGGTTAGTGTATATCAATTGGAGAACCGCTCCAATACCCGCTCGGCTCATGGAAATCCCGTCTCGGCGGCAGTTCCGCCCCGTTCGCCGAAGAGCCTTTGCTCGCGGCGCTGGCGGCAATTACCATGAAAACATGCATCCCAAGGCCCATAGCCTGACGGTGCTGGCATATGCTGTGCGAGAGTGGGTCCGATGCCAGAGAGATAGTTTTCTTCCCGGCTCCGGTGATCCAGCGTGAAGCGGTCCTCGTGGCAGGCTGCCAAATTGAAATCCCTGCAACGGGAGGAGTAATACCTTGAGCGATCGTTTCTTGTTTACCTCTGAGTCAGTCACCGAAGGCCATCCGGATAAGATTGCCGATCAAATTTCTGACGCCATTTTGGACGCCTGCCTGGAGCAGGACCCCTACAGCCGCGTCGCCGCCGAAACGCTGACCGCCACCGGGCTGGTCGTCGTCGCCGGCGAAATCACCACCAAGGCCTATGTCGATCTTCAGGGCCTGGTGCGCGGCGTCGTCGCCTCCATCGGCTACGACAATGCGCTTTATGGCTTCGACTCCAACACATGTTCGGTCATTTCGGCCATCAACAAACAGTCGGGCGACATCGCGCAAGGCGTGGATGTTGGCGGCGCCGGCGACCAGGGCATGATGTTCGGCTATGCCTCCAACGAGACCCCGGAGCTGATGCCGGCCCCCATCTCGCTGGCCCACAAGCTCTGCCGGAAGTTGACCGAAGTGCGCAAGAGCGGCAAGCTGCCCTATCTGCGTCCCGACGGCAAGAGCCAGGTCACGGTCGAGTACGACGAAAACGGCAAGCCCGCGCGCATTGACGCCGTGGTCATCAGCAGCCAGCACTCTGACAGCGTCAGCAACGAAGTGCTGCACGCCGACATTCTCAAGTACGTCATTCAGGCCGTGCTGCCAGCCGAGTGGCTCGACGAGCACACCAAGTACTTCATCAACCCGACCGGGCGCTTCGTTATCGGCGGGCCGATGGGCGACACGGGCCTGACCGGCCGCAAGATCATCGTGGACACCTATGGCGGCGTTGGCCGTCACGGCGGCGGCGCCTTCAGCGGCAAGGACCCAACCAAGGTCGACCGTTCCGCGGCTTACATGGCCCGCTACATCGCCAAGAACATTGTGGCGGCAGGCTTGGCTGAGCGCACTGAAGTCGAGTTGGCTTACGCCATCGGCGTGGCCGAGCCGGTCAGCGTGCTGGTCGAAACCTTCGGAACCGGCAAGATCAGCGAAGCCAAGCTGACCGAGCTGGTCCGCAAGAACTTCGAGCTGACGCCGAAGGGCATCATCGAGAGCCTGAACCTGCGCCGGCCCATCTACCAGAAGACCGCCGCTTACGGCCACTTCGGCCGCAACGATCCCGACTTCACCTGGGAAGCGACCGACAAGGCCGCCACCCTGGCCGAGCAGGCGGGGCTGAAGGCCGCCGTAGCCGTCAAGTAAGGCAGCTCTTTACAAACGCTTCACCAGAAAGGGTCCCTCCAACCGAAGGGACCCTTTCTTTTTGCGTGCGGCGTAAATCGATCGTGTGCAGCAAGAACAAAACAATTTTTGCAGGGCAATATTCGCAGCGCCCCGACGGGGCGCAATCGTTGGCCGGACGGAGTTCCCAGGGTTTCGCTACGCTTCACCCTGGGCTATTTTCGTTCCCTCCCTCCGGGAGTGGCTTTTACGCAAAGTTCAGCCACATCAGTAGTTCCGAAAGACGATTGCCGGGGTGGCATTCCTGATCCGGCCCTTATGTGTTGCAACACTGTTTGGGTGCCCCATCCATTTCCGCGCTTTTTGCGGAAATGGGTGGGAAACAATGTCACTGTTTTCTTGCCGGATCCGTAGTCCAAAACATTTTGTTCAGTGAGCGAAAAATCATTCTTTTTTCCACCTCGTGCGTCTATCGAATAGAATTCTTGCGGGACGGCAAATTGCTGCCTCCACCGAGGAGATTGTCATGCGTTTCACCGCACTTGCCGCTCTTGCACTGGGCGTGACCGCCATCGCCGCCACGCAAATCGCCGCGCAAACCGCCAACTGGAGCTACCAAGGCAAGACCGGCTCACTGGTCTGGGGCAGGCTGGACCCGGCCTACCAAACCTGCGCGAAGGGCCACGAGCAGTCGCCCATCGACATTCGCGGCGCGCGCCTGAACAAGGCTCTCCAGCCCATCGAGTTCCATTACATCGCCGGTTCCCTGAAGCTCGAAAACGACGGCCACACCATCGTGGCGCACGTGAACCCCGGCAGCTACATCGTGGCCAACGGCGTGCGCTATGAGCTGATCGAGTTCAGCTTCCGCCACCCCAGCGAAACGGCAGTGAAAAGCAAGCTGACCGAGTTGGAGGTCCAACTGCTGCACCGCTCGGCAGACGGAAAGCTGGCCATGGTGGCTGTGCGGTTGCGCGAAAATATGGACGCGCCGAACGCCGTGCTGGCCGCTCTGTGGCCGCACCTGCCGAAGACCGCCGGCGCGACCGAAAGGGTCACGGAAATGGTGAATGCAGGCGGCTTTCTGCCCGCCGACCGAGGCTACTGGACCTACATGGGCTCGCTGACCACCCCACCCTGCACCGAGGGCGTGCGCTGGTTTGTCCTCGAACAGGAGTTGAGCCTGAGCCGCGACCAGGCGCGCGTCTTCGCGGCGCTCTTCCGCATCAACACCCGCGAGTCGCAGGACGCGCATGGGCGTCGCATCGAGGCCAACGAGTAACCACCTGCGCCACCTGCGCCACCTGCGGTGGGGCCAATCGCTCGCTATCCGCTCGCACAAGCGTGCGCGTCGGCCATGGATCTATCCATTCGGCCCTTATAAATTGCGACTCTGTTTGGGTGCCCACCCTCGCGACGCCTTTGTTCTTGTCGCCAGGGTGGGTGAGCACGATGCAAATCCTGCGTTCCTATTGATCCGGCAAGAAAACAGTAACGTTGTTTCCCACCCATTTCCGCAAAAAGCGCGGAAATGGATGGGGCACCCTGACAGTATGAGTTGCCGGATCAATAACCACCTGCGGTGGGGCCAGCCGCTCGCTATCCGCTCGCATGAGCTTGCGCACCTGCCATGAACCTAACCACCTGCGGTGGGGCCAACTGCTCACTATTCGCTCACACGAACGTGCCTGCCTGCCAAATGACGCTCGATACCCTCCCCCGGTATACTGTTTCCATGCACCTCCACGCGGGATCTTCCTCGTTCGGCGAAAAACGGACCCAATCGGTGCTGCGCTTTGCGCTGGTGGCCACCCTCGCCTACGTGGTGCTGACCTTCGTGGCTGGGTTGCGCGCCCACTCGCTGGCCCTTCTCTCCGAGTCCGGGCACAACGTCTCCGACTTTCTGGCGCTGCTGCTCAGCTTGACCGCCGTCTACTTTCAGTCCCGCCCCGCGGACCACTCGAAGACCTTCGGCTACCAGCGGGCCGGCGTCGTGGCCGCCTTTGTCAACGCGGCCACACTGATTGCCATTTCTGTCTGGATCGGCATCGCGGCTGTTCACCGGCTCTCGGCGCCGGTGACTGTGCAGCCCCGTCTGATGATGATCGTGGCCGCAATCGGCGTGGCGATCAACGGCGTCATCGCGCTGTTGTTGTGGCGCGTGGCGGGCGATGTGAATCTGCGCTCGGCCTTCATTCACATGGCCGGAGATACGCTTTCAACGGCCGCCGTCATCGTTGGCGGAGCGAGCATTTCCCTTACCGGCCGGAACTGGATCGACCCCGTTCTTTCGCTGCTGATCGCCGCGCTGATTCTCTGGACCAGCTTCGGCATCCTGCGCGAAACCTTCAATATTTTGCTCGAAGGTACACCGCGCGGCGTCTCACTGACGGAGATCCGCTCCGCCATGGGAGCCATCGAGGGCGTGGTCAACGTGCATGACCTGCACGTCTGGAGCCTCGGCTCGAACTCCAGCGCCCTGGCCTGCCACGTGACCATCGCCGACATACCCCCGTCGGAGAGCGCCTGCATTCTGGCCCGTCTCAACCAGGTGCTCCGGGAGCGCTTCCACATCGGCCACACCACCATCCAGTTCGAGGACCTATGCTGCAAGGAACTCGACGGCTGCGTCGTTTCCATGGAAGAAATGGCGAGCTGCTCCAGCAGTCATCAGGGCCACTGCGACAAAAGTTGAGTTTTTGGATGGGATTGCATTTCGGAGCATTTTAGAGCGGTTCTCCAATTGATATACACTAACCAGCCTTAGCGGAAGTGGCTTTTTCTTGAGGAAAAAGCCAAACAGCTTTATGGCTTCGGTGTACAGCTATTGGAGAACCGCTCTATGGCATTTCCGGATAGGGTGTAGACCGTAATTTTGTTAGTCTCCCACTCATTCCGCAGAAAACGCGGAATGAATAGGGCACGGAAGTCTATAGCAAAAGAGGAAATGCTCTAGAAATTGCTGTTAACAAAACATTGGGCGCCCCATTCCTTGTGCAAAGCACGTACAAAGAATGGGGCGCCCATGATTTTCCGCAAGCGCTGTCAAAAAGCGCTCTATTCGTTCCAGCGGCGCAGAATCAGCGTGGCGTTGATACCGCCGAAACCGAAGGAATTCGACATGGCGATATCGAAGCCGAAGGGAATGGCCTTGTTGGGCACATAGTCCAGGTGGCAAGCGGGATCGACGTTGTCGAGGTTGATGGTTGGCGGCAGCATCTGGTCCTGCAGCGCCAGCACGGTGATGCCGGCTTCCAGGCCTCCCGCGCCACCCAACAGATGGCCGGTCATGGACTTGGTGCCGGAGATTTTCAACTTGTGGCTGAGGGCATGTTCGCCGAAAACGGCCTCAATGGCCTGCGATTCATTGCCGTCGCCCGCCGGGGTCGAAGTGGCGTGAGCGTTCACATAGCCCACCTCTTCCGGCTTGATGCCGGCATCCTTGAGTGCGGCTCTCATGCTGCGTTGCGCGCCGGCGCCCTCGGGGGCGATGCCGGTGATGTGATAGGCGTCGCCGCTCATGCCGTAGCCGATCACTTCGCCCAGAATCTTCGCTCCGCGGGCCTTGGCAAACTCCAGCTCTTCAAGAATGAGAATGCCAGCGCCCTCGCCGATGACAAAGCCGTCGCGATCCTTGTCGAAGGGGCGGCTGGCGTGCGTGGGGTCGTCGTTGCGCGTTGAAAGCGCGCGCAAGGCGGCGAATCCGCCCACCGACAAAGGCGTGACAGCAGCCTCCGCGCCGCCGGCGATCATCACGTCGGCATCGCCGTGCTGGATCATGCGCGCCGAGTCGCCGATGGAATTGGCCGAAGTGGCGCAGGCCGTGGCCGTGGCCGAAATAGGTCCTTTGGCGCCGTAACGGATGCTGATCTGTCCGGCCGCCATATTGACAATGGCGGCGGGGATAAAGAAGGGCGAAATCTTGCGCGGGCCGCCGTTGACCAGGTTCGAGTGCTCGCGCTCGATGATTTCAAAGCCGCCAATCCCGGAGCCGATGAAGACGCCCACGCGGTCGGCAATCTCCGGCGTGATCTGGAGGCCAGACTGCGCAATGGCTTCCGCAGCGGCGCCAAAGGCAAAGTGGGTGAAGCGCCCCATCTTGCGCGCTTCCTTCTTATCCACGAAATTGAGCGGGTCAAAGTTCTTGACCTCGGCGGCGAAGGTGACCGGGAAGCCGGTGGCATCGAAGCCCTGAATGGGCCCCATGCCGCTGGCTCCGGCCAGAAGTTGCCGCCAAACCTCGGGCGCGGTGTTGCCCACACCGCAAATCAACCCAAGGCCGGTGATTACGACTCGGCGGGTCACAGGCTACTTGCCGCCTTTCGTATCGTCTTTTGCTTTTGTTGGCTCTTTGGCGTTCTTCTCAATGTAGTCAACCGCATCCTTGACGGTCTTGATCTTCTCGGCTGCCTCGTCGGGAATTTCCAGGTCAAAGGCCTCTTCGAACTGCATTACCAGTTCGACAACGTCCAGCGAATCCGCGCCCAGGTCTTCCTGGAAGCTGGCGCCGGGTGTAACTTCGGCCTCGTCCACCTGCAACTGCTCGACAATAATCTGCTTGACTTTCTCTTCAACGGCCATGCGTGTATCTCCTCGTGATATTGGAAACTCTGAAATCTTCGGGGCTCGCCTGTTCAGGCTCCGTCTGCCTACAATAACGGCTCACGGCAAGGGAGCACAACCACAACGCCCGAAAAAATGCGCATGGCCCCGAATCTCCAAGTTTACCGGGCGGACGGGGACGTGTAAAGGCTGGAAGGCGAGGGAAGAGAGAAAAGAGAGAAGGAAGCAGAAAAGAGAATAAAATTGGCAGAAATGCGCAGCTAGAAGGCGTACATTAGGCGAAGAGGACCGTTGCCGTGGGAAGTTCTGCCGTAATTTTTGCGCTGGTTGCCGTCGCTGTTTTTCTTCTTGGGCTCTGGGTGGGCTCCCGTCAGGGCCGCGCAGGCGCTCAGAAGCTGCTCGATCAAGCTTTGGACGGCGAACGCAAGCTGGCCGAAACACGCGAGACCGGTCTGCGGGAACAACTTGCAGGCGCGACAGACGAAATCGCCGAATTGAAGCCCAAAGCGGAAGAGTTGACGCGCGTTCAGGAGCAACTCAGAAACGAAGAGTCGAAGTATGCGCAAATGAAGGCGGACCTCGATAATGCCTTCAAGGGAGCCGCCGCTGATGCTCTGCGCGCCAATACAGAGTCATTCCTGGCGATTGCCAGACAGCAGCTTGGAGGGCAAAACAACGAGGCCAAGCTGACCCTCGAAGCGAAGGAACTGGCGATCAAGAACCTGGTTGATCCGCTGGGAAAAGCGCTCACGGCGCTCGACGAACAGGCCCGCGCCATGGAAAAACTGCGCTCGGGAGCTTACTCCAAGGTGGAAACTCTTGTGGATGGCCTGCAGAAGTCGATTCCCACTTCGCTGGAGGCGCTGAAAAACGAGACGGCGCAGCTGATCTCTGCGCTGCGGGCGCCGAAAACGCGCGGCAACTGGGGCGAACTGCAACTGAAGCGCTGTGTTGAATACGCCGGAATGGTGCAGTACTGTTCATTTTCCGAGCAGGTGACCACGCGCGACGAAGACGACAAGATACTGCGGCCAGACATGACCATTCAACTGCCAAATGGCCGCGAAATCGTGGTTGACGCCAAGACACCGCTCGACGCCTTTCTGGATGCCAGCAACGCCACCGACGCGGCCACCCAGGCGCTGCGCTTTGCGGCCCATGCGGCGCGCGTGAAAGCGCACCTGAAAGATTTGTCCGGCAAGGCCTACTGGAAGCAGTTCGAAAAGGCTCCCGATTTTGTGGTGTGTTTCCTGCCGAGCGAGGCGCTTTTCAGCGCGGCGCTCGAAGCCGATCCGTCGCTGATTGAATTCAGCGCGCAGAGTCATGTGGTGATGGCCACGCCGACCACGCTGATCGCCCTCTTGCGCGCGGTCGAATTCGGCTGGCAGCAATCGGAGATCACCAAGAACGCAAAAGCTATCCATGAGTTAGGTCGAAAGATATACGAGAAGCTGGTGGTTGCGCAGGGGCATGTGACCAAGCTTGGCAATGCGCTCGGCAGCAGCGTCGATTACTACAATAAATTTCTCGGCACAATTGAAGGCAAGGGCGGAGTCTTCTCCTACGGCAGGCAGTTAGGCGAGTTAGCCCACTCCGGCAGTGAACTGGACGAGACAAGAAAGCTGCAACCGGAGGTGCGCGAAATGGAATCGAAGGAGTGGTCCCAGCCGGGGCTGGAGTTGGAGGCCGGAGCCGATGAGAGCGGGAAAGAAAAAGACTTGTAAAGAGCTAAGAAGCTATAGATAGGTGAAGCTATCCCACCTTAGCCGATTCGCAAAGAACGCGAATCGCCGAAGGTGGGGCACCCAGGAATTGTGCTTTCCCACATCTGCCGCGATGAAACTGCGGCAGATATGGGGCACCCGCTGACTTGCTAACTCCGCTAACTTCGCTCCGCCGCGAAGGCTTCCCGCATTCGCTTCCACGTCATTTCCAGCGCTTCGGGCAAGATGCGGGTTTCGCCGACGGTGGTCATGAAGTTGCTGTCGCCGACCCAGCGCGGCAGGGCGTGCAGGTGCATGTGACCGGCGACGCCGGCGCCGGCGGCCCGGCCCAGATTCATTCCGAAGTTGAAGCCCTGCGGATGATAGAGCTTTTCCATCACCTTCTCGGTGCGCTGCGCCAAGTCAATCAGTTCATGGACGGTTTCCGTGGACGCTTTGGCCAGCCGGTCCAGGTGCGCGTAGGGCATGACCATCACGTGGCCAGAGGTGTAAGGGAAGGAATTCAGACAGATAAAACAGTTCTGGCCACGCAGAATTATTCCGCCAGCGGCCTCGGCTTCATCCGCCCTCATGCCGTGGGCGATGGCGTAGTCGATGGCGGAGATCAGGTTGCAGAAGACGCAGTGATGGTCGCCGGGCCAGGCCGCGAGGCGCGCGGGAACGCCGGGGCGCGAGTCGCCGTCGGGGGTGGTGATGTAGGCATAGCGCCAGGGAGTCCAGAGATAATCCATGAGCAGGGTCCGTCCCGAACCAGTATAGAAGGTCTACAAGCAGAATTCCGGAACAGTTGGCCGCTGACGAAGAAGGATTGAGGACTCCGGCTGTGTCTTTGCGCTTGGAAGAGGCAGAAACGCTCGAAAATCCGCTCCAGGCCGTTGCGCTGGGGGCGGCAGTTGCGCCATGCACGCTGGCGGAGCAATTCACGATGCGGTCCAGGTATATGGGCCGCATTGACGCGGGAAAGCCGCGGTTGCTAAACTCATAAGCGTAGCTTATTGCGCGGATTCCAGCAGTAAGTTGCGGCCACCCTTCAGCTGGGCCGATGCCTGCCGGGTGCTTCCCAAGGAGATCAGTTGATTTTCATGCCAGTTCGACCGGCTGAGAAACTGTCCTTTGTGAGAGCGCTCGGAGTACAAGCACGCAATTGTCTGCTGGCAGATGGTCTCTGGTACTCCTCGTTGACGGCAATCGCAATCGAGGAACCACCTCCCAGCGGTGGGCAGGTTCTGAACCGCGGGAGCTAGGAATCCCGGAGCTAGCAGTAATGGCAAACGTCCTCAATCCCGAAACCGAGAGTACAACCCTGAACACAGAATTGGAAACCCCAGCCACCGAACCTGCGACGGAGCAAGAGCAGCCGTTGCAAGAATCCACGTCCACCCCTGAGACCGCCGAAGCAGTTGTGGCGGCCGAGTCACCAGCGCGGGATGCGGATGCCCCAACCGAGCCTCAAGCCGAGGCCGTAGCCGTGGTGGAAGCCACGCCAGAAACCGCGCCAGCACCGGTTGCAGCGGAAGTTTCCGCACCCGCCGAGGCCGCAGTCACAACTGAACCCGTGACCGCCGCTCCGGCTGAAGCGGCTCCGCCAGCCGAGGCCAAGCAGCCGGAAGCCGCCGTTGCAACGGAAGCGACCCCTGCGGCTCCGGAAGCCGTGAAGGCTGCCGCGCCCGCCGAGATCGCCATGGAGACGATGGACTTTTCGACCGCCTTGGAGGCTTTTGAGCGCCAACAGGCCGCGGAAGCCGCAGTCGTTGAATCCTACGGCGACAAGATTATCTCCGGCAAGGTGGTCAAGCAGACGGAGAAGCATCTGGTTGTCGATGTGGGACTGAAGTCTGACGGACTGGTTCCGCTCGAACAGGTCCTGGATCACACCGGCGCGGTTAAGTTCCAGCCCGGCGACCCGATTGATGTGGTAATCGAGCGCGAAGAGCCGGAGGGCGGCTACCTGGTGAGCTACGAGCGGGCGCAGCGGTTGCGCGCCTGGGACACGATTGAGAAGGCTGCAGCCGACAAGACGGCGCTGACGGGCACGGTGGTCAGCCGGGTAAAGGGCGGCCTGACCGTCGATATTGGGATGAAGGCGTTTTTGCCTGGTTCGCAGATTGAGATCCGCCCGGTCCGCAATCTGGACGGCTATCTTGGCCAGCAGATTGAAGTCCGCGTTATCAAGCTGAACAAGAAGCGCGGCAATGTGGTGGTCAGCCGCAAGGAAATTCTGGAAGAAGAGCAGAACGCCAAGCGCACAGCCACCCTGGAGCAGTTAAGCGAGGGCGCGGTGCTGACCGGCACGGTGAAGAACCTGACCGACTATGGCGCGTTCGTTGATCTGGGCGGCATCGACGGTTTGCTGCACATCACCGACATGAGCTGGGGACGGCTGACGCATCCTCGCGACCTGGTGAATGTGGGCGACGAAATCCAGGTCAAGGTGCTCAAGTTCGACAAGGAAAAGCAGCGGGTCTCGCTGGGCTTCAAGCAGTTGACGCCCGACCCGTGGCTGGATGCGGCCGAGCGCTACCCGGTAGGCGCGCATGTGCATGGCCGCGTTCTTTCGGTCACCGACTACGGCGCGTTCGTCGAGCTGGAGCAGGGCATCGAAGGCTTGGTTCACCTCTCTGAGATGACCTGGTCCAAGCGTCTGAAGCATCCCTCGAAGCTGGTCAAGCCGGGCGACGATGTGGAGACGGTGGTGCTGAGCGTGAATCCGGCTGACCGCCGCATCTCGCTGGGCATGAAGCAGTTGCTGCCGAACCCGTGGGATAACCTCTCGGAGAAGTATCCTCCGGGAACCGTTGTTGAGGGCCGGGTGCGCAATCTTACCGATTTTGGCGCCTTTGTCGAGATCGAGGACGGTATCGACGGTTTGGTGCATGTCTCGAATCTGAGCTGGACCAAGCGCGTCAAGCATCCCTCCGAGATTGTGAAGAAGGGCGAAAAGGTGAAGGCTGTCGTTCTCGGCGTCGAGCCGCAGAACCGCCGCCTGAGCCTGGGCATCAAGCAGTTGCAGCCCGACGTCTGGGAAAGCTTCTTCGCGACTCACCGGGTGGGCGACGTGGTCCACGGCAAGATTCTGCGGACGGCGCAGTTCGGCGCATTCGTTGAGATTGCCGAAGGAGTCGAGGGCCTGTGCCACATCTCCGAAGCCGGTGAAGGCAACGAATCCAAGCTAGAGGTGGATCTGGAGCACGACTTCAAGATCATCAAGATCAACGTGGAAGAGAAGAAGGTGGGCTTGAGTCTGCGCGCCGTTGGCCAGGAGGCCAGCCGGGCGCAGGTGGAGAGCTACAAGAAGGAGAGCCACAAGCAGCCGGTCTCCAGTTCAACCACGACCCTTGGCGATCTGCTCAACTGGAAGAGCGAGAAGATCGAGCAGGAAAAGAAAGAACCTGAAAAGAAAGAGCCCGAAAAGAGCGAACCAGAGAAGAGCGAACCAGAGAAGAGCGAGTAACAAGGCGCTTTTTTGAGGCAACACAACAGCGGCCATCCTTCGGGATGGCCGCTGTTGTGTTGGGGGGATGAACGCAAACGAACCGGAGCGGAAAACGAAGGTCTTCGGTATCAGGTCGGGCCTTTCGCGGCAATTGAAAACCTGGCCGTCTGGCTAATTGGGGCACGAAAGGACTAGTCTGGAATAAAATCCGCCGAAGCGGAAAGTTCAAGCCCCGGCGGCGGTTTTATTGCCGCTGGGGTAGAAGTCCAAGGCACGCAACGGTGTTTTTTGTTGCTGGGATGGGGAGCTGAAAACCATGGAAGAGCGCGATTTTTTCAATGAAACGACAGAGCAACGCACCCATACGCTGACCTGCCCCAAGTGCGGGCAGACAGGCGAGTACAAGGTCACTTGGGTTGTCCGGCGCAAGCGGGCGCAACTGCCCCGGGGCGCCGATGAGCGCGACCGCGCCAAATTCGCCAAGGCGCAGTCCTACATGGTGAGACGCGACGAAAAATTGTCCTGCGTTAACGTGCGCTGCCGTAAGGCGTTTGAAATCAGCATGCTCCAGTCGGTCGCGTTTCTCAACGATTGAGCAGAATCCAGACTGATGGGTCGTTGGCTTTTTCTCCGTCCGCGCCGCTTTCCTTGACCCAGCGGAACCGCCGCGGCCGCTCCCCGATTCCGCGCGCACCCTGGGAGCCAGACATGCACAACCCCATATTCTTCAAGGAGGAACCGTGCACATTCCCGCCTGTTTTGCTGACCGTCAGCCAGCCGTTCTGCTGGCGCTCATCGTCCTTGCGTGGAGCATTCCTCTGGTGGCTTGTCATCGTCAGAGTATTCGCCCGTCCCAGGCAGGGGATCTGAAACCGATTCAGCTTCCGAAGCCCGAAACCACCTCCGGCATGCCTCTGATGCAGGCCCTGGCCCAGCGTCACACCACGCGGGCCTTTTTGGACAAACCGCTTCCGCCGCAAACCCTCTCGAATCTTCTGTGGGCTGCTTTTGGCGTCAACCGTCCGCGCGACGTCAAGTCCGGACTGGGCCGCACCGCGCCTTCTGCTCATAATACGCAGGACATTGAACTCGATGTGGTGCTTGCCAGCGGAGTCTACGTCTATGATGCCGAGGCGAATCTTCTGCGCCCGGTTTTGGCCGGTGACCTGCGCGGAAGCATCAGCGAGGCTGCCGCATCCCAAGCCGCCGTTACGATTGTTTATGTGGCCGATAACAAGGATGACTTTGCGCAGGTGGATACGGGCTTCATCGGCCAGAACGTCTATCTGTTCGCGGCTTCGGCGGGGTTGAATGCCTGGTTCTATTCGATTCATGGGCGGGATGTGGCCGCGGCTTTGAAACTGCCCGCGGGACAACAGCCGCTATACGAACAGTCAATCGGCTACCCGCCGCAATAGAGCGGGGTTGCCCCCCTGCGCCGGACTTTATCCATGCCTCACACTGGCCGGCGCGGTATGCAAGAAGAACAGAAAGAAATCTCATATCGGGTTCCGGATGACAAAAAAGACAGAAAGCCGCATCCCCCTCGACGACCTTCTGGTCTTCCATGAGGTTGCGCGCTCGCTGACTTCAAGCTTTGACCTGGACACGATTCTGCGCACCATCGTCGGGCACATGGAGCAGTTCATCGAGGCGGAGTTGTGGACGCTGCTCATGCTGGACGAAGAGCGGCAGGAGCTTTACTACGCGATTGCCGCGGGCGGCAAAGAGTCCTCACTGAAAAATCTGCGCGTGAAAGTTGGCGAGGGCGTGGCCGGCTGGGTGGCGCAACACGGTGAAACGCTGCTGGTTCCCGAGGCCCAGAACGATCCGCGGGTCAAGCAGGAGCACGGCGCACGGCCTAGTACGGTCCGCTCCGTCATTGCTCTGCCCTTGCGCGGACGCAAGGGAACGCATGGCGTCATCGAAATCTTCAACCCGCGTCCGGATCAGCTCACCGACTACGCCATCGCCTTCCTGCACATTCTGGCCGACCATGCGGCCATCGCCATCGAAAACGCGCAGGATGTGGCCCGCATTCAGCAGTTGACCATCACCGACGACACCACCGGCCTCTACAACGTGCGCTATCTCTACGAGGTGCTGGGCCGGGAGCTGGAGCGCTGCGCGGGCCAGAGGCTGCCCGTGAGCCTGGCGTTTCTTGATCTGGATCACTTCAAGCTGGTGAACGACGCGCACGGACACTTGGTTGGCAGTGAGCTGCTCGCGCGCGCCGGCAAGCGGCTTCAGGAACTCAGCCGCAAGCAGGACTTGTGCTTCCGCTATGGCGGCGACGAATTTGTCATTCTGATGCCGGAAACCGGCGCAGATGCCGCGCTGGCGCGAGCCTCCGCGCTGAACCACGCGCTGATGAAGACCAAATTCCGCATGAAAGACGAACTGGAGTTGAGCGTGAGCGCCAGCGTGGGCGTGGCGACCACTCCCGGCGATGGCTCGACGGTTCACGCCGTCATCGGCTCCGCCGACACGCGCATGTATTGGGTAAAAGCCAACGGACGCGGCGCGGTACGGGGAGCGTAGGCGCATTCGCTCCTATTGATCCGGCAACTAGAGCGTTTTCGGTTCAAGTGTTGACAGGACATTGGGCGCCCCATCCATTTCCGCGCTTTTTGCGGAAATGGGTGGGAAACAATGTCACTGTTTTCTCGCCGGATCAATACTTGCCGTCTTCGTCCTCGGGCTTTTCGGTAATCTGATCTCCGGCCAGCCGTTCGATCTGGTTGTGCCAGTCGAGCGACTCGACGAAGGCCTTCGACTCACGCCAGCCGGGCTCGACAATGACTTGCAGCTCAAGAAAAACGCGCGTGCCGATCAGCGACTCGATCTGCAGGCGGGCGCTGGTGCCGATTTCCTTCAGCTTCGATCCGCCCTTGCCGATCAGAATCGCTTTCTGGCCGCTGCGCTCGCAATAAATCGCCGCCGCGATGCGGGTGAGCGGCTTCCGGGCCGGAGCCTGACCCTTCTTGCGCGGAGGAGCCGGCGGTTCGGCCTCCTCAAAGCGCTCAATGACCACGGCGGAAGCGTAAGGAACCTCTTCGCCGGTCGCCTGCAAGATGCTCTCGCGAATCAACTCGGCCACCATGAAGCGCTGCGGCTGATCGGTGTACTGATCCTTGGGGTAATAGCGCTCGCCGACAGGCAGCGCCTCGACGATCTTTTCGGTCAGCACGTCGAGTCCATCGCGCTTGCGGGCGCTGATGGGGATGACCTGCGCGAAGCTGAAGTGATGCGTGAGCGTGTCAATCAGCGGCAGCAGATGATCCTTGGCGACCAGATCGATCTTGGTCAGCAGCAAAAAGACCGGACAGTCCACCTTGCGGATCAGGCCGAAGAGGAACTCGTCCTCGCTGGCCCAGTTCGTGCGCTCGTGCTTCGGCTCCGCGGCGACGGCTGGAGCCTCAGTTTCGGGTGCTATCTCATTCCCCGCGTCTTCGGGTGCCCCAGGTCCAGATTTTCGGACCTGGGATTCCGCGGCCTCTTCCAGTTGCACCCGGCGCGTCGCGTCCATCAGCAGCAGCACCAGGTCGCGCGTCTCCAGCGCCTCGTAAACCTCCTGCAACATGCGGCGGTCCAGGTGTGAGCCGGGCTTGTGAACGCCGGGCGTATCGACAAAGACGATCTGCGCCGCGGGGTGCACGCCTTTGCGCGCGGGGACCTCGACCACACCTTCGATGCGGTTGCGCGTGGTCTGCGGCTTGGCCGAGACAATGGCCACCTTTTCGCCGGTCAGGGCGTTCAGCAGCGTGCTTTTGCCGGCGTTCGGCCGGCCCAGAATGGCGACAAATCCAGATTTCAAGGGGAAGTATGCTCCTGACTGAGTTTACGGCATTTTTTGGATGGGTGGCGTTCGGAACTCGTGGTATCCCACCCTTTCGCAAAAATACGCGAAAGGATGGGGCACCCAGCTTTCATGCCGATTATTCAGACTCAGCGAACTCGGGCAACGCAGGCGGAAAGACTCTCAACCGCTCGACGCGGCGGTCGGTGGAGGAAACAATCTCCATCCGCAACCCGATCGACTCCAGCAGGACGACCTCGCCGGGCAGCGGAATGCGGCCCTCGATTTCGCTGACGAGGCCGCCGAGCGTAGTGGCCTCGTAATTCTCCCCCAGATCGGTCAGTCCGGCCTGTTCGCCGAAAAGCTCCGGCAACTGATCGACGGGGAAGCTGCCGGGCACCAGCCAGACGCCGTCCGGTTCGCGCTGCGGCGTTTCGATGGGCGTCTCCTCCTCATGCTCGTCGCGGATGTTGCCAACGATCTGCTCGAGCAGGTCCTCAATGGTCACCAAGCCGGAGACGCCGCCGTACTCATCAATGACGATGCGCATGTGCTGTTTTTCGCGCTGCATCTCGCGCAGCAGCTCGTAGCCACGCTTGGTTTCCGGGACGAAGGCCGCCGGATGCTGGATCGAGGCCACAGTGCGAGTGCGAGCCTCCTCGTCGGTGATTTGCAGCAGGTCGTGCGCAAAGGCGATGCCGGTGACGCTGTCAATCGATTCGGCGAAGACCGGCACGCGGGAGAAGTCGTGCTCGTGCAGCAGCTCGAGGAACTCCGCGAGGGGGGTGCTCCCAGGCACGGCGAAAACTTCCGGCCGAGGCGTCATCACCTCACGCACCAGCTTGTCGCCGAACTCGACGGCGGAGCGGACCAGATCGCGGTCGCTGTCTTCCAGAATGCCTTCTTCCTGACCGGCCTCGAGCAGCGCCTCGACATCGCCGGCGGCCTCCTCCTCCGGAGTGGCCGGCTCCTCGGCCAGCGAGGCCACGGAGAAGAAGAAGCGGACAAAGACAGTGATGGGCGTAACCAGCCAGAGCAGCAGCCAAATAGGCCAGACGATCCGCGCCGCCCAGCGGCCGCGCGTGCGGTTGAAGAGCAGCAAGGGGAGAATCTGGTTGCAGAAAACCAGCACCAGCACCAGGGCAAGAATGGCCTGGAAAATCTCGCCTGGGGTGGGCCGTGGAAGCTGCGCGCGATCAAAAAGGAGAGCGCCGAATTCGAGCGCGATCAGCCCCAGCGTGAACTGCTGCAAGACCGTCGCGCAGAGGCTGGCGTGCTCGCGGGTCAGGCCCAGGCGAGGCTCGATCAGATCCTCCCACGCGTCGAGATTATCCTGCTCTTCGCGGCTCAGTATCTTCCCGTATTCGGCGTAGATGCGGCAGATGTAAGAGGCCAGCGTCTCAATCAGGGCCAGAAAAACCAGGAAAAAGAGGATGGGTGGGGTCATGACCGTTTAGCCTTTGCCGCAGCTTTGGAAGGGCACGACTTCAGTCGTGCCGTCTGCTTGCCAACATGAATTTTGGGCTTTCGCCCCTGGGGGGAAGTTTTTTTTGCACCCGTCACTTCCCCGGCGGCTAAAGCAAAAACAGAGTAGCTGTACCCATTGGCAATGTTCTCAAGTGGCTTTTTCCTCAAGAAAAAGCCACCTCCTCGGCTCCCAACAAGGGCACGTTTACTCTGGTTTTGCTCTAAAGCCGCGTTTTTTTTGGAACTTTTTGCGGCACGGCTAATGCCGTGCCCTTTCGAAGCAGAAACCTTTCTAACGATTGTGGCCGGTTTGCCATGGACACTATGGGTCGCGCGCTCAATCAACCCCTGCGGCAGACGCAGCCGTTCGCGCAGCAGCCGTTCGCGACGAGCCATCTTGCCGTCATCGGTCTCGTGATCGTAGCCAGCCAGGTGCAATAGTCCATGCAGAATCAGAACCTTGAGTTCAATTGAGAGCGTGTGATCCAGCTCGACGGCCTGGCGGCTCGCGGTCGACACACTGATAGCCAGATCGCCCGCAATCTCTTCCGCGCCAATGCCATCGGCTGGAAACGACAGCACGTCGGTGGCTTTGTTTTTGTGGCGGAATTGGCGGTTGAGTTTGCGAATGGCTGCGTCCGTCGTGAGCAGCACGGTGACTTCGCCCTTCAGACGCACGGTGGCCTGCGCTTCGGCCAGAAAGCGGTTCAGCGTGCGCGTGGTGGGCAGACGGAGATTTTTTCGTGGAGCTGCGGCCTCAGACGCAGAAACCTGCTTCGCTGAAATTGTTGTCAGCGCGGGGGCGGATTCCAGATCTGGGTCGAGAAGAATCATCGTACTCGGGGCCGCTGCATGCGCGGCTCCGGTTAATTCTCATTCTACGCGAGTTGCTGAACAAGCGCGGAAATGGTTCGCACGAGAAAAAATAAGGCGCATGGAGCCGGCGAGCGGAATGACTCCGTGCGCCGGGTAGAATTTTGCCGCTCATCCAAGGAGGGAGCCGTTCAAACGATCAGCCTGAAGCTGCATTCATGCCATCTCAATGGATTTTGCAGGGGGCTCTGCGCTCCTGAACCGCGCTAGGTCTCTGACCGGATGAAGAAGCTTCATTGAGTTCGTGCTTTCCCACATCTCAAAATCGAGATGTGGGGCACCCAGCGATGGTACAAAATCAAGCGGTCAGATCGAATGGACAACCTCCTGAAACTTCACATCTAGGAACCCGGCTCTTCCTCCGGCGCATAGGGCGGCTGCGCGGCGCCCCCGGTCTCTTCGAGGAACATCTGGGCGTCGGCAAAGCGGTATCCCACGTAGACATCAGTGAGCAGATAGAGGGGCTTCGAGGGATCGTCCTCAATCTTCTTGCGCAACTGGCGGACAAAGGTACGCAGGTACTCAACCTCTTCGCGGCAGTCGGCGCCCCAGACGGCGGTGAGCAGCCGGGCGTAAGTGATGACACGGCCGGAGCGGCTCATCAGGCAGTGCAGAATATCGAATTCCTTGCGGGTCAAATGCACGGGCTGGCCGCGCTTGGTCACGACGCGCTTGACCGGATCGAGGCAGAGCTGGCCAATCTCAATGGGCGCGTCCTCGGCGCGGGCCGGGGCCTGCACGCGGCGAACCGCCGTGCGGATGCGGGCAATCAGCTCCCGCGTGCTGAAGGGCTTGGTGACATAGTCGTCGGCGCCCTGTTCGAGCGCCTCCACTTTTTCTGCCTCCGCATCGCGCACGGTGAGCATGATGATGGGCAGCCGGGGAGCCACAGCCCTCATGCGGCGCAAGGTCTCGAGGCCGCCGATGCCGGGCATATTCACGTCGAGCAGGACAACGTCGAAAACGCCCGAGTGCAGCACCTGCAAGGCGTCTTCGCCGCGCGAGACATCGGCTACCTGAAAGCCCAGCTCCAGCAATGGCGGCCGCAGAGCCCTGCGGATCGCCGATTCATCGTCAACAAGAAGAATGCGAATGGCATTTTGCTTCATCATGATACCTTCTTCCGTACGGAGGCGGGAATGGCCGCAAAAAAGGTGGTTCCCTCCACCTCATCGCTGGTGACCCAGACAGAACCGCCGTGCATGATGGCGACGCGCTTGGCGACCGAAAGGCCAATTCCGGTGCCGGCAGCGCGGTTGGAGCGGGAAGCGGAACGATAGTAGCGCTCGAAAATGCGCTCCCGGTCGGCGGCGGGGATGGCCGTCCCGTAGCTGTGCACCGAAAAGATGATCTCCGCGCGCGATTTGACGGCGCGAATGGTAATGGTGGTGCCCAGAATCGAGTACTTGCACGCGTTGTCAATGTACTGCGTCAGCAGCATGACCATCAACTGGCGGTCGCAAGGAAGAACCAGGCTGTCATCCGGAATATCGATAACGACCTTCATGCTTGCCAGGTGATCGCCGAGGCTGGCCACAACCTCCTCAATCAGCGCGGCGACGCCGATCTGGGTGGCGTGAATCTGGACCTCGCCCGCATCCAGGCGCGCCGTGGTCAGCAGGCGCGTGGTCAAGTCGCCAAGCAGGCCGGACTGCTCATCGATGAGGGCCACCAGCTCCGTCTGCGCCGCGGACAGGTGGCCCATCTCGTTCAAGCCCGTCGAGGCCGCGCGGATGGCAGTCAACGGCGTTTTGTAGGCATGCGCCAGTCCGTCCAGCACGGTGGAGCGCAACTGCTCGGTGCGCCGCTCGGTCTCGATGCGGTTCTCATTCGCAAGGGCCCGGTAGCGGTCGAAGGTGATGGCAATCAGCGAGGCAATGGCGTCGTTGGTGACCGGACTGGTGCCGCCGCGCACCACCAGGCTGCCAATGGGCATCGCTCCGAGCCGAACCACGCGGCGGCCCAATCCGGTTTTTGGATCATCGTCCGTAGTCTCAAAGTAATAGGTGTTCTGCGCAATCTCCTGCGGGTCCACGCTCCAACAACCGGCCGAATACACAGTGTGCAGTTCCGCGTCAAAGACCGCCACGGCCTCCAGCGCAAAAACCTCATGGATCAATTCGGCTACCTGCGACCCCGGCTCGATGTGGAGATTCATTCCGAGCGTGCTCCGCGTGAACTCGTAGAGATCATGTACCTGATCGTTCCAGGACTCGGCCTCCCTGGCGTGTTCGGCAACGCGCGCGGAGAGCCGGCTGATCACCAGCGCCACCAGAACGAAAGCCAGCAGCACAATCCAGTTGGCGGGAGCGGCGGCAAGCGTGGCCGGCAACTGATGCGCATTGAAGCAGCCTTGCGCGGTAACTGCCGCCAACGACACAACGGCCGCCTGCCAGAATCCGCACAGCAAGGCCGTGGGCACCACAATCAGCAGGTAGAGAAGGACGGAGACGGAAAGCAGCCCTCCGAACCAATGCGCCAGCGCCGACACCAGAACGACGGCCACTACCCCCAATGCACTCTCCATCGTGAACAGGAGCGCCCTTGATGCGGAGCCATGCCTGGAGGCAAAGGCTGAACCGGCAGAATTGCGAATGGAGAACAAGCGGCCACTCACCATTTCATTCGAACGGAATTCGAAAAAGCGCCGGCGCCTTGAATGGAAATATCCCTGGAAGGCGCGTTCCTCTTGATCGCCGCTCCCATCCTCGGAAGCACAGCCGATTCAAAGCAGAAAGCTCCCAGCCAATCCATTCCTGATGCGTGAGGCATGTGGAAATTCTAGCAGGTTTTCTTTCCCGGGCACTTCTATTCTAACCTTCCTGATTGAATCCTCACACCGAGAAGTGTAAAAGGGAACCACTTCCAGTGCCCTGGGAATTATTTTATGCCATCCTGACATATTCCTTATGAGTTACCTGCGTTACTAACAATAGTATGCAACTGCAGCAGCACGTCAACATGCGATGCGAAGCAACGCGTTGAGCGTATTTCTCCAGTCTGGAATCACTCGGCGCTTCCCTTCCGCGGCATTGTGGGCTGGCTGAAAAAACAAAGAAGAACGGCACTGGGATGCGCATGGACTTTCATCCAGGCTGAATTCATTCTGCATCATACAACGAGTAAAACATCTTTTTTTGGAGGAATAGTGCCAATGTACATGAACTCGAATCGTATACTGCAAGCGATGGCCGGAACAGCCTTGGCAATTGCCCTGGCGGCTGGCGCACAGACAACGGCAACACCCGCTCCGGCGGCAACACCTGCTCCAGCGGCGGCTCCTACTCCAGCGGCGGCTCCGGCCCCGCTTTCCACGTTTGTTCTCACGGGTCCCTTGCAATGGCTGCCGCCGGCGATCTTCGATGCCGGACCGTTGGGAAAGCTGTCTGTTAACGGCATCCTGACCGGCTTCTCGCAATTTCAGAACAATCACGTGACGGGAGACGACAGTGCGCAGGCGACACTGAGCAACGGCCAGATATTCATACAAAAGTCGGACGGAAAGTATCAGTACTACATCCAGGCGGGCGCCTATACCATGCCGACGCTCGGCTCGTCTTTTCTTGACACCCAAAAGACCATGAACAATTACTACGGGCCTGTTCCGGTCGCCTACCTGAAGTTGCAGGCGGCGAAGAACACGCAGTTCCTTATCGGCTCTCTACCCACTCTGATGGGCGCCGAGTCCACCTTTACGTACCAGAACTTCAACATTGAGCGCGGCATCGTTTGGAACCAGGAAAACGCCATCAATCGCGGCATCCAGGTGAACCAAACACTGGGTAAGTACTTGTCCGCCGCGATCAGTTGGAACGACGGTTACTATTCCAACCGCTATTCGTGGCTCTCGGGCTCGGCGACCCTTACAAAGGGACATCATGTTCTGGTATACGACGGGATGGGGAACCTCGGACAGACTGCCTATCAAACGGCGGCCACACCGGTGCAGAACAACAGCTATATGCACGCGGTGATCTATACGTACACCAAGGGCCCATGGATTGTTTCGCCGTACTTCCAGTACGGCAAGCTACCGACCAATGCGAAGGTGGGCGTGACCAAGGGCACCTCCTCAACCGGCGGCGCATTGAACGTCAGCTATGCCTTGAAGAACGGCTTCTCTCTTCCGGCGCGCGTAGAATACCTCACAAGTTCGGGGAACGCTACCGACGGATCAGTCAACTTGTTGGGCTTTGGGGCTGGCAGCGCAGGTACTACTTTCACCGCAACGCCAACCTATCAAAAGGGCGGCATGTACGTTCGCGGCGATCTCTCATGGGTGCATGCGACGGACTACGCGAAGGGCTCTGTCTTTGGCAAGTCAGGAACCGATGCTGACCAATTCCGGGGCGTGCTTGAATTCGGTTTCATCTTTGGCAATAACATCCAAAAATAGCCGAATCGAGGCGCTGGCTTCGCAGGGCGGCGACGTACCAAGCTCGATAAAGTCAACACCTTGGGTGCAGTCAAGGCACAATCCACGCTGACGGCTGGTTTTATAGCTTTCTTCGGCCCCAAGCGCTAACGCTCTAACAGCTAATGAGCGCCCCGGCCCCACAGACAGGTTTTCGTCCGTGAGGCTGGGGCGCTGTTTTTTTGGACCTGAAAGAGTACGGGCTTTACAGGCTGCGGGAAAACTAGCTGTTTTCAAAAGGACACGACTGAAGTCGTACCCTTTCAATCAAAGCATTGACTTGTTCAGAGATTTTCTGGAACGGTTCTGTGCTATATCCGGTCGTCCTTCTATATGAACATGCCATTGTTTCTTTATGCCATCCTTATTTATTCGTTACATTCTGATTCGTTCCTCATTTTATCCTGATTGATCCGGCTCTAATCTTTATATAACTCTTACGGATGATACGCATTGCCGCGGAGTTCAAAACTGGATATGAGCGAGTTCATCCACTCATGCGCCAGTGGTGAGAACAGTCATACCACTTTGAATCTCAGGAGAATCCTTATGGCGGAACAAAAAGCACCTCAAATGCAGGCTACCCTTGGTTTAACCGGGCTAACCAGCAATGCAATGGCCCTTATCGCTCCTGGCGCCTTTCTATGGCTCACCTTCTATATCCAGGCAACCACCGGAACCACTGCGCCAGCCATGTGGCTGGGCATCTTCGGCGCTCTGTTGCTGTGCCTGGCAACGGCGGTGGCCTACGCGGAAATCTCCAGGATTTATCCCGGCACCGGCTCCAGTTACTACTACGCGGAACAAGCCATGCTTTCCAGGGAGAAGGCCTTCAAATACGCCCGCGTCGCCAAGTTTATCGTTGGCTGGGGCTCGCACCTCTACTACTGGGTCTATCCCGGTGTGATGGTCGCCACGACAGGCATTTTTACGGGCTATGTGGTTGGTTTCCTGTTTCCAAACTTCATCAGCGGCGGAAACCCGGGGTGGCTTTTCATGGCATCCGTAGCAGTGGTTTTTTCCTTCTTTGTCGCCTGGATCGCATCGAAGGGCGCCGGCGCTTCCACGGCCGTCAACCTGGCCATCAATATCGTACAGATTTCCGCGCTGCTGGTCTTCAGCGTTCTGGCGCTTGGCTACCGCGTCAACCACCCGGCGGGTTCGACCGGCTTCCAATATGACGGCCAAACGCAAGCCACTTATACTTACCAGTTCGCCACCAAGCCCGACGGCTCAACGAGCCGCGATGCCAGCGGCGTGCCTCAACCCCTGCTCGATGCGGCTGGCAAGCCGGTGCCTTACCAAATCACCTACCCGGAGAAGGACGCCAACGGAGGTTTTCTCACCCACACGACCGCCGCTTCGGTTGTCTCTCCGCATAAGTTCAGCTTCCTGTTTATTCAGGCCACTGTCGCCATTCTCATTCTGGTTGGCTTCGAATCGGTCACCTCGATGGGGGGCGAGGCCAAGAACCCCACCAAGCACATCCCGATTGCCGTCATCAGTTCGCTGCTGATCCAGGGCCTGATATGTTACTTGATTGAGTATTTCGCGGCTAACTACTTTCTTAACTCGGGCTATACCATGCAGAGCGCGGCTGGCTCGGCGGCTCCGGTCGGCGACATGATGATCATTGTCGGCGATGGGCTGCTCGGCCAGGGGCTTGGAAAGTATTTCATGCTGGCCGAAGCCTTCACCGTCTTCCTGGCGCTGATCGGCACCACGCTGAGCTGCATGAACACTGGCGCTCGCGTGACCTACGCAATGGGCAAGGACGATGAAGCCCCGGCGCGTTTCGGCTTGCTGAACGCCAAGACGCTGACGCCGCGCAGCGCCATCCGGACGCTGGCCATTGTTTCCGCAATCATCGGCGTGGTCGCCACCTCGCTGGTCTTTGCCGACGCCGGCGCCCCCTCTGACGCAACCATTGCCGCGTTGCCGCACGGCATCTTCTCCAGCTTTGGCTTTTCGACCCACGCGCAAATGGCCGCGCTGCCCAACTCGCTGCTGACCATCACGCTGACCTCCAACTTTGGCACTTTCATCCTTTATGCGCTTAGCTGCTTCCTGTGCATCGTAGCTTTCTGGAAGCGCCCAGACTTCAACGTGGTCCGGCACCTGCTGATTCCCGGCTTTGGGCTTCTAGCCAACCTGGTGCTCATGGCCTTTTACATCATCAGCCCCGTCTTCGGACTGGGAACCTTCAAGGAACCGCTTCTGGCTCTGGGCATTGCCGCTATCTGGGGCATTTACGGCACCATCTACTTCCTGCGCACCTCCAGGGTTAAGAGCAAGGCGATTCTGCTCGAAACCAGATAAATTGCCGTGAGCGGGAACAAAACTGAACGCAACTACCGGGTGGCTTCTTTCGCGAGGATGGAACGCGGAGAGCCACCCAGTGGCGGCTTAAAACCGGATATTTTTGAAATCCGGAAGCACCTTACCAATTTGCTTGATTTTCAAGGTGGTGGCAGCCATGTTAGAGGTTCAATTCGGCCAGGCCAGCGATCCTGGCAAAGTTCGCACCAACAATGAAGACGCGATGGGATCATTTATTCCCGCATCGCGCCAGCAGACTTTCACGCACGGCTATCTGTTCGCCGTGGCCGATGGAGTGGGCGGCTACGACATGGGAGAAGTAGCCTCAGCCACGGCCATCTCGGTTCTCACCAAGGAGTTCGCCAATACCGCCGGCGGCGCCCTGCTCAATCACCTGCTGCCGCGCCTTATCGAACAGGCCAACGTCGCGGTTCACGATTGCAACGTCGGGCCGGATTCGTGGGGCAAGAGGATGGCCACCACCATCGTGGCCTGCGCTCTCCGCTACGACCAAGCGATCGTTTCCCATGTGGGCGACTCCCGCTGCTACCTGATTCGCGGCGGCCACGCCAGGCAGATTACCGAGGATCATACATGGGTGAACCAGCAAAGGAAGATGGGGCTGATTACGACCAGTGAAATGGCCGAATCCGAAGCCCGGCACGTTCTTATCCGCTCATTGGGACCGGAGATGTTTGTCGCCCCTGATACCAGCATCTTCACCGTGCATGCTGGCGACGTGCTGGTTCTCTGCTCCGACGGCCTGCACGACGAGATGAGCGCGGCGACTATCGCCGAAATCGTTTCGCAAAACAAGGATATCAACGAGATCGCCACTGAACTGGTGGCGCGCGCGATCGAACTCGATGGGAACGACAATGCCACGGCGCAGGTAATTCGAGTTTGCTCGGTTGAACGGATGGGCAGCATGCCCCGCGGTCGGCCTTACCGGAAACTGGCCTGACAAACTGCGGAAAAACTCGGATTCTCAAGCAAAACAGGCGAAAGACGCCCTTCCATGGCTGAAGTTAGCGCTGGTTTTGCTGGCTTGATGCGGGGGTTAATCCCCCGCCTTCCTCCGTATCGACTATTTCAGCAGCCTGTTGCTCCGCCTGGGAAAAAGTCTTACGGAATCCTTACTATCCTGGCGCGGATTTCCCGATAAAATAGGCTAATAATCCAGATGGAGTGCATTCCACGATGAGTTATTTCGACACGATAGAAGCCGGTTCGCAAATCGATTCCTACCGCATCGATGCGGTCGTTGCCCGCAGCGGAATGGCTACCACCTACCGCGCCACCGATCTGCGCGACAATCGGCAGGTCGCCCTGAAGATTCCCCATCCCGACCTCGAAGCCGACCCCATTCTCTTTGACCGCTTCAAGCGCGAGGACGCCATTGGCCAGCGGCTGAACCATCCCAAGGTCATGCGGGTTTTTGGCGATGAGAAACGCTCCCGCGTCTACATGGTCATGGAGTGGTGCGAAGGCCGCCTGCTGCGCCAGATTCTCTCCGAGGGAAGGATTCCCCAGGACCGCGCCATTCGCATTGCGCTGGGCATTCTGGAAGCCCTTGAATATATCCACGCCAACGGCGTGGTGCATCGCGACCTGAAACCGGAAAACATCATGGTTGACGCGGAAGACAACATCAAGCTCATCGATTTCGGCATTGCCAGCGACGCCGAGGCGCGAAGGCTGACCTACGCGAACATCACCGCGGCGCTCGGCACCCCGGACTATATTGCTCCGGAACAGGTAAAGGGAAAGCGGGGCGACGCCCGGACCGACATCTTCGCCATGGGCGTCATTCTCTATGAGATGCTCTCCGGCAAGCTGCCCTTTTCCGGCCCATCGCCCATGGCGGTGATGAATGACCGGCTGTTGAATTACCCCGTTCCGCCACGGGTCGCGGAGCCCTCAATTTCTCCGGAGCTACAGGAAGTCATCTACCGGGCGCTCGAAAGAGATCCACGGAACCGCTACGGTAAAGCCTCTGATTTTGCATGGGATCTGAAAAATCTGGACAAGGTTGGCATGGAGGACCGCGAGGAATTGCGTAGCTGGAAGAAGCGCAAGTCCCAGCAGTCGCGGAAAATTTTTTACTATGTTGCCCTGGCGCTGATCCCCGTGGGGGCTCTTCTGTTGCTATTCCTGCTTGCCCATCGACGATAGAGCGGTCTTCCCTCTTGCCATGCGCTGAAGCCGGCTCCGCTCAGAAGGCTTTTTCCGCCCAAGGACCCCGTTGAACAATTTATGCTTGTGAGGCAAAGAAGAAGCCTTCTGACGGCTACGTAAAGGGAAGAACTGCTCTGGCGGCTTTTTGGCCGGGCAGAGTGAAATCTTCATTTATTCCTTATGCGCGGCTACTATAATCCTCGTATCGACTTAAGCCTTTACTAGCGTTCTAAAAAGGAGATTCATGTCAACTGACTACCGCAATTTCCTTGCTCTCTCCTACGAAGAGCTGGAAGAACTCAATCTGCAAGCCAAGGCGGACCGCGCCAATCGCGTTGCGGTCGAAGAAATTCGTGAGAAACGGCTGAAGTATCTGGCCGATGAAAAGCGGATCAAGGCCGTCACCGTGCTGTTCAGCGACCTTGAAGGCCGCCTTCACCTTCTCGACTACGATAAGAAGTTCTTGATTAAGTCTTACGAGAACCTGACTTTCGACGGCTCGTCGATCCGCGGCTTTACGGCGCAGAAGGAGAGCGATCTGCGGTTGGGCATCGACTGGAGCGCCTTCTATTGGGTTCCCGCCGACGTCTTCGGCACCGGCAAGGTGGTGGTCTTCGGCAACGTCATCGACAAGGACGGAAGCACATATTCGGGCGACCTGCGCGGCGTGCTCAAGGCTTATGCCGATGAAGAGTTCAAAAAGAATGGTTACACGCTCAACGCGGCCACCGAAATCGAGGGCTTCCTCTTTGCGGGCAAGGACGCGGAGCAGAAGTATTGCGAGACCAACAAATTTGAGCTTATCAGCACCGGCGGCTACTATCACTCCCTGCCGCTGGATCCGCTGCGGCAGTTCATTGACGTCTCCGCCGAAGTACAGCGCGCCATGGGCTTCCAGAACGAGAAGGATCACCCCGAGGTGGCGCCCAGCCAGTTTGAGATCAACTATAGCTACGCCGAGGCGGTCGGCGCGGCCGATCAGATTCAGCTCTATAAGCTGCTGACCCGGCAGATCGCCAACAACATGGGATTCACGGCCAGTTATCTGCCCAAGCCCGTCGTCGGCGTGAACGGCAGCGGCATGCACACCAACGTCTCCGTTTCCAAGGGCAAGACGAATCTGTTCTGGGACGAAAAGGGCGAGGAACAGCTTTCGGCTTTCGGCTGGAGCTTCCTGGACCGCATCCTGACCAGCGCGCTCGATCTTTGCTTGGTCTTCAACTCCAGCGTGAACGCCTATCGCCGTTTGGACCCGCACTTTGAGGCTCCCAACCAGATTCGCGCTTCGGCCGTTGATCGTGGCGCCATGGTCCGCGTGCCCATCGGCAACAGCCGCTCCATGCGCACCGAAGTTCGCGCCGTGGCGCCGGACGCCAACCCCTATCTGGTGCTCTACTCGATCTTCAAGACCGGCATTGACGGAAATATCTCGGACGTCAAGGGTCTGCGCGATGGCGGACGCTTCCTGCCCGACAACATCCAGCAGGCAATCGCGGACTTCCGCGGCTCGAAGTGGATTGCTGAGATCCTGGGCGCGGACGTGCAAGGCCGCTACGCCGACCTGAAGCAGGCCGTTGCCAACCGTTCGCCGCGAGAGCTTGGATCAATCGTCAAGAGTTCCGAGGTACAGTTCCATCACTCGGTCTACAACCAGTCGCTCTGGAATCAGTTCTAGAGCAAACGGACAGAGAACACCCCCGGCGCCGGACTCCGAAGGATCGAGCCCAGCTCCGGAACAGGAGAAACAAAAGAGCGGCGCTGCCTCCACGGGCGGCGCCGCTCTTTGCTGAGCAGGCAGTTTTCTTGCTCTTGCTTGTGGGGGAACATTCCTTCCGTTCCTGTGCAGGATGCCGCTTTCTTCCACCCAACGAGCAAAGATCACTCGCCGGAGACCCTGGAGAGAAAAAAGCCACTTGGAAGCCGTGGTTTCCCTCTCTAGGAGTCTGTCGCGGATAGATTTTGGAGGGTGGAAGGCGAGTAGCATTTGTTGATATATCTTGTTTATAATGAGATATATGGGTAAGAGTTTCCGCGCCGACGATCTGAATCAGTCCCTGCTT
>Ga0224525_1000093_pt1 | contig 46183 bp, 32 predicted proteins | sample CFST100metaG_FD_179874 | JGI IMG/M metagenome (GOLD analysis project Ga0224525, IMG submission 179874) | Peat soil microbial communities from Stordalen Mire, Sweden - C.F.S.T100 | ecosystem: Environmental > Terrestrial > Soil > Wetlands > Peat | place: Sweden: Norrbotten County, Stordalen Mire...
ATATAGAGTCTGTAGTCTTTCCTTTAATAATTATTTCTTGTCCGAATAATTTACTCGTCAAAATAATCGCAAGAAAAATATTTAAGATATATGTCCTCATTTGTATGCCATATAACGAAACTGTATTGCTTGCAATGGCGGACTGTCAGGCGAAGACAGACGAATCTGCCGAAATAATAATTTTAGGTTGCACCGCTGAAACCCGTCAACCACAAGCCATTGGAGCAATACAAAGTTATGCCCTGTAATTTTTATCATTCTAAATATTGTCCCTCAATTGCAAATTTAATCCTTTTATCATCATGTACTTTTATTAATGATTTAAAAAAATAAAAGTTATGTAAAGTCGCTGAATCAGTACTCCAAACATATCCGAGTTCATCAGTCGGTTTGTCAATCTCAACGTTAATTATACCAGGGTCTCGTCTGTTAATCGTTACCGTGTCGTCTGTAAATTGTCCAGCGCCAGAAAATGCAATCGAAATATTATTTAAACCAAGTCTGTAAGACACTGTCAATTCTTTGCCCTCATTAGAGTCAAGCGTCAAAAAATATATCGAATCATTTATTTTAAACCGGATAGTCTCCTTTGTAGATAATTTATTTTTAAAAAATGCATCTATTGGAAGGACACTATCTCGCTTGTCAATCCAGCTCTTTAGAAAGTATAGGAAAATAAAAAGTCCAAACAATAAAACACAAATGATAAAAATCAATCGCTTGTCAGTGTAAATATTTTTAAGCTTTTTTGTCAATCTGGTCTTTTAAATTATAGGGCATAACTAACTTATACCCTTAGTTCGTTATTAGAAATACTACGGTTATGCCTCAAATTTAGCTTGGGTAACCGTAGCATTTTTGATATTTACTACTACTGTTCTTTTAATCAAGATCAAGATCATCGAATGGTGATTTAATTTTTTGTAAACTCTTGGTTGATACGTGTGTATAAATTTCTGTCGTTCTACTGCTTTTATGCCCTAAAATTTCCTGGATGTAACGCAGGTCTACTCCGTTTTCAAGCATATGAGTGGCACATGAATGCCTCAACCAATGAAGTGACACAGGTTTCTTTATTTTAGTCAAAGATAAGGCTTTCTTCAGAACAAATGCAAGTGATTCCTCTGAATATTTTTCACCAATATCCGATCCTTCAAACAACCATGTTTTGGGTTTGTATTCCTTATAGTAAGTGCGCAACATTTCTATAATCTTATCCGATAACGGGACCACTCTGTCCTTAAATCCCTTGGCATTTCTTATGATAAGTAAATTTCTTTTTGAATCAACATCTGTCAGTTTTAAATTTAATAATTCGCTCCTTCTTAGTGCACACGAATAAATTACTGATAACGCCGCTTTATGCTTAATATTTGTATGGGCTTTCAGAATGGATGCTACTTCCTGTTTGCTTAATACATTCGGCAGTTTATGTTCCTTCCTGGGGCGTTCAATCGCTTCAATTATCAGTTCTCTGTCTTGTATCCTGCTGAAAAATTTCTTTATAGCACTAACTGTTATAGTTTGGTATGATAACGACAATCCCTTTGCAAGAATATATTCTGTATTGAATATCAAAACATCATTATTGTTTACTTTACGCACTGGCTTTGCGCAAAAGTTTAAAAATACAGTTAATACTTTTACATAATTTTCAGTTGTGCGATCGCTATAGCGTTTTTGCCTTAACCAGTATTTAAACTTCAGCACATCCGATTTTTTCGCATCATCTAGCATATTAAATGCTGATAGTTTAATTTCTTTTTCTTTATCAGTGTTAACCGATAACTGCGGCACGCTTGTATTCTTCTTTTCATTAACAGATACCGTACTGCTTTTCTGTGCATTTCCCAATGTCAAATGTTCATTATCGCCTTCTGTTCCAAAAATAACTTTCGTTGAATCAATAAAAGCAAGTCCATTATACATTCGGAACAATTCATTTAATATTATTTTACTATTAGCCACATGCCAGCTTTTATGGGTATTGCTAAACGTTGAGCCTTCCACTTTTTTAATGATCCCTACAAGTTCGGAATCGTAATTAAATTTTACCAGCAGCCGCATTTCATCGCGATGAACTACCGGAATAAGTTGAATGTGTTTCATAGTTAAAAAATTTAATGACGAAAATTTAATCAAAAAAACTCATACAATATAAGGAGATAAAATAGCCAATGCAAGGATTTTATGAAAAAATTAATTAACCAGGTTTTATTTAGCATTTTCTATTCTAATTTATAGCAATTCTTTAAAATAAATTTGATATTTGTAAACAAGTAAAAAAATATTTATCATGGATTTTTTGGATGAACCCAAGTTTGAACCACAAAGAGTTTTGTTTGACAATACACCTCTTAATGATTTTTGCGGAATGACACTAAATGAAATCCGTAATTTGTTGTACAATCCTTTCAATGATACTTCTCCTCTTAAAATAAATGCAACTATTGACGACAATACGTTGAATGCTATTCCGTTTTTCAGGCTTACCGAAGAATTGCTGAAAATTGTTCAGCGTGAAGATTCAGTTAAGCTGACATCTCGTGGAGAATTACCAAAAAAAGTGTTACAGGAATTATATGAATATAAATTTATCCCTGAAGTTTTTATTGAAACTGGCCTTTCAAAATTAAACAGAGCAACTGATGCTCCTGCGATAGTGACTGCTCATCATGCAGCGATAGTTTCAGGCATTTTAAAAAAGGTGAAAGGAAATTTATTATTGACCCAGCAGGGAATGATGTATTTGAAGAATGAAAATAGAGCAGATTTTTTTCAGAAAGTTCTTAAAGGCTATACTACAAAATTCAACTGGGCTTCCAATGATGACTATACAGATTTCCAGGTGGGACAGTTTGGTTGGGGATTTACAATGTTTTTACTTTATAAATTCGGAAGCACCAAACGGACCAAGCAATTTTATGCTGACAAGTTTTTAAATGCATTTCCGAATTTTATTCAAATGATTTCATTGCAGGAAGACAGTACACCTGAAAATGAATTTGCGAATTGTTACATATTGCGATCGTTTGAAAGGTTTGCCGAATGGTTTGGATTTGCTGAAGATTGCACCCATTATTTCTTTAATTTAAATAATAATATTGTTATACGGAAGGATGCGCTGACCAAGGTATTCAGGTTTGAAGTATGATTCTTTTTTAAAATTTAAATTGTATGAAGTGCTGCATCATATATAATAGTTCATACTAAATAAATCATATCTAAATGCGTTCCTGCTTTATTACATTTCAAAACAAATTAAAAAATTATAGTCTGAAATGATAGCTCTCTTAAATTCATTTATAGTTTTAGCAGAGATGTACAGGCTAAATTCAATTGTGTACATCAGTTTTTCTATTTTTTACCCAAAAACAACCCCGGTTTACCATTAATGTACATCCAAATCTCCCAGTGTACATGAATATCAACCGATTTTATCTGATTTTTCTCTGGTAAAACTCTTTTGAAGCTTTTTTAAGGAAAATATTTATGTTTGCAGCCTCAAATTGTGTACATGAAAAGAAAAATCATTGTTGGATTAGTTTTAGGAGTGATTGCAGGGGGGATTGACCTCATTCCAATGGTGGTTCAGCAATTACCTTTGAATGCTGCCTTATCAGCATTTTCACTTTGGATTGTTGTCGGTGTCCTTACGGCAATGATAACAGCAAAAATTCCCGGAGCATTAAAAGGAATCATCGTTTCTTTCATGGTTTTACTGCCGTGTAGCTTAATAATTGGATGGAATGAGCCAATGATTTTAATACCGATTGCCGGAATGACAATGATTTTAGGGTCATTCGTTGGCTTCCTGATAGAAAAAATCGGATAAGAGAAAGGCCAGCCAAACTAACTCTCTTCAGGTTTCCGGAAATATTACGTGCAATTTGAATCCAATGACAGCAATGCTTCTTTTTTCTGCTAGTCTTTCTTAGATTGATTAATACTTAACTGGAGCATCTTATTGGCATCAGCAGGGTCAGTATGCTTATCCGCATAGTACTTTAGTTTTTCGCCCAGCGCTTTCTGATCGTTTTCAGAGAGGCCATCAAAAACACCTGCTAATTCCTGCAATTCTTTTGGAAGAGCTGGTTTATTATCTTTTGTAGCAAGCAGGTATATGGAAATCAGAGCAAGACCTCCAGCGATCCATGGAAGGAAACCCATGAACTGTTCCAATAATGTTTTAGGTTCACCTTTTTTATGATCTTTCATTCTTGAAAGGAGTTTGTCTTTGATAAAGCTAAGTTCCTTGCTTAGCTGATTAATCACCTCATCTTTATGCTTTAAATCGTTTTTTAGTAATCTCATGTCAACTACCATTTCTGTACCGTCCAGAGCTTTCTGATGCAATTTATCTCTTTCATCCAATACCATGCTTTTTAGTTCAAGAGCATCCAACTTTTCCTGAAAGATTTCTTTCTCCTGATCCTTTATCATTTTATCCCGTTCAAGTAATGACTTTTCCCATTTAGATAGCCTTTCGTCCCATTGTTGGAGCCTCTTTTCTGCATTAGAATCTTTTTTATCTATGCTTGAATTCGGGTGTACAGATTTCTGTACACTCTCATGTACACTGTGTACATCTGAATGTACATCCTCGCAAGTATCCAGTTTTTCTGAGCAGAATTCAAGAATAATAGCAGACAGAGCTGGTTTTTTACCTGTTACTACTGTGCGCTTCTCCTGTTCCTCTTGCATTTTTTTATATAAGTCCTGTGGGACTTCAATACGTATTCCGGTAGTTGTGTTCATGGTTTTATTATTAAGGTCTTAAAAAAGGGCAATAGCACCGCCATTGCCCTCAATTGAATTCATCATGGATCAATCATCATCGTCATCACCATCCGGGTCAAGCAACTCTGTTAGTTCAAATACAGCCAGACGATCATCTGGTTCGTAATAAACATCTACAATGATTTCGTTGTCATCATTAATTCCCTGAATGTCGTTATCCAGTTCATTGTTGCCAATGATCTCGGCAAATTCCGGCATCTGTTCAGCCGGTACTTCAAATGTTCTCGTTTTCATTTTTTTAAATTTTAAGTTTGACATATAGTTGATTAAAAAGGATTAGCTTTCAAGGTGATCTTTCCTGTACAGGTAGTCATCAGCCTGTTTGTCGGCATCATAAATGGTTTTCTGCCTTCCCGTTTTGAGCCATTCCTCTACCTGTGATTTTTCAAAAATGAGTTTCTTGCCCCGTTTGATATAGGGTATCTTCCTCCTGTGAACAAGTCCGTAAATACTCGGAACAGCCAGATTGAGCATCTGTGCCACTTCCTGAATGTTCAGCAGATCGTTATCTGAATTGTCTTTGATTGGGTTCTGTCCAAATTCCCTGAGTGCCTGGCGCACTTCTTCCCGAAGTATGTTGCGTACTTCTATTATTGATAACTGAGTAAAAACCATATTTTCCATAGCATATATTTTTTGCTTTTCTACGCAAAATTGCTATCAAAAACATAGTCAGGGTGACCCTATAATTGGGCTGGAAATATTTAACAATACTGATATTCAGTATGATTAATTTTGTCAGATGGGATTATCAATGATTTTAAATTATCAAACAATTAGGGTTATGAAGAAATTTCATTATTTATCATCTTTACTATTTCAAACAATCCTAACCTTTCAAAATAATCTCTTACAAATCGAAGATCTTCCCTCAAAGACTTATCATTTAACTTGAAAGGGCTTTGCAGTTTTTTATAAATGTTATCGAAGTTCTTACCAGTGAGAAACTGGATGAATCGGGCGATTTCAGTTTTGTCCACGTTTTTTACATTTGCAAATTTCAGAAGATAGTGAACTGCTAAGACCTGTCTGGCTGTGGTGAAATCTTTTGATTTTTCTAAATTATCTGATGTTGATGAAGGTTCTGTTATTGAATTAGCTGTTTTCAGGAACTCTTTAAATTTTTGATAAGATTTGAATTCTGCGAAAATTCTCACTAATTCCATATCTGTATATTGGTCAATAAAAAAAGTCTCTGGCTCCTTTGAAGTGGAAACAACTTCGAACTCCGGATTTTCATTATCTGATGTCACCGCTAAAAAATCCACAGTGTCCCTGCTGATTCTTTTATGCAGACTTTCTCTCAGAGTTTTGATGGCAAGAGAGAACTCCTTTCCTATCTTGTAATAAATCTCCAGGGCATTGACTATTTCTTCCCGATCATTGGCTTCATACCTCATATTCAGAATGGCACCGCAGTAATTGGTGAATTCTTTGTGTGTATATTCCCTGTCATTGGCTTTTGCCATTCGTTTATTGTAAATGTTCACGAGACGATTATAGTAACGGTCAGTGGTTTCAATAAAATAGGTGTCGAGATTTGTTATCATAGCTTTATATTTTTATTACAAAGTTGGTAATTTTTGAATTTCGCTCCGTTTTTTTTCATCCACAATCTTAGCGTAAATTTCCGTATGACGAAGATTAACATGACCAAGTAGTTTGCTTACAGTGTATATATCCATTCCAAAGGTCAGGCTGATTGTAGCAAAGGAATGGCGAGCTACATGAAAATGTACATTTTTCTTAACCTTGGCTCTGGCTGCCCATAACTTAAGCAGGTTACGGGCATTTCTTGGGGTTGGAAAATTACAAAATACTTTTTCAGAACGATTCTTTTCTATCCTGACTTCATCTAATACAGCAAGTGCCGATTCCGTTAATGGTACTTTCAGAATTTTGCCGGAAGTGGTTTGTGTCTTTATAGGCCGGATATTAATATAATGTACACGCTTTCCTGATTTATCTTTTTCTTCGACAATATCATTCCATTGCAGAGCTTCACAATCTGACATACGAAGTCCCGTAAAGCATGAAAACAAAAAAACCAGTCTTACATGAGGATGTGACGGGAATGGTGTTGCTACAAGTTTTCGCACTTCTTCTGAATCAAGGGTTGTTCGTCTTGTCTCCAGTTCATGAGGCATATCAAATTTATCGAAGGGATTAATCGTAATTATATCCTGCCTGTAAGCATCCTTAATCCTTGCCCGAAGCATCTTCAGATAATTCTTGACGGTATTGTGTGATACCCTTGTTGCAAGGTGATCCTGAAAATGCACTAACCACTCATTTGTAATATCCATGAACCGTACATCTTCACCATTGGTGAAATTATCCAGGTGAAAGAGAAGGCTTTTAGTATGAAAATCACCTTTCTTTTTTTGATAGGCACGGATATATTCAAGGGCTGACTGGTGCGTAGTTCTTTGTTTTGTGCGTAGCCCTTTGATTTCTCCGGCAAGCTCCATTTCACGCTTTTTGCGGATGTCCTCTGCCAGATCAACGATATTGCGGTCATCTGCAATGATGTTTTTGAGTTTGCTGTAATCCTTCTGTGTATATAGTTTCAGGAATTCATACTGTCGCTTCTGGTTTCCCTGATCATCTGTTGAGAAGATGTCAAGGTATAGGCTGTATTTGCCTGACTTGAGAGATTTATATCGGATGTGTATCATGGCTGCACAAATTTAATAATCGGTTATGATCTTTTTTTTGTTTTTACAATAACTGATTTCTTTTTAGTGGTTTTCTTCTTTTTGCTCTCTGCAAGCAAAACTTCTTTACTGCGTTCCATAAATGCCGGAAACTTCTGCACTTCCTGCTGCTTCTTTTCATCAATGATCTTAGCATAAATCTGTGTTGCATCTATTCGGGTGTGACCTAAAAGTTTACTGACAGTATAAATGTCAATGCCGGATGTAAGGCATAGAGTAGCGAATGTGTGTCGTGCTGCGTGAAAGTGAAGGTTCTTTTTAATCTCTGCTGCATCAGCCCATTTTTTCAGCCAGCTATTTACAACATTCTTTTGCGGTAAAGCATCAAACACCAATTGGCTCTTGCGGTTGTTCTTAACATCGGCAAGGATTTTCACAGCTTGTTCTGATAGCGGAGCTTTGAGAAGCTGACCTGATGTCCTTGTAGTTTTTATTGGTCGGATAACTAATGTATGAAACGGTTTACCCTCTTTATCTTTTTCGATTTGTATATGCGCCTTTTTTAAAGTAATCACATCTGAAAAACGCAAACCTGTAAAGCAGGAAAACAGGAATGCCTGCCGGATTTGTGGTTCACAATTACATTGAGTTTCGTTCAGTTTTTTTACTTCATGGAGTTCAAGAAAGGTACGATCTGTATCCTGTTTAACTGCAATCTTGTAACGGATAAACGGATTTACTGCAATGATCTCCTGACGGATTGCCCTGTTAAGAAGTGTTTTGAGGTTTTCAAGATAAAGAATCGTTGTATTGTGAGAAGTCTTATTTTTAAGGTGTTGGGCAAAATCTTCAATGAACTGCGCATTTACATCTGAAAAAAGGATGTCCTTGCCTTTAGAAAACTTTTCCAGATGCTTGGAGAAAGCAAGGTAGCTCCTCTGTTTTGTCCGCTCATGTTCTTTTTTCACAAAAGCAAGCAGGGATACATTTACCCTTTTTCCGCTTGCATTTAGCCCTTTTACTGTTCCGTAAAGCTCCAGTTCTCTTTTGGATCGGATACTTTGTGCAAGTTCCATCAACGGTTTATCTTCTGCGTTAATCCGCTTTGAATGGCTGTAGTCTTTCGATACATGGATTTTCAGGAACTCATATTCCCGATGGGATTTTCCGTCTTTGCCCCGGACAGTATAATCAAGGTAGATGCTGAATTTACCTGAAGCAAGTTTTTTGTAGCGAAGGTTAATCATAAGCTTTTGTTTTTATTCATTCTTTCGTAAACCTTGACTGTTTGTGTTCTTGATACGTTTAACAGACGTCTGAGCTGACCTTTTACCATCCCCTTTTCAACGTGTTTCATAGCGTATGTATTACGTGCCATGCTGAAACAAACGTTTCTTTCTATTTCTGCCATTGCTCCCCATAATCTGATACGGATATTGACGTTTGGTTTGTTTGGTAGACGTTTAAATACGTTTCCTTTTAGTTCACAAACGTTTATTTTTCCAGAACAGACGTCTGTTTTAGCTACTTCTTTTAAAACTTCAATAGCAGAAGCAGAAAGTTCATTGATATATATTGCATGGTTCAGATGTCCATTAACTGTAACTGTCCAAACCTCCTTTTTCTTTTTCTTATCTGTTTTGATTTGTTCCCACAACAAAGTGGATACCTGTTCCCATGTCAGACCGGAATGCAGAGCAAAGAAAAAAGCCTGTCTGGTAACAGGATTAAAAGTTGTTGAAGTTGATGCCAGTGCTTCAATTTCTAAATCTGTAAGATATGGGCGAACGTGATTGCTATGATGGTTGTGCTTGTATGCTGATAAAGGGTTTGCCTTGAGATAGCATGATTCAATAGCATGATTAAAAATTCCTTTAAGTGTAAAGAGTAAATTGTTTATTGAAGATTCTGCCAAGTGTTCATTAAGATATGATTCAAAACTTTTAATCCACTTTCCTGAGATAATATTAAAAGGAACATCCTTCTTTCCGTTAAACAAACGCAGATGTTTTACAAGCGACTGATTCGTTGACCGGATTTTTCCGGCTTTACTAATTTGGCTTTGGATGAATTCTACAAGGGAGGGTATAGCTTCTTTTCCTTTTTTTTGGTTGTCTGAATTTTCACCTGAAAGTTCTCTTGCAATTTGTTTTGCTTTTTCTACTGCTTCAAAATCTTCTTTGGAGATAAATTTTGTTTTAGAATAGTCTTTCGATGAACGAAGGCCGGGAAATTTACGTTCCCGCTTTCCGGCAGAATAAATGTCCAGATAAATGCTGTATCCTCCGTTGCGTAAAGGTTTGTAGCGTATTGCAATCATCGTTTTGTCACTTTTGACCGTTTGTCACCCAAAGGTAACACTACGGTAACGCAAAGTAACAAAACTTAACTCAAATATGCAAATTTATATTTTGTGTAAAATTTTGTAATACGTTGTTATAATGCATTAGTAAAGGTTTTGAATAACATTAAATAACTTTACAAAAAATACGTACACTTGATGTCGGTGTCGGAAAGACAATGGCAGCAATAGCTACACTGGCTCACAATATTCATTCAGGGAAATGTAAACGTCCACTTGTGGTTGTTCCAAAACCTACTTACAAGAAATGGATCAACGAGATCATCGGATATCAGGATAATAAAAGCAAAGAGTTTGTTTCCGGTGTTTTATCGCATACCGGAATAACAGTCAATGATTGGTATAACTTGGGAACGGATGTAGTGAAACGGATTGCACTGAACAAACCAGTTCCTGAAAAATCCATTACAATCGTTACATATGAAGGTTTTAAAAAGCTTGGATTTGGTCAGTCTGTGTCTGATGAATTGTTTGTTGAGCTTGTGAATATTCTCAGCCAGAGTGCTGAAAAATCAGCCCGTGATAAAGAAATAGAATACCAGAAATTTCGTGAAATGATTGGTGTCGGTCTGAAAGAAACCATTGCCGATGTGGATATTCTTGGATTCGACAATATTGTAATTGATGAAGCGCACCGCTGCAAAAATGTTTTCAGCAATGTGAAAGCCGATGAAGACGGCAACAAACGTTATAACATTCAATCAGCAATTTCCGAAATCGGGCAGAAAGCATTTCTTATCCTGAACTATATTCAGCGAAAGTTCGGAAGGAACACTATGCTGCTTACTGCTACTCCCTTTTCTAACTCCCCTCTTGAAATTTATTCTATGCTTTCTCTTGTAGGATATGAAAGCCTTACTAAAAGCGGAATCTACAACATTGATACTTTCTTTGACTTGTTTGTATTGCCGACTATTGAATGGACTGCAAACTATAAAGAGGAAATCGTTGAGAAAGAAGTTATCAAAAGCTTTACTAACCGCAGGATTTTACAGAAACTTATTTACAATCACATTCTTTACAGAACCGGTGAAGAAGCAGGAGTTAAGCGGCCAAAGAAGATTAACCTGCCAATGCTGTATGATTCTATTGCCGGCAAACGTGAAAGGTTAGTCCATGAAAAGCAAATTCTCACTTACATTAATATGACACCCAGGCAGCGTGAGAATCAGAATAAAATTGTTGCTCTTGCAAAGCAGTCAACCAAAGGTAAGCTCGACATGGGAAACCTTTTTCGTGCGCTTGCTTATTCGCTGGACAATGCACTATCACCATTTATCCTGAATGGCACACCGGAAAATTACAAGGAGTTTGTTGACGAAAGTCCGAAAATAAAATATGTTACCGACTGCATCCGCACCGTGAAGGAATGGCACGAACAACAGGGAGAGCCTTGCTCTGGTCAGGTGATCTATATGAATCGTGGAAAACAATTTTTCACTTTCATCAAGCAGTATTTGGAAAACGAAGTTGGTTTTCAGAAAGGTGTGATGTTCGATAAAACCAAGCTGGATGAAGTAGAAATTATCAGCTCTGAAATTAACGACAACCGTAAGGAACTTGTAAAGGAAGCATTTTTGGAAGGTGTTGTAAAAGTAATTATCGGCACTGCTACCATCCGTGAAGGAATTGACCTGCAAAAGCGGGGAACAGTTATTTATGATTGTTACCCAGAATGGAATCCCACAGACATACGCCAGCTTGAAGGTCGCATATGGAGGCAGGGAAACAGATTTGCTTATGTACGAATTGTAATGCCATTGGTGCAGGATTCAATGGATGTGTTCGTGTTTCAGAAGCTGGAAGAAAAGACAAGTAGAATAAATGACATCTGGTTTAAAGGCGACCGGGGCAATGTGCTTGATCTGGAAAGTCTCGATCCCGAAGAAATAAAATTAGCTCTGATTACCGATGTTGACCGGTTGGTACGTATGTTCTTTGACCAGGAGAAAGAACAACTGAACCGTGAGTTTGCAAAAGTGAACCGTTCTATAGAAATGATTGGTGAGATCAAAGACGACATTGAAGAATACAATCGTTACCAGAAGGAATCCATTGATGCTATACGTGGTTTTTATAACAGCCTAATCAACTCAGAACATTTTGATGAAGCTAAAGCAGCGGAGCCGGATGAACAAAGCCTGAAAGCAAAAGCATTCAAAAAAGCAAAGGAACTGAAGGAAGAAATAGATGCTTTCCTGCAATCTTCTGTATATGAAGACAAGGAAATACTTGCATTAGGACGTAAGATTGAGAACTCTTACAATGCCCTCAGAATTTACTTTGATAAGCGATGGTATATTAATTACTTCAAGGAGTATGTTTCTAAGGTTCGCAAGACTGAACGCACCATACTGAAGCCTAAAGGGTATTCAATAGAGAGTGATCTTTCCAAAGTTCTGGAATCATATCAGCTCGACAAGCAGGCTGTACAAAAGAAATCAGAGTTGTACAAAAATGATAATAACTCTGAACGCTGGAAAAGTCTTCGCATTGAAATAGAACAAAAAAAATCGGCTTTGCAGGTGGAAGGGCGCACTGCTTCTGACAGGGCTGCTGAATTTGCAACACTCAATTACCTGCTCGCTTATAAAGCTGAAGATGCTCCGGTGGAAGAACCAAAAGCATTTCCAGTAATTGATATACCTGCACTTCCTTCATCCATGAATGAACTGGAGCTGGAAGCACTGGCACTTGAAATAGAACTTGAATTATTAGCAGTATAAACGTTTAAATTTTGACAAAATGATAAGCATAGAAAATTATTTGACCACATCCCGGAATATTGATTTCGACAAGCTCCCTGTAGCTTTAAAGAATGGTGACAAACTTGCAAAAGGTGCATCAGCTAATAACTGGTCGGCATACAACAGCAATGAAAATATAAAACGTGTTGTGGATGCGTATCTGGTAAAGTTGAATGAATGGATGGATAAGAATTCCGAAAAAAAAGAAACCGCAAAACCTAAGCCGGGTAAAAAAGCTACTGCTCCAAAAGAGAAAAAAGCCATTTCAAAAAAGCCGGAACAAAAGGAAATAAAAGTAGAACATGAAGCTGAGGGTGTAGAAAAGATTTTACCGGAAGTTGGATTTATCAAGCGTTATGCTGGTTTGCATGGTAAAGTAAAAACCCAGGATGAGATTCTCCGTTTCCTGAATGGTTTGCAGAAAGCCATACTTGAAAAACGCATACGTAAGACTTCTTCTTATGCTGCCGAAATTGAGAAGATTCAGAGTAACCTGATTAAGTGCTATGAAAAGATGGGCGATTCCATTGAGATCACCATTGATAAAAAAACTCTGGAACGCTTTGAAAAAATTGCACACAGTCAGAAAACATTGCTGTCCGTGTCCTACATCAAACAGTATATCTCATTGCATGGGAAAAAGAGTGTGAAAGAAAAAGCAAAAGAACTTATGGCAAGGGTTAAAAAAGCTGTCGATAATCAGAAGATAACAAAAAGCGATCCCTACGCTGACCGTCTTCAGAAGCTTTACAATTCCCTCAATGAATATATCCAGGGAAAAACTCCCGCTCCGCAAATAAGCAAAACCGAACTGAACGGACTGATGGGGCTTGTAGGATACAATCAAAAAAAAAGTCCTGACCTGAATGGAGTTGAAGAAGAATCCGAAAACCCTGAAGTGATCCGTAGCTCTGAGCTGGCCGGAATGGAATTTGAAACTATTGGACTTCAAGGAAAATACCGTGAGCTGATCGGTGATCCGTGTGTAGGATTTTCTGCAATGGTTTATGGATTACCTAAATCAGGTAAATCAACATTGTGTATTGATTTCGCAAAATACCTGGCACAGCATCATGGAAAGGTTCTGTACTGCGCCATTGAAGAAAAGTTTGGTTATACACTGAAGGAAAAAGTTGAACGCTTACATGCTATTGATCCAAATTTGTATGTTTCTGAAACTGTCCCGGAAGATCTTTCTGATTACAATTTTGTTTTTATTGATAGCGTTTCCAGAGCTGACCTTCAAATGGATGATCTTTTGAAATTAAGAAATGACAACTCAAAAACTGCATTTGTATTCATTTTCCACTCCACCAAAAACGGAAATTTTAAAGGAATGAATCAGTTTGCACATGATGTGGATGTGATTGTTAAAACCGAAAACGGGAAAGCGGTTGGGAATGGGAGATTTGGGTTAGGGGGAAGTATAAATGTTTTCTGATCAGGATAGCATTTATTTTATCAATAATTCTTCTTAAATATTTTGCAAATTCCATTTAATGTCCATCATAGAATATAATTTGTAGGCGTTATGGGAATCGAACCACATTTTCCCTGCAATCATAAATTAGCCTCATACTAATTTATGGCAACAGGTGTCTTAACCTATAGACCAAGCGCCCTAAAGTGCTGAATAAATTTCGTCAACAAAATTAACAGACTCTTCGGGTAAATATGAAAAAAGTTTCTTTAACTCCAAAGATATCGCATTCTTTTGACGCAAAACTGGACTTAATTTCTTAAATCTATTAAATTTATGAATTTCCACAAATTGATTCACAGGTGGTAAGCAATTCGAACTTATGTTCAAACAAAGGTCTTTGCTAATTTTGGTAAATAGAAAGTAATCTTCAAAATCAACATCTAAAAATTCTTTAGGTGAATTATTAACTCTGTATCTTTTTTTTAAATCAATTGAATGTTTCTCTGCTTGAGAATACTTATTTTTCAGTTCTTTGTCACTAACAGTTTTAGGATGTGAATACTTCACACGAATTTGATGATAATGATTAAATACATCAAATAAAAGTTGTTCAACAAGAGCTTGCGGATTCTTTTCTTTAATGAAATTTATACATTGAGTTAATTTTGTTGTGCCACTATCAAAGGACCATTTTTCTGCACAATACTGGTTAAACTCCCTCTGAAAATCATAAAAAAAAGATTCTACTGAATGATAGACAAACGCAATATGGCTTAAGGTAGTTCTATGAGTAATCTCTTCTATACATTTTCTATCATATCCTACATAGATTTTATGAGCAGTAGATTTTGTTTTAAGAAAATCTGCCTCATCACCTGAATTTCTCATTTGGTCAAAAAAATCTCGAAGTGCTAATTCTGAAACTTCAATGGTAAAATCAATTCGGCCAAGGTTGATAAGCAAATCATTATATGCTTTGTATTTAAAAGGCATATATTATCGTTTATTAAAAAATAAAATAAATTTTTCGTAGCTTCCCTCACAGGTTTTTAACGAATTATCAATTTCAGTATATTTTGCAGCTAACCTGAATCTTTTCTGAGACCCACTTCCTATATATTCTACCTCTTCAATTATACCTCTTGCTTTAAGTTCTGGAAGAATTTCCTTCATAAAGTATTCGTATTTGCCTCCCAGTTTTAGCTTCAAAATATTTTCATTAATTTGAGTAGATCTCATAAACCGCCTAATTACTTTTTCAAACAAAATTAGTCTTTCGTCTGAATGTATTTCTTCTTGTGACTCAGAAATTATTCCTTCCTCTTCACCAATCGTAATACCGAGTTTTTTCAAAAAGTTAATAATTTGGATTGGCGAATAAAGACTATATTCTCCCTCCGGGTTATATATGCTAGTAATTTTTGAATCGATAATTTCAGTTTCGCTAATCTCAGTTTTTGCTGGTGTAATTTCTAACCTTTCAAAATGGCATTTATTAAAGACACAACAAGAGATTTTACTTTTCATCAAGGAAGTTTCTTGGAAGTAACAATTATAAAATTTGACATTCGAAATATTAACACCTGATAATGAATTTGCAGGGAAAAAGAATGCATCAAATTCAATTTTATCTATAAATGTTTTATTATTAATTAGCTTAATTGCCATGCCTGCTATATTTTCCTTTATAGTTGAGACAATTGATTCACTTTTTAATTTTTCACATAATTCGCTTATTATTCTTTGAATTTCAATTCCCTCAAGGTGCATCTTTTCAATTACAACTTCCAAAGTCTGACTAGGAAGTTTTCCTCTCTTAAAAACAGATATAACACCATTAATATCATGAACTTTGAGCTTATCAGCAATTGCAATTCCTAAAAAGAATTCTTTAAATTCGTCATGGTCAAATTTATAATGTTTAGACCCAGATGAAGAACTCACAATTAATGCATGTTGCTTAATTCGTTCTTTAATTTGATCACCTGTTTTTGCAAGAATATTATTATTTTCCGCAAATAACTCTGTAATTAGATCAAAAAATTGATCGCTTAATTCATCTACACTATTTAACCACATTTCTTCAGCTATGAGTGAGAGCAAAATATAATGTTGTTCATGAGAGATTAAAGGTTTGAATGGTTCACCTGACGTATCGATCCATTTTTCTTGGACTTCTCTCTCAATAATGGTATCAACAAAATTAGGAAAGTAGCTTGTGGATTTTGTTAACTTTTCAATAACCTCTTCCTGATTTGTACACTCACATAATACCGAAATCAGCTTATTAACGAGAACAGGCCTCGTAATAATTGGATGATCTGTACTTCCTATTTTTTTACTGATTAGTTCGTATATCTTTTCAGCATCTTTAAGTTTCTTTTTATTAGCAAACTCTATAAATTTGGCTCTATCCCATCTTTTAATTGAAACCTTCTCAAAAGTTATTGAAGTATTGTTAAGGGAATCAAAAAGTTTAGCCTGTGTGCTGAATCCTTTGTTCTCAAAATATGCTTTTCTTGTAGCAAATAAAATTGTACCTGAAGAATTTAGATTACTTACAAGATTTCCAGTAGCTGTCAATGCTTCCCCAGTTGATCCCTGTACAAACATTTCCTCAAATCCATCAAATCCTGGAACAATTAAACCAAGTTTAATAAGTTCAATAAAAGATTCGTAATAAAATGACCTAAATCTAAGTTTATTTGTTAATGAAGCTATTACTATATCATCGAATCTGAGAAATGGACGGCCAGCAAGTGGAATAGGTACAAACAACCATTTTGTTTGTTTACTTAGAAATAACGATGCTTGTTGTCGTGCAATATAATTTATAAGGGTTGATTTTCCTTCACCTGCATCCGAAGTGAGATAAAGTATTTTAGTGGTTCCAAATACATGGTGCGAGAGTACTTCGGTCATTTGTGCAGGGACTGATTCAATATCTATCTCACAATCATCCGGTGTAATGTTTATATCATTGAGATAAGCTCCCTTGGGCTGGACAAAGTCCCTTTCTTCAGGAATAAGTTCAAGAATCTTCTTAGCCAAGGTATCTAAGTCAGCCAATCGAAGTCCAATCCACTCCCTAACTGCATATTCTATTCCATCTTCAATAATAAATAGATTATCTTCTCTTTGTTTGAAATCGCCAATAATATCTTTACCTCGAATAGTTCCAATAAAACTTCCTTTTTCAAATTGGATATCTTCTTGCTTGTCTGCAAAAGAACTTAGTACCCTTTTAAAATCTTGAATATTCATACTTAATCAATTTAAAGTTTTTAGGATATAATTTGGGTCATGAGTCATATATGAACTAAAATCAAAATCTTTAGGACGACTTTTTGTTTCAACATGAATTACCTTCGAACCATTTGCAATAGCTGTAATTATTCCAGGCCAAAAATCATCATCAGATGAAACCATTACAATAATTTTTTTATTTGCAGATAAGAATACAATATCAGATGTTATCATAGTATCTACAAGTTTTTGCTCTCCCCTATAAAAAAGTGATTGCATCTCATTTCTTTGACAAATTGGGCATTTATTTTTATTTAATATTCCCTCAATCATTTTTATAGGACAACATTCTTCAGTACAACTCACGTCTGTATGCGACTTGATTTTCAATCCATAGAAAACACCTCTTGGCCGATATGTGTAAAATAAATGTTTATTCTCATCAGATATTAAGCTATAGGAAAGTTCAATGTTTACAATAAGTTTTTTCTCTATGTTTTGGATTTTATAAATATATGGTTTGTTCTCTTCAATTTCACTTGCTAATCGTTGAGCTAGCCTTGAAAGCATCTTCTCCTCATACCATCCACCATACAAACGAATCCTAACTTCCTTTATATTATCAAAATGGTTAACATCCATTTTTGATAACAACAATTCAATAAAAGGAATTAAATCCATTTGCTTATGAATTTGTGAAAGGTTTGCGTAATCAATCAAGATATTCATATACCAATTATTTTTATTCCAACCCCATCCCTTTGAAAGCTGCTTCAATTGGATCGCTGTAGATGATAAGACTAAATTTTGAAATTAAATCTGCCGGGACTTTTCCTAATTGTGCCATATCAACGGCAGGAATCAATACTTTCTTTGCTCCGCTATCGTGAGCAACCTGTAGATATTCTCCAAGATTATCAGAACCGATTATTGCTCCACCGATGCTCATTGAGCCAAGCACAACAAGCTGTGTAAGCATTGATCGTTCAGTGATACCTGATACTATGGAAAGAAATATTGATAGTTCTAGACCTTTAATATTTCCAATTCCGTTCAAGTCAGAAGCTTTTAAATGGAATTCAAAATCACTGTATTTCGCAACCTGTGTGATTCTGCTTAGATTTGAGCGAACATAATTAATTGCTTCTTTCAGCTCTTCTTTAATTTCTTTACCGCCACCAAATCCGGTTTCGCTGATTTTTCCTGATCCTGCCATCTTTTGCAAATCAAGGCGGAACAAGCCTTTGTGTCCTGAATCAACATTAGAAGCAACAGAATAAACAGCTCCATATGGTAAGTCTCCTTCTGGAATTAATGATTTACCGCCACTTTCAGGAACACCAACAAAATGTTCTTCATTATCAACAAGATCAATGTAGCTGAAATGGACATCATAAAATTCCATTCCGCCAATTTTCTTCAATTGTTCTTTTATTCTACGCCTTCCTATTAATGCGTATTCCAGACATTTTGCAACATCTTCTTTTGTGAACTTACCATCTGGGAAGAGCAGTTTAATCAAGCCACTGACAGTCCTTTTGACTGCAATTGTATCTCTTTGGTTTAAATCTTTTCCTAATCTGAAAAATTGATTGATAGCATCCGAAAAGTTGAATTTACGAAGCTCCCGAAGGCATTCAGCATAATAATCTGTAATGAAACCGTATGCGTTAGTAAAGAATTCAGGTCGCATTTTCGGTACTTCCCAACCTGGTAAATAGTGATGAAACCTGTCAAAGAAGGCGGTATCAATCATTTCTTTTGGAAATGGTGAAAGCAAATGACTTGTCTTTACCATGTTCTCTACTGAGCTATTAATATTCCCAACAAAAACCATTGACGCATCAGCATTGATGCTTTCCTTCCCTCTGCTGAAAGAACCATTGGCCATAAAACCTTTCATTATCTGAATACCGTCTTTATCTTTCAGATTTATTCCGGCAACTTCATCAAATGCAACAACATCCCACAAACCAACCAGGCCGATAGTGCGGCTGCTCATATTGTAAAAAAGATTTGCAACTGTAGTCTGACCGCCTGAAATCAAAATAGAGTAAGGAGAAATCTCATCGTACACGTATGATTTTCCTGTTCCTCTCGGCCCAAGTTCACAGATGTTATAATTCTTCTCAACAAAAGGAATCATGCGGGCAACAAGATGCCATTTGGTTTGTTCATCAAGGTTTACAGGCTCCATACCTACACTCCGGCAAATTACATCAATCCATTCTTCGAGTGTAAAATTTTGCCTGGCATTGAAAAATTCGGAAAGGTCTAAGCCTGGCATCTGGATTGGTTTCAGCTCAACGATTTTGAATGGAGAATCTTTCGATCCTTCATCAAAATAATATTCAAGCGTAATGATACACCATATCCCACCAGCTAAAAGTTTTTCATATTTCCGAATATAGGAGTTATCTATTATTACATTCTTGACGTTGATATTTGATAGCAATCCTTCGTATCGATCAGACTTTTCATTAAGCTTGACTGTAACTTTATCAATAATTTTAAAGCGCCCTTTTTCTTTGACCTTCGATTTTATTCTCTCCGCTTCATCAGGACGGACGTAGTTTTCGGCAAGAATTTGTTTTACCTTTTGAACTCCGTCAGTTATTGCAGCTTCATCATCGGTTGCACAATACATCCCTAGCAAGTATTCCAAAACGTAAACTGGAACATTTGCCCCTTCTTTAATTTGCTTTGTCAGGTCTTTCCTTACAACTTTTCCAGGAAAGAACTGGTTCAATTTACTATCCAATGTTTCCATAATAATATTTTAAAAATCATCAAACTCACTACCAAATGAAATTAGCATCTGGTATTTGTTTTCTTTATATATCCTATATTCCGAAGTGCCTTCAATCTGCTCTTCCAATCGCAAAGCAACATCACGTCCATTGAACTGTGTTGCTTCTGAAGTGAAAGTAAAAATATATGGTTTTTCTCTTGCCCCTGCTTCTTTTTCAGTTGAATCAAATACAAGATTTACAACATCCGAAATCAATTTCGCTCCCGGAGCATAAAAACCAGCTCTCAATGTAAGAGGCATTACTTTTTCGCCGGCAGCTTGCTTTTGATAAAAGCTAATACCAAACCGGTTACTTGTAATATGTGGATTCCCGCTTAATACTTCAACTTCCACTTGTTCAAGATCACTTTTTCTTTTCTTGTTTATCAAAAGTACCGGAATAACTATCTCCTGAAGACTTGCGCCACCATGTACAAACCTGCTTCCAGAGCCACTTACACGAATCCTGTTAATAGATTTCACAATTAATGCTTCAGTATTATCAGCTAACCCAATCTCTTCTCCAGTGAATTTACGCACACATGGTTCTGGTTTTAGATTTTTTCCAAGAACAAATCTTCTTGAACTCTTGTAGGCATCCTGTGGCGGTGTATAATCAACAAAATCGCTCTCGTCAAGTCGGTTGTGCTGATATAAATAACCATGATCAGCCGTAATGATCATGTTGGTTCCATTCATGTTTGCTATTTGCTTCATGATACGCATCAACATCTCAAATTCTTCTTCAACAGCACTGAATACTTTGCTTTCAGAGGTCTTGTCATCTCCAGTTTTATCAATGCCATTGTGATAAATGTAAACAACATTATAGGGTTTTATAAATTCTCTGCCCTTATCTTTAGCATTCATATTTAAAAACTCTTCCGCAGTGATAGCAATGCTTCCATTATGATAAGACTGTAATATTTTTGTTCGGTTTGGAGTTCCCTGTGAGCTGATTCCATCTACAAATACAGTATCGTTTTTCTCCTCATAACTAAACTTTGAATGTGGCAGAAGTGAAGCCATTCCTAATTGAGTATATGTTGGAATAGAACCAAGGAGTGCATCCAATTCAGCAGTGTAGCGGTCAGCAGAAATAATAGTTTCTCTTAATTCTGCTGCAATTTCATAGCGAAGTGCATCAGAAATAATTACAAATATTCTCTTGTCTTTTGAAATGTATGGTTTTACATACTTTGAGTAAAACCCCATCTGTGGCACTATACCTGCTATTTCCCATTTCTCCATTCCGTCAATAGCCTTTTGCCAATTATCTCCAAGTGGTAAAAGGAATGAATTTGCGTATGCCTTTTCAATTTTAAAAGTCAAATCCTTCAGGGTATTCAGATGTTCTGCATTCTCGCAGAAATAGATATATTTTCTGTACAGCAGGTCTATCTCGAATAATTGTTTTGAGTACTTACTAAAACCCTCTTCACTACCTGAAATACTTAGGTTCGATTTGTTTATTTCATCAAGCAGTGTTGAAGCATAACTCAATGCAGAATAAATATTCTCAAAGTTCTTATAAAAATATTTTTCTTTTCGTTTTTCAATATTTTCCTGAATTGCCTGATTCGACAAGGTTTCTGAAAGTAAATGATCTCTGAGTGAAATAAGAATTCTTTTATCTATTACCTGGTATGTGTCAATTTCCATAAGGTCTTCGGCAGTTATTGGAGTAATGATGGTTTCAATATTTTTCTCTTTTGAAATCTGATTGCTTAAATCCTCAAAGCATTGCTGGGCTTTAGCGTTCTCCTTCCACCTGTTGATGAAGATGAAAGCATCTTTGCTTAGAATTGTTTTTCCGCCGGATAAATCTCTTTGAAAATCATCTTCCAGGAGTTTAAGCAGAAAATCTTTTATTGTTGGTGATTCTGATTTGTAGCCATACCGTTTCTCCATTGCCAGCCAAAGGAAATCGTTGAGTTTGAATTGAACAATAGCTTTATATTTATCTCCCTTGCTTTTTGATAATTCCGTAAACAAACTGTAAAGTACCTTATCCCAATCAACCTCACAATTACACAAAAGAGAAAGCATTTTCAACCTTATCCTGTTTTCACTTTCTCCTGGTTCTAATATTTTTTTCAAATTTTCGAGACGTACTTTCGATGCAAAAAATTCTTCATGTGCCTGAATCAATGCTTTAAATTCATGAGGTAATTCAAGGTCTTGCAAATACAAGGATGATGATTCTGTAAAGAATTCGTAATATGCAAGGTTCAGATCAAGTAACCAATTCTCTTTGTCTGCCGGTTTGGACGATGCCTGATAAATTAAAAACTTTTCACAGGGTTGCTCAATCAGCACTTTGTATTTAATTGCAAATTCATTATTGCAAATCTCTAATTTTTGTATGCCCTCAAGTTCTATAGAATGATATAGAAATTGCATTTCAGCTTTATCATCATACCAGAATATGATTCGGTATTGTTGAAACAGATCGGTTAATGCTTTTATTATTTTATCGGTCATTGTCTTCTTCAAATTTACGGGTGTCCGCTTCAATCAATTTTTTTAACTCATCAACGCTGGGTAAGCCTATCAGGTATTTGCTTACAAAAACTTCCTGCGACAGGCCACCTGTAGCATAATGTACCAATGCATCATCCTTCTGAGCGCAAAGGATCACTCCAACGGGTTGGTTATCGCCAGTAGTCATTTCATTTTCCTTATAGTAATTAAGATAAGCGTTCATCTGCCCTGCATCACCATGATCGAAAGCTCCGATTTTCAAATCAAAAAGCACATGGCATTTTAATATTCTGTGATAAAATACAAGGTCGATGCGGTAAGGTGTATTGCCGATAGTGATGCGCTTCTGGCGTGCCTCAAAACAAAAGCCTCTGCCCAATTCCACTAAAAATTTCTGTAAATGTGTAATAATGGCTTGCTCTAAATCAGTTTCAGAATATTCGGACTTTTCCTCTAAGCCTAAAAATTCAAGGAAATACGGATTTTTAATAACGTCCGATGGCATTGTAGGAGCTTTGTCCCTGGCTTTGGCTATAACGGCTTTTTTATTCGTAGAAAGGCCGGTACGTTCAAATAACAATGTACTCATTGCCCTGCTAAGTTCCCGTACTGACCAATTATTTTTTATTGCCTGTACTTCATAAAAGGCCTTTTTGAGTGGGGTTTCGGCATTCATCAATTCTAAAAAGTGCGAGAAACTAAGATGTGAGATTAGAATTTCCGCTGCGAAAGATTGTTCAGGCACTGTCTGAATATTTTGAAAACCCGATTCCAATTTGGCGGACACTGTCCCCCAAATCTTATTATCCTCATTATCTGCATACTGGAATTTGGCGGACAGTGTCCGCCAAATCTGAGGATAGCACTCATAAAAGCTTCTGCAAGCACGAAGACTGCGATCATCAAGACCTTTGATACCCGTATTTTTTAGCCCTTCTGCAATTTTCACAAGCAATTTAGCCCCATAAGCAGCACGATCCTCGCCATTTTGTTCATATTCCACAAGGTAACACCCAACCATCCAGTTGCGGATAGTGAGACTTTGATTCACTTGCTGTATTGCATACCGCTGGGTTTGCTCATGAGTGGACTGAATGATTTTTATTAACTGATTAAATTGCATTATTGTTATTTTTTGTTTGTCATCTCACCAAATATATAACTTATTATTTCTGTTCTTCATTCACTTATTCTGTTCTGGTAGTATTGAGCTAAACTACCAACAAAAGTATCCACTAACTTTTTTACGTCTTTATAAGGGAAATTCCCCAGCCAGTTGCCTTCTTCTCTTTTTTTCTTTATCACTCGTTCTAATTTCAGTTAAGCGTTTGTTTATAAATTCTCAATGTTAATTACTTTTGAGGTTATAATTCAATATTTACTGGAAAGGCTTTTAACTTTCCTTCTTTCCAAAGTTTATAAGGATTATTTATTTCATATATTTTGATATTTTTATTTCCTGCATCGACAACTCTCATTATAGAATAATTCTCTCCCTTATCCTTTACAAAACGCCATTGTGGCTTTGATACTTGAAAATCGATAGTTTCATTCCCTGTTGTTGCTTTCACTTCATAATACCTTCTAATCCCTATTTCAGTTAATGTAATATCATAGCCTTCTTGGTTTGTGTCCTTGTCATTCAGCCATTTTAATTCAGCTATTGTATCGGATCCTATATATATAGTATACACCAGTCCCGTCTTGCTCTCAATTTTTTTTGCCCCTTTGTATTTTTTGTTAAGCTGTTTTTTTAATTCAAAATACACTTTCTTTTCACCGAAATTTCCAATGGCGTTTTTGTCGTTTTGAGAAGACATAGGCCTTCTTGATGTGCCTCCTTCTCCGGATTCAAAATCTGATTTGTTAAATACACGTCCTTCACATCCTTCTGAAAGAGGTTCTTCTTCACTTCCTTCATATTCTTCAAAACCAACGCTCGTTTCATCAAAATCAACTTCAGGTTTCCAAACAGGTTTTTTACTAAAATCTTCCTGGTGATCTTTTTGACCAGAAGTACTTCTTTCGTGCTTTATTTTATTGACGGGAAATTCAAAGTCATCTGAGAAACCATCTTCTTCTTCGTGATTGTCATCATCCAATAATCCTTTGGGATCTTTATAATCTGTAGGAACAGCAATATTCTTTATTTTTAATATACGAGAAATTGACTTTTTGCTCGAAGATAATAGGATAAGAATGAAATCAAATATTGAAGGGCAATCAAGGAATTTTGAAAGCTCACTTGCTATTAGCGCCAGAGTGTCTTCTTGTTCGTGGTTAATATATATGTTGTAATCATAAATCAACGATGCAGAAGATATTTCCTTATTAATCCCGTTTAAAGTATATCTTACATTAAGCTGCAAAGCATCAAAAATTTCTATATAGAATAATTTTTCAAGTACTTCTTTCTCTTTCAGTTCTTCGTATTTCTTAATATAATTTGTATATAGGTTATTTTTGATTGTTTCAGCATAATACCGAATTTTTTGAGATATTTTTTCATCATACTTTGCATATTTAATATCATTCGATGATGCAGATACCGCTTTACTAATTGCAGGAATTTCTAATTTTGAAAGAAGGTCTTCGCATACGGGATAATCATCTTTGTTTATTTGTACAAATGCAATGGATTCCTCATCTTTAAATAGATTGAACAATTCATCATTGTCATTATAATAAATGTCATTATCATTCTTCCACAATGAATCCTTATTTGTCCAAATTAGCTCTTTCAAATTATTCAAATTGTCCTCATCTATCTCATTATGTTGTGCTAGCCTTCCAAGAAGAATATATGTTTTATATATAGCATCTTTTGTTTTTTTCTCTTTGAATTCAGTTACTTCATTGTCACTCAATGATTGAAGAAAATCTATTAGAGTAGGGGCGTCTGGTTTTTCTTTAACTCCAATGCTTTTTACAAAGAAATCTTTAAGATCATTTGGATAATCATGTTCTAAATAACCATGACTTTTCCCGAAAATACTTGAGAAATCAGACCAAAATACCTCATCAATATCGGACCATTTTTTTTGTTTAGGTATGAAAATTAATTTATTCTCATAAAATGCGGAGAAGTCAGAGTTATTATTAAGGTCATTTGCAAGCAATCTGTAAATCTTGGTTATTTTTTCCTTGGTCATAGGTAGGCTTTGCTCAGAGTAGGATTTAAGAATTTGTATCCAAGTACTCCTATCAAGTTCTACGTTAATTCCTATGGCTTTAGCAAAGTTTATATTAAGCTTATCTGGATAATAACGAATGTTTTTGCCGAAATATGTTTCAAATTGATTATTTCGAAGAAATATATCTTTGGCATGATACAATTGATTATTGTATGGAATTTTTATCTCTTCAGATAAAAGTTTAAACCAATTTGTTTTATTCCAAGTACGACCATATAGATGATTACAATGCCCTTTGTATTTATTCCAGTGTTTATCTATTACGCTTATTAGTGATCGTATTTTCTCTGGATTATTAGTGTGAATAATATCTGTAATTTCTGCACTGTTGCCATTTCCGTCAACTTCGAATATTTCTTTGCATCCGATTGTTTTGAAGAATGAATACCATTCTTTCTTTGTATGATTCCTTGTTTTCTTAACTGAAACTATATTACCCTTAAGATAACAATCATGAATAAAGTATATTGATTCTATTCCTTCTGCTATTTTTTCAAGATTATTATTGTTTCCATAAATTGATGAAATAAAAATGTCTGGTGGCCTTGAGAATAGATTTGATTTATCCACAGCACATTTGATAATTGGTTTATCTTGCAGAAGTTCAATTATATTTTTGTGATGTGGCCTTAAATTAATCCAATGAGCTTTTATAAATTTTAGAAATGCAATAATGTCACAAGTCTTCCACTCATCAGTTTCAAATTTAACAAGTATGTGTTCTTGAACTATTCTTAGTGGGTCATAAGGTTTTATGCCAAGATCTTTAAGAAACTTGACTATTTGCCCCTTTTTCTTATTGTCTTTTATTCCTGTTATTCTAGCATACAATGAAGGTGAGAAAATCTGAATATTGTTTTCAAATGAGAATCCTGATGTTTTATCTGAAGGAAAAAATATTGTACCTTCATCAGCAGAGACTATAGTTAAAGCTTTGCTTTTATGATAGCCGATGGGAATAAATTTTATTCCCTCACAAGATCCTGTTATATCTTCATTTTCGTTATAACTGCCAAGATATTTAAATAATTCAAAAAACCAGTCCTCGTTTTGTTTTTTAAGAAGAGAGTAATTGTTCAAACAAGCTATTAGTGTATCGCTGTCAAATGATGAAACATTTAAGGTTTCGGAGATTTCACCTGTGCAAATGAATTTGTCATTAAGGTATTCTTTTCCTGATGTTTTCTTTAAATAGTCATTCGTAAAAATGTCCTTAGTTTCTTTTTTTGCCAATAAAATGTTTTCGAGTCTTACCCATTTATCAGATGCCGAAAGCAAGACAGGATTATTCTGGCAGTATTCGATAATATCCTTTGCTAATGGCGAAAAGAATCCGTCAATTTTATCCTCATCTGTGGGTACAAAGGAAAGAAAATGATATTTGTACTTAGGATGTTTTTTGAAATTTTCAATAGCAAGTGTAAAAGTCTTAAAAATTTCTTCCAAAATCCATTTATTCCACTTATTGTCTTCATCAATGCCACCTCTGTTGCTAATTAGGATAAAGTCAGCCTGAATAATAAAGCGAAACCCAAAGTTATCAACTGGTAAATATGAATACAGATTTTGATATTCATTCGTTATCAAAATCCCTCGGGAGTCTATTGGAAATGCAAGAATAATCCTGGTGTTTTTTACTCCTTTTCTTTGGTCAATATTTTTGTCATTTGGAACTTTGATGTTTTGCCTGTCATATATGTAGAAACTTTTTCTTACTGGTTTATTATTTCCAGTTGAATGAATTGCGAGGGTAACAATATTATTTTCTTTGATGGTTTTTTCAATAATTTTTTCCCCACCATTGATTTCATCAATTATGTCGAGCCTACTTAATTTATTAAGAAATAGCAATAAATCAGGCTCTATGTCAAATACTTGTTTCTTTTGTTTGTCTGAAATATTCTTAAGAAATGGAAGAGATATAGTGGTTTCTTTTGGGTTAATATATTCAAAATTATCTTCAATCCATTCAGGGAGAATGTATCCAAGTTTCAGTTTCCTTCCTTTAATTTTAACGTTACTGTTAAACTTGAATTGATAGCCATTTGAAAAAATATGAGGTTGATCAGTAACTCTGAAAACTGACTTAAATCCAAGTCCCTTTTCGCCTATATATCCTTTTAGTCCATTCTTGCTAACTTTCGTTGTTTTGCCAATCTTGCAGATTGCATTGACATTATTTTCCTTAAATCCTATTTCATTATTTGTTACATCAAGTCTGTCATACTTTAAATTGAAAACAAGTTTTGGCTTAACACTTTTATGGTATTCATTGTCATCTGCATTCTGTACTAACTCCATAATAAAGTGGAAGTCTTTTGAGTATAGGTTAGTGGAAAGGTTTGTAATGGCATCAGTAAGCAATTCCGTTAAATTTGCAACAACAACTTCACCGGCTTGGTTAATATCAGTACTCTCACCGGTGTACATTCTCCGGATATTCAGAATATGTTCCTTTGGATTTATATTTTTACTGGAATTCATGATAAGATAATTAGACAAACCAAGATTATATTATAGAAACTATTCTTCCTCCTTTTCCAGTCCCTTTATAGGAATTAACACATCTTTAAATTTCTGATAATTCACTTTCACACCATCATCCAGATCAATTTCAATTTTCTGAGCAGCTACTTCAAAGAGTTTCTTTTCGTAATCCTTTAACTCTTTCAACATGGTATCAATACTGACGATTTCTTTTGCAGCCTGTGTGCGCTCACGGGCAGAAGCTGATTCAGTAATGCTAATACCGGTACAGTTTTGTTTTCTCGCTTCGAGCTTACTTATGAATGCACGTAAGTAATCATTAAGTAGTGTTGAAACTGTATCAGGGCGGTAACGGTGCATGTATATTAATGCTTTAAAACTTCCTTTAGGCGAGCTGAACATCCAGTAAATAGGGCGTTTTTTGTAGCGTTTGATATGATCGTTATAAAAATCCTTTACGAAATATTTACGAATATCCTTGCCCAGCGTGTCTTCTAAGAATTTCAAATTTTCAGTAAAATGTTCTTCACCAAAACTAACTTTTAAAAATTCCTTAAACCTGCCTACAATGTCATCTGTAAACCACTCCCCATCCAATACTGGTACAATATTGTCTTCATCAGGTATAAAAGATGGACATGGAATATGGTTTAGAAAATCTTCTATAGTTTCGCCTTGGTTTGCAAGTATAATACCAGGCTTATCAATACAATATCTTCCATTTATACATCCAACAGAATATGAGACAAAATTTAATATACAATTAAGTAGAATATCATTTTTGTCAATAACAATATCTCTATTTTCTTTTTTCCATAACCCATACAGATTTATTGTCAATGATTCCGTCAATCCAGCTCCATTTTCAATCGAATAAAGATTTATGAAGATTGAATTCAATAATTGCTCATTGTTAAACAATGTTTGAATCTGTTTAATTGCATAATTAGTAATATCTACAAAGAACTCTTGAGACTTCTCATGATTATTCAGATTGTTATAGCCTTTAAACTCATAATTATCCTCCCAAAAAGATGATTCCTCTTTAGCAATCTCAATATTCTCCTTAACTAATTTTTCAATTTCTAACTTTATATTTTCAGGAGGGATAACAATAGGAATATTTGCAATATCACCTACTTGAAAATTTATAGTTGGATTTAATTTACTAAGCAAATAAGAACCAACAACACTGTTTGCTATACCAAGTAACAACATTTCAAGTTCGTTGTTTACAAAAAGCCCAGATCCGCCAACATCAAATAAATGACCTTCATAGTATTTTCTTGCGCAAAAACTCGTATTTCCAATTAAGCTGTATGTAATCCCTGGTTTAAAATAAAAAGAAGGATTTCTAATTGCTGATCTTGGTTTCCCATTTTTATCTAAATTATTTCTGATAGCGAAGCCATCATTTTCCCAATTGACAACAAACTGATTATTTCCATACCATTTACGATAATCTCCTCCTTTATTATAATTATACCATTTACTCTGGTCGTTGCTTGATTTATATTGAGTTTTATAGGAAACCTCATACCAAAATCTTACAAATCTTCCATTATCTCCAGTTGCCAAGCCTTGCTTTGGTTTGGCTAACTTACCAATCGTATCGTTATTAATAAAAATATTTAATAGATTGTCTGAAATAGAATATAAAAAGGTATTAGATTGTACTTTTTGAAATTTCTGAAAGTCTTTAATTATAAATCCCTTTTCATTTAATCTTGAAATGAATAGTGCATCTTTGTCAACACCATGTGAATTTTTAACAGAATCTAAGTCAAAACATACAGTATTATAAATCTCTTCATCCTGTTTGGCTTGAAATACAAATGAAACTGCTCTCGCAATTTGAGAATTCATTGAAGGAAAACTATTTCCACCAATATGAACCAAACTATTATATGAACAACTATCTAATAACCATTTTCTCAACTCAGAAAATGTAGAGATAAACATCCATCCGTGAAGCGTAATCATGCCTGTAAATCCCTTTGGCAAAGTCATTGAACTGCATCTAATAATAAATGCAGAAAACAAATCATTTGATCCTGCATAATAGTTGACATCCAACCATGATTTCAAAAATTCATTCATATTTCTCGCACCAGCATATGGCGGATTCGTCACAACGCAATGATATTGTTGGCTTAAATACTCGGCTTGTTCTTTCAGTTCTTGTTGTTGCTCCTGCCAGATACTACCTTGCTGTATTTGTATTGAAGTTATTTCCTCTGGATCTATTTGTATAAGTGAACCAAAATTATCAGCTTGGGTAAGGAGATGAAGGGTAAGGTCTTTATGAGCAACTATTTTTTTACCCTTCACACTAATTGGTAATTTAACTGCCTGTATTATGGTTTCTTCACTCACATTCTCTAAAGCAATAACATGAGGCTGTATTGGGTTTCGTAAAAAGCGAGGATAATAACTACGAGCTTTCATTGTAAGGGCGAATGCTGCCAACTGCGCTGCCCGATCGTCTATATCAATACCACGAAGGTTATGCTGTAAAATAAGAGTTGGTATTTCATTGTTATTGTAGCCTTCTTCTTCATAGATTTTTGTAAAAAGAACAAAAGCATAAACTAAAACGTGTCCACTTCCCTGGCAGGGATCGAGAAAACGAATATCAGTTACACTTTTTATTCCTTCAGGCATTGGTGCAGGTTCATTGCCTTCAGGAGCTTCAATAAAATAAGGCATGTACTCACGCAGTTTGCTATTAGGTTTAAAAGTAAGCCATAGTTTTCCTAAAGTATTTTCAACCATGTAACGCACAATCCAGCGTGGAGTAAAAAGTTGAGTTGCTGCTGGTATATTTTCAGCTGTAATCTTAATATTTTTTTTTAGTCCTTCAAAAACATCATCTTTTTTATCAGCTATATAAAACTGGTACAACCAACCAATAAGTTCTTCCTCTTTGCATTCTTCATCAGTCATGCCTTCCCGTATATAGGAAACAATGGAAAATTCGCTAAGCAAATCATCAGGCAAAAGTAGTTCGGTGTAATCACTTATGCGCTCAAACATGAATGGCATTGCGGTATTCCAGTAATTGCAAACTGCAATGAGAAGTGTTTTGTATGCTTCCGTTTGCGGGTCGGAAACAGTAGAACGCCCATCTAACAGGTCGTTCAAACGGTTTTTGTCAATTCGTAAATCGGCTTCAATATTCCCGGCTTTGGCTTCCTGTAATATTTCAGGTATTACATTGCCTTCAGTAGGTGTTACTATTTTGGGGTTTGTATAATCATTGGCATCCATAAAACGTAATGCCATCAGTCGGTTAAACCAGGTGTAAGCAACTTTTTCAATAACTTGTTCACGACCAAGCTTGCTTATTTCTTCACGGAGTTTTTTTATCTGTTCGGCTTTCCCTCTTAATTCGGCAGTATCGGTATTCAGCACATAATCCATTTTCCTGCCAACCAAATCAAGCAGTTTTATGCGAGCTTCACGTGCGAAATTTTTTAAAGCGTTGGTATTCATTACAGGGAAATTCGTTTATTATCGTTAATGATTTTCAAATATTTCGCTTTTAGTGCATTCACATATTCTTCAACGTCCTCCTTCGTTTCAAGAGCAGGTTTTTTATAATCAACCTTCACGGAATCTTTGGTTACGTATGTTATCCTGGGTTTGGGTGTTTCGTCACCTGCTTCAGGAGGTGCTGGATTTGCCCAGCTTATCATTCGCTCAATGATGCGGGGATATTCATCATCCTTCATCTGCGAAATAATAACCCTGATATTTCCAATAAAACGTTCTGCTTTAATTTTCTCTTGAACTACTATTAAGGGTTTTAATAAATCACCTTGATCTGCTTTTGAGATTTTCTTAAATTCAGGAAATGCTTTTAAATGCTCTGTTAGTTCATTTATTATTTCAATTCCTTTCTTTCGTTCTTCTTCTATCTTTTTAAGAGTTTCCTTTTTAATTTTTTCCAAAGTTTCTTTGGCTTCTTTCATCATGGTTCCTTTGTATGGAGCCGGAGATTCCTTCACCATTTGCAATTTCTCAATACCTTCCTTCTCAATATAATTAAAGTTAGCATTATCACTTTCCAGGTAGAACAGTACGTTTTCAAATATTTCTTTTTGCTGGCCAGTCATAAAGCTTTTTATCAATCCTACAACATTCTCTTTATCATCGAGCAAATCATTACTGTAATTGTCAACGGCAGTAAAAAAATAAGGATGTTCTTTTTCAGAAGCAAGCTTTATTCTGCTCAATGGCTCGCCCAAAACTTCAAGAAATTTGAAACGAATGCGTAGAGCAAACAGTTCGTTAATATCCGCATACTCCTTTACCAATCGTTGCTTCAGCAATCTTGAAATATCTTTTGGTTCCACAGCCAGAATATTTTCATTGAAATATTCCTGATAAAAATCTTTTACCTTTTTCACTTGACTGTTTGATATTTCTTCTTCAAGTTCTATAATGGTATTCCCGTACTCCCTGTTACTTGACAGAACTTGCAATACAGTTTTATCATCTAAAGAATTTCCATCTTGTTTTATACTAACCTTATTCCTCTTATACAGCTTTGCAATTATGCAGAGTATCGCTTCCTGATACCAGCCATAAGGCCTTGCTTGAAAAAACTCAAGCAAACTCTTGGTTGTGGTTCTTTCGTGGTTAGCTTTATTACGGGCAATACGATTCAGCACTTCCTGTTCAACAGTGCTTAATTCGTCTTTGAATAAAACATCGTCTCTATTATCAATTATTTTCTTTTTATCATCTTCGGTAAAGTTCACAGCAAGCATACTAAGCTGAGTGTAGATACCTTTTATAAGTATTTGAACTCCGACTGTAACTTTGTTTTTAGGTTCTTTCATTGTAGTTCCGTTTAATTCGGAACCATTCATATACATTTTTGCAACACCAATATTCTCTTTAAGTGTTGTAATAAGGGTTCGCCTCCGCTCATTCTTCTGAGTACCTTTTTCATTAAGGATTCTCATTTTCGTGGGATCAAGGCTCGGAGAAGTTGTGGTCTGGATGTACTTTTCAGTTTGCTTTATGGCACGTAATTCATCAAAAAGCCGGGGATCATCCGGTAAATGAATTATAAGATCGCTTGTTCCGATTGATTTCATGGCAACGTTTCCGGTAGTGACACTATTCGGATTAAGTGGCGTAATAAAGTTTACATACAAATCCTTTTCACGCCCGATTACCACATCATCAATTTTTTTCCCGTATTCATACCATTGATTATTTGTATCCAGTCGAACTTTGGAATCACCAAGTATATCATCGAAAATGAGTGTCCCAAGTAATTCACCGGGAGCTTTCGGATCAATTTCTGTACTTTTTATTTCGTTTTCAACATCCTTTTCCTGATTGGTTAAAAATTCATAATTGTCTCCTATTCGTTGTATGTAGGTTTGGTTTTCCAGGAGATTCAGTGCTTCCTGAATTTTAGTGCGAAGCTTTGCAAGCTCAATATCAAATGAGGGTAATAAAAGAATCGTCAGATTATTTATGGTAGCATTGAAACCTTTTACATACTTCACTAGGAATAATGCTTTCAATACTTCTACTGCAAAGTCATTGTTCAAAACCCTGTCAGCCATTATAATATCGGACTGGATGTTGCTTTGCAAAATGTCACGAATACCATCATACATCTGGGAATATGTAACGATAGTTCCAACTTCATTCTTTGAATTGAATTTTGCGACCTGCTGGAACACGCCAAGCATAGACCTTTCCCCAACAGATTGATGTCTGCCCATAAAAGCATTGTGTTCCGACAAAGATTTTATTGTTGATTGAAAAAGATCAAACTGGTACGGAATAAAAGGGTAAGTTAAACAAAACTGTTCATCCGATTTGTAGTGTGAATATTGTTTGGAGCTATCAGTGAATTCAAATAATGTACGAAGATTATTTTTTTCCTTTTCGTAGATTTTACTAAGAACTGTAATGCCTTCTTTCTTTTTTGCAAGTAATCTTTTCTGAATAACTTCATCAGCATTGGCACTGGTAAGCGGTATTTTAATTGTAAAACGACCAGTGATTTTCGAGAAGTCATGAGACTGTCTTGAATTCAAATCGCCTATTGTAGCGTTCAGATCATTCTGGGAAGTAACAAAGAGGAAAGCCTGATTTTTACAGGTAGATGCAAGGGTTTCAGCTAATGTTTGAATACTCAGCATTAATCGCACATCCTCGGCAATGTATTGTCCTACTTCATCCACACAAAATATAAGTCTGAGATTAGCTGGCTGTTTTTTTAAATATGCTTTAACCAACTTTACATAACTATCAATATCGAGTTTATAATTATTCCGGGTATCATCAAAGTAGTTCTTTGCATCAGCATCAGATATTTCTTTGAGTTTTGCATAGGTTATTGCAAAGCGGTTTTGATTCAACAAAATATTTTTTCTGTCGGCAAGCCAATCCTTTCCGTTTATTTCCTGATAGAGTTTTTTGAAATCTTCATAAATCTCATCATCATCCATCAATCGTTCAATAGCAGCAATGGCGGGTGATTGGTCGTAATAGCCCTGGAATTCATTAAAAACTTTCATAAAAACAGCAAGGATAGGGTCAACGGAACTGATGTTCCCAATTCCATCGGCTTTCTGAGCTATATTAAATAAAATCGTCTTTGTGGGAATAGCAAGAGCTTTTTTAATATTTGCATTTAGTTCAAAATCATCTTTGATCTTTGCAGCGAATATCTCTCCGCATTTTTGTCCATCAATTTCTTTGTTTTCAAGAACGAACGAAAGCATTTTCAATAAATGCGATTTACCTGATCCAAAGAAACCAGAGATCCATACGCTATCATTGTAGCTTTTCTTGTTATACTCAGAAAAAAAAGAATTCAGGTGTTTCTCAACCTCCTTGGTTACCACGTACTCATCAACTTCCTGTGCGATGAACTCGTCATCATCAGCTTTGATAACGCCTTCAATATGGCGTTCGATGTCTTTAAGGTAAATTTCAAAATGCTTCATAATTTCAAATTCTGTAATCTAGGTTAAAAGCTCTGTAATAATTTTCATCCTTCAATCGCCCGAAAAGGGTAAAAGAAATATTATTGTATTGTCCTGGAAAAAACATTACCAAAGGCACCTCCTTGATAAGTGATTGCAAATTATTCAAAATAGTATGTGATCTTATAAGAGGGTAAATTGCTCCTATACCAGTTAAAAAAACTATCTGACATTCTGAATCTTTCAAACTTTTCCTTATTGCAGGGATAATCTCTTTCTCTACATTCAAGGGACCATTTAAAGCCTCAAAAAGATCAGTCTTACTCATTTCTGGCTCGGCTTCAATTACATTTTCAAATTCATTATTTTTTTTTAATAATTCAATACATAAAGAATAAAGGTTTATCTCAAGGACAAAAATATTTTCCTTTTTCAATCTCTTGATAAGATGGGGTATTTGAATATCAATCTTTGTTTGAAACTCAGGTTGAAACGGCTGAACAAAAAATGCAATTTCATTTCCGAGAGATTCTCTTTTCAGGAATCGCTGGCTTGAAAATACTTTGAATAGCGTTTCAAACTTTTCCTCTATGTTAAACTTTTTTGGCATTGGCATTAATTATTTCAGAATCTGTAAATAAAAAGATACGAAGCAAATCAGAATTGTCTTTAGTAATTGCTTCAAGAATTTCATTCGGAATATATGGTCGTTGAATAATCTTTGTTTTTATATCGGATATTAACCCAGTTTGTTCTAAGATCCTGTATAAAACAGTCTTCAACTTTTTCTTTGTATTATCGGAAATTTCAAGAACCTCTGGATGTATCAATGATTTCGCTTCAAAGAAACGCTCAAAGTCAGAATCAAAAAGTATTGTGTCAAAAAGAAGGTATTTATTCCGAAGGACTTCATTGATAAACTCAAAAATAACCTGGTATGCCTTTGCAATAGCTATTGCTATTATAAGTTTTTTATTCTCAATGTTATTCTTAACTAATATTGTCAGTTGTTCTTTGGTAAGCGTTTTCAAACGAAGACTGATTTCATTAAACTGACGGATTGAGGTTGCTTTTTTATCACGAAACTGGGAGTCATTATCAATTATAGATTCTCTTACTTTAATCCAGTCGCCCTTTTTTAAAAATTGCTCTGCAATGAAACATGATTCTTGTATCATTGCATTTGCACCGGTAAACGACAGACGGTATTTAACTATTTTATTCACTATTGGATAATCTATTAGCTTCAGCCTGAATTTAAATATTTATTTTTCTCTTAGCTACGAATTCAAAAGTAACTATTTGAACCGTATTGGTCAAAAAAAAAATGATCAAAACATCCATTGATTGATTGAGTAAGTCTAATACCTATCATTTCCTACTTTCATACAACCATAAAAACACTTTTTAAATGTCATAAAAAATTATTTTACCATATTTCTGCCATGATTCTACCACCATCCTGCCACTTTTCTGCCAGAATTCTGCCATGATTTTACTGTATCGTTCTGAAATATGTTTTTAGATATATGGCAGGGGTTGGCATTTTCAACTCGTGACAATTCCTCACGGTTTCATTTCCTTCTCAAAAAAGTGTTTTGTGGTTGCCCTCGTTGCCCGGATTAGCTGTATCCCTTGTTACTCATGATAAATAGCCCGGGCAACCAGCAGTTTTGGATAATCATCAAAAAACAGGTTGCCCGCCCTGAAAACCTCGTCCTTAAAGTGAGGCAACCAGAGCGGGCAACCAGGGCAACCAACTTCGGAAATAATTAATAATTTTTATATTTTACAAAATAGCCATGTGTCCTTTCTGTTCCGTTTTTCTCTCTTACAAACCCCTGTATCTTTAATGCACGTCCAATATTATTGGTATTCAGGCGGACACGGTTTTCAGTTTTTTCAGCAAGAAGTATTAAAATTTCAGTTGCTGACATAAACCTGTCGTTATCATCTTTAGTTCCCGGTACAAGATATTTTTCAATCAATTCCCTTTCTGATGTGGTTATCTGGAACTGGCTGTTGTATTGCTCGTTTTCCTTTATTTCGTCCGCAGTAAGATCACAGTCCCATCCGGTTTTAAACAAATGATATGCCTGGGCGTATACCTGATCTATGATCACCTTCTCCTTGTAGCTCCAGTCAATGCTGTCAATAATAAAACACAGCCAGCGAACACTGCCGGATTCATCGTTCAGGAACTCTGCCTGATTTGTAGAACCTATAAAGCTGGCTCGTCTTGGAATTATAGAGTTTCTGCGGTCATAAGGCAGGCGATCGTTAATCTTATCTTTTGAGAAAAGACTTTTCAGCGCATTGATCTCAATTTTGGAAAGTGTTGAAAGTTCATCAAGGTTTATGATAAGGTTTGTTGTTAGAAGAATACGGCTGTCTTTATCAACTGAAAGATTTTCTGCAATATAATCCTGCAATGTAGCTGGACAGAGAAAACGGCAGAAAGTGGATTTACCGCTGTTCTGTTTGTCATGTACAAGAATGAATGCCTGTTTATTGAAATAATCATCAACAAGTGAGCATTTCACAGCCCGAACAAGCCATTTCTTAAAATGATTATCAAAACGGCTTCGTTCTTCATCTTTTACTTTCACAAATGAAGAAAGGTTCAGAATGTGGTCAGTTTGCCCGTCCCATTCAGGTAAGCCTTCATAATATTCCCTGAAAGGATTGTATTTCTTAATGAATTCTGATTTTAGCAGTGCAAGCAGGTTGTTCAGGGATAATGTCAATCCGTCTAACTGCATCTGAATAAAAATACTGTTCTCATTCAGGCTGCGGTATTCCTCTTCATCCTTCTTCCTGTATTCAAACTCTGTTGAAATAGTGTTGTACCTGACTTCATAATGTTTTTCAAGATATTTCATGGCAAGATGAAATTTATTGCCATTCATCCGGGGCTTTGTTGGTTTTTCCTCTTCCTTCTTTTCCTTTTCATCAGTGAAGTACTGCGGATATTTCTTTTCAACCGGGGAAATATCAATTCCGAAATTCTTTGCAAGGAAGAAAAATGTTTTTACAGTTATCCCATGCCCTGTAGCTTTCAGGCATTTTGTGTATTGGTCGTTGCAGATTTCAGTATTGTAGTTCTCGTTGAATTTGCTTACACGATGGTATATTCCACGTCCGCTTTCCCCCATTGCATCACACAATGCAAATCCGACATTGCACCAGCTCGAATAATCGGAAGCAAAATCAAGTTTTAACTGTTCAATCTGCTCTGCAACCTTAGTGATGTCCTTTTCAAGTGCAAGATTAGTGTTCACAGGAAATGGTTGTGATTCGAGGAAAAGAAAAGCATCGGGATCATAGGACACAAAACAAAGCCTTGTAACGTCTTTTCCGCTACGGTCAATAGATAATCCCAGTATACTTTCATAATGTCCTTTAGCCTGGTTATAGGCAGCGAGATGATGTTCCCTGCCGGTGCTAACACGCACCAGTATTTTCAATCCATTTCCGCTTGGGCTTTCAAACATTGCAAAAGTGTATTTTTCGTTCACTGCTTTTTCTTTTGCAAATTGGAGTGTTTCCTGATCCAGCTTATCAATATCCAGAATGATAATGTTTGAATAGCTTTTCATCAGGTCTTGCTTACGTCCGCTGGAGAATGTTCCGGAAGGAGTAAAAGCATAAAGAGCTTTCTTTTGTTTGTCGTAATCTTTCTGTTTTCCTTCTGCAACCAGCTTACGGAGTTTTTCAACCTGCCATTTATATTTTCCGTTTCTTATGTCGCAGATCAGATTATCAAGTTGGGTGTTACCAATAACTTCTGTGAAGTTTTTAAATAATGTTACTTCTTTCATACAGCTCCTCCTTAAAAGTTTTTTAGCTGGATGTAATTACTTTCAATATATTTTTCAATGTCAGTAGCTTTAAAATAAATTTTCTGACCTATCATACTGAAGGGAATTTTTTTCCTGGACCTTAAAATTTGAAGCTGTTTAGGACTACATTTCAGAATATCCATTACATCCTGTTTGTCCAGCCACTTATCTTTTAAAGGATTTTTTGCCTGCCGGACAATTTCTGCGAAGGTTTTTTCAAGGCTGTCAATTTTACTCATGATCTTGGCAAAAGCCAGATCTTCTATCGTTATTACATTCATAGCATCTGTTTTTTAGTGAAACATTGAGTTCAATGGTTCGTTGCAACTAAAACCGATGCAAGAATAAATATGACAAAAAAGACTTTTGGACTCAAAAAAGACTTTTGGTAAAAAAAAGTCTTTTTACCAGAAAAAATGAATAAAATGCTTACTCTTCATCTTTGAAAAATGGCGATAAGTCAATGCGGCGCTTGCTTTGCTCTTTCAGATGCTTGTCATCACGGTATGGTTTCAGGTAAGTCTTAAGAGTGAGAGGGTTGATATCCTCGCCATCCTTGTCAATGAAGGTATGCAATATAAAGACTTCCAGATTGTCCAGTGATGTTTCCATGACATGCTTTTTTTCAATCTTAATCACATCAAGCATTTGGAGGTACATATCCACCAGGACATTCAGATTACAATTGATTTTGATCTTCTTGAAAGCACGAAACTCCTGTGAATAGAGCTGAGTCTGTTTGCCGTAAAAAGACTTTCCTTGCTCCTCATGCAATTCATGAACATGACTTTCTATAACATCAGGTTTTTCAGTATAAGTCTTTTTCAGGTACTCACAATAACCTTTGCCAGTGCAGCGGAACAAAGAGTATAGTTTTCGCCATGTGATTTCCTTTATAAGTTCTGACATTAGTTGTTCTTCCGTTTCTTCTCTTGTTTTAAGATATGGACGGAATAATTTCTGGAAAAAAAGTATAGTTCGGATAATAAACAGGTTCAGGGCAAAAACTATATAGACATCATCTTGATTTTTCTTTTCCTGTAATTCTTTCAATAAAAGTTTTGCATCGTAATATAATTTTTTCGCTTTCTGAACATGCTTACTGGCGTATGATTTCAATTGCCCGATATCATCCGATGAATCCAACACTAATCCTGCTCTGATTTTTAGGCGTTCAAACCCATCACCCATCAGCGCCATAAAGCAGGTGCATTTAAAACTTGGAAACTGGGGAATGTCCATAACTTCCCTTAGTTCATAAGTTTTCATGGGTTTCAGAATAATTTCTTTTTTCCCGTTCGCAAGCTCTTTGACAATTATCTCATAGTCGCCGGATTCTTTAAAACCAAGCTGAGTATAATCAGCCTCAAGGAAAGTATCAGCATTCTCATTCTTTCCAATGGTTGCAATTTTATGTGTGTTAGCCTCAAATATCAGGCTTTCCTGGACTTCTTTCGATGAAAATCGTTGCAGAAATGGTCGGTATTTACCGGAGACAATTTCTTCGTATAACAGAAAATGTATTCTGTTCATGTAACTCTGTACCATAAAGTAAAAAAATTAAAAAATTAATCGTGGGGGTCTGTTATTGTAAACACAAATATAATCTATCATGAGGCAAATAACAAAAATATTGACAACACGTAAAGCCCCGCCAATAGGGGGAATTAAAGAATCATGCTGATAATCAGATACAAAAATTATTAACAAAACGGAAGTTTCGAATAATCAAGATTATAGTAAAATATTTCACTGTTTTTAATCTCAAATATTTACGTTTTGATTAAAAATTAATCATATTTTTTTCTGTAATTTAAACATTTTTGAAATTAGAATTAGGTTCAGGAGATACTTTTTTAAAATTTTATGTATTTTCCTTCTTGGTAATATCGAAATTCGGAGAATCAGCATTTTTGAGGATGGCCATAACAATGAATTATAAAGGGATTCAGGAAGTATTACATTTTGATTCATGAAGATGTATTCGTTTACCGGACTTTACCATTTTTCGCCAAATATTGCACAACAGCCAAACAGTTTTTAATTAACAAATATTTATATCAAACTGATAATCATTATTTTATTTTGCTTAGAAATCTCCTGAACCTACGGAGATTTAGGGACACAAGTATTAAAAAAATGTTATATCTTTGTAAAGTATAATAAAATCAAGCTCTTTGAAGGTTGTAGTATGTAATTTTTTTACTGGTAACAAAAGTGTTAGCCCAGACTTTTACATTCTCTGAATATATTGATAATACAGGCGGTACAGAGGTTTTTAAACGGAGCCTCTCTCTCCGCTGGAACAAAAAAGCAATCTGATGAAAAGTCCCGAAATCCAATGATTTCGGGACTTTTGCTTTTTAGGGGCATCGCAGAAAAAAGCAAAAAAACCGGTTTCTGACTGGACTAACAGTTGGACTAACTAAATTTCCACCTTAGTCCAGTCAGATGATTTTTATTCACTGGAATTCAGTATTTTGCATTTTGTTTTAAGACCTGGTTTGTATAGTTTTAACCCATTAAAAAAGGAGATAATTATGACAAACAGAACACGAGTCGTTTTCTTGTTTTACATCAAGAGAACCAAGCTTCTCAAGAATGGAGAAGCTCCAATCTACCTGACAATAAAGGTGGACAAGGTAAGAGCCGAGCTGGCAATTATGAAATCTATTAATCCTGATCTCTGGAGTGTTGAAAAAAATGGCGCAACCGGAACTACGAAAGAAGCCAATGACATCAACAGCTATCTCAATCATATCAGGCTACAGGTGAATAATCACCTTGCAGCATTGCGTGATGAGGGTCGGGAGATTACTGCCAGGGGAATTAAAAATTCTTTTCTGGGAATCAATCCGGACGAAAAAAGAATTGTAGAAATCTTCGCCGATCACAATAAAAATGTGAAATTACTTGTAGGAAAAGATTTTGCACCTGCGACTTTGGAACGATACGAAACAACCCTACTTCACATACAGAGATATATACAAGATAAGTATCATGCTGATGATTTGCCGCTAACCAGGCTTGATCGTGAATTCATAACAGGTTTTGAAATGTTTCTGAAAACCAATCGTAGCTGTTCTCATAACACGACAATGAAGTACATAAAAAACTTTAAAAAGATCGTAAGAATATGCTTTGGAAATGGCTGGATAAAACTTGATCCTTTCGTAAATATTAAACTCCCTTTAAGAAAAGTCGATAAAGGGTTCCTATCAGAAGAAGAAATACGAGCTATCAGCACAAAACAATTCTCCTGCGAAAGGTTACAACATGTTGCCGATGTATTTCTCTTTGGCTGTTATACCGGGTTTGCATACTCCGATCTCAAGGGACTGACACCTGCAAACCTTGTCAGGACTGAAGACGGGCAAATATGGATTCATGCAAAAAGATTAAAGACCGATAACGATTGTCATGTACCACTTCTACCTGTCGCTAAAAAAATAGTAGAGAAATATAGCAATCATCCTTACTGCAAAAAAAATAATGTGCTGCTACCGGTAACGACAAATCAAAAGCTAAATGCATATTTGAAAGAAATCGCTGACCTATGCGGAATAACAAAAAACATTTCCACGCACATGGCCAGACATACATTTGCAACTACTGTCACACTTAACAATGACATACCTATTGAGAGTGTTTCAAAAATGCTTGGACATAGTTCTATTAAAATGACGCAGGTTTACGCTAAGCTACTGGATAAAAAAGTTGGTAAGGATATGCGTAAGCTTCAGGACAAGTTTGAACCGGAAAAGCCAAAGATAAATTTTGAAATAAATCTGAATTGATCTATGAGAGCCCTGTTATGAAGCAGGGCTTTTTTTGTAACTAAAGTTATGGATTCGAGAAATTAAAATATCATTTTGCTGATATGCTTGCATTCTGATCATAATGTTGACTTCAACAAAATGATCATTAATTTTGTTCAAACTGTACATTTATTTTTAACAAAGTGTACAAAATTCTGTTCAAAATGGAAAAGCAAACATTAACAAGACAGGAGCTATATGATCTGGTATGGTCTACTCCTTTGACAACATTGGCCAAGAAATTTTCAATTACAGATGTGGGGCTGAGGAAGATTTGTATTAAAATGAACATTCCATTACCAAAGGTGGGACATTGGGCAAAGGTAAAATACGGTTATCCGGTTGAAAAAAGAAAATTGCCAAACAAAAATTCCTGGAAAAATGAGATTGAATTAAAGATAATTAAAGAAGGTGAAACAAAGATACCAGGTATGCTTTCCTTATATAATGAATTAGAAAATGAAATTATTAAGAAAGAAGGAGATTCAGTTGTAGTGCCTGATCAGCTTATTACCCCTCACCCATTCATTGTGGCTTCAAAAGAATTTTATACCAATAAGAAAATTAAATGGGGTACAAAAGAATACGACCGCTTAATTAAAGACACTGTAAATATTGAGGTATCAAGTGATCTTGTTGAAAGAGCATTACGGATCATGGATACATTAATTAAGGTAATGGAAAGTAGAGGACATAAAATTATTATTCAGGACAGATCAACAATTGTAAAGATCCAGGAAGAAGAAATAAAAATAAGGATCCGGGAAAAGTATAATAAAATTCCAAAGCCTTCAAATTATAGTTGGCAGGAATATGATCATGTACCTTCAGGAATACTTTCGTTTTGCATTGATGAAAGCTATAAGCAAATTGTTTTGCAAGATGGCAAAGTTCAATTAGAAAAACAATTACCGCGCATCATTGCAAAGATTGAAATAAAAGGTGAAGAAATGAAAAAATATAGAATTGAATGCGAAATATACTGGGCTAAGGAGAAGGAAAGAAAACGTATTGAAGAACTAAGAAGAAAACGAAAAGAAAAAGAATTTTCAGATGTCAAGAATCTCTTTATGGAATGCAAACAATGGCAAGAAGCACAAGTGCTGAGAAATTATCTGAATGAATCCGAATCTTTCGCAATGCAAAAAAATAAAATGACAAAAAAATTCAAGAAGTGGTTAGAATGGGCCAGAAAAAAAGCAGACTGGTACGATCCTTTTATTTTAAAACGGGATAAATACCTTGATGAAAGTGACAAAGAAGAATTATTTGCTAAAAAAAAGCTCAATCAATTTGGCACCAACTATTACTGAAGGGCTGAAAAAGAGCGTTCATTCTGGCAAAAAAGTTTTTACGCCAAGAAATAAGTGATTTTAGTAAAACGCTCTGTACATAATCCACTTCAAAATTCATGAATGACCAAAAAATTAGAATATACTCTTACTAACGTTTGCTAGTAAAACCATTTTATTAGCAAATGTGAGATAGTGAAATGCAAAAAAACTCAAATGTTGACTTGTGATCCGAATCAAGCCAGATTTTATCCTGATTTAAATCTATTTTACCATAATCTTGCCATAATCCTACCACTTTCCTGCCATAATCCTGCCATAATTCTGCCATAATTCTGCCATTTTCTTACCGAAATTCTACCGAAAAATTACTTTTTCCTGTTTTTATTGATGTGCTTCAACAACCTGTCAAAGTAATCATCAAAATTTTCATCAGAATTTTGTGGAAGATTTTGCAATGTGTCAGCAACAAGATCAAGAAGCTGATTATATAGCTTGAAGTTTTCTTCAAGAATCTTTTCATCACCGGTTTCCCAGTAATGTCCTTCATCCCTCATTTTAAAGTTTTGTAAATACTTTTTACTAATGTATCTAAGGATATGAATAATAAGTTTGTGTACTTGTTCTCCGGCATGCTGGGTCTTTGTAGCAATCATATACAAGTATTTTTGATAATCCGTATTTGAAGAATTTCCAAAAAACTTAAGGTGTGCTGAGTTGCTCATTCGACCATTTGATAGAAAACATAGAAAAACCGGTTCGCTTTCAGGTGGAATAAAATCAATACCATATATTTTATCAGAATATTCTTTATCAAATCCTAATTGAGGAAATTCTGTTTCATAAATTTTATAGTTCCAATCGTATGTTTTGGCAATCTCAGTAACTTCATCAATCATCTCGATCAATGAAGCTTTTGGATTGAATTTTCCGCTGTAGTGAATGCTTAATCCCATAACCGATTTTTTTATTTATTCCTGTTCCTCCTGACGATCACCAATAACGACAGGAATACTTTCCATTTCTTTTAAAATTTCAAGATATGAATATGGGTAAAAATTATTTGTATCTATGCCAATATCCTTGCTACGACCGGATGCCGGTAAATTGCCATGCGAATGACCGTATAGATGTATGCTACCCTTCGCCCATTGATTCCAAACCTTCATAGCATAATGACATAAAACAAACCGAGTATCATTGATAAGAATTTCAGTTCCAAATTCGTACACTTTCGTAAATAATGTCTGCAATTTTTCTTTCTTTCTTATCTCCTTATCATGGTTGCCAAGAATTAAATAAATATTTTTACAGTTGATCCTTTTTCTAAACCACTCTACATTCCTGTCGCCCCAGGCAAAGTCGCCCAGATGAAAAAGAATGCCATCCTCAGGAATTATCTCATTCATGTTTGTCACGAGTATGTCGTCCATTTGTTCAATTGAATCAAAATTTCTGAAACCGCTTTTCCATTGGGAAACGGAAGGGCCGACAATATTGGGATGATGGTAATGTGTGTCGGCTGTAAAGAAAATATTCTGATCAGTGAATTTTAGAGTGCGCATGGTCTTTAAATGCCAATGAATAATTAAAAGGACAGAAGTACTATGATATTTTTTCAATAATTATTCTTGGTTCTTTAGAGTACTTCAAGGATTCAAAAGAATGTACGTTAGGGCTATACTTTTTACCAAGTTCAGCTTTTCTTTCCATTTCAAATTGAAACAAGATGGCTTTGTACATTTCATATTCCGTGTCGGACTGCTCAAATTCACCTAGGCTCAAATTCTCGTTAGATTTAAGATTCCAGATCAAGGCTTTAATTTTTACAAGCAATTCGTTTACCTGCTTGCTGACTTCAGAATATTTATCGCTCATATCATTGGGTTTATGATGTCTGTCCCATAAAGCATCCTGAAGAGGAGTCATAAAAGTTAACCCAAGGTGACCGCAACGCATTCGTGATGAAAGCTCTAAAGATGCGGCGACCGTTTTAATTTGTCTTTCATTAAGAACGACGGAATAAAGTTTTTCTTTTTGTTGCTTTTTAACAGGTGTTTTTTTTGTTGCCATTGTAA
>Ga0224525_1000094_pt1 | contig 46055 bp, 41 predicted proteins | sample CFST100metaG_FD_179874 | JGI IMG/M metagenome (GOLD analysis project Ga0224525, IMG submission 179874) | Peat soil microbial communities from Stordalen Mire, Sweden - C.F.S.T100 | ecosystem: Environmental > Terrestrial > Soil > Wetlands > Peat | place: Sweden: Norrbotten County, Stordalen Mire...
GATAATAATTAAATATATCGCCTCCTATTATATTTATTATTTTAAGATTCGACAATTGCTTGTCATTAATGATTTCTGTTAAAGTTTCAATTTTCAATTCTTCCACATTTTTATTATAAATTGGAAATTTAAATTGATATTTTCCATTTGGATAATTGAGGGCATATATGTCTCTTATTTGTTTGTCATTAATATAGAATGTTATTTCAAATATTTCTGAAAGAAGAATATCAGAAGAACTTCCAATAAAATGAATATCCTTAATAGCATTTTTTATAATGAATACATCATGATTTATTTTAACAGGTTTATTGTTCGAGTTTTCTGATTGAAGGAAATCAGCTACAAATATTTTTCTTAATATTTTAATAAAATGCTGAATAGCCGGTAATATAAAGTTTTTAGATGAAATAAAAATAGGTTGATTTTTACATCTTCTTATTTTTGATAAAATGACTTCAAAAACTATTGAGTCTATTCTATATTCTATATAATTCCCATCAAGAGTATTGTAAACTAGTAATTTTGGTTCAACAAACTTAACATATGCATATGGCTCAAAATAAAACCAATAACCATTAGACACCATAAGGGAGTTTTATTTTTAATAATGATTTATTAATATCATTCTTTGTTTTTTCTAACCGATATAAGTTCTTTTTAAGCAGATTATCATATTCGCTTTTGTCCGTAAATGATGGACAAGATTTAGTTTCAATAAAATTAAATAAACATTCTGGACAAGAATACATTTTATAACATTTATCGCATATAGGGGATATTATTTTAAAATAATTAATAAACTTTTTCTCGATCTCATCAAACTCTAATTTGATTTCATTTTTATTAATTGCTCCAAGTGAATATTTATGACTTATGCGTTCGCATTGAAGAATTGAGCCACTGGAAGTAATAAATATTTTTAAGGAAAAAGGAGGGCAAGTACCTGAAGGAATGAAAACATTTTTATGATCAGCTTTATTAATAAAGCCAGATAAATTTAAATAAATATCAAAATATTGCAAAAAATATTTATTAACATTCTTGAAAGCACCAAAATCTTTTAGAATCAATTTTTCATACTTAGATCTACAGTTTTCAAAATCAAATTGCGCATATATATTTTTATACAATGAACTGAATAAATTAACTTTTCGTTTATTCAAATTCGCTTTACTAATTTCAGATAATTCAGGAACTTTATTAAATTTTGTTTTAAAATAATTATGTACTTCCTTTAATGAATTTTTACTATTTATAACCGTATTAAAGCTAATATTTGTTTTGAAATATTCAGGGTACTTTATTTTAATAATTTCAATATTCGCCTCAACCTGATTGAAAGACTGTAAACCATTTTTGAAGACTCGATATGAATTGTTTGTTTGATTTCCATCTAGGCTAATTAGAATTTTAACGTTGCATTTTACTAGCATGTCGTTTGCCTTAATGAAATAATGAGATGCGAGGCTGACAGAAATTATACGCTTTTTGTTTTAACAAATAATAAAACAGTATTGGTTTCGCGACCATTGAAAGAATATGAAAGTTTGCTTAGTCCGTTTGGATTCTTCCGGTCACATAATTCTCATCTAGTCAACTTATCATTTGTGGATAGGCTTGAAAAGCGTGATGGAGGATTATTAGTTATGAAAGATGGTTCTGAAGTATATGTCTCTTCAAGGAAATACAGTGAGCTATTAAATGTGCTCAACAATTTCTGAAACAAAAAAACATACGCCTGTACATTATTATTGCACGTCAGTACATTTCACAATTACTCTGTAATTCCCTTCCTTATATTTACCGTTAATCATTTTTTAGTTTATCTAAAACATGATTGTTATTCCAATAAAGGAATCTCTGGAAAATTATTTTTCAATATCATCATAAAATCATTTTAAATCTAAAACAATGGAAAATCCAAAATTTACAATTTTCAAAGGAAGCAATCAACAGTATTACTTTAATCTCAAAGCCAGAAATGGCGAAAAGATATTATCAAGCGAAGGTTATATTACCAATGCCGGTTGCCGGACAGGAATTGCCTCAGTTAAAATAAATGCTCCTTTTGACAACCGTTATGAAAGAAAAGATGGAATCAATAATTTCACTTTCAATTTGAAAGCTGCGAATGGTGAGGTCATAGGAAGAAGTGAAAATTATATAACAAGAACTGGGAGAGAAAATGGAATTGAGGCAGTGAAGAAGGATGCACCAAATGCACCCATTGAAGATTTGACTCTATAAATTTAAAATACACTATTCGTAATGGCCTTAGATGCTGTTGGAATTATTGACATATTGCAGAATTGGGCTAAGTTGTGAATAGAGAAGGCAGTCTGCAAGGGAAAGAGATAATGGTTTTGGAGAAAATCGATAACACATCCATTTCATTTGAATTTAAAGTTATTTATAAGAGTCATTTTACAAAACGAAAATTAAGATATAGAAATTGAAATGACAAATATGGAGGTTCCAAGGTTTATAATTTATAGGGGCTGCAATAAAAAATATTATTTTGAATTGAAAACTTATAATGGTGAAAAAATATTAATGAGCGATGGTTATGAGGCAAAACATTGTTGTATAAAGGGAATTGTTAATGCTAAAGAGAATTCATCCTGTGATTACCGATATGATCGGAGGTTGGCCCCAAGTCAGCAATTCTATTTTATTCTTACAAAAGCGGATGGTGAGGCATTAGCCATAAGTGAGATGTATAGCACAACTCAATCCAGGGAGGATGGAATAGATGCTGTGAAGCGTGATGCAGCAAAAGCGACAATTCAGGATTTGAGCTTAATCTCAAATTAAAACATATAATTGCTAATAAGGAAACTCAATTGAATCCTGATGTAATAGGCCGTATAGCTGCACTAATTCTCATTAAAATAAACCATGAATTAATTTACCTGCATCATTATTTTTATCTCCAAAAACTTCAAAGGTCATCCACTTTTCTTTGAATCTGTTTTTGTTTGTTTTAGCAATTCCATTTTCAACGCACACTGATATATCGCAGTCATGGACAAGTTCGTTTGACCCACGTATCTTACCGTCTTTGGTGGATTGAGAAATTGTTATCAAAGCCGAGTTTTTATAATAATCCCTGATTTTTTTCATCTTCTCGGCATCTATTCGCATATTGTCAAGGCTGTCTATAAAAATGAAATTATAAACCTCCGGCAGAATATTCCTGATAATATCCTCAAAAGTCCTTATATCGGCCACATCCAGATATTTTGAAATGCTGTCATTATTCATGAACTTATCTTTAAACGTTTTTGTAAATCCTTCCTCTCCGCTTATATAAATTACCCTGCCGATATTTTCAGCAAGATACTTTGCAAATTGAATAGCAAATGTGCTTTTCCCCTCACCCGGCATTCCATGAATTATGCAATGAAAATTTACAGAAGGATTTCCGAAAAACAATTTCCATCGTTCTTTAAAATCAAGAACCTTAAAATCCATCTTTTTCAGGTCACGGCTGTTAATGATCTTATCAGAATAAGTAGCCGTCAAAGAGACGTCTGAGACGTCTGAGACGTCTTTATGCAGTCCGTTCAAGGGTTTCGGAGATTCTTCTTTTTCCGGAATATTGATTTGATCTTCTGATTTAATTATGGGTTGGTCAATTGCCGCGACTTGTTTTTTTACTTTAGCAAAAAAAGGTATTGTTCTTAATTTTTTATCAATGCTTCTTAGAATGTTGTCGTTATCCTCAATCTTTTTTACCCTGCTTTGTATTTCCCCGGTGATCTTTTCGCATTCCCTTCTCTTATCTTCTTCCCGAACATCACTGGTGAGCACTTTCATTACACTGCCTGCTGCAAGACCTGCCAGACCGCCAAGTAAAGTTCCTTTCACCGTACCCTCGGATGATTTGTTCCCGACAAAAGCTCCGGAGCCTGTAAGTCCAACAACCCACGGATTACCATTACGGTCTATTACTCCCTGCATTTTATTCTGAAGTCCCTCAATCTCGTTTACCAACTGCTTTCTGACGTCTAAGAGACGTCTGTGTTCGTTATTTAATGTTATTCGTTCCGGATTAGGCACTGCAACTTCAATGGTCTTTAAAACAGGTTCAATATTCTGAACATTTTCAGGATATAGTTCTGCATTTTCATCGGCAACAAGAACACCCCTGAGCTGACTCGTTACATTCCTCTCTTCCTTTACCGGGAATAGTGCAGGAGATGGCTGTTTCTTTTCCTCCCAGTGTTTTGCCTTGCAGGTATTGCTGCAAAATTTTGCATCATCCCGCTTACCGATAATTTCACCTTTACAATAAAGGCATTTCCTTGTTTCCATATTTTATGTGTTTCAAACGTCAATAGACGTCAGCAGACGTCTGTTTTCAGAACAAATAAAAAGGGAAGAAAAATTTTTACTTCCCTTTTTCAGTTAATTAAATTAATCATCATTATCATCTGAAATTTGTTCAAGAAGATTTTCGTGGATTTCTTCCAACTCATCCACCAGTTCACTTTCGTCTTTCTCAAATTCAACTTCAATGATGATCTCACCGTCTTCATTGGTTCCTGTGACGGTATTGTCCAGGTTACGGTTTGTCATTTCTTCGGCAAACTCTGTCATTATCTCCTGGGGCACTTCAAATATTACTTTTCTCATGATCTGTTTCCTTTCTTTATTCTTTCTTCAATAATAATTTTTATATATCAGGATATACTGCCTGAAACAGTTTTATGAGCAATCATAATAAACTATGGAGGAGCCCGGCATGACCAAATTATATTTGATGACATTTTCATTTCTTTGTGATATTACGGTTTAAGTTTTTTTGATTTTTTTATGCGTGGATTTTGAAGACAATAATTGGCTGCCTCTGTCTCCAGATCGGAGCGGGTTTTTACTTTGCCTTTATTTAACCAGTCCTCCAGTTCCTGCATCCTGAAGTAAACTTTCTTGCCTTTCTTAAAATGAGGGATTAGCCTCTTGCATGTCTTGTCATATAGCGTTGCAACTTTTAGTTTTAAAAAACTTGCCGCCTGCCTTACATCTAGAATCTCATCCGTTACTCCTTTGACAGCAATCCCTCCAGTACTGCCATTTTCCAGAACAGCTTCTTTTACGGCACATTTGATAAGCGTTTTAAGCTCATCCATTGTTACCGATATAAGTAGTGACTGTTCCATAATAATCTTTGATGTCAAATTAATAAGTTATTAATAAGTGTACTTAATTAATAACATTATTTATAAAAAAAATTCTTACTGTTATTTCGCTTTCTTTTTTTCCGGCAGTTTATATTTTAACCCTGTTTTCTCTAATTCACATATACTCTTCTCTACAGCTTTATCAATTAATTTTATCATGGTATTTTGTGATTCACGCTTGCCTTTAAATACCTTTTCAGAAATGGCTTTCAGTTCCTTCTTAAAGCTTCCATCCATCCAGTCTATCAATGTCGGAAAATTATATCTGCCTGTACCTGATAATACCGGATAAAACTTTTTATATGTTTCAATATTTTCCTTTAACTGCTTATCCAGTTTATCAGAAAAATTATCGAACAGCCTTCCTGCTGCTTCGTATAACCTGAATACAGTATTATAAGAATTACCCGTTTCAAAGTTCATAACATGCATTAATCCATTGTTGGTCTTTAATACAGTTTGTCTTACATTGGGTTTCAGGTATTTTTCAAGTAAGGTAATTATTGAAGTTGCATAAATAGTATACTTATCCTTTAGCCCTTTCATATCATAATCTTCTTCCTGCGGCATAAGAGAAGACTCATAACGAATAATCTTTGTTATGAGTTTTTCTTCAAAAGCCATTAATCCCGGATCAGTGTTCTCTACATCTTTCATGTCTCTGTAAAACATACTGTAATTGCTTCTGAACTGCATGTTCTTACGGTTGTAGGTTATATAGATGTAAAGAGGATAAGCCTTCGTTTCCTTTCCGTTTTCAAGTATTACAGCTTCCGGCTGAACATTCTTGTGCAGAAAGAAACGTATGGTTATTTTTTTTGGTTTGTCCATTTTGTTTTTGGTTTTTATGGTACAAAGATAATAATGTTATTAATATAAATCAACAATTAATAACATATATTTTATAAAAAACAAAATAAAATCATCATAAGGTGTGATAATCAATACGTTATTTTTTTCTTTGTCTGGGCGGTTTTTTTCGGTGATTTCTTTTTCTCGTCCTTCACCTTTATCATTTCCTTCGCTTTTTCTTTTCCCTTTTCCTGATCATTTGGTTCATCATTACTTAGGTTTAGCAAAGGAATTTTATTCACTGCTTCGTACTTTCTCTGATCACTGACTTTGGCATAAATGGTAGTTGTTTTAATTTCCCTGTGTCCGAGAAGTTTTGATACAGTATAAAGGTCAACGCCCTGATCAAGAGTCATAGTGGCAAAAGTATGACGTCCGGTATGAAAAGTAATGTTCTTTTCAACCTTAGCCTGACCTGCCCAAAGTTTTAATTGTCTTGTTACCCATGAATATGAGTTCTTCTCATCTACAGGGCCTTGTCCCATAAAGGCAGGAAATACATAAGGTGATTTATCTTTAATTACTTTAGCATCTGCTTTTCTTTCTTTTAAAATCGTTACTGCCTGCTGTGCTAGAGGAAGGTATTCAATGTCCTCAGTTTTCTCCTGTTGAAAGTTTATGACCCATGTTTCTTTACCATTAACCTGCTTAATTGAAATGTCTGCCCATTTCAATGGCGAAATATCACTCCACCTCATCCCGCAGAAAGCAGAAAATAAATATCCCTGTTTTACCTGCGGATGGATTTTTTTCGTTTCAGCTTTGGCAAGTTTTTCCAATTCCTCAATTTCCAGATGGGTGCGTTTGGTCTGCTTATTCCTGATACGTTGGAATTTTGGAATTTCATTCATTGGATTAATCCGGATAATCTTTTCCTCCACAGCCCTGTTTAGAGCTGTCTTCAGTACCCTCATCATCTGAGCAGCTGAGTTGTGCATCATATACCCGAGCATCCACTTCTGAAATGCAAGAAGCCACTCTACAGTCAGGTCATTAAAAGTTACAGGGTTCTTATCATTACAATAATCCTTTATCCGGGACATTACTCTAAGATAACCTTCTGAGTTGGCACCTTCCTTGCTCAATCTATCTAAATAAACCGTCACACCGGCCTGTGATTTCTTTTTATCGGCAAGGCCGTTTTCCTTTACTAGTAATTCGTATTCACGCTGAGAACGGATTTTTTCTGCGATTTCTTTTTTTTCTTTATCTTCGTTGCTAAGACGTTTGCTATGGATATGGATGTTCAGAAACTCGTAGCTTCGCTTTTTGTTATGGTAGATATCCAGGTAAAGCGATACCCTGTTTTTGTCAATGGACTTTTCACGAAGAACGACACTCATGTTACAATTGATTTTAGTTAATAATTTCTGTTTCTTGGTAACAACAGAGTAACAAAAGTAACAAAAAAATGTATATAAATATCAAATGTGAAAAAATATTATATCCTGTAAGATGCAGTATTAACAGCTATTTTATTCGATATTGTTAGATTTAATTAGATATTGTAATATTCAAAGTTAAAAGTTTAAAGTTGGGGTTTGAAGCGTGCTTTTTACGACTTGTGTATTGAGATTAAAAAACGGGTGATTAAAAAATATACACTAAAATTATTCGTGTCAATTGTATGTTATATTGATTTTTGATTTAGCAGTTAGATGCCTGGTACAGCAATAGAAATAAAAAATATAAGCAAGCAATACCGCCTGGGGATTGTAGGAGCCACTTCTATGGCCGATGATTTGAAAAGATTTTGGGCAAAAATAAAAGGACTTGAAGATCCTACTTTAAAAATTGGGCAGACTAATGTTTTGGCAGATCAAAAGTCGGCAGTCGACAGTCAGCAGTCGGCAGCTAAATCAGAATCATCATATGTTTGGGCACTGAAAGATATTACTTTTGAAGTTAAGCAGGGTGATGTGCTTGGTATTATCGGGAAAAACGGTGCCGGTAAATCGACATTACTCAAGATACTTTCAAAGGTTACATCGCCTACCACAGGTACCGTTAAGGTAAATGGCCGTATAGCAAGTTTGCTGGAAGTGGGAACGGGATTTCATCCGGAACTCACGGGAAAGGAAAATATTTTTCTGAATGGTGCAATTTTAGGGATGACAAAATCGGAGATCCATTCTAAATTTGATGAAATAGTTGATTTTTCCGGAGTGGAAAAATACATTAACACACCTGTAAAAAGGTACTCTTCAGGAATGTATGTAAGGCTTGCTTTTGCCGTGGCAGCGCACCTGGACCCTGAAATACTAATAATTGATGAAGTTTTGGCCGTCGGGGATATTGAATTTCAGAATAAATGCCTTGGCAAAATGAGTGAAGTTGCCAGGGGGGGCCGGACAGTGCTTTTTGTGAGTCATAATTTAGCTGCCGTTCAAAAGCTTTGCAAAACAGGTATTTTGCTTGATCGCGGTTTAATAGCGGAACAGGGACTGATACAGCAGGTATTGAATTCATATATTGATACTTCGGGCGATATTCAATCAATTTATGAAATTCAGCCTCCTGAAAATAAAACGGAATCTGTTGCATATATTTACAGAATTGAAATTAAAAATGCTGATGGGAAAATAGTTAAAGAGGTTCCGGTAGGGGAACAATGGAAAATCACCATATGTTTTCATGTAAATCAAAAGTGCAGTCATTTTATAATGGGGATGTCGCTGAAAAGCTTGTCCGACTTTGCCATTAATACATCATGGAGTGAGGCAATGGAACTTGAAAAAGGTGAATATCAATTCACGTTTATAAACAATGAAATATTGCTGGCCTCAGGTAAATATTATTTTAATATCGGCATGTCGAATTATGAAAGGAATCTGCAGCATATTGAGAATGCAGGTATCCTGACAATAGCTGAAACTGGTGAAATTGTAGTAAGGGAAAATAAAATTATACGTACTGCTGGTACGGGTGTTATTTTGAATACAAGGGAATACAACATTGAAAAAATTGAGTAAAAAGTGGTGATAGTTTGAGTGGATATAAAAATTAAATGGTAAGTCCGGTTGTGAAATCTGCATCAGTTATGTAGGCTTAGATTAGGCTTCAATTAGCCTTCGATCCCTTCGATAAACTCAGGGTGACATCTCAGGGTGACATTACTCAGACTGACAATGCTGAGAGTGACATTATCTGGTCCGACATTGCCTAAGCTGGCATTAGTCGGATGAGCATAACAGCAGATGTTCAGTTGAATTATTACTTAGAATTGAAAGACAAGAGTTTGACACATGATAAATTTAGAAAGCTATTTAAATACACCCCTTGCATGTGAAAAAAGCCTTCGCAGATATTTCTCTTCAAAGGATGTACTTACAATTTTTGATATAGGTGCATGCGAAGGGGAGGATTCCATAAGGTATGCACGATTATTTCCGAATTCGAGGATTTTTTCGTTTGAACCTGTTCCCGGAAATTTTCAGAAGATGTCGGACAATTTAAAAAACTTCAATGTTCGTTCAGTTTCCTGTTTCCGGGAAGCAATGAGTGATAAAGAAGGGGAGGCCGTATTTTATGTTTCATCGGGGCATCCTGATACTATGGAAAAGAACAAGGACTGGGATTATGGAAATAAATCCAGTTCACTTCTATTACCCGATAAACTGAAGGATACGCACGCCTGGCTGAAATTTGAAAAACAAATAAATGTTAAAACCAATACAATCAAAAATTTTTGCCTGGAAAACAACATACATGAAATAGATTATATTCACATGGATGTGCAAGGGGCCGAATTGAAAGTGCTGCAAGGGGCCGGCGAGTTTATTGATACTATAAAATCAGTCTGGCTGGAAGTAGAAACAGTAAGCTTATACGAAAACCAGCCATTGAAAGAAGATGTTGAACAGTTTTTTAAAAAACATGGTTTTATAAAACACATGGATACTGCAGAGGTTATATCAGGTGACCAGTTATATTTAAATAAAAAGTACTTTAATGCATCAGTAAAATTAAAACGGTTTCTTCAGAATGTTTTCAAAAAAGAAAAATAAGCAGGGATCGGAAAATTTGCAATTCGTAAAAAAATCGTATTCACAATGCGGTGAAGATTTAATTGTAAAATTTCTGTTTGAGGCCATTGGTGTTTCGAAACCAGGCTATTTAGACATAGGTGCACACCACCCTTATGAGATAAATAATACCGCTTTATTTTATGAATCGGGGTCAACTGGAATTAACGTTGAACCCAATCCTGATCTGATTGGAAATTTCATAATTAACAGGCCAAAAGATATTAATTTAAATATGGGTATTTCAGCTAATACTGGCGAAATGGATTATTATATGATGAACTTTCCGGTGCTGAATACATTTTCGAAAGAAAGCGCGGAAAATGCTATGCTTGACGGCAAATATTCTATTAATAAAATAGTTAAAGTTAAAACAGATACAGTTGATAATGTAATTTTAAATTATGCGAACAACAAATATCCTGACTTCTTAAGTGTAGATGCCGAAGGAATTGATGAACAGATTATCAGGTCGATTGATTTTAAAAATAATTATCCGCTTGTGATTTGTGTTGAAACAATTTCATTTTCTGAAAAAGGACAGGGAAAAAAAAACAGCGATTTAATAAATTTTGTAGTTGATAATGGATATATAAATTATGCCGATACATTTATTAATACCATATTTGTGAGAAAAGACAGGTGGATTAAGTAAAGCACTTTGATAATGAAATCATTTATACAATCAGTATTTAATAAATTTGGGTACCAGATTTCAAGAAATGAAAATCCTATGTCTGCGTCATCTGAATTCGGGAAAGGAAATCAGCACAGGCGGGAAGACTGGATAAAAAACCAACTTCTTGAAATTCCCGCTGACTCCAGAATATTGGATGCAGGAGCTGGTGAATTGTATTATAAAAAGTATGCTTTACATTTAAATTATATTGCACAGGATTTTGGCCAGTACAATGGAACAGGCAATGAAGGTGGTTTGCAGATGCAAAACTGGGATAATTCGAAGCTCGACATAATATCCGATATTACCAGTATTCCAGTGCCGGATAAAAGTTTCGATGCTGTAATGTGCATTGAGGTATTTGAACATATTCCCGATCCCGTTTCTGCAATAAAAGAATTTTCACGCTTGCTCAAACAGGGTGGGAAACTTATATTAACAGCTCCATTTTGCAGCCTTACACATTTTGCTCCCTTCCATTTTTATTCGGGGTTTAACCGTTTCTTTTTTGAAAAGTATCTTTTGGAATATGGTTTCAGAATTGATGAAATTACGCCAAACGGAAATTTTTTCGAATATCTTGCCCAGGAAATTCAATTTAGAATTCCAAATAAGTATGCAGAAGTTAAGATTACCGAATCGGAGAAAAAGGCGATCCACACGTTTTTAAAAATGCTGCAGCGAATGGATATGGCTGAACAGGGTTCGTCCGAAATATTGTGCTTTGGTTATAACGTATCAGCCACGAAACTATGATTATTGTTAAACTGATGGGTGGGCTAGGCAACCAGATGTTCCAGTATGCAATGGGCCGGCAACTGGCGCTGAAACATAATACTGAGTTAAAGCTTGATTTGAGTTTTTTAAATTCACATCCTGAAAATGCGGAGTATACCATGAGGCATTATGAATTGGCGGCATTTGCGATTATTGAAAAATTTGCAAGCGAGAAAGAAATCCGCAGATTTACCTATATTCCGCATTCTGAGAAACTTGTTCATCGTTTTCAGCAATTCATAAACCCTTGTCATATTATCAACGAACCTCATTTTCATTTTTCAAAAAGCATACTGCAGTCTCCAGATAATTCATACCTATCAGGTTTTTTTCAAAGTGAAAAATATTTTATTGATATCAGAAATAAACTACTTAAAGATTTTTCATTTAAAAATCCTGCTGACGAACTAAATAAAAAAATTCTTGATCAAATTATATCTGCCACTTCAGTAAGTATTCATATAAGGCGGGGTGATTATGTTAAAAATCCTGCAACGAATGAGGTTCATGGCAATTGTGGTATTCATTATTATACGCATGCTGTTGAAAAAATGAATTCACTGCTTAAGAATCCTGAGTTTTTTATTTTCTCGGATGATATTGATTGGGCAAAACAAAATTTTAGTTTTATAAAATTGGCTGTTTTTATTGAACATAATACCGGAATAAATGACAGCGAAGATTTGCGCTTACTGAGCAATTGCAGGCATCATATTATTGCCAATAGCTCATTCAGCTGGTGGGGAGCGTGGCTGGCTGAATTTCCGGGTAAAATAGTTATTGGTCCAAAAGAGTGGCTAAAGGATAAACAATATATTACTTCAGATGTTATGCCTGAAGCTTGGTTAAGAGTATAGAAATGCGGAAGAAATTTTTAAATATACTTTGTTGTCCCGAAACCGGAAGTGGTTTAGAACTTGAGGTGGAAGAGCTATTTGATAACAATCCTGAGCATATTAAATCAGGGAGTTTAGTATCCCGTGACAGGAATCATATATACCCGATAATTAATGGCGTGCCTCGGTTTGTTGGAAAGGAGCATTATGCAAAAAGTTTCGGGTACGAGTGGAAGCGATGGTCGAAAGTACAATTTGAAGCTGAAAATATCGGATTGCCAATGGAAGGCTATACTGGAAAAATGTTTGAAAAAATTACCCAATTCAGTAATGATGAAATAAACAATAAACTTGTGATTGATTTTGGATGTGGGCCCGGGCGGTTTCTTGATATGGTTAGAACAAAAGGGGGGATTGCTGTGGGTATGGATTTGAGTGCAGCAGTTGATGTGGCCTTTGAAATATTTAAAGATGATGATAATGTGCTCATTGTGCAGGGTGATATTTTGCACCCACCTTTTTTCCCCGATACATTTGATCTGGCTTATTCAATAGGTGTTTTTCATCATACACCTGACCCGCCCGGATGTCTTGAAAGCCTTGTGCACATTGCGAAAGTAAATTCTAAAATTTCAGTTTGTGTTTATCCCAAGAATATTTGGTATGATTATCCTGTGTTAAAGCGTTTCAGGAAGTTTTTTAATTTTATCCGTAAATATTTTGGATCGGCTTTCTCAAATACAGCTGCTCTTTATTATTCAAGATTTTCGGCTTATGTAATCACTCCGGTTTTCTATCGTTTATTCAGGTTTAAACGCTTAAGGAAATTTTTATTATGGTTGGATAAAAACCTGATCGTAATACTATCGATTCCTGATAAGCGATGGAGGATACTCGATATTTTTGATGCCATTACTCCTTTTTATGCCTCGACACATTCGGAAGAAGAAATTATCAACTGGTTTGAAAAGTCAAATTGTCGCGAAATAAAAAAAACGGATTGGGGAGCATCCGCGTTTACTGCTGTAAAGAATTAGAAATATGTGTGGCATAGCAGGTATAGTTTCAACGAATGCACAACGCTTTGAAAATGAAGTTCAGCGTATGGTTACTGCATTGCATCACCGCGGGCCTGATCAAAGAGGAATTCATCAGTTTGAAAATTGTTTGCTTGGGCATGCCCGTTTAAAAATTGTTGATCTTTTTACTGGCGAGCAGCCAATGTTATCATCTGATAAGCAAGTTGCAATTACTTTTAACGGAGAAATATACGGGTATAAGGAATTAAAAAAAACAATTAAGGATTACGCGTTTGCAACCACCTCCGATACAGAAGTCATCCTGGCAATCTACCAACAGCAGGGAACAGATATGCTTAAGAACCTTCCGGGAGCTTTTGCTTTTGGAATATGGGACAATCAAAAACAGCAGCTGTTTTGTGCACGCGACCGCTTTGGGGAGAAACCCATCTATTATGCTTTGGGTAAAGGAGGAGAATTTATTTTCGCCTCTGAAATAAAAGCAATACTGTCCGCCGGATTGATAGACCCAATATTAAGCACAGATGCAGTAGCACATTATTTAAAAAAATTGCACGTACAACCTAATGAAACCATTTATAAGAATATTTATACGTTACCACCGGCGCATTTCCTGATTTACAAAAACGGTAAGGTTGATTTAAAAAGATATTGGAGCTTACCAAAAGTTAATACGCGTTTAAGCCTTAGTGATGCCATCCCAGAATTCAGGAGATTATTCCAGCAGGCTGTAAATAAACAATTGGTTGCCGATGTTCCAGTATCAGTATTTCTCAGCGGAGGCCTGGATTCTTCATCACTGGTGGCTGTGGCTTCGGAAGCAGTGCCGGGCATTAATACTTTTTCCTTCGGATTTGGAGAAGCTATTAATGAATTGCCATATGCTGAACTTACTGCGAAAAAATTTAACACTAAGCACCAGGTGCTGCAGTCAAGGGATTATGATCTTACTTCATTGGTTTTTGAAATGGCAAAAATATACGATGAGCCTTTTGCTGATTCATCAAATATTCCTACGTATTTAATATCAAAAGAAGCAAGTAAATTTTCGAAGGTAGTCCTTACAGGTGATGGAGGTGATGAATTACTTGGAGGGTATGATTGGTACAGAACACTTTTTAATCAGTTTGATTGTGGAAGCAATAAATCATATACAGAGTTTATGTTTTACCGCATGCTCCGAAAAATATATTCTTTGTCAAAAAATAATGTAAAAGAAAATACCTGCAAAGAAAAAATTTCAACATTTGAAAAAATAAAACAGCAAAACAGCATACTAAATCAACACAGGTTTAATACCACTTTCTTTAATGAAAACATGTTGGCAGGATTGCTCAACAAATTGGAAAAAGCACGAACTGTTCATTATGAATTTGAAATAACAAATACATTGAATGATGCAATGAATTGTGATCTTACAGATTATATGCCCGGTGATATTTTGGTAAAGACCGACAGGGCTTCGCTGGCGAATAGCCTGGAACTGAGAGCACCTTTCCTGGATATTGATTTTGCATCGTTTTGTGTTTCGCTGCCGGTGAATCTGAAAATTGATAAAAGCGAGTCAAAAATTCTTCTCCGCAGAAGTATGGAGCATTTGTGGCCAGCTGAAATAATAAATCTTCCCAAGCAAGGATTCGGTGCTCCAGTTGGGGAATGGTTTAAAGAAGATAAATTTAAGTCCTTAGTAAATGGTTACCTAAAAGATTCTTCAAAGAAAATATTCCAGGTTTTAAATTATAATGAAAGTCAGAAATACCTAGATAATAGTTATAAACAATGGATATTACTGGTATTATCGGTTTGGATGGAGAAGCATGCTTTTTCTGTGTAGTAATTAAATATAGTAAATTGCGAATAGTTAAAAGTTAAAAGTGTTGAGTACAGAGTAGTGAGTACATAGTACCAAGTATTTAGTATAAAATGTGTAAAATTTAAATTGAAAAAATGAATATTGTAGTTACCGGCTGTGCCGGGTTTATCGGAAGTCACTTAACAGAGCGATTGCTGGATAGCGGGCATCATGTTATTGGTATTGATAATTTCGACCCATTTTATGCGAAAGAAATTAAAATTTCGAATTTACAGAATTGTGTAAATAATTCAAATTTCGAATTTCATGAACTCGATATCAGGAAAGCAGATGCATTGTTTGCTTTGAATACGAAGACCGACCTGGTGATTCACCTTGCTGCAAAAGCTGGTATCAGGCCCTCAATAGAATTTCCGGATGATTATATCGAAACCAATATAAAAGGGACATTCAATTTACTGGAATGGATAAAGAAATTAAAAATTCAGAAATTAATATTTGCTTCGTCATCATCCGTATATGGCAATAACACCAAAGTACCTTTTAAAGAGGAGAGTAATACAGATACTCCTATTTCTCCATATGCGTACACAAAGAAAACCTGCGAACTTATGAATTATACGAATCATAATTTGCATACTATTGATATTGTAAATCTCCGCTTTTTCAGTGTATACGGTGAGCGACTACGGCCTGACCTGGCAATTTATAAATTTGTACAAAATATATTATCAGGTAAAGAAATTGTGTTATTCGGGGGCGGACAAACCTCAAGAGATTATACGTATATTTCGGATATTATTACAGGAATTGAAAATGCGAAAGATTATATAATGAGCCATTCCGGGGTATTTGAAACCTTCAACCTTGGGAATGATCATCCTGTTTGCCTGGATGAACTTGTAGGTATTATTTCAAAAATATTAAACGTAACTCCTGATATAAAACACCAGGAATTGTCAGGATGTGAACTAAATGTAACACATGCTGATATAAGCAAAGCCAGAACAATGCTGCACTATAATCCAAGTATTTCCATTGAAGAAGGGTTGAGGAAATTTATTGACTGGTATAGAAGCAGGGAAGTGAATTAAATTTATTATTGCCAGAAAATTAAATATGATTCAACCTTTGGTTAGTGTAATAATGCCCGTATATAATGCAGAACCTTTTCTGAGGGAGGCTGTTGATAGTATATTAGTACAGACATATACTAATTTTGAGTTACTTGTTTTTGATGATCACTCTACGGACAATAGTTTGGAGATACTAAAATCCTATTGCGACAAGCGCATAAAAATTGTTGCATATACGGAAAACAATGGAATCGTGCGTTCATTGAATGACGGGATAAATAAAGCTGAAGGAAAATATATAGCACGCATGGATGCTGATGATATTAGTATAATCACTCGGTTTGAAAAACAGGTAATATTCATGGAACAGAACCCTGATATAGGTGTTTGCGGTACATGGTATGAGTGTTTTGGTCAATTGGAAAACCTTGCCGAACTTCCTGCCAAACATGATGATATATATACCCACATGTTGTTAATAGGAAATATAATCCCTCATTCGGCAGTAATGTTAAGGAGGGATGTACTGATAAAGAATAATTTTTATTATGATCCTGCCTTTGAAGTATGCCAGGATTTTAATTTATGGGTGCGATTAGCCGATGTTACCCGATTTCATATTATACCGGAATCGTTATTAAAATACCGGTGGTATGGTTCAAACAGCAGCAGTGTAAAAAGAGAAAAGCAGCGGATAAATAATGAAAAAATAAAAATGCTTGCCTTTGAAAAACTATTTAAACGTGCATTACTCTCCCATGAAATAAATGCAATACAAATTTTGAACAATGCGCATTACAGGCATAAATATTTATCAAAAAAGGAGAACGATGATATTGAAAAGCTTTATTATTTATTTATAAAATTTACCGGTTTTACTTCAAATGACGTATTAATATCTGAAATTACGCATTGGGAGCATGTGATACGACAAACGGGTAAATCATATTATTTAAAAAAAATAATATTTAGTCCTATTATTAAATACAGTAAAATAAGCTTGCGCGACAGGATATATACTTTCAGAAAAAAAAGGAAGTAACGAAATGAGAATACTTCTAGGTTTAAATAATTTCTTTACCGGTGGTGCGGAAAATTTTGCACTGCACTTTGCCAAAGCATTGTCCGGAAAGGGGCACAAGGTATATCTTTTCGCTCTTTTTAACTGGGACGAAGAGGGAATGAAGAAAAGGTTACAACTTGTTTTAGGCGATGAGTATGAAAGAATAACTATTGTTTTCAGGTGGCAGCCCGGGAAAATACAGGATTTCTTTCTGTGGAACTTAAAAGGATTATTGTCAAAATTTGGAATTAAAGAATATAGAGACGGTGTTATTAAAAAAACACAAATACGAAAATTAAGAAAATACTTCAAGAAAGAAAAGATTGAAATTGTTAATACCCATCTCTGGGAAACGGATGAATATTTTTCAAGGCATTTTAATATGCCGCACGTTATATCTATGCATGGGCCTTATGAGGATTATTTAAACAGATGCGTCAAGGGGAAAATAAAAATGCAGGATATAGATGAAGTGTTTTTGAATGCAGCATCAAAAGTTCTTTATAAAAGTAGGTACACGATTTATATAGCAGACAGAAATCTTGAAATATTTAATTTTTTTGATGGGGAAAAAATAACAAAGAGAAAAATATATATCGGCTACCCTACAGAGAAAGTAAACGAAGTTAAGAAGGAATCAATAATAAAAGAAGATGGATGTTTTATTTTTGGCATGATTGGCAGGGGAGTTGAGGCAAAAGGATGGGAGATTGCAATACAGTCTTTTTTATTTGCACAAAGTAATTCATCAAAAAGATTGAAACTTGAATTGGTTTATACCTCGACGGATTATATGGATATTATTAAAATAAAGTATGGCAAAGAAGATGGAATAAGTTTTTACGGTTTTGCTGAAAATGCATTGACAAAAATGAAAACATTTGATGCAATGCTATTGCCAACATGGGACGATTGCTTGCCTAACACAATAATTGAATCAGTTTGCCTTGATGTGCCGGTTATAGCTACAAATGTTGGAGAGATTCCGCATATGATACAAAAGGACGGAAAAGCGGCTGGTATAATTGTTCCGATGGCAGGCAATGGAAAGCCTACAGTTGCTGAATTTACAAGTGCCATGGAAAAATTAATTTCCGATAAAGAATATTACAATGCGTTAAAAAGTAATTGCAGTATTGTGGCTCAAAACTTTGATATGGATATATGTGTTGAAAATTATATTTCATTTTATAATGAGGCAATTTCAGAATTTAAAGGAAGGAATAAATAAAAACTATAGATGGCAGTCTAAGAAATGTCAGCCTGAGTATTCAATGTGACAAAAAAAGAAATGTCAGACTGGGTTAATCGAAGACTGACCGGGTTTAAATCAAGTCGCACTTCGATTATCCTTGGTCAGACTCAGGATGACAATACTCAGTGTGACAAAAGAGAAATAAAAATAACAACAGGCATGCTTAAGCCTGGTTTTTTATTATGAAAATACTATTAGGTTTAAATTCCTTTCGCCCAGGAGGAGCGGAACATTTTGTACTGCACCTTGCAAAAGCATTGTCGGAAAGAGGGCATGAAGTGAGCATTTTTGCAATGCACGATTATGGATTGAACCCCGAGGACAGTGCCTATGATCCTGATAATACTGCAAGAATACTTGGCGAGGAATTTAAGAGAATAAAGATTTTAATTAATTTCAAGCCAACAAAATCTGCTGATAAAACCTTATGGCATTTGAATGGTTTTTTTACGCGCTTTGGTATAAAAAATTATAGGGAAAGAAGAATAAAAAAACTACAGGTTGTAAAACTAAAAAGTTTTATAAGGAATAATAAAATTGAAATTGCCAATACACATTTGTGGGAAGTGGATGAATTTATTTCAATGCATACCAACATCCCCCACGTTATTTCGATGCATGGCCCTTATGAGCACTTGATGTATCAACTTGGACCTGGGCAGATAGGCGGAAGGAAACTTGATCCCGATTTTGTCAGTAAGGCTGAAATTATAATAAATAAAAGTGGTTATATAATTAATTCAGCCGATAAAAATCTTGAAATATTAAATTTCATAAAAGGGAAAAATATCACAACCGAAAAAATATATCTGGGTTACTATGGGAAAAAAGAAACTGTACCGCAAAAGATGCTGGGAAATGAATTTGTTTTTGGGATGATATCGCGGGGGCTTGAAAGCAAAGGATGGGAAATTGCTGCCGAAGCATTTATTAAACTGAGAAATAAAAATAAAAATTGCCGGCTTGTTTTTGCATATTCAGGTTCACATTACATGGACCAGTTCAAATTAAAATATAAGGATGTTGAAGGGATTGAATTCAAAGGGTATGTTAAGGAACAGAAAGAACTTTTTGAAATAGCGGATGCCTTTGTTTATCCTACCTGGGACGATTGCGTTCCCTATGTGGTAATAGAATCATTATCATTTGGTGTGCCTGTTATCAGCACAAATGTTGGTGAAATACCCATGATGATCAGGAAGGATTCGATTGCAGCAGGTATTATTGTTCCGCTTGATGTGAACACACATAAAGCTGATGTGAATGCATTTTCGGCGGCTATGGAAACATATTGTGAAAATAGGGAGCTCCATAAACAGAATAAGTTCAACACCGCAAATCTGTTTGAACAATTCTCAATGGAGCATTGTGTGAAGAGATATGAGGAAGTATACAGGAAGGCCATCGCATCCAAAACAAATAATTAATATTCCTGTAAAGCCCCGTCATTGCGAGGAGGCAAACGAAATGTCGTACACTTGCGTGATTGTATTGCCGATGACGCAATCTCACTTCGACGGGGCTTGAAAAGTCAACTGTTTTCAAAATACTCATCATACAAATCCTTCCATTCAGGATTCATTGAATTGATAAGATCAATTTTCTTCTTTCTGCTACCAGCTTTGATTTGTTTCTCTCTTGCGATAGCTTCAACAATATCGAAGAAGCCTTCAAAACCATGATTTTTAAAATTATTGTAAAAATCAATTTGTTTGCCCCATCCCTGAAGGGTGCAAAATGATTTTCCTGACTTTATCATGTGATTTAATGGTCTGGTTTTTTAGCAAACCCCTTCAGGGTTCAGGGCAAAAGTTGCTAAAAAATTTAAAGGGCTATTTTGTATATAACCAATGTAATTTGTTTAACAAGGAATTATAAAGTGTTTTCCTTGTGTTGCTGAATGCGTAATTTTAAATCAGTGAGACTATAATTTTGAGAAACAAAATTATTTAGTCGAACTGATCCCGAGCATGACGAGGGATCGGGTCTTATTCCCCGCCCCTTGGGGCGAGTAAAAATCAAGCAAACAGAGATACCTCGCTGCTCTGCGGCGGGGATATTCATTTGCTTGTCACTCCTGTATATAAAACAGTGTGTGTTTTATTGGTTAGTATGTATACATAACCGCCTTTGTACATAGGGGCAAATTTAGGAAAATAAATATTGCTCGCACCTTAGGTAACATGTATGCTGAGATAGCCACGTCCTCCGGACTCGCTATGACGTATTGTGGTGCTCGCAGCAACCGCACCGTCATTGCGTTCATTCACCCAGTCATTACGAGGTTTCGTATGCCCCGTCATTGCGAGGAGGCAAACGAAATGTCGTACACTTGCCTGATTGTATTGCCGACAACGCAATCTCACTTCGATGGAGCTAAGTATTCTTTCCCTACCCATTGGCAGACTGCTTCGTCACTGGTAGCTATCGGGATCCTCGCATTGACGCTCAGTTTGGCGACTCGCATTAACTGACAAATGATATGCAATCCACAGTTCGTAGAACAGACCCACAGTTTAATAAACAGACTCCATTTAATGACAATTCCATTACAAATTGAGTGGAGATATGAGCATCCTTGTTGGAGATGTCTACATTTTGTAAAGGGATAAAACCATTTTCTGGCAGGATGTAAACATCTATCCCTGGGATGCTCAGATTTAATGACAACTTCTTCACATCTTAAGTGGAGATGTAAACATCCTTGTGAGAGATGTTCAGATTTTGTAACATTTCCTTCGCATTTAGTAAGGGAATGAAATCATCTCCTGGCAGGATGTAAACATCTATACCTGGGATGCTGAGCTTTTATGACAATTCCTTCACATCTTAAGTGAAGATATGAACATACTTGTTAGAGATGCTTAGATTTTGTAACAATTCCTTCGCATTTTGTAAGGGGATGAGATCATTTTCTTGCAGGATGCAAGCATCTATACCGCGAATGTTCATATTTTATGGCAATTCCTTAATATCTTAAGTGGAGATGTGAACATCCTTATTCAAGATATTAAGATTTTGTAACAGTTCCTTTACTTTTTGTCAGGGGATATAATTATTTCTTACCGACTTGTAAGCATCTTCGGTTATGATGTTCATATCGTGAAACAATTCTATTATTTTTCTAAGAAAATAAGAATATTTTGAAGGGAAATGCATCAAAAACACTCTATTAACAGTCCTTTTAGGAGGTTATTTTCAGTTTGGCATAAAATTTGGTTTTCAAAAAGCAGTTAAATTCCACAAAATGAAAACCTCATCCAACAGACAAGTTCTTCTCCCTACAGGTTGCGGTAAGTTAACAAGCAGAAGGGCACCACAATCAAAATTAAGAGCCATGAAAACCAAGGTTAACCTGATGATAACGAAGATGACTACTGAGCAGCTGATAGCATTTGCTTTGAATATTGTAAGCAAGATGACAGGCAACAGTAATTTCGCCACTCCTAACCCTGCATTACCGGCCATAACAACTGCAGCAACTGCATTGCAGACAGCTTATGATAATGCACAGGGGGGAGGGCCTGCCCAAACATCTGTTATGCATCAAAAGAGGACAGCCCTGGAATTATTGCTTTCAACCCTTGGACATTATGTTGAAGACCGCGCCAACGATCCTGCGAATGCTGCAGGACCTGAAGCCATTGTCCTCAGTTCGGGTTTGAGTATTAAACACGTCAGTCCAAGACAGAAGCAGGTATTTTCAGCAAATCATGGTAAGATACAGGGTTCTGTAATTCTTGTAGCCGCAACCATAACACGCGGAAATCACGAATGGCAGTACACGAATGATATCAACAACCCTGCATGGGTTGCGGTTACACCGACTATCAAGGCAAGCGTAACTATTACAGGGCTGGAACGATTCAAAACGTACTACTTCCGTCACCGTGTGTTGCTGGCAGATGGTTATTCCGAATGGGAACATGCTGTTGAACTCACCGTGATATAAGTTCCGCCGGTTTCGGAACTATCCTCAAATGAATTTGACCACATGGGTCTGCTCCTCAGCCCCGGCAAAGCCGGGGCTGATTTTTTTTGTGCCCCGTCCTTGCGAGGATCCCGATAGCTATATGGAGACATGGCAATCTCCCTTCAACGGGGCCATTCGAATGTGAAATAAACTACTCGCACCTTTAGTATTATATAATTTGAGACTGCTTCGTTGCACTCGCAGTGACGTATTATGGTGGTGGTACTCGCAGTGACGCTTGACGTTGGTGGTATTCGCAGAGACACGCAGTATGGGAGATCGCAGTGGTACAAAGCAGAACCTCACCTAAGGAATTGCTTATTATCAAGTTCTGCAAAAAAATCTATTCAATGTTGCCTGGAATTGGATTGACTTCTTTCTTTTTTATACTCATGCAGGCGATCTCAGGAATATTTGGTAATTTTGTTTAACAGAAAAAAACGATTTGAGTTTACAAACTCAGGTATGGATAAGCAAAAGGGAAATATTCAATTCCGGTTTTATAAAGAAAAGGATGAGGTGTATCTTGTTCGTTTATTCAATAAGATATTTGAAAAAAATATGTCATTCGCTGAATGGAACTGGTATTACAAAGATCACCCTTTAGTGAAATCTTTCATCAACCTTGCTTTTTGTGATACAGAGCTAGCCGGTTCGGCTGCAGGTGTCCCGTTTGTTTTTACAACATCTTCAGGTGACGCAAAAGGTATAAGGATACAACATGCCATGATAGAGGCTGAATACCGGAACAGGGGGCTGTTCAAGCAAATGATTCAAAATATTTCGGAGCAGAATGTAATACCACCATTTGACTTTATATTCACTTTCCCCACACGTGATATTTCTTTAAAATGTTTTCTTGATCTTAATTATAAAACAATCGATAAACTATTTCCTTATTTCCTGGATATTAAGAAAACCATAAACGTTCATAACAAGGATGCCGGTTATTCGATACAACATGAGCCGTTATTTGACAAGGCTGATGCTTTATTTATATCGGATTGTTTGAAACAGTATACTGTTTTTGTAAAAAGGGATGTTGATTACCTCAACTGGCGCTATAACAGGAAGAGCGGAAAGGAATACCATGTGTTAAGAATAGCAGGGAATAAGGGAATTGAAGCCTTAGTGGTGTATAAAATTTTTGAACCTTCCAACACTATTGATATTATTGAGTATTTTGCAAGAAGTAATGAAACAGATGTTGTAAATACAGTTATTAATAGGTTAATTGCAGAGCATAAAAAATCAATTGCCGGGTTTAATATCTGGATGGCACCGCATTACAGCTGTTACGATAACTTTATAAATGCAGGCTTTGAAAGGACTGATTTTGTAACCAATTTTGTGGTGAAAAAAATTAGTGATGAAAGTAAAGTGGATTATTATAACTTTGAAAATTACTATATCTCATACGGAGATTCGGATATATACTAATGATAAGTTAAGCGTGTTATAAATCAGAATGTCATATTGAGTCCTGAGAAATGTCACACTGAGAAATGTCAGGCTGAGTTTATCGAAGCCTAATCGAAGTGTATTCGAAGGCTAGACGAAGGGATCGAAATATACACATTTTGCAAGCGGTTCATCCTTCAATAAACTTTGATTGACCGCTTTTTTAGAATTAAGAACATACTAAAATATATTTATGAAAATATTATGCATAAGTGCACATCCCGACGATCTTGAATTTATGGCTGGCGGAAGTGTTGCGAAATGGAGTGGCGAGGGGCATGAAATACATGCATTAACATTAACCGATGGATCATGGACATCCCCTAACGGAATGCTGATGAGAACAGCAGATGATGCAGTGAATGAAGAAAAAAAAGCAGCAGAAGTTTTAGGCTATACTGTTGAAAATTTAGGTTATCCCATGGATCTGAGCTTTGGTGATAAGCTGGTTGTGGAGGTGTTGCGCAGGATTGAAAAGTTTAATATTGATACAGTGATATGCCCATGGGAAGATGATCAGAATCATGATCATGAAATTGCAGCCAGGATAGCTATTGTTGCTTCAAAAAAATTACCAAGGGTTTTTATGGGACAAGTGAACTATTATGTTCGGAATTTTTTTACGCCAAATGTTTTTATTGATATTACTTCCACCTGGGATAAAAAGATTGAGTCGCTTAAATCGTACAACAGCGAATGGAACAGAACAGGTAAGGACTGGCTGGAGTTCCTTGATGTTTCAACACGATATTATGGGAAAATAGTGGGAGTGGAGAGGGCTGAAGGTTTTATATGTAATAAATTATTATTGTAAGAAACAGCCACAAAAAATATTATTAAAATTTATGATTAACAGGTTAAGGGTTATATTAACAGCAATTACTTATTATTATTCGTGGACAGTTGCAAGTTGTAAAGCAAAATTTGTATCTTCTCCATTGATCTATTGTTTTTTCCCCTTTTGTTCAGTTGGTGGTGCCGAAAAAGTACATCTGGATATTCTTAAAGCTATAATGGATATTAAACCTAGTATTTTTGTACGTTACAAGGTTAATCCATGGTTACCGGTCAAAGAAAATAACAGTTTGTTTGATGAAAACATTGCCTGGCTGCATTTGTTTAAAAAATATGGCAAGGTGACTTTTTTATCCGATTATCTTGAATCCTCGCGGTTAAGCTCTATCAAGACAGCCTGGATAAAAGGAAAGATAATCGGTGCTATGAATGCTAAAAAAAAATCCGTACTGTTTTTCTGGAACGATCCCTTTGTAAAATCAATATTGCCGCTGCTTAGGCCAAGGGTGAAAGTGATTGATATAATTCATAATCATAAACCCGATGATCCGGAGGATATGGAATATTTAAACATGGATGTAGTAAGAAGGATTGATAAAAGGATACTCGTATCACCTCACCTTAAAACATTCTTAAAGAAAATTTATTCGAGGAACAATATTCCTTCTGATTATATTGATCGTACGCATGTAATATTAAATGGAGTTTCTGTAGCATCTCTTCCTGCTCTGGAAAAGTTTGATGAAAAATTAAAAGTAATTTATGTAGCCAGAAATGCAGTTGAGAAGAGAATTTACCTTGTGTGTAAAATCGCTAATGAAATTCAGAAAATGAACTTACCTATTGCCTTTACAATGGCAGGACCCGATCCGGACAACTGGCAAGATGAAGGATCAGATAATATAACGTGGTTAGGATTGGTATCGGACGAAAATAAAATAATGGAGTTGTATTCCGTACATCAAATATTTTTGCTGACATCTTCTACGGAAGGAATGCCTAAAACGATGATAGAGGCAATGGCAGCTGGCTGCATTCCTTTGGTTTCAGCTGTAGGAGCAATTATGGATTATGTTAAAGATGGCTTTAATGGCTATTTATTACCAGCAATGCCGGAAGATGAATTAATCCGAAAAGCAGTTACTAATTTGAAGAATTTTTGTGAAAATCCTATCTTAATAGCAGAGATGCGGATAAATGCATTTGAAACTGTGAAAAAGAATTTTGATATTAATATCTGCGAACACCTGTACCGCAGGATAATTGTACCGCCCAGTGCCTAAGATCAGTATTATAATACCAAGTTATAATCATGCGCAATATCTGGATAAAAGGATAGAAAGCATATTGAATCAGTCTTTTGAAGATATTGAAATTATAATTTTAGAAGATTGTTCAACCGATGAAAGCAGAAGTGTAATTGATAAATACAGGAATCATCCGTTGATTAAAGAAATTGTTTTTAACAATACTAATAGTGGCAGTACTTTTAAACAATGGGAAAAGGGAATAGCTTTAGCTAAGGGTGAATGGGTATGGATAGCTGAAAGTGATGATTATGCTGATTATGATTTTCTGAAAATACTTACTGCAAGAATTGCACATGATACAGGAGTTATTTATTGCAGAAGCAACCTTATAAACGAAAATGGTGATGCAATTAAATTGTATAATTTTTCGAGCATGCCAGATCCTAATGTATATAATGATTTTAAAAGTGATTTTAAATTAGCAGGGCATGATTTTGTAAAACAATTCATGTTGGGAATGAATTCAATACCCAATGCAAGTGCTGTAATTTTTAAAAGGGATTTGGTACAACAAGCAATTTTTAACAGAGCAGGGAAAACCAAATTGTTTGGCGATTGGATTTTCTGGCTGCATCTTCTTAAACAGACGAACATATTATATTTAAGCCAGCCACTAAATTATTTTCGTTTTCACGGTAATACAGTTCGAAATGATACTCATTTCACTTCTACCAGACTCAGGGAGTACATGGTCCTTGTTAAATATTTTGAAAATGAATTTGGGTTTGGAAAAGAAGCCCTGGATTGTTTGCTTTTCCATTATTTGAGCGGTGAAATCCCTTCTTCTGGCATTTCATTTTCAGATCATTGTAAAATTAATTTTTTTGTATTCAGGCGAAATCCTATGTTACTTATAAAATCATATTTTAGGAAAGTTAAAAATTATTTTAATTTATTTAGAAATTTTTAAGCGTGCAATTATTCGAATTATTAATCAACGGGGTTATTTATGAATTTTTACTGAAGAAGGGAATAAAAATAACCATTAACTTTTATAGCAATGAAACAATTATTAAAATCGCTTGTTAAATACGCTGTCCCAAAGGTAGTTCTTACTAAATTAATAGCTATACGCTCAGATAGAAAAATTAAAAGAGCAATAAGAATATTTCAACGGGCACCGGAGACTCCAATGTGGCTTGGAAAAGACATTATGGATGCACTTCAGAAGAAATATGCCACTCCTCTTGCAAATAATGATTATTATGCTGAACAGAATATAGAGCTTAGAGGAAATAAAAGAGCGTTAGAGATTATTAGTCTAATTCCTGATGCACCAGAAAAAGTAAATAATTTTCTTGAGATTGGATGCTGGGATGGAATGGTGAGTTGCTGTCTGCAAAGGATGGGTAAAATTACAACAGCTATAGATAATAATTCTGCGGGTTTTGATGTTAAAGCAGTTCAGGAAGGTGTAACGCTAAAGCAAATGGATGCGGCCCATTTGCAATTTGAAAATGAAAGTTTTGATTTTGTGTTTTCCTATGATGCATTTGAACATATAGCTGATCCAGAGTTAGCAATTCAAGAAGCAATAAGAGTAGTAAAAAAGGGCGGGTATATTTATTTTGGTTTTGGGCCCTTGTATATGTCTCCATTAGGCTTACATGCATATAATCTTATCACAGTCCCATACTGCCATGTCCTTTTCCCAAAGGAAGTACTTAACGATTTTGTCAATACAAGACAGTTAGGGATAATAGATTATGGACAACTAAATGGCTGGACATTGGATGACTATCGTAATTTATGGGATAAATATTCGGGCAATTTAAAAAGGATAAGTTATAAAGAAATTCGTTATTATGCCGACATCGATTTAATTATGAAATATCCATCATGTTTTAAAAGTAAAACAAAGAACTTTGATAATTATATAGTATCGGCAATTGAAGTAATGTTTAGGAAAATAACCTAATTCGCACTTGAAATTACCTTAAAGGAATAAATACTCGAAAGAAAAGCAAACTCAAAAGATGATACCTAAAATATTTCATTATTGCCGGTTTGGAGGAACACCTTTTGCAAAAGCAGATATTGAATGCATCAATAGCTGGAAAACATTACATCCTGATTTTGAATTTATGCTCTGGAATGAGTCGAATTTTAAACTGGAGAATGATTTTCTGAAGGATCTGTATGGGATGAGAAAATGGGCATGTTATACGGAGTATGTGAGGTATTATGTATTGAAAAAATATGGAGGAGTTTATTTTGATACAGATATAATCCTCTTAAAGGATATTACTCCCCTGCTATCAAATAATTTTTTTATTGGTTTTGAAACAGCAACAACGATAGGTGTTTCGGTGATTGGAGCTGTTGCCGAACATCCTGTAATAGATGAATTATTAATATATTATGAAACCTATAAAAAGGGAGATACTCTTTTATGGAGCATTTATGTTACAAAACCAGTATTTTCGAAATACATTGAAGTCAATGATACAGGCAATCCTATTGAATTCATGCCAATTTCTTTTGTTTATCCTCCTGAATATTTTTACCCGCTTCCTTACGAAAAAGCCGATTTGCTGGACAAATACCAATTTGTTACAAAAAAATCATTTACCTTGCATCTGTGGAATGCTTCCTGGGTGGATGAATGGAGGTTGTTTTGGGCAGGCAGGTATAAAACAGCATGGAGAACTGTTTGGAAAACACTGAAGAAAAAACCAATTCAGCCTATCCATTACTATAAAAGTTTAGGATTCCATTTATGGCGGCAATTGAGAGGGAAGAAGGATCAGGAAAGTTAATGTAGATTAATAATTATTAGTTTTGTAATATAATTAGCAGGTCGCATTTCGATCCCTTCGTCGAACTCAGGGCTCAATGTGACAGTAATAATGAATAGGAAAGAATCATTGTCACACTTCGATAAACTCAGTGCGACAATAAAAAAAATGATTGGTTGAGATTATACTGGCCGAAAAAAAACTTGAATTAAGTATTTCAATAAGAAAATAAAATGTACGATAATACTGAAAAAATTAATCTGAAGTTTTTAAAATCTGCCCTGGTAAAAGAATCGATCCTGCATTCTGCAGAAAGTATTCTAAAGTGGTTACAGGAAAGAAAAGAAGTGGTTGAGTTTCAAATAAATTCCGCACCACTTAACCAATTAGATCACTGGCATATGGATAAAAAATCCGGAGTCATTTGTCATGAAAGTGGTAAGTTCTTTAACATAGAAGGCGTAAATGTTGAAACAAATTATGGATTAAAAAGATCGTGGGATCAGCCAATAATTAATCAACCAGAAATAGGGTACCTGGGAATATTGACAAAGCAGATTGAAGGTGTTTTGCATTTTTTAATGCAAGCAAAAATTGAACCCGGTAACATAAATGTTGTACAATTATCGCCAACATTGCAAGCAACAAAAAGTAATTACACCCTTGTTCACAAAGGAAGTCCTCCCTTGTACCTCGAGTATTTTAATGGTATGAAAAAATCGGAGATTTTAATTGACCAACTTCAATCGGAGCAGGGGGCGCGCTTTTTAAGAAAAAGAAACAGGAATATAATTATAGAAATTCAGGAATACGACGATGTGACGGTTCACGATAATTTCATATGGGTTACGCTTGGCCAGCTTAAAGAATTGATGACCAATGATAATGTGGTAAATATGGATACCCGGACAGTCATATCGAGCATATCATATGGTATTTGTAATGTTGACTTAATTAAAACACTTGAATTATCAGGAGATTCGATTAGCATAGAACGAAATTCTCTTTATTCTGTTTTATGTGGCAGCGATTCATATATGAGTTTGAGCAATATTATATCTTGGATAACCAACCTTAAATTCAAATATGAATTGAACGTTGCAAGGAAAAATATTAATGATCTTAAGCACTGGCACTTTGACGGAAACTCTATATTTCATTCGGAGCATAAATATTTTTCTGTGATAGGAGTAAATATCCAGATAGGAAACAGGGAGGTGATCAAATGGGACCAACCGATGATCAAGCCAGCACAGGAAGGAATTATTGCGTTTATAATTAAAAAAATAAATGGAGTATATCATTTCCTGATGCAGGCAAAAGTTGAAACCGGTAATTTCGATATCCTGGAATTAGCGCCGACTGTTCAATGTTTGACCGGCAATTACAGATCAGGTTTAAGTGAATACAGTGTTCCATTTATTAATGATGTGCTGAATGCAAAAGAAGAAAATGTCCTGCATAAATCCTACCAGTCGGAAGAAGGAGGGCGTTTTTATCATGAACAAAACTTAAATATGATAGTTGAAGCAAGTGAAGATTTTTGTGAAGAATTACCCGAGAATTATTGCTGGATGACATTGAATCAACTTAATACTTTTATGAAATTTAATAATTATTTAAATATTGCATCAAGAAGCTTACTTTCATTAATTTCAGTATAAACTTTGAGAAAAATAAAAATCGGTATTTTGGGTTGTGCAAGTATTGCTGAAAGATCGGTAATGCCGGCATTTCTGGCTCTGGACAATTATTTTATTCTTGTTGCTGTTGCAAGTCGTACTGCATATAAAGCAAATAAGTTTGCTGAAAAATTTAACTGTGAAGCCTGTTACACTTATGATGCTTTGATTGAAAGAGAGGATATTGATGCCATATACATCCCATTGCCTACGGGCCTTCATGAGGAATGGGTTAACAAAGCGCTGAATGCACGAAAGCATGTTTATGCAGAAAAATCGATAGCTTCAGATTCTCAACAAGCAATGACAATGGTTAGCAGTGCAAAAAAAAATAATGTTGCTCTGATGGAAGGATTTATGTTTCAGTATCATGAGCAGCATAAGCATTTAAAGGAATTATTGAAAGGAAATATTGTTGGTGAAATTAGATATTTTAGTTCTTCATTTGGCTTCCAGCCATTGTCACCTGATAATTTCAGGTATGATGAAAAAATTGGAGGAGGGGCATTGTTTGATGCTGCAGCCTATCCATTGAGGGCCGCTTTTTTTATATTAGGGGATGATCTTAAAATTGAAGGAGCTTCACTTTTTCGAGATAAAAAAACCGGGGCAAGTATTTACGGAAGTGCATACTTAAAAGGTGGAAATGGAATTGGGGCTTCAATTTCCTTTGGTTTTGATAATTTTTATCAATGTAATATTCTTATTTGGGGAAGTGAAGGGAAAATTACTGTTGAAAGAGCTTTCACACCGAAACCAGATTTTGTCCCAACTTTTATATTGGAAAATGAAAACGGGAAACAAATAATAAATTCGTTTGCTGATAATCATTTCGAAAAAGCACTTCTGGAATTTTATGATATTGTATGCAATAATAAAAAAAGAACAAAACATTTTAAAGAAATATTGCAGCAGAGTGCAGCCTTAAATAAAATTGTTGAGTTAACGCGATGACTGAAAAACTAAAATTTAAATGCACAGTTTTGGGTGCCAACGGTTACCTGGGCCGCCATATGATCTATATATTATCTGAAAGAGGATATGCTGTTTTTGCATATGATATAGATGAAAACAGAAATAGAAATATCCCTGAAAAAGTTATTTACAAGAAAGTTGACATCACACAAAAAGAAGATGTTGGGCAAATTAATTTTGATGTTGATTTTTTATTTTTTTTCGCAGGTATTACAGGTACTAAAGAGGGATTTGATCATTTTGAGAAATTTATTCGGGTAAATGAGTTAGGATTATTGAATATTTTAACTTCAATTCGTGAATTGCAGTTAAAACCGATGGTTATTTTTCCTTCCACTCGTTTAGTTTATAAAGGATCAGTTAATCCCTTAAAGGAGGATGCTGAAAAAGAAACAAAAACTATATATGCAGCCAACAAATTAGCTGGTGAAAATCTTCTAAATGCTTATTGGAATGCATTTAATATTCCCTTTTTGATTTTCAGGATATGTGTACCTTATGGTAACTTATTTGATGATAATTTTTCATTTGGAACTATAGGCTATTTTCTAAGACGAGCTAAAAATAAAGAAAACATTATTTTATATGGAGATGGCAGTCTGAAAAGAACATTCACACATATTGTTTCAGTGTGTGACCAAATAGTAAAAGCAGTTAGCTGTAGAAAAATTGTCAATGATGTTTTTAATGTCAACGGTGATACATACTCATTAAAAGATATAGCAGAAATGCTAGCGAATAAATATGGAGTTTCAATTAAGTATTCACCATGGCCAAAAGAAGATTTACTTATTGAATCCGGCGATACCGTTTTTAATGCGGCCAAATTATCTGGAATTATTGAAATGGAAGAAAAAAATATTTTTAAGGATTGGGTGGCTTCTTTATAAAGATTTCATTTGTTTCTTCGGGTAAATAAATATTAAAAATGAGTTTTAAGGACAAATCAAAAATATTTTTAAAAAAGATCTTCTTATATGATATAATATTTGGTGCATTACATAGCTATCATGTAATGCGCAACAATTTTTTCCGCAGCAGAATTTATTTCAAAAACATATTTCTTTATTTGTCATGCAGGCATACCATTGATAATAGCAAATCAGTAATTTTCTATTTAACCAATGCAAACTATGCATTACATTGTTTCCCTATAATGTGTTACCTGGAAAAATCGGGATACAATATTTTAATGATTCATCATTATAAATTTATTGCCCGATGTGTTTTTGGGATCAGGGGAATTTTCAAACTTGAGAACTTTAAGCTGATAAGTAAACCTTTGAAAGCTAAAAATGCTGTAATGTATTTCTATGATAATATGCAAAAGAAAACAAAGGTAAATGTCGCGTCTAAATTTTTAATAAAAGATATCATTTATTCAAGTAATTCAGAATCGGAAATATTTGTTCCATACCCTATGCATCCGATGGTATATGATAAAGAAATTTATACCAGGATTAACAGTTACAGATCGGTGGAAAGAAAAATGAAAATATTTTTCTCAGGGAATACACATAAGGAAACTTATACCCAGTATAAGATTCACGAGAAATATAAAATGCTTGACAGGTTTGAGATAATCGATTACCTGCGTAAAACGCTAAGTCCTGAGAAACTTAACATTCCAGAAACAACCGAATATATTGATGGAATTTTCATGGGGGAGAGCGATTATAGTAATAACCTTACAATGATAGATTGGCAATGGAAAATTGAGCATGGGAAATTTGATTTGCGAATCGAAAATATTGATTGGGTATACTTTCTATCCAGGGCTGATTTTTTTCTTGCATGCCCAGGTGTGAAAATTCCATATTGTCATAATATAGTTGAAGCTATGTCTGTAGGAACTATACCGCTTACAAACTACGGGCATTTATTTGATCCGCCTTTGATTGATATGGAGAATTGTATTGCATTTAATAGTTACGGAGATCTTATAGCTAAAGTTAATATGATACTCGATATGAAACAACCGGAAATAGACGAGTTGAGGAATAATGTGATTTCCTATTACGATAAATTATTAGATATGGGAAAGTTTTCCAAAAAATTAATAAATGAGTTTCAAAACGAAGAAAATGAACTTGTAGTGTTTTCTGAACAGTTTAATATATAGCTAGAATAGCGAAAGGTTTGAAATGCAAGACTCTTTACCGTTTTTCAGTATTATATTACCAACATATAACAGGGCGAAATTCCTGCGGAGAGCTATTGAAAGTGTTTTATCCCAGACATACGACAATTGGGAGTTTATAATTGTTGACGATGGATCAACAGACAATAGCAAAGAAATTATTGATTCCTATATTGATTCACGTGTCCGGTATATTTATCAGCAAAATTCTGAGCGCAGTACTGCCAGGAACAAGGGAATTGATTCTTCTAAAGGTAAATATATCTGTTTCCTTGACAGCGATGATTATTATATGCCTGATTGTTTATCAGTTTTTTCACACAGAATTAAAGAGACGAAAGAACCCTGTGCGATGTTTGTTTCCGGAATATATGAGGAATCCGAAATGGGAAAGCAGGAAAAAAAATTATTTGATCCGAAATACATTGACCATCCGTTAATTTATTACTGGGAAAATACAGTTTTGACTCCGATATCAGTTTGCATACATAATGAAATATTGAAAGAGAACAAATTTATTCCTGAATTTAATATTTGGGAAGATACCCACTTATGGATCCGTATCCTTGCACAATACGCATTTTATTATGTGGATGCGTATATCGCGGTTAACGTGAAGCATGAAGAAAGCGGAGTTGTTAAGGATATGGCCGTTGTTAAAATAGAAAAAGTAAAAAAATACATTGCTGCGATTAACCATTTATTTGCAAATTATCCTTTTATATTACAGCATTTAAATATAGCAATGAAAAGGAAGTATATTGATAAAAAGTATAAAATGTTTATTTACCAATCAAGGGTAAATGGGCAGTTTGAAATAACTCTTAAATTAATATTTAATGCCCTTTGGAATAAATTATCCTTCGGTAATGTTTTATTATTGATTAAACTTCCCTTCAATTATTTAAAGAAAGGGAATTGACATTATGCAAAAGAAACCTGTACATATCCTGGTTATTCCTTCATGGTACAATACTGAATTGTCATCCCAGCAGGGAAGGATTTTTGAAGAACATACCGAAATGTTACAAAGGGCAGGATATAGGGTGGGCGTTCTTTACCCTTGTTATATTGATGGTTTTACTGCAAGAATATTCAGGGGGGCAAGGAATAAAACTATTGTGTATACTGAAAGAGGAATTCCAACTTATGTTGCAGGCTGGGTTTCGATAGTTCCTTATATAAGATTCATTAATTATTATTACGCTTATGTAAAATCAAGAAAACTATTTCTGAAGTATGCAGAGAAGTATGGATGGCCAGATATTATTCAGGCACACACATCTTTAATCGGAGGTGTTGTTGCTGGTTTTCTTTCAAAACAATATAAAATTCCCTATGTCCTTACGGAACACGCTTCTTCTCTTATCTGGGGGAAAACAAATTTTGAAGATACCTGGATTATAAAAAAAGTGTTTAAAAATGCCCGAAATGTAATACTTGTAAGTAATTTTTTTAAGGAAGCGTTAGAAAAGAAACTTGCAATAAATGCTAGTAAATTATGTGTAATTCATAACAATGTAAATCCAATTTTTTTTCAGTCTGCTCCTGCGATAATTAAGGAAAATCCTTTTGTTTTTATTAACATTGGTGGGTTGGTCCCTGTTAAAAATCATAAATTATTAATTGATGCATTTGAAATTGCTGCAAATAAATATCCGGGAATATCGCTTCGGATTATAGGAGATGGACCTCTAAGGAAAAATCTGGATGATTATATCAAAAATAAAGAAATTAAAAATAAAGTCATTTTATTGGGTGGACTAAACAGGGAAGAAGTTAAGACGGAAATTGATAAAGCAAATGCATTAATTTCGACCAGTCATGTTGAAACTTTCGGAATTAATATTATTGAAGCACTTGCCTGTGGGAAACCAGTAATTGCAACTGATTCAGGAGGGCCTCGAGATATTATTTCTGAAGGGGATGGCTATCTTGTCAAAGATCATAATCCGGAATCGATTGCAATTGCCATAATTAACCTGATTGATAATTATAATGATTTTATTCCATCAGAGATAATTGACCGATGTTATAACCGATTTTCGGAAGAGGCAATTATCAAAAAACTTGACATTGTTTTTAAAAGGGATTATCAGATGTGCTCCCGATGTATACTTGATACTGATGATTATCCAAAAATAATTTTTGATGAGAAAGGCGTTTGTAATATTTGTCATGTAAATGATGATTATTTAACAAGAACAGTTGTAAAAGGCGATAAAGGCCGCCGATTGTTGGATGTAATATTATTTAAAATAAAGCGAAACAAGAACAGCAAGGGATATAATTGTGTACTTGGAATTAGTGGAGGTTTGGATAGTACTTTTCTTGCCTTACAACTAAGAAAATGGGGATTAAAGCCATTGATTGTCCACGTTGATAATGGATGGAATAGCGAAACAGCAGTGAGGAATATTGAAAATACACTTAAAAAGTTAGAGTATGATTTGGAAACCCATGTTGTAAACTGGGAGTCTATGCAAGACATGCATTATGCGTTTATGAAATCGTCAGTAATGGATATTGAACTTCCATACGATAACAAATTTATTGCAATACTATATGAAATTGCACGAAGGAATGGTTTAAAATATATTTTGTGCGGATACAATTCTATTTCAGAGGGAATTCTTCCTCCAAATTTCACACATTATAAATTTGACACATTAAATATCAGGAATATTCACAAATTATTTGGCAGAAGAAAAAATATAAAGTTTAAAATATTTGGTCCAATAAAGAGTTTTTTATATGAAAAGATACTTGGAATAAAACTTATTTCACCCTTAAATTTTATCGATTATAATAAAAAAGAAGCAAAAAGAATTGTGCTTAACGATCTTGATTGGAAAGATTATGGACATAAACATTATGAGAATATTTTTACTCGTTTTTATCAGGGGTATATCCTTCCCAATAAATTTTTTATTGATAAACGCAAAGCTCATCTGTCGGCACTGATCTGTTCCGGACAAATAACGAGAGAAGAAGCTCTGGCGGCAATGAAAGAGAATATTTATGGTGATAAAACACTTTTGGAAAAGGACAAGAACTTTATAATAAAGAAGCTTAATATTAGTGATGAAGAATTAAATGTAATTATGAATTCTCCTGTCCGCCTGCATACTGAATTTAAATCCTATATTAATATTTATAATAAAATACCTAAATTTGTTAAGCGTGTTTTAAGAAGGGTCGTGGATGAATAAAATAAAAAAGGTTCTCATATTAGCATATGATTTTCCACCCTATGTTTCGGTTGGTGGGCTCAGACCGTATTCATGGTATCGTTATTTAAATGAATCAGGATTCTACCCAATTGTTATAACTCGTCAATGGGGCAACAAATATGGTAATAATCTGGATTATATTTCAGCAAGTGAATCGAAAAATACAGAAATTGAAAAAACCGATTTTGGTGAAATTATAAAAGCCTCTTTCAGTCCGAATTTAAGCAACAGACTTTTACTGAAATATGGAGAATCAAGGTTTAAAGTAATACGAAAAATCATTACAGCGTATTATGAGTTTGGGCAGTTCTTATTTATGACCGGTCCTAAATCGTCCTTGTTTTTTGCAGCAAATGAATATTTAAAAACCAATAAAGTTGATATCATTATTGCCACTGGTGGTCCTTTTATATTGTTTAAATATGCATCCAAGTTAAGCAAGAAGTACAATACATTATGGATTGCAGATTACAGAGATCCCTGGACCCAGGATAAAAGCAACAGAAAAAATTTCATAATTCAAAAATGGGATGCCTTTTTTGAAAAAAAATGTTTAGCAGGTGTACGTTCAATTATTACTGTTTCATCCTTTTTGCAGAAACAAATTTCAAGCTTAATTTCAGATAAAACATTTCATATTATTCCCAATGGATATAGTACGGCAGCAATTGAATCAACAAAAGGTATCAAACAAGATAACAAGAAACTTAGTATTGCTTATGTTGGTACAATTTATAAATGGCATCCTTTGGAAAGTTTCTTACGTGTTTGTAATGAGTACATGAGAAATAATGCTGTTGCATTCCAAATTAATTTTTATGGAGTGAATGCCGAAAACGAAATAAGGGAAATGGTTCATACAACATATCAGAATCTAAGCACAGTAGTGCACATTTATCCAAAAATACCAAATGAACAATTATTACAAAAACTGGCTGCTGAAAATGTATTCTTATTGTTTAATTATTATTCATATATGGGGACTAAAATTTACGATTATCTGGCTTTGAATCGTAAAATTATTTTATGTTTTAGTGATGATTTTGAAGCAAATGATCTTAAAAAGAAATATTACCAGGTTGATGAGATTGAGTCAGAAAGCAAGCATTTACAGGCCGATTTAATTCGGGAAACAAATTCGGGTGTCATAGTGAAAGATGTGGCAGAATTAAGCAATGTTTTATCGGATTTACTTATTGAATTTAATGCTAACGGTTTCATTGCATGCAATTCAGTGAATACAAATCAGTTTTCACGAAAAGATCAGGTTCAAAAACTGGCAGGGATATTTCATAACTTCATAAGCGAAAAAGAAATACCCTATCAGCAGTGTAACCGCTGCGTAATGGATACGGGTGATTCGGAAATTGTATTTGATGAAGATGGATATTGTAATCATTGCAAAGAATATTTTGAAAATACATCAAAAAGAACCTATCAGGGCAAAGAAAGCGATATGCAGCTGGCCCAACTTGTGAATAAAATTAAAAGAAAGGGCCGAAATAAAGAATATGATTGCGTGATAGGTGTGAGTGGAGGTGTGGACAGCATATATACTGCTTATCTTGCAAAAAAAATGGGATTAAGACCTTTGGCTGTTCATATGGATAATGGCTGGAATTCCGAGCTCGCAGTAAGTAACATTGAAAAAATTCTTAAGAAACTCAATATAGATCTTATTACAGAAGTTCTGGACTGGGAGGAGTTCCGCGACCTTCAACTGGCTTTCCTGAAGGCATCAGTACCCGAAGCTGAAACACCTACTGATATTGCAATTCCCGCAGCCATGCATAAAGTAGCAGCAAAATATAACATTAAATATATTTTCAGTGGTGGCAATTTTGCAACCGAGGGCATTTTACCCAAAAGCTGGCATTACAATGCTAAAGATGTGAAATTTTTAAAAGCAATTCATAAAAAATTCGGAACAAAAAAGCGCAAATCATTTCCGACTTTTGGATTTGAAAAAGAAATGTATTATAAGCTAGTTAAGGGAATTAGAATGATTTATCCTTTGAATTATGTTCCTTATAATAAACAAGAAGCCATGAAGGTTTTGGAGCACGAACTCGAATGGAAGAATTATGGCGGCAAGCACCATGAATCGATATATACCAAGTTCGTACAATCATACCTGCTGCCCGAAAAATTTGGGATTGATTATCGGCGCGCAACATTCTCAACCCAAATATGTGCCGGAGAAATTACCCGCGATGAAGCTTTAACAGAATTAAATAAAAAGCCATATGATGAAGCTGGGGTGGAAGAGGAAAAAATATATCTGTGTAAAAAATTATGCATTGATGCTGATGAGTTGAATGAAATTTTAAATTTGCCTGCCAGATCTTATAAGGATTATCCAAATGATAAAGGAAAATTAGAGTTCATCTATAACATTTACCGTAAACTTAATTATTGAAAATCACGGTTTTCATAGTTAATAAGAAAAAAATGAAAGTATTTAATTCTTTTTTGCATAACACTTAATTGTATCTCCTAATCGTGTAAGTGATAAAAAATAATTTGCAAACATTTTAAGGTAATTTAAAACAGTTGATTTTTCTGTAAGGTCCATTATTTTCTTACTATCGGCATTTCTTATTAATATTGTTTCGGGTTTCTTTTTAAAATTTATTTTTAAAAGAGATGTACTGATGCCATGGGTTTTAATATGTGAAGGGTCTAAATTACAACAACAGATAATTTTCTTTAAAGTTTCGGCAGTAAAGTATGAAAGGTGCTCTGGATAGTTAAGAACTGATGTGTAATTGTTTTTCATTACGCGACGCGAAAGGCTGTTAAAATTAGGTGTAGTTATAAATATTATCCCACCTTTTCTTAAGTACTTGTATATTGAATGTAAAACAGCTTTAGGATAAAGAACATGTTCAATCACTTCAGAAATGTAAACTACATCAAATTTTTCAAATAGATCAGTACAATTTTCATCAATTATATTTATGCCTTTTCCAATACAATGTTTTGATGCTTCTTTATCATATTCAATACCATAAATATTCCATCCTTTCAACTTAGCCCTTTCTAAAAAATACCCATTACCACATCCATAATCCAGCATATTATTAGTAAATCTGTATTTTTCAAGGTTTAACAACAGCTTATCATATCTTAAAACAGTTATATTTGAGAGGGTTTCATAACTAGCATAGTCAGTATACAAAGCATCTAATTCGGCCTTCTCAGGAATTTTATAGGAGAAAATAAACGAACACTGCTTACATTTTGCCAAAAATTGTTCGCTATAATTCTTTAATTTCTTTTTTGTTTTACTGCCACATAAAGGACAGAATTCGTGTTCCATAGGTTGATAATATTTTTATTCCAAAACCATTTAGTTAATAGGTAATTCAGTTATTTAGTTAATAGGTTAGTATGTTATTTTTAACAAACCGAGAGTCGCTCTTCACGTGTAATTCTCTTAATATAATAGTTACGCGATATACACATAATAAGTTTTGATCATTATTCACCAGTAGTCTCAGTTTCACCTTCCGCTTCATTTTTCGCCTTTCTGATAAGATAGTAAGTGTTAACGAGCGCTACCAGAAAAAATGGAGTTGCAAGGATTTTGTAACGAACCAATGCACCGAAGTTGGCAGTGGCCAATCCCACCGAAAATGCAAATATCAGGGAGAAAATTAAAGAGAAAATGATGAGAGGTTCTTTAAGTATTACTTTATATACTGCTTTGATTCCAATTCTAAAAATAATAAATAAGGAAAAAATAAGCAATGCAAAATTTTCTAAGCCAGAAATCAGAGTAACCGGGTTACGTGCCTGCCACAAAAATGGCATGTACAATCCCACAATTAAAGCGATTGGGGCTTTCTTCAACACACTTCCAATAGATGCATCAAATTTACCGATGTCGTAAAAGTTCTGGCCGTATGCTTCGGCTCTTACAAGATCTTGTTGCACCACCTGTGCTTGCTTTAACATACTATCAGTGTCTCCATATACTCCCAGCGATGATGAAAAGACCTTTAGAACTATTATTCCTGCTGCAAAACCAAAAGCTAATAAACCGGGAGCAGCCATTAATTTTAGTGCTTTATTCTTAATTTTCTTTATATATAAAAAACTTACCCAAACAAGGGCTGCTGGTATAATTGCAATAAAGATATATGGTTTAAGAGTCAAAATGATGTATGAATTGAGTAACAGCATTAAAAAATTATTCAGGAATTTTTTTCGTTCTATAAAACAATAATAAAGATTAGTCACCAACCAGAGTGAAGATGCAAATGTAAATGAATCCTTCATAATACCGCTGCTCCAGAAGAGTACTGATGGAATGAACAATATACATATTGCATTCCATTTCATATTTCCAGGATAGAATCTACATACTAATAAAAAAAATTTCCATACACCCCTGTACAAATACAGATTTAACAATAATAAACTGGGAAGCCAAAGATTAAAAGCAGGTAACATGAATAATGAAGTGAAACGAACAACTCCAAAAGAATCTCCCATCTGGAAATAATATCTTCCCATAGGCAGAGTAGTTTCCGCATTAAAGCATTGCCAGTTTTCCCATGTACGATTGTCAAAAAAAATGATTGATAAAGCAGGTTTTGGATTTAGCAATAATAAATTACTCATTGCCCTAGAGCTCCAGAAATATGCGACCCCATCACCTCCCTGGTAATAAAAGAGATAAATAAATGTGAATATAAGTCCGAAGAACATTTTGGCGGAGAAGCCAGTTAAAAAATATTTGTATGCGGGATTTAAATCTTCATTTCTTCTTTTAATCATTAACAGAATAAGAAAAACGGGGATGGAATAAATAAGTAACACCAGGAAGTCGGCTGCTGTAAGATAATCAGATAATTCTTTTGAAAAGTCCGAACCAGATACTTGAAAAAGTAAAGTCAAAATGAATGAGTTTAATTATAAACAAAAATACAGAAAGCAATTGAAAAGACAATTTTCCGTTGCATGAATGTTAAATTACTTATAAACTTAGTTGATGAGAAAGTGGTTATTGAGTTAATCAGTTACTGGTTATTAAGTTAATTAGTTATTAAGTTATTAGGATATTGAGTTATTATGTTAAGCTCTCTTTTGCTATAATTTCCGTACCCCAAACCTCAACGGTCTCTGCAAAATATTCTTACAGACTATTGAGGTTGCTCTGCCCTGCTCATCAAGTTCTGGGCTCATCAGATTTTGATTTATGGCCAGCAAATGGGGATTGAGACTTGAAGCTTGTTGCTTTGGGCTTTCAATTAGAGGGTGAGTAAAAGAACTCAAAATAATTCAAATTGCTCGCGCTAACTGTCTTTTAATACTGACCATTCATATTTATTTCTCCTATTTACCTCGCATTCGGATGGACTTATTTGCTGCGGCTGGAATAGGATAAAACTTAATTGTTAAAAAGAGTGATCGCTTCATTATCAATAAATGCAATAACTTCAATTGTATTATTCCGAAATTGATATATCAGTGAAGTTTGGGAAGTAATTACACATTTTCTTAATCTTCGGTATTGCCTGGATGGTGGACATAAATTTTTATGTTGTTTCAATTGCAAAATCAGGTCATCAACTCTTTTATCAAAAGCTTCAGCTTCTTTAAATGACCATTTTTTAATAATAAATTGCAGTATTGCAAGATAAGTTTCTTCCGCCTTAGGTGACCATAAAACAAGATATTCCTTCATTATTTCTTATCATGGGTTTTATGGATTCTTTTTTTAACTTGTTCATAGGGAATTCCATGTCCTTCATGCAATTGATTTATTCCGGTCTCAATAGTTTGCTTATCAGTTTCATTTAATGTATCCCACCAATCAATATTCTTACTCCTTAGAGTAATGAAGTATGCTTGAATTTTATCCAGAATACTGATATCATCGGTTTCAACAATCATTTTATGAAGATTATTTTTCAATTCTGCCGTATTCATTTTTTAAGAATTTTAAGATTATGTTATAATAAAGCAAATTTACAAAAAAAATGAGAATTATTTATAGCAAAAATAGTTTACATCAATGGACTATTAGCATTACTGATTTGGCCATTTAGTCTTGTCTTTGATACATTTTGCTTCGCAAATCACTCGGACTGACGGCCAGTTGAAAATTGAATATTGAGCGTTGAAAATTGTAAATTATAATAGCTTAGCACAAGGAATGCTAGATTTCTCCCTACTGTCGAAATGACAAAGTGAATATTTCCTTTCTGCCCTATCATTGATATATTTTGCTTCGAAAAAAACTCAAACGACGGCAATTGTTAATTAGTCCTCCCCCTCTTTATTGGTAGAGAGGGGGATCGAGGGAGTGAGTAAAAGGACTTAAAACTTTTAACTTATTTGCTTATAAGTTTGCTCTAAAAAAAATATCCAACACTTTGACTAGCCACAACCTGTTATATAAATAATCTTTTTCCTTTGTTGAAAAATTCTTTTTACTGTTTTCAACTTCAGAATTTAAGAGTGCGATGGCCCGTACGAACGGCGGGGTCAGGGCAAGCAATGAACGATAAATTTTGAGAATTTGTTGCAATGGAGTTTACTTACATTGCTTACAAAATTCCAAAATTTATCAGAGCGGGTAGAAGCATCGTTCGTACTAGCGTTTTTTGTAACTTTTTTGGGCAATGCAAAAAAGTTAGAATAATTCAGATGCCTTTAAAATTAAATCAAACCTGCCTTTGATCTCGGGCTGATTAACTTGTTCGGTCTGGAATTTAAAAGGAACTTTAAGAATAGGAAAAGAATTAAAAGTTGTTAAGCATTAGTAGCTGCCACAATCTGTTATACAAATATTCCTTGCCATTAAAGAAAAACTCTTTCTTCAAATTTTCAACTTCAACTGCATTGAAAAAACTACTCTTTTTAAGATTATCAACTCCTTTATTCAGCAAACCATTCTTCATCCATCTTTGCAAAGGCACGGCAAATCCACGTTTCGGACGATCGAAATATGTTGCAGGAACAAAATCATATAATACCTGTTTTAATAAATATTTTGATATTCCATTTCTGCTGCGCAAGGAAGGGTGCAGGTTGTAAGCAAATTCAACTATGCGGTAATCAAGCAATGGGACACGCGTTTCCAGTGAATAATGCATGCTGGCCCTGTCCACTTTTACAAGCAGGTCATCTTTTAAATAATATTTTAAATCAAATAATGATTGTTCTTCTGGAGGGGTCAGTTTCCTTGCCAGTAAAGGATTTTCATCAAGCTTGAATTCGCTGTGGAATTCAGGTGTTAAGATTTTTTTTAGTTCAGACCTGGAAAATAAATATTGTTCCTGCGAAAAAATATGACTATGCAATTGTTCAGGAGGAACATTCTCAAACAGATGTGAAGCCCTTTGATAACGGTTGCTGAGTAATGATAGTGTTCCTTTTATAGGTGCTCTGAAATTTTTTATGAAAGGATTATTTAATCGTTTTGCCCAGTTGTATGCACCATAACCCATGAATAATTCATCGCCTCCGTCGCCCGATAAGGTCATGGTGACTTGCTGCTTTGCCATCCTGGAAACAAGCAAAGTTGGTATTGCAGATGAATCGGCAAAAGGTTCATCATAAATATTGCCCAGTTCAGGTATCAGATCAATACCGTCTTTTTCAGTTACAGTATATTCATGATGATGCGTGCCGAGGTAATCGGCTATTGCTCTGGCATAAAGGCTTTCGTTGTATTTTGCATCATCAAAACGAATGGTAAAAGTCTTCACCGGTTCCGGTGAAATGGATTGCGCAATGGCCGTAACCAGGCTGGAATCAATGCCTCCGCTAAGGAAGGTGCCAAAAGGTACATCACTGATCATGCGGTATTTTACCGAGGAGATCAGCAATTCTTTCAGTTTTTCTTTTGCTTCATGTTCATCAGTGATAAGCCTTTCAGAGATTTTATCATTGATGTCCCAGTATTTTTTTATTTCAAACCCTTTGCTGTCAAGCTTTGCCCATGAGCCGGCAGGAAACTTATAAATGTTTTTGTAAATTGAATGGGGCTCAGGAATATAACCAAGATGCAGGTATTCATTGATGGCAACCTGATTAATAGAAATATTATTTTGAATATATGCTGAACATTTTAGTGATTTTAATTCAGATGCAAATGCAAAATTGATTCCTTCAGTGAAATAATAAAGTGGTTTAATGCCAATCCTGTCTCGGAATAAATACAATGACTTTTCAAGTTTGTCATAAATAACAATCGCAAACATGCCATTCAGTTTATTTACAAACCCAGGGCCCAACAATACAAAAGCTTCCAGGATCACTTCCGAATCCGATGAAGTTTTAAATCGTAAATCGACATTCGTAAATCGTAAATCTTTTTCAATTTCTTTGAAATTGTAAACCTCCCCATTATATACCATCACAAATCTTCCGTTATGCGAAGTCATAGGTTGATTGGCAGAAGTGCTGAGGTCAATAATACTTAGCCTTCTGTGGCCAAGCCCCACAGGACCGTCAAGGAAAAAGCCTTCTGCATCAGGGCCTCTGTGCGCAAGAGCATCAGCCATCTTTTCCAGTTCATCACCGGAAAAAACATTTGAATTAGAATAATATCCGCAGATCCCACACATAGATTAAATGTTGAGGTAAAAGTAATATTTTTTGGATTAATAGTGCGAAGTAGTTAGTAGTGAGTAATTAGTAGTTAGTAATTAGTAGTTAGTAATTAGTAGTGAGTAGCAAGTCCAATTCCCGTACAGTCACACTGAGGAGCTTTTCAATCCTGAACTTGTCGAAGGACGAAAATCGTTTCGAAGTGCGACCAATGTATGTCATGCTTTCATTCCTAAATGTAAAGGTAAATTGGAATTTTAATATTGAGTGTTGAATAATGAACCTTTATTTGGAAAGTAATTAGTAGCGTGTAATGAGTATTTAGTAGCGAGGAGTAAGTAGCGAGATTCAGGTTCTTTCCAAAACTTGCTTATCACTGCCTTGTCCTCGATGCTCATTGTTTCGTTAAGCATTCGGATTGACAACAGGTGTTTGTTAATTAGTCCTCCCCCTCTTTGCTTGAAGAGAGGGGAGCGGGGGGTGAGTAGCTGAACAATAAAACATCATTCTTTTTTTAACCACAAAGTTCACAGAGTGCAGCTAGTTTTAGGGAGCACCAAGAGCACAGGGAATAATAT
>Ga0224525_1000095_pt1 | contig 45758 bp, 40 predicted proteins | sample CFST100metaG_FD_179874 | JGI IMG/M metagenome (GOLD analysis project Ga0224525, IMG submission 179874) | Peat soil microbial communities from Stordalen Mire, Sweden - C.F.S.T100 | ecosystem: Environmental > Terrestrial > Soil > Wetlands > Peat | place: Sweden: Norrbotten County, Stordalen Mire...
TCTATGGACTGTACCGTCAGGTGCTATGATTATAAGTGGTGCCAACACCAACTCTATCACTGTCGATTTCAGCACTGTTGCCGTTTCAGGAAACATTACCGTTCTCGGAACCAACTCCTGCGGAAATGGCACAGTTTCCCCGAACTTCGCAGTGACCGTTAATCCTATCCCTCCTGCACCCGTGGTCACCAATACAGGATATATCGCGTACAGCAGCGCTCCCGCAGGGAACCAGTGGTATTATTCACCCACCGAGAGCGGAGCAGGAGTACCCATCAATGGAGCCACTGCACAGACCTACGACGCTACCCAGACCGGCACCGGCTGGTACTGGTCGATTGTTACCCTCAACGGTTGTTCTTCCGATCCGTCTAACCACAAGTATATTATCATAGTCGGCATTGATACGCATTCGTCATCTGCAATTAGTGTGTATCCGAACCCGAACGAAGGTGTGTTTACCTTGATGATCACATCACCGAAGGAAGAAAAATACGATATCAGGGTCTTCAATAACATTGGCGTGCCGATCTTTGAAATGAAAAATCTGGATGTTGTAGGAACGACCCGTCAAACTATCGACCTGAGCTCTGCCTCAAGCGGAATCTACACTATCATGATCTGGAGCAGCAATTACTCCAGTGTGAAGAAAGTGGTTGTAAGCAAATAAAATCATATAATAGTAAAGTAACAAAAGAGGCTGTCTCAATAGTTTGAGATGGCCTCTTTTCTTTTATCGCAAAAACTCATCACCTTTGAAAATGTGTGAATAATGTAACTTATTTCAAAAGTTGTGTAACACATATCTTTGTAAGATTATTCACCTTTGTAACGTGATAATTTCATCACAATAAAACAAAATCTATGAAAACCAAAATAAAAATTATTTCTCTTCTGATTATGTTCTGCATAGGTATGTTGATAATACAGCAAAAAGCTTCTGCACAGGGAGCATCAGTCAGCTTCCAGGTTTTTTATGATGAATTAAGCCCCTATGGAACCTGGGTCGACAACGCCGATTATGGATACGTTTGGGTCCCCAATGTAGCTTCCGGGTTTACTCCTTATTCCACGAACGGCTATTGGGTAATGACCGATGAGGGGTGGACATGGGTTTCAAATTATTCATGGGGATGGGCTCCTTTTCACTATGGTCGCTGGTACACCGATCCAACTTACGGACCCATATGGGTTCCTGATAACGAATGGGGCCCGGGATGGGTTACCTGGAGAAGATCAGGAGATTATTATGGATGGGCGCCCATAGGACCCGGGGTTAGCATCAGTATGGCGTATAGCAGTGGCTATGATGTACCCTCCAATCAATGGACATTTGTAAGGGACAGGGATTTTGGAAGAAGGGACATCAACAATTACTATGTCAACCACTCAAACAATGCTACAATCATCCACAACTCCATAGTGATAAATAATACTCATATAGACAGAGCAAGAAATGTAACCTACAATACAGGTCCCGAGAGAGCGGAAGTAGAAAAACATGCAGGTAGAAAATTTACCCCTATTGCTATTAAGGAAAGCAGTAAGCCAGGTCAGAATCTGGGCACAAATCAACTTCAGATATACAGACCGCAGGTGAAAAAGAATATTTCCAACGGACAAAAACCAACCCCATCAAAAGTGGCGAGTTTGAAAGATGTGAAAACTCCTGTGCAAAGGACTGAAACTCCTCCGCAAAAAGTAAATCAACCGGCTAAGCAACAGCAAACACAGCCGCAACGTACCGTTCAACCGGCTAAGCAGCAGCAAACACAGCCGCAACGTATCGTTCAACCCGCTAAGCAGCAGCAAACACAGCCGCAACGTACCGTTCAACCGGCTAAACAGCAGCAAACACAGCCACAACGTACTGTTCAACCGGCTAAACAGCAGCAAACACAACCGGAACGTACCATTCAACCGGCTAAGCAACAGCAGCCACCTCAGCAGCAACGTAACGTTCAACCAGCCAAGCAACAGCAGCCACCTCAGCAGCAACGTAGCGTTCAACCGGCTAAGCAACAGCAATCTCAGCCGAAACGTACCGTGCAACCGCCTAAGCAGCAACAATCAAAACCCCAACAAACTAATCCACCTCAAAATAAAGGAGAAAATCCCCCACATTAATCGTTTCATGCTTCAACCTGATAGCAGCGCTTTCATGAAAACATAAAGGAAAATTTAAACTCGAAAATGCATTCATAATGTGACATATTTCGAAAGTTATTTCACACATTTTGAATTAATGTTCAGCACAATGCACATGGTAGAATTTTCTATCATAACAAATCTTATAGAAATAAAATTATGAATGTTAAAAGGATCTTTGGGGCTTTGCTTACTGTCCTTGGAATAGCGGGCCTTATCTATGCTGCCGTCGTATTTATCAATGTCTCAGGCGGTACGCGAAATATTAAAACACTTATAATTTTCGGGGTACTCGGACTTATATTCTTCATTGCCGGTATTGGTTTGATCCGTACGACAAAAGACGAATCATAATGTGTGAATAATGTAACTCTTTACCGGAATATGGCAACCGTGCTGAGCAAGATGAAATATCGTCCACTGTTTTTGATCGGGATTCTGCTGATAAGCCAATTCTATGCGCTGGCCCAGGTTGATACAATACCTGCCAAGAAGCTTAAGGCGCTGGCCACAGATGATTCCATAGCCGCCAAGCCGCTTAGTTCGATACCCAAAGATGAAAGGACCCCTTCCATTGTCCCTGACAAGGGCTATTTTAAATCATGGCTCCCGGATTCAAGGGACCTCGTCATCTCTCCTTACAGGTGGAATAAGTATCAATGGATCGCTGTCTCCGGTGTGATCGTATTGGCCGGCGTTTTCTATTCACAGGATGCCTCTATTCAAAAGGTAGTACAGAAGAATCAGACTATTTTTTTAGGCAATCTCTCATTTTACGGATTTCAACCCTGGGGCAGTGGCGTTTATACATTGCCGGCACTGGGAATTCTTTATGGAGTGGGGGCAATCATGAAAAATGATAAGGCACGATATTCTGCACTGAAGGGTGGAGAGGCTTTTCTGATAGGTTTCGTTGCAGACCAGGTCCTTAAACAACTTACCCACCGCCACAGGCCTTACCAGGATGATCCTCCCAATCCGTATTTGTGGGATGGTCCGTTTGAACCGATCAGTAACACCTCATTTGCATCAGGGCATTCCACTGCTGCGTTTGCTGTGGCAACAGTAATTGCAACTTCATATGCGAAGACCATTTGGGTTCCCATTGTTTGTTATACCCTGGCAGGGCTCACTGCCGCTTCACGCGTTTATAATAATGATCATTGGTTTTCGGATGTGTTTGTTGGCTCGGCAATGGGTTTTGCCATCGGCAGACTGATCGCCAATAACCACATAAAAAAGTTAAAAGTCCTTCCGATCAGCCATGTCGGGACGGGGGTCATGCTGGTTTATCAACTGGATTGATGTTCCCTGTAATTCGTAACCCGTAATATCAATTGTAATACCCTCTCCGTTGAGGATCTTCCAGGTAGAATAGCAGAAATATTTTCTGTTCTGTCTGAACTGTGTGTAAGGCAGGAAGATTGCGCTGGTACAGGTTGGTATAATACAGCTGATATTCACATCCTATACTCAGTTGCTTGTATAGCCGCACTGTAATTCTCGGTTTTATAATGTGGATGTTATTGATCCCGTTTGTACCGATATAGGTGCGCATCAGGTAATAATAATAGTATAGAGCTGCTGTCGCATATTTTCCAATATTAATTGTGCTTTCAAACTTTGTCTCCAGTCCACCCACAAAATTGTAATCCCTGAATTGTGAAGTATCAGACCTGACTTTTATGCTGTTTCCTCCAAAAGGCGCGATAACCAAATGGATCTTGGTGTAAAGATTGCTCGTCTTACTTAAAGGCCACTTGGAAATCACTCCGCCCCCGAAACCAATGGTACCCAACTCAAATTTTTTATTATCCCAATAATCATAATACTGATATCCTCCAACAAGGAGGGCCATTTTTCCCAATTGATAATTTTTCCCGAATAAAATCCCGTAACCGAGAATGTTATCAAGATATTTTCTTCCCACCCCGAAATTCAAATCCACACGGAGTTTGAAAAAATCAAATGGCTTCCGGACACGTAGTTCAAAAGGATTTCCGTAATCAAACTGAGCATTAAACATTGTGCTGTACGTTCCTTTTCCGAAGAGGTCGTTAGATGTTTCATTAACCCTGCGTACTCCTCCATATAAGGAAATATTAAGCGGTTCTTTCTCATAGACTTCTTTGCTCGTATGCCTGAACATTTTTCCCTGGATCAGCCTGTTAAAACCTCTCATGGGATCTACTATCGTTGCTGCTATTTCACGAAAAACCCGGCTTGCCCCTCTTGTGCGGTCATCGAGAATATTCGAGCTTAAGCGGTACAATATTTCTCCGAGAAATGCTCCGTTAATGGGTGTATAGATAATATCGTTATAGGACGGGCGTGTATTTTCCCCGAAATATTCCCATAACAGACTGCCCCCGACAGCACAAGCAAATGAATAATAAAAATTATAACCGTTCGAACGTCCGGCATTAAAAGTAAGCGTTCCCGAATAGGGATGACCGATAAAATTGACTCCGAACCGATCCGTATCCCATTCCCATTCTTTTTGTATATTATATTTCCATGTTGCGGGCCCTATGCGTGCATAATCAGCATTTAATAGAAACCTGTCGATCGCCAGAGTAAGCGAAAGCGTGCCCAGGACTTCACTGGCAGGGATCCAGAAGTTATATCTTTTATTGTACGCTGTATCGTCCTCGAGGAGATCCCCATATTTATTTTGAACGGTGGTATCAACCAGTGCGCTTTTTTTTGGCTCATTGCCGGCTGAATCTGAATGCAGTTCTACCTTTCTTGCTTTGATCTGCTCCAGTTGCTTATCATCATTCCCTTTGGCCCGATTTATCGTATCGACCTTGACAGACTTGACAGTATCCTGTGCATTAAGAAACAGAGAAAATATAAGAATGAATGCTAAAATTAGTGCTGCCTTCATTTTATTTTTTCTTTTTATCAATTACTTTTTGCTCTTTTGCTTTAATCGCTGCAATACTATCCTTCGTTTTCTGGACTGCTTTTGCTTTCTTGTTAAAAAAACCTTTCAAAAGGAAATTATGTTTGGCAGCTTGCATATTTTCATCCAGGCCTTTGCTGCTTTTTTTAATATTCATCATGGTCTGGCTCAGGTTTTCTGCAATGGCTGTATCCTGGATTAACCGCCCTATGGTTCCCTTTCCACCATTTACTTTAACCATAATTTCGGCCAACTGATCTGAAACAATTTCGGCATTAGCTGCTGTTACGCGCAGGCTTGCCATGATGGCATCCGTTTCGACCGGCTCTTTTGAAGTAATTTGCTGCCCATCTTTTACTACAGGAGCATCATTACTGCCTTGCGTAATAACTAATATTCGGTCGCCAATAAGTCCTGCAGAACCTATTCCTGCTTCACAGTCTGTTTTAATAAATCGCTGAACATCTTTTTTAATTAACATGTCAACCCGTACCGTTGAATCATTAATAATTTTAATATTATCAACCGTGCCTACATTGATTCCTGAGAAACGGATATTATTCCCAACCTGTAATCCGCTTACATTATAAAAAGTTGAAGTAAGTTTAAAAACAGGATTAAATAAATTTTTCTGCTTTCCGATAATGAAAATGGCAATTACAAAAAGCGCTAATCCTCCTGCAATAAACAGTCCCAACCAGATTTTGAATTTTGATGTGTGCGTATCCATATTTTTATGGTATTAATTCTGAGAACTATAAAATGATTATTTAAAGAAGGATGTGATTACCACGTCCGTCGACTTTTCAAAGTTTTCCAAGGTTCCTTCCAGGTAAACTTCACCGTCCTGTAACATAATTATGCGGTTTGCAGTAGCGCGGGCACATTCAATATCATGTGTGATGATGAGGGAAGAAGTTTTATAAGTTTTTTGAACCGCATTGATGAGTGAACTTATTTCATCCGATGTTACGGGGTCAAGCCCGGTCGTGGGTTCATCATATAACATGATCATGGGGTCAACAACGATGGTGCGTGCCAGGCTGATCCGCTTACGCATTCCGCCTGACAGTTGGGACGGCATTTTATTTAAGGCATCCAATAAACCTACATTTTCCAAAACTTCTTTCACTTTTTCGTCTATTTCATTTTGAGTAAGATCCTTTTTTATTCTTCGCAATGGAAATTCCAGGTTTTGTTTTACCGTCATGGAATCATACAATGCACCACTCTGAAATAAAAAACCAATTTTCTTTCTCATTTCTCCTAAACCATCCCTGTTTAGTTCACTCATATCTTTCCCAAGCACATTGATTGTTCCGTCGTCGGGAATTAATAAACGAACGATACATTTGATGAGGACGGATTTTCCTGAGCCGGATTTTCCAAGCACCACCAGGTTTTCGCCATTAAAAAGCTGCAACGACACATTATTTAATACTTCCTGCTGGCCAAACCCTTTCCTGAGATTATTAATTTCAATAACCTGTTTCTCGCTGTTTGTTTTAGCAGGAGCAACAGTTTCTATTTGGGTGGCATTCATAATTCATAATTCATAATTCATAATTCATAATTCATAATTCATAATTCTGGCCTATAGCATATCGGTAATTTGCACAGCAATCAAATCTATAATGATCACAAGCAATGAGGATAGCACCACAGCTGAATTCGCAGCAATGCCCACGCTCTCTGTTCCGCGCCCTGCCGTATATCCTTTATAACATCCAACTAAACCAATCACCGCGCCGAAAAAGAATGTTTTTATAACAGCCGGTAAAAAATCCATAAAATGAACATGGCCGAACGCCTGGTTAAAAAACAAAACAAATGATACATCTCCTTTAATATTCGCTCCCGCCCAGCTTCCCAATATACCAAGCCCATCGGCATATAATACCAATAAGGGGATCATCAACGTAGCTGCTAAGACTCTTGTGACAATTAAAAATCTCATGGGATTAGTGGAGGATACCTCCATGGCATCAATCTGCTCTGTTACTTTCATTGAACCTAACTCTGCGCCCATGCCTGAACCTATTTTCCCGGCGCATATCAATGCCGTTATAACCGGCCCCATTTCCCTGATGAGAGAAATAGCTACCATTCCCGGAAGCATGGCAACTGCTCCGAAGCTCAAAAGAGCAGGCCGCGATTGAATCGTAAGCACTAAACCAATAATGATACCGGTTACTGAAATCAGCGGTAAAGATTTATTTCCAATTTGAAAACACTGGCGTAAAAATTCCCTGAATTCAAAATCACGGGAGAAAGTTTCTTTTATGATACGTGTTATAAACAAGAAAATATCTGCCACTTCAATAAAAAAATTACTCGCTTTTTTAGTTTTTGCAATGGTTTTTTCGCTGAGCTTGATGGCTTGTTTTGTCGCTCCCCCGCGAATCTTCGGGATTACTTTGATAACAGGACTAAATTTTCTCATATTAAAACGGTTTGTTCTTCCATCAGTCCATAATTGAAAAATTCACCGGTCGGCAGATGCCTATAAACGAGGACTTTTCAAACTAAATTTCATAATTAGAGCGTCTTGATAATCTTGTGCAATTCTCCTTTTGTTTTGCCAAGCTTGATTTGAAGTTTTCCAATCTTCTCGTCATTTTTGCCTTCTTTTAACATTAAATCATTGTTGGTAAGTATCGCCAATGACTGTTTAAGTTTGCCTTTTTTCTCATTCCAGTTTCCTTTAATTTCCGCTATGTTTGTCATTTTATTATCCTTTAAATTGTGAATGTTTTTTCACAATTATACAAAGGTCGGTGCCTTTATTACTTTAAGTGTTACACAACTTCACCAATAAGTTACATCATTCACACATTTTAAAGTGTGTCGCAACCTTGTTGGTTATTCCAAAATGGAAGGGAAGGAATATAAATTACCAGGAATTACTTTTTGTTTATTTCCTCGAGAGTAAGATTATCGTTGACAGGGTTTTTATTCGAACCGTTTCCTCCTTTTTGAAATATTTCAACCGATAATCCATAAACATCTCTGAAATTTTCTTTTACATCCGATATGTTCATGGATGGGAGAATTTCAATGATCCCATCGTTACTGATGGCTCTGCAATCCTGCAATGTTTTACCGCTATGCCTGATGAGTTTTGTTGATGGAGCGGATCCGGGTTTACTGGGTTTTGCATAGAAAGCAATTGTCAGGCCCGGAAATATGTTGCTGAATTCTTCCTGAATTGCAAAAATCTTCCTGTTATTATTAATGACGATTTTCATTTTTTTTTGTTTTAACTTCTTCTTGAATCGATGCCTCCATCTCCTCAAAATACTTCCTACCCAATACCAGGTTCCTGTATTGGGTAGGGCATATTATCCTATGTAAAATCAAAATAGTTTTCCCTTTAAGTAAGGAAATCACCACCAATTTCGGCGACTGTTAGCAAGATCAAGGATGATAAGAATGACACCAATAATTATTAGCGCATGAATAACCGGTGAGGCTATATGAAATGCCAAAAATCCAAGCAACCAAAGGACAATAAGTATTATCCCTATGATCAACAATAATCTTCCCATAGTTTTAAATTTTTAATGTGATTACCTTTTTTATTTTTAATTGATAAAAACTTAGGGTCAAAGATATGATCAGTCACTGAAAAAAATGTTACACAACTTTGGAATTCCGTTACATAATTCACACATTTGGCTCATAATTTGATTTTCATGTAAAAAATTGTTTTGGTGATTTCTGCAGCGACAATGTAAACCACCACAATCTTCAAATCATATTACCTCACCCAAATGCTTATAATTAGACGAAATAATTTTAAATGCCTCTTCCATACGCCCGCTTAACATCATTTTTCCCATAAATAAAGCATAGCCTTTCATCTGGTCAAGTTCCAGTTTGGGAGGCATGGCGAGGGCATTCGGATCAGTCTGGATCGTAACCAATTGGGGGCCTTCTTGTAGAAATGCCTTTTCTAATCCTGGTTTCACTTCACCGGGATCATTAATGGTGATAGCAGGTATTCCCATTGCTTCCGCTATTTTTGCGAAATCCGGATTCAGCATATCCGTCTCCCGGTCAGGAAGCCCTGCTACTTCCATTTCCAGTTTCACCATTCCCAGTGAACGGTTGTTAAAAACAATGATCTTAACGGGTAATTTATATTGGACAATTGTCATCAGGTCGCCCATCATCATTGACAGGCCTCCGTCACCGCAGAATGCAATCACTTGTTTGCCGGGACAGGCAAGCGCTGCACCAATAGCCTGAGGCATCGCATTTGCCATAGAACCATGATTGAATGAACCCAGCATTTTTCGCTCACCGGTTCCATCAATGTAACGTGCGGCCCACACACAACACATTCCGGTGTCTACAGTGAATATGGCATCTTTAGCAGCCAGCTCATTAATCACAGAGGCGACATATTCAGGATGAATAGCATTTGGCTTTCCGGGATCCTTTACATAGATCAGTAAATTCTTTTTGACTTCTTTATAAAACTCTAATTGCTGACCGAGAAAAGCAGCATCTTCTTTCATTTCTATCATAGGCATGAGTGCCTGCAAGGTATCTTTCACGTCTCCACAAAGCCCCATATCGAGTTTAGCTCTTCGCCCGAGGTGTTCAGGTTTAATGTCAATTTGTACGATTTTATTTTTAACGGGCATGAAGGGTGTATAAGGAAAATCTGTGCCCAATAAAACAAGCAATTCACATTCATGCATGCTATGGTAAGCCGATGGAATCCCCAGCAATCCTGTGAGTCCCACTTCAAACGGATTATCATATTGAATCGCCATCTTTGCTTTATAAGTATAAGCCACCGGGGACTTTAGCTTTCCGGCCAGCTGAATAATTTCTTTATGTGCCTCTGCAGCGCCCAATCCGCAGAAAATAGTGACCTTTTTATGCGAGTTTAACAGTTCGGCCAGTTGAAACAGTTCGACTTCCGATGGCCTGACGACAGGATGGTTCTGGAAAAGCATAGTAGTTGTTTCAGCCGCTATTGCAGGAAGGTTGTTTATATCCCCAGGCAACCCAAGGACAGCCACGCCTTTTTTATGCACAGCATGTTGAAGAGCGGCTTGCAACATGCGTGGTAATTGTTCAGGTGTCGTAGCCACCTGGTTAAAGCAACTGCAATCGTCAAAAAGTTTGATTGTGTTTGTTTCCTGAAAATAACTTGTTCCAAATTCTTTGCTAGGGATCATAGAAGCGATAGCCAAAACGGAAGCTGATGAACGGTGCGCATCATACAAACCATTGATCAGATGGACGTGTCCGGGGCCACTGCTGCCCGCACAACATGCAAGGCCATTCAACTGAGCCTCTGCTCCGGCTGCGTATGCACCAGTCTCTTCGTGTCGTACATGGATCCATTTGATTTTGCCGTTGCGGTATACAGCATCATTTATATGATTGAGACTATCCCCTGTAACTGCATAGATCCTCTGGATGCCCGCCTCTACTAATATTTCCACCAGTTGGTCCGATACCTTTTTTTTCATAAATAGGTTTTGTTAATATTTCAGTTATTTCCTTTATATTCTGCCTTCTGCATTCTGAATTCTGCATTCCGCATTTTAAAATTTGACTTTCCTGTAAAAAATTGTTTTGGTGATTTCTGCAGCGACAATGTAAACCACCACAATCAGCAATAAAAACAGATAGGTAGAAAGACTAAGCGGGCTGAATCCGAAAACTGTTCCAAGCGGTGTTAAGGGAAAGATTAGCGTTATAACCGCAATCGAAAGCGTTGCAAGTAACAGAAATTTCCCGGGTTTGCTCCTGAAAAAAGGCTTCCTGCTTCGAATAACAAGAACAATCATCGATGCTGAGATAACCGATTCCAGGAACCATCCTGTCCTGAACTGACTCTCATTGGCGCGAAGGACGAGCAAAAGCAGGCCAAAAGTCAGGTAGTCAAACACAGAACTGACCAGACCGAAGGTAATCATAAACTTGCGAATGGCCTTGATATCCCAGCGCCTGGGATGATCAACCATTTCATCATCTACCCTGTCCGTGGCAATGGTCATTTCGGGGAAGTCGGTCATCAGGTTGGTGAGCAGGATCTGCTTTGGCAGCAATGGAAGAAATGGAATAAAGAGTGATACTCCCGCCATACTGAACATATTCCCAAAATTGGCGCTTGTGGCCATAAACACATATTTCAGCGTATTGGCAAAAGTTGTTCGTCCTTCCCGCACACCTTCAACCAGAACGCCCAGATCCTTTTCGAGCAATACGATATCGGCAGCATCCTTGGCAACATCCGCAGCAGTATCCACTGAAATCCCAACATCGGCAGCATGAAGCGCAGAAGCATCATTAATACCATCGCCCATATATCCCACAACGTTCCCAGCCTTTCGCAGGGCAATGATAATTCGTTCTTTCTGGTTGGGCTCTATTTCAGCAAAAACATCAATCCGGCCCACTTGTCTGAGCAGCGCACCATCGCTCATCCGGCGAAGTTCAGGGCCTGCGATGATATTATTATCAGACAGTCCCATCTTTTTACTCAGGCTGGCTGCAACAAGATGGTTATCACCCGTGATAATTTTGAGTGAAACACCCAGTTTTTTCAGGCTGGCAATGGTATCAATGATATTTGCTTTTGGCGGATCAAAAAGAGTAAGAAACCCAATAAAAGTCATATTCGTCTCATCGCTTTTGTTTATAAGCGATCCCGGAGGCATATTTTTATAAGCAATGCCTAAGGTGCGAAATCCCAGGTTGCTGAAATCTGTAAAGTGTTTCTGTATCTGATCCTGAATGGATGCGATTTCTACTAAACTTCCTTCCTGAGTTTCCGCAGATGAACATACATCGAGTATATTTGTCAGTGCACCTTTGGTTACCATCAAATGCTCATCACCATGTGTAACTGCTATACTTAAACGTTTTCGAAGAAAATCATAGGGAATTTCATCCTGTTTATGGTATTCAGACAGGTCGATCTTAAGGTGGTTAAGGATGGCTTCATCGATAGGGTTTGTAAATCCGGTTTCGTAAAAAGCATTGATATAAGCGAACAGAAAAACTTTTTCACTCGCATCTCCATTCACATCGAGTGCGGATTCTACCTGAACGGTTCCTTCTGTGAGGGTGCCGGTTTTGTCGGCGCATATTATATTCATGCTCCCGAAATTTTCGATAGAAGCAAGCCGCTTTACGATTACTTTCTTTTGAGCCATTTTTTTTGCGCCATGCGCAAGGTTGATGCTGATGATCGCAGGTAATAACTGCGGAGTTAACCCAACCGCAAGTGCTAATGAAAAAAGAAAAGACTCCAGGACAGGCCGGTGCAAATAAACGTTGATGGCAAATATGATGACCACCAATACCAGCGTGACTTCACCAAGAAAATACCCGAATCTTCGTATGCCATGTTCAAAATCCGTTTCCGGCGCTTTTAGTTTAAGCCGCTCGGATACCTTACCAAATTCCGTGTTTTTAGCGGTAAGTGTTACGAATGCCTTTGCATTACCGCTTACCACATGGGTGCCCATCCAAACTGTGTTTGTTCGCTGTGCGAGGGCAGTTTCAGCAGGTAACACCGAAACAGCTTTTTCAACCGGGAAGGTTTCGCCGGTAAGCATGGCTTCATCAACAAACAAATCTTTCGATTCAAGAAGCAGGCAGTCTCCTGGAACAATGTCACCGGCATTCAGGATAACGACATCACCCGGCACAATCTCTTCCACATGAATTTCCTGTTGATTCCCATCGCGAAGTACCGCTGCTTTAATCTGTACAATGGCAAGTAATTTTGCTACTGCATTGGATGCACTGTGCTCCTGCCAAAAACCAAGAAGCCCGCTTATGACGACGATGGTAAGAATGATTGAAGCATCAATCAGGTTATGCAAAAACAATGACAATCCTGTTGCAAGTATGAGAATGAGAATAATCGGGCTTTTAAACTGGGCAACCAGGAGTGTGAATGCATCCGATCGTTTTTGGGGTTTCAGGCGATTTGCGCCATAGCTTGTAAGCCTTTTTCTGGCTTCATCGGTTGTAAGACCATTGGCCGTTGCCTGAAGCCTGTTAAGTAATTCTGTAGCGGAGATGCTCCAAAAGGATAGAGGGTTTTGATCCATGGGTCATGTTTAAAAAGGATATCCAATTGCTATATTTAAAACCAGGTTCTCGCTTCTCCATGAAGAATTTCCAAAGTTTATTTGATTAATCACCCACCTGTGATTTTCTTCCAGCCATGGCTTCCTTAATGGGGTTGCAAGATCGAATCGTAAAATGAAAAAGGAAACATCTATTCTTAATCCGATGCCTGCTCCTACAGCGACCTCATCAGAGAATCTGGAAAATGAAAACGGACTTCCAGTATTTGCCGGGTTTGATTTTAGCAACCAGACATTTCCTGCATCTGCAAATAAGGCTCCTTTAAAAAAACGATAAATATTAAAGCGATACTCTGCATTCAGTTCCAGTTTTACATCACCTCCTAATTGTAAAAATCCTTTATTATCGGCATTCTGCTGAAATGTGCCCGGACCAACGGAATTTATATGAAAAGCGCGAATACTGTTAGGTCCTCCACTGAAAAATTGTTTGATGTAAGGTAAAGTTGTAGAGTTCCCGTATGGTTTAGCTACACCTGCAAAAACTCTCATCGCTAATTTATTTTTATTTCTAAAATTGTAATAGCCACGACCATCTATACTTAATTTTGCATATTGTGAATAAATTGACCCAACTACTCTTGAAGGATTATCCGAAGATATTTTTTCACCGGCAATTGATTTTACTAATGAAAAAGCATTTCCTGCAATCTCTGTCGTCAAATGAAAAAAGTATTGCATTTTTTTTTCCGGCAACACTTGTTCGTTATAGGTGTATGAATAACTTCCCCCCGCTATAAATTGCTCTTCATAACTTTTTTTAAGATAAGGGTTGGAAGCCAGTAACTCTGTGAATGCAGCTGATTTTTTTCCGACAGAAGTATAACTAATACTAACAGGATTTAATTCATGTTCTTGTCTGATATCTTTTTTCCACTTATAACCATATATGAATTGAAATGTGCTCATTTCGAAATAATTGATTCTTTTTAAATAATTATAAGAAAATAAAAAACGTGTTTTTGGAATATACATACTGTTCGTTCTTATTCTAAATGGAACCAGAAAGCGTGGGAAATACAACTCCACTTGTGGATTCAAAGAATAAGAATATAAATTTGCCCCGCTCAATTGTGCCTCAAATGATGCTGCCATATTAAGATTTAGCAATTCAGCACCTTTAAACGTATTTCTGTTCAGAAAACTAAAATTCATTCGTGGGCCCGTATAATTATTTGATTTTGAAACAAGGTCTATTTCTGCCCTGAATGCGTGTTTTGGCATTGGTGTCATTAAAATGGTTACATCTAAGAATCCGGGGGCTAAAGTATCACTGTCAGAAAATTTCATACGCACGAATTTGAAATTACCCATTGACATCAAACGGTTAAGTGTGATGTTATGATTATTTCTTGAATAGATTTCATGTTTTCTTAAATAAACCGATCGTAAAATTACTTTTGGCCTGATCTTCATTTCAGTTCCTCTACCCAGAAATATATTGTTTTGATATCTTATTGTGTCTTTAGTACTGTCTGTGACAGCATCATTTAAAGAATAATCCTGATCTATAAACACATTGTTAATTCGATAAACAGTCAACGCATTTTTCGGAACACTGTCTTTTAAGGAAAGTTTGAATGTTACCTTATGATTTACTTCTGAAGTATCTGCTTTAAAAAGCAAATAGTCAGGATTGAAGTAGAAGTATCCATAGTTTTTTAATAAAGCATCGATCCGTATCCGTTCATTTTTTAATTTATCGAGATTATAATCTTCACCAGGTTTAATGATTGATTTTTTTCTTTCTGTAAGTATCCTCTGATTTAACTTATCATCTGAAATCGAATAGATAAGCTCTTTAACAATATAAGGTTTATGTATGTGACTAATGTAAATTACTTTTGCAGTATGCTTCTTTTCAACGATTTTGAATTCAGTATAACTTTTGAAAATCCCAATATTATAAAGTTTCGCATCGATGATTGGGGATGTAACTTCTGGCTTCACATTACTCATCAATACAGGAGCTTCTCCCATTTTTTTAAGCCATTTGTTAAATTTACTTTTAGGATCTTTTCCGGCTGCCATATACATCCACAATTTAGGTCGCGTGCCTAAAAAACATTGATTAGGTTTTAAATGTAAAGCAATTTCGGCAGTCGTTTTAATAAATCGTTTCTTTTTTATATTTTCTTTTGATTCTAATTTTATTTGAGCACCGGTATAAAGCCTTTCTCCGGGTCGTAAATGCTTTGTACCGCTGCATGCTGCCAAAAGCAGACAAATAATAATCAGAACGTATTTATTTATGATTGATCTTGTCAATATTATTTGTTTTTTTCGATGAATCACTTTTGTTTTTTGGTGCTTTAAAGAATTCTTTCCATTTATCGAAATCGCGTACATATAAAATACCGGCACCGGTTTCTACTAATTGACCTTCAATAGCGCCTTCATATTGATTAAGTCTGAAACCTTTCAGCCGGTAGCGGCCATCTTCCGTCAATTTGTACTCTACTGTAACATCACCCGTGATATCACTTGCAGAATTTTGTTTTGCCTTTTCTCCTTCTACATCTACAGTACCTCCAACCTGAACTGTTAACCGTTCATTTAAAAGTTGCTTCTTTACACCAATATCTACTTGGGTCCTTCCTTGTGCTTGTCCAGTTTGATAATCGTCATAAGATTGAATATCAAAATTTAATTCCACTCCTGATTTCACTTTAGAACTCCACTTATTCAATTGTGCTGATAAAAATTTGCCCACTGTTGAACGAACTGCCGATGATGCTCCTCCACCCGATTCAGTTTGCAACGGATTCTCCTGAACAAATCTGCCCAACACCAATAAGGCAAATACCTGTTTATTCAATGCTGATGGATCTTCATTTAACATATTCAATTTTGCATTTACTGCGCCACCTAAAATTCCTTTATCCTGAGGTGGCAATTGTATTTCAAAACTAATTTCCGGATGTAAAATCTCTCCGCGCAATTTCAGAAAAACCAAAAATGGGTAAAGTTGTTTGTATTTATTTTTATCAGTTTCATTCAGGTCTGTCATCTGATCAGCAATAAGATCAATTGGTGAGGCACGAACTGTATAGATTGCATTTATTGATATTTCTGCATCCAATAAATCACCATTCCAAATGATCGTACCTCCGGGATCGATAACAAATTTTCTTTTTATTACAGATTCCAATGAAACGAGATAACTGCCTTCATTTAAATTGTATGAACCGGTAAGGCTCATTTTTCCGCTTCGGTCAATTGTTAAACTTAAAGCAGCTTCACCTTTAACCACTAAAGAATCAGTGGAAGCAGGATCCATTAATAATCGGAGCGTTGCTTGTTTATCTATTTCAATAATGGAGGAGAGATCAAACCCTGTCAATCCGGATTTTTGTGTTTCTTTTTTCTTACCCTGGTAAAGAATCGGATTCAGTTTTAATGAATCCTCAAATTCAACGACATCTTCTCCTTTGTATGTTGTGAGCTTCTGTTCTGGAACTGCAAAAGTAAAGTTGGAGCCTTTTTTCATTTTTAATTTTGCATTGACAACCGGTAGTGTCATTGGTCCATTTACATCGATCTTGCTGTCAATGATCATCCTGCCGTAGAATTCCTTATTATCCTTCGCTGTTGTGTTGAATAATAAAAAGTCCTGCATATTCACATTTAATGCAAAAATGAAATCTTTGAAATGTTCCATTTGAACTGCGCCATTAATTATAGCAGTGTGCTGGTAGGGATCTAAAATTGTAAAAGAATGAAAATAAATTCCATCTTTTCTTAATTGAACTGTTTCATGTTTCAATTCTAACCGGTTATTAAGTATAGCAGGTGTGATAAAGGCATTGTTGAATACCAGTTCGCCTGTTACGTCAGGTGCAGTTGTATTCCCTTCAATTAAAATATTTCCGGTAAGAGTTCCTGAAGCTTCTGTTATTGTTCCCATTGAAAATGCTTCCACAGTTTTCAGTGAAAGAGATTGGATCGCTGCTTTTATGTTGATAGAATTATCGCCACCGTTCGGGATAAAATAACCATTCACTGTAAGATTGTTATCCACGCCGGATAAATTCATCTCAATATTAAATTTCTCCGTCGCAGGGTTCTCTGCTTTTACAGATAAATTCCCAATGGGTACTTCACGAATAAACAAGTTGGTTATTTTGGCATCTGCGATTAAGCCATAAGTGTTATTCACTCTTTTAAGTAATACATTTCCATCAACATTTCCTTTAACCAGGCTGGTATCTTTTTCTATAATTCCGGAAATGTCATCCAGTTTAAAGTTTTTAATTGCAATGTTTAGATCATCATTAAATTGATCATGCACGGAGGAGATATTGACCTGGCTTTCTGTTTTATTCATAAAAAGATGGTGGATCAAAAATCCTTGTTTCCCGAATTCAATATAATTATCCACTGCAATGTCCCAGCGGTTATTCATTAGATAGAAATCTTTTGGATCGAGCGTAAGCTTGTAGTTAGCTTTATCCTTAATAATTTGAGAACGGATCAAAAGCTTTTTGTTTTGCTTTTCATCAATTGAAGATACGCTTGCAATTATTCTTTTATCTGCAAGCTTTCCATCAACCAAAAAATTGTCTAAATTGATTTGTGAGTTTGAGATTTTACTGCAGGAAATTTTATAATTCAATGCCGTCACATCAGAATTCAAGTCCACTACAAAGTCTTTAATCTCAGTCGTTCCATATACCAGCTTTCTCATGGAAGCATGTAATTTCAGTTCATTTTTTTGACCATCAAAACTTCCCTGGATCAATCCCGGCTCAAATTCTTTTAATTGAGGAAAGAACACCTCCGAGAAGATCGGATGATTGTGAAGTTGTATCGAAAAATTAAAATTTTGCAGTTCGCTTTTCTTTTTTTGCTGAACTGAATCTGAAAATGGAAAATAATTGTTAATGAATTCACTGAGTTCTTGTGGAAGGCCGGCAGGAGAAAAGGTTCCGGTATATTTTATACCAATAAGTGCACTGCTTATATCTAATTCACTTTTATTCGGTTCATTTATTGAAGCTGATAAAAAAGAATCGAGATTATATTTTTTCCCTTCATGAGCAATAATGATATTTGTGATCCCGACATTTCCGTTTATTTCATTTACTGATCCACCTTTTAGATCTGATACTACTACCAATCCTATCCGTATATCATCCGTAGTGAAATGGAGTTTTTTAAGGTCTGCTCCATGCAGCTTCAAATTGAATTTAATTTGTTCCTGGTTTGGATTTAAGTTTACAAGACCTTCAAAGTCAAATGCTGCATTCTCATCATCCAGTTTTATTTTACCTTCGAATTCCTGGCCGGTAATAGAACCATTTATGCTAAGATTATGATAATTGTATTTATTTAACCATATCTGTGATACATCAGCATTTATTTTTGCCTTGATCTTTTTTTTATCTAATCCATGTCCGTTCGTTTCTGCAGTTAATGATACAGGGCCAAACATTGCTTTATTTTTTAGCAAGCTGCCAAGATCAAAATTTGTAATATTTACTTTGCTTCTGAAATTTTCATTTTTATCAATGGTTGCAAAAAGATTTACGGATCCATAACTGCTGCTCATACTCAATGTTGATTCAAAGGTCTTTATCTGTCCTTTAAAAACGATCTGCATACTTATATTTTCAGGAAGATCAATGTTTTTCGGAATTGAAGGACCGGCTATCATCGAAATATCTTTCTTCCCTGAATTTATTTTAAGATTTGGAAAATTGAAATTGGCAGTTTTAACGGAGGGTAATCCCTTAACAATAAAATCGGTTTTTAAAATTGTATTAACTCCTGTTTTAATTACCAGATTTTTTCCAATAAGATTATTCACGGGTCCATTAATAAATCCGGAAACGGTAGTAATGTTCATCACATTTTTAAAGAATGTTTCCTTAAGGAGTTGGGGATTAAAATAGATAATATCGGAATTTTTGATGCTCACATTTTTCATGTCTAAATTTAAGATCATGAATTGTATGGAATCCTTCAATGAGTTTAATGAAGAATATTGTATGTTTAAATCAGCATCTATGGCAGAATTGTTGGTTTTGACGTTAAGCCTTTTTGCTGTTATGGAATGCTGATCCATTCTGAAATCAGTTTCAAATCTTGTTATTGCGAAATTATTTTGATCTGCCGTCGTGAATTTATTTATTGATACTTCCGTTTTAGCTGATGAATAATATAGATTCGATGCTGAAAGTGATAAATGTTTATAATCCAGGTGAGAAGCATTAAACGTGTTTTTTATTTCCGGTTTATTTACAACTATGTAAGAAAAAGAATTATCATCCAGGTCAATGTTCTTTATTGAAACTTTCCAATCACTTTTTTCTGTGGTTAGATTGGTTACCGCAACTGTCGTATCCATTGCTGATTCTGTTTCACTTGTGCTGTAATGAATTTTACTTTTTGATAAGTATAAATTATTTAATGTGACTATTTGGTTTTGTAAATCGATGGATGCATCTTTTAATTTAAGATAGTTAATACCTGCTATAATCGATTGTTTGCCTATCGAATCTCCATAATTTAAATCTGTATTATTGATCTGTATCTTATTTGCCGTTATTCTTGGCAGAATACTATTTGACTTTTTCTCTTTTGTTTTTCCGGATTTCTTTATCAGAACACTTGCAGTCAAACTTTCAATTATCAATTCATCAATACTATAAATTGATCGCACCATATCGATCTGATCCATTTCTAACTTTAAATGCTTAAGATCTGCAGCTATAGTCGTTCCTCCATAATCATCATCATAATGCAGATGAATGTTTTTCAGACTAACATTATCTATGCTGAATGTCCATTTAGATTTTTTTTCAGGCTCCGTTTTTTTTTGCCTGGTAGTATCACTAAATGCTGTTACAAGGAAATTGTAGTTGAAGAGTGAATCTGTTTCGATACGGTTCAGATTGAGATTTACTTCTTCCAATGCTAAAGAACTTATATGTATCTTATGATTGAATAGATCTTTAAATGCTATGTTTACTTTGACTTCTCCAGCGTATAATAAAGTGTCTTTTTTAATATCTTCCAGATAAAGACCTTCAATAACTACTGATTTTGGAAATGAGATGTTGATTTTTTTTATGCTCACCCTTGTATGGGTTTTGCCGCTGATAAAAGAAGTGGCATAATTAGTGAGCTTTGATTGAATTGCAGGAATTTGGATAAGGACAGCAATAATAATGAATATAAGCACAAAGCTAATAACTACCCACAAGATAGCTTTTAAAGTTTTTTTTAAAAAAAAAACCACTTTATTTATTTTTTAAAAATGACATAAAACAGTGAATGAATAAAACGGATATTATCAGGATTATTCATTTGTTTCATATAAACGAAGCCTGTTTTTGAGCATCCTGATTTCCTCCTGCATATAGCTGATCCGCTGAAGCAAATGCGTGATGGTCTCAATCCCTTCCAGGTTAATATCCAACTCGTAATAGAAGCGAATGAATTTCTCTAATTGCTGAAGCTGGCCGGCATCAATAAACCCGGCTTCTTGAATGGTGGTAACTTCTATCAGCCCGGTTTGTTTTAATGAACTGATAAATGAAATATCAACATTGTGAATGGCGCAGAACTCATCTACAGCTATTAAATATTCTGTTTGCATGGATTATGTTTTAAAAATTACGATTTGGATAATTCGGTAAATAATGCTTTTTGTTTATCCGTTAGATTTGTTGGGATTTTAATGGCATAGGTTACATATAAATCTCCAAATTGTCCTTCATTTTTATAAACAGGGAAACCCTTCCCTTTTAATTTTATTTTACTTCCATTTTGCGTTTCAGGTTTAACGGTCAGTTTTACTTTTCTGTCTAAGGTATCCATTGTGATTTCACCACCCAAAACAGCGGTGTATAAATCCAAATCTACCGTAGTATACAGATTATCTCCCAACCGTTTAATTTTGGGATGATTGGCAACGGAAAATGTAATATACAGATCGCCATCCGGCCCTCCATTTATTCCCGGTCCTCCATGCCCGGAAATCTTAATTGTTTGTCCGTTTTCAATTCCGGCAGGGATCGTAATCCGGATATTTTTCCCGTTTACCGTTAATGTTTGTTTGTGGGTTTTATAGGCATCAATAAGGTCGAGATGCAATTCCGCATTGTAATCTTCTCCCCTGTATTTCACCTGTCTTCTTCTGCCGCCACTTGCTGCCCCGCCAAACATGGATTCAAAAAAGTCGGAAAAATCCCCTTGGGATTGTGCCCCTGAATAACCTGCCCCACGGTGATTTGATGATTGTTCCTGGTACTGTCTTGCATTTTCAAATTCATCAGCATGTTTCCAATCCTTTCCGTATTGATCGTATTTCTTGCGTTTTTCGGGATCGCTCAATACTTCATTTGCTTCATTGATCTGCTGAAAATTCTTTTTGGCATTTATATCATTCGGATGTAAATCGGGGTGATGCTTCCTGGCTAATTTCCGGTAGGCCGTTTTGATCTCATTTGGCGTTGCCGTTTTTTCGATCCCTAATATTTTATAATAGTCTACGAACATCATGTATCTATTAATATGTGTTGATCAGGCTTTATGGATCGGATAATCGGTATATCCTTTTTCATCCGCGGTATAAAATAAATCCATGTAAAGATCTTGTGATAAAGTCCAATCGTTTTTGAAGCGTTCAACAAGATCAGGATTGTTAATAAATGGACGCCCAAATGCCACGAGGTCGCCCAGCCCGTTTTGAATATCGGCTTCTGCTCTCTCCTTGTCATAGCCACCTGAAAGAATAATGGTATTTTTAAAATTATTTCGTATGAGTTTTTTAAGTTCCAAAGGTACCACAGGAGCTCCCATTGCAGAATGATCAACAAGATGGATATACGCTATACAAATTCTATTCAGTTGTTCCGACAGGTATTTATAGGTGGCGTCTGTTTCAGGGTAATATGGCATATCACTGGCCACTCCGTAAGGCGATAAACGAATTGCAGTTTTTCCCTTTCCAATGGCATCTGCTACGGCTGTTACCACTTCAAGAACAAACCGGCAACGGTTTTCAATACTTCCACCATAATTATCTTTACGGATATTGCTTATAGGTGACATGAACTGTTCGAGCAGGTAGCCGTTGGCTCCATGCAACTCCACACCATCAAATTCTGCAACCAAAGCATTTTTTGCTGCGGAAACAAATTCTTCCTTTGTGTATAATAGGTCTTCGTCGGTCATCTCTTTTGGTACCGGGAAATCCTGCAGTTTGTTCGAGTCGGTCCACATCTGTCCTGCAGCTTTTACCGCCGAAGGTCCAAGTACCTGCGCCCCTTCAGGCATATTGAGTGGATGACTTATCCTGCCGGTATGCATCAGCTGAATAAATATTTTTCCGCCACCTTCATGTACTGCCGAGGTTATCTTTTTCCAGCCTTCAACCTGCTGCTTGCTATAGATTCCGGGTATGCGGGCATAACCCAGCCCGTTTGGCGAAGGTGATGTACCTTCTGTTATGATCAACCCGGCCCCTGAACGTTGTTTATAATATTCTGCCATCAGCTCATTCGGCACATTTCCGATAGCCCTGCACCTTGTCATAGGCGACATAACAATACGATTTTTAACCTCTGTAGATCCAATCTTTACAGATGTGAATAATTTGTATTCTTTCATATATTCTATTTATTAATTTAAACTAGTTGCGTTTTTTAGTTGGAATGATGAAAAGCGGTATAGAAGTATGATGTAAAACTTCTTCCGTTACACTTCCCATGACTATATTTTCCAACCATCTCCTGCTGTGCGAGCCCATAACAATAATATCTACATGCAAGTCTTTTGCAGTCTTTAATATAGATTCCGCAAAATCACCTTCTTTTACCTGAGTTTGGATTGTTTTATCACCAAGATGGTGTTTTGATTTATCAAGAAAATGTTGAGCTACATTTTTAAGTCCATCAACACTATCTAATATCAATGGATCTATATCCATGTAACCCGTAAATCCCATTATCGGAGAAAATTCTGATGAAGAATAATACACCGGATTTGATATTACATGCATTAATATCACTTCAGCACCCATAGTTTTAGCTAATGAAAACCCTGCTTCTGCGACTTTTTGTGCGGTCGGATCATAATCCAGCGCAATCAATACTTTCTTCATCTTATCAGGTTTCATGTTCCTTGAATTTATTATCTCAGAATTCTGATTAAGCTAGTTGTTAGCTATTCAGTTCATTTTTCCGCGAATCTGATCAACTCTTCATTAAACTTCCGGGTTTCCTCAAGAAACAAGCTATGGCCGCTATTCTCAAAAGCAACAATATGAGAGTTTGAGATTCCGGCTTTCATCTGTTCCGCCAGGTCAAATGAACATATTTTGTCTTTTTTGCCGTGCATAATCACGGTCGGAAGTGTTATTTTCGCCAGATCACTTCTCAGGTCTGTATCACGCAAAGCAATTAAACATTGAGCCGTTGCGTGAGAAGAAGCGCTCAAATTAATCCCATTCAACCAATTGCGGATCCCTTCATTTAACGAGGTTTCAGTAGCAGAGAATATTTTACCGAAATCGGATAATAGTTTTGGCCGATCCTGATAATTCAATTCAATTAAATCATCAACAGCACTTTTCGGAAGATTGTATGGAAAATCTTTTCTTTGTGTCCAAACCGGGGCTGCTGCTCCGAACAAAGCCAACTTTGAAACATGAGCTCCATTATCCACTGACACATAACGAATCGCAATGGCTCCGCCCATGGAAAAGCCGCCTAAAACAGCATCTTCTATCTCGAGTTTATTTAAAATTTTTTTAATATCCGACGCATGTACATCGTAATTATAGGATCCGTAAGGTTTATCAGATTTGCCAAAACCTCTTAACGTAATCCCAATAACACGAAAGTTATTATTTATCAGAACGTTGTATTGATATTCATACATTTCATCACTTAACGGCCAGCCGGGTATTAATACAACAGGTCTGCCTTCGCCCGCATCTGTAATATGAAGGCGAACATTTGACTCAACCTCAATATATTCGGCTCTGGCCATTTCAGGCATTGTTTTATCAACTATCTTTTCCATCGTTTAAATTTTAAAGTATTGTTGTTCTCTAATTCCGAAACTTATCATTTTTTCAGTTGCAGAAGTTGGTTTTGTAATTTACTTAAGCTTTTACTTTATATGAGCCATTGCCTTTTCGTCAATGGTAACTCCCAATCCTTTTGCTACAGCCATTCCTAATTGACTATCGGCACGGAAGAAATGACACAACTGCCGGTTAATAATCTCATCTTTCTTCTCTCCGCAAATTCCACTCATTGAACTTACAATGTTGCTTACCAGGTTTATTCTGTCTTGCTCATTCATTGCATTTCGGTATAATATGCCCGGCTGGGTATAATGGTCGTCATCATTTTCGTTGCGGTCAAACCAATCGGCAATGTTTGAATCCAACTGCATTGCCGGCTCTTTGTAACTTTCGTCAGCAACAATGTCATCAAAACTATTCGGACGGTAATTGGGATTAGCTCCTCCATTATCACCTGTCTGCATAAATCCGTCGCGTTGATAATTTGCAACCATGTAAGGACATCGGTTTACAGGAATTTGTTCATAGTTCACACCTAAACGATAACGTTGTGCATCAGGATAAGAAAGCAAACGACCTTGTAGCAATTTATCAGGCGAATAACCAATGCCGTCAACAACATGAGCCGGGTCAAATGCAGATTGCTCTATATCACGAAAATAGTTTTCCGGAATTTCATTCAGTTCCATTATTCCCACATCTAGCATAGGATATTCTTTGTGACTCCACACTTTCGTAATGTCAAAAGGATTCCATTTAAATTTTTTTGCCTGTTCATCCGTCATTACCTGAATTTTTAAAGCCCACTTGGGAAAATCTTTTTTCTCAATATTTTCCACTAAATCCCGTTGGGCATGGTCAGGGTCAATGCCCCGCATTTCATTGGCTTCTTTACCATTGAAATTTTTTATTCCCTGCAATGTTATGAAATGAAATTTCACCCAGACCCTTTCATTGTTTTTATTGATAAGAGAAAAAGTGTGGCTTCCAAAACCATGCATGTTCCGATAGGAGAATGGAGTTCCACGGTCACTCATCAGTATCATTACCTGGTGCAGACTTTCGGGATTCAAACTCCAAAAATCCCACATCATAGTAGGGCTTTTACAATTTGTTTTTGGGTCACGCTTTTGTGTGTGAATGAAGTGAGAAAACTTTTTCGGGTCTTTAATAAAAAATACTGGTGTATTATTGCCTACCAAATCCCAATTGCCGTCTTCGGTGTAAAATTTAAGTGCAAAACCACGAGGGTCTCTTTCACTGTCGGCGCTTCCTTTTTCTCCGCCGACTTGTGAGAACCGGGCAAACATTTTTGTTTGTTTACCAATTTCAGAAAATACTTTTGCTTTGGTGTATTGGGTAATATCATGCGTTACTTTAAAGGTGCCGAAAGCTCCAGCTCCTTTTGCATGAACTACTCTTTCAGGAATGCGTTCACGATTGAAGTGTGCCATATCTTCATGCAGAAAATAATCCTGTAACAGGATCGGTCCCCTATTGCCAATAGTCATAGAGTTGTCAAACTCGTAATAAGGTCTGCCGCTTGCGGTAGTCAGTTTTTTCTTTCCCATGTTATATTGGTTTGTCTGATATGTTTTTTTATTCTTCTTTGTATTTATTGTACACATCTTCGCTTGCAGGATATAACGGGTAGCCCTGAAGATCATTTTTCTCTTCATTGCCTGCCTTCCGGCCAGGCAGCTTTTTATCGTTGCCTTTTTCCTTTCCAGGATAAATCAATTTTAAGAGAACGCTATTAATCACCATTCACTGGAAATGTGTTAAATAATTTCCTGCATCAGGGTTGTTTATACCCGAAACTAAATCAATCCCTGGAGACGAAATGATATTCATCCCAGAAACATTAACCTTTCCCGCTATTTATCGGAACAGAAGGTCTTTTACTTTTTTATGATCCGGATCGATTGTGCCCAGTCACAGATCGTTTTTACTTCCTCTTTTGTTGGAACACCATCAGGATTTTTTGCACTGAAATTTTTTGGAGGCATCTTGTCTTTCGAGACCATGTTGCACATTTCTTTTGCTCTGTCAGCCTGTTTTTCCATTGAAAATTTATCCCAGTTTGATAAATTGAGGTGTGCCAGGGCCATGCCGTTTCCGGGTTCGGTATGACACTTTACACATGATTTTTCGGCAATTTTCATTACATTGGCCGGGATCGGCTTACTTATAATACCGCCTTTTGTGGAAGATTGGGCGGTTAACTGGTTAATGATCAGCGAAGTAACGAAAATAATACACACTACTGAAACGGTAATCCAAATAGTTTTTTTCATAAATTAAATGTTTTATTGTTGTGAATGGATTTTCACAGCATCTCCAAAGGTCGTTATCATAATTACCATTCATGTTACACTATTTTAATAAAAAGTTGCATAATTCACATCTATTCTTTTCTGCAAACAACTTTTCATAAGAATCACATCATTCACAAATCTTCGAGTGGTTTTCGTCTGTTTTGCTAGAGATGCTTGTAGTGTGAAGGAGTTAGCCCGTTCAATTTTGTGGTTGAGAAAAAAATGTTCAATGGTAGTATTCAAGAATTGTTCTGCATCTTGAAACCAGAAATATCAACTACCGACAAAAGGCATTTCCGGTCATCGCCGGTAACTATGCCTTCCATATAAACCAGGCATAAAGGATTGTTGTCATAACCCAGCATTACTTCACACGATTCTTTAGCATCACCGGCAAAAACTTTCCTGAAGAAAGTATTAAATACTGGCTGCGAATCTTTGGAAACGAATAGTTTAAAGTTGCTGTTTACCAAACTAAAGCGTTTATCGCCAAGCATTTCGGCGCCTGTAAAGTTCAGGTCGCAGATACCTCCACCGCTGTCGAGTGTAAAATAGCCCATAGGGGCAAAATCATATAACATGGTGTATTTCTTAAGCGCCGTTTCCGCCGTTTCATTTGCCTGACGCAACTCTTCATTCTGCATTTCCAATTCTATCTGGTGAACCTGCAGTTCGTGCAGGAGCCTTTTCTCGTCGGTTTCCATAACCGGCTTGTCCATTTTTTTTTTCTTCTCTTTCAGTAGCTCTTCGGCTTTAATGCGTAAGATTTGGGCATCTGTTAATTTCTTTTCTTTGTCACTCATGGCTTAGATATTTTTTAGTGATTATCATCATTCCTGTTGTTATTTTCAGGTTGTTGAGCAGGATATTTACTGACCATTCAACAACTGGCATATTACCACCGGCTTCCATTACCTGCATTTTGAATTTACCATCCAGCCCTTTTTCCAGCAGCTTATTCATATCTTTTTCAGTCTTCTTTCGTACCGGTTCGGGAAGGAACATCTGAATAAAATTTTTATTTACTGCATGCTCACATTTTTTGCCGAAAAATTTTTCAGCTTCGGGATTAAACTCCAGTATTTTCCATTCGGTTGATAATTTTATTATTACATCTGAGGATGAAGTTAAGAGCAAACGGTTCATCTGCTCAGTTTCGTTTAATTTTACTTCCGCCTGCTTAAGATCGGAGTGGTTGATAAAAGTGATAACCAGGCCGTCTATTCTGTCGTCGAAGGTACGATAAGGCATAATGCGAATGGAAAACCATCGCCCGTCTTTGGTGGGGATTTGTTTTTGTATAAATGCCAGTGTTCTTAATACCTCGAGCGCATCGGCAGCCAATTCGGGGTATATCAGGTCGGAAACCTGGTCAGTAAAAGGTCTTCCTATGTCGCTTTTTATCAGTTTAAAAATTTTGGTTGCCTGGTTGGTATAGCGCCGGATATTTAATTCTTTGTCGAGAAACAATGTAGCAATATCGGTGCTATTGAGCAGGTTCTTCATATCATTGTCTACCCTTGAAAAATCATCTACCTTCAACTGCAGTTCAGCATTCAGCGTTTGAAGTTCTTCATTCATGCTTTGCATTTCTTCTTTTGAAGTCGTAAGTTCTTCATTGGTAGATTGCAATTCTTCATTGGTAGATTGTAATTCCTCGTTTGTAGATTTCAGTTCTTCCTGTGAAGTCTGCATTTCTTCAAGCGTGTTCTGCACCTCTTCACGCGCATGCTGCAATTCCTTCTCCAACTCCGATTTCCTGATATTGTTTAATGTCTTCTTTCCTTTTTTTGCCCGCAATTTGATGTCAGTCATCACTGGTACGTCAGTAAAAATTATCATTACCATACCGTTTAAAGGCTCCGGTTTATCAATCCATTGAATGCTAATATTTAAGGTTTGTGAGCCACCGTCTGTACCTATTTTGATATTACGCAAAACTACGATCTCTTTTTTCATTATGGCCCTGCGGAAGGCAACAGGAAATTCGTTGCGCAAACCTTCTCGTAACATTGCAAAAATATTCAGGTTTGCTTTACCAACCGCGGGTTCCAGATATTTTCCCGTATGTCCGCTGAAGTAAATAATATCGCCATTTTCATTTACCAAAACACCTGCAGGTGAAAAATGCTGCAACAGCAATTGATCCGCAAGCGCTTGAATATTGAGTGTTGATTTGGCAGATATTTGTTTTTCAATATCGTTCGGATTGGTTCGGGAAAATGAAGAAGGAAAATCGAATAATTCGGGTATCGGATTATTAACGGAACGTTTGTAAATTTTCAATTTAGCATCCACAGGTGTAAAAAGATGACTCTGCGTTCCAGGCGTTTCGGAGCTGCCCAGCAACATAATTCCATCAGGATTAATACTATAATAAAACAGCCCAAGCAATTTTTTCTGCAATTCTGTATCAATGTATATCAGCAGATTACGGCACGAAAGGATATCAATTTTGGTAAAAGGCGGTTGCATGATAATGTTGTGTTTTGCAAACACAACCAGTTCTCTTATTTCAGTATTGATACGATATCCATCATCTGCTTTGATAAAAAAGCGGTTCAGGCGATCTGGTGATACATCAGCAGCAATATTTGCAGGGAATATGCCTTTCCTGGCAATCTCAATAGCTTCATTGTCGAGATCGGTAGCAAAGATCTGTAACGAAATTCCTCCATGCGGATTGATTTTTTCAAGCACTTCTTTAAACACAATGGCCAATGAATATGCCTCTTCTCCGGTTGAACATCCTGGTATCCATGCCCGCAATATTGAACCGTCTTGCAGGTCAGCAATAAGATTTGGAATAACTGTCTCTTTCAATTTTTCCCATACGATAGTATCGCGAAAAAAATTAGTCACGCCAATCATCAATTCTTTGAAAAGGATATCCACTTCCTTTGGATTTTCCTGTAAAAAGCGGACGTATGAATTTATTTTATCAATTTTGTGGACGCCCATGCGTCTTTCGATGCGGCGATATATCGTATTTTTTTTATACAAGGAGAAGTCATTGCCGGTATGGGTTCGCAGTAGGGTAATAATTTTTTCGAGAGCGCTTTTGTCTTTATTCTCTGTTTCCAGATCTGATTTGACAATAGGAATATGCTTAAGAAAATCAAAGAGCCTTATAGGCAATTCATTGGCCGGAGCCACAATATCGACCATCACGGAATCGATGGCATTGCGTGGCATGCTATCGAATTTTGCCGTGACAGGGTCCTGTACCATCACTATTCCGTTTTTCTCTTTTATGGCATTGAGGCCCAGGCAGCCGTCAGAACCCATACCCGAAAGAATGATACCGATACTTCGTTCATGCCGGTCGTCGGCAAGCGAGCGTAAGAAAAAATCAATCGGAAGGCGCAGTCCTCTTGCTTCCAACGGTTCAAACAGGTGAAGCACCCCCCTTAATATAGACATGCTTTTGTTTGGCGGAATCACATATACACTGTTTGGATTTACAGCCATACGGTCTTTTACCTGAAAAACTTTCATTTTGGTAATTCGTTGAAGCAACTCCGGCAACATGCCTTTTTGTGTAGGATCCAGATGTTGAATAACAATATATGCTATTCCGCTATTTTCTGGCACATTACCCAGAAATTGCTCCAACGCTTCCAGTCCTCCCGCCGATGCGCCGATACCGACTATTGGAAACTGACCGGTATCTAAATCATAAACTATTTCTTTTGAAGAGGCTGTCAATTTCAGTTTTCCGGGTTTCATGGGCAGAGTTTATATTGGCTGTAAGCCCCGAAATTACGCAATAAACGATTACATTTTATACTTTTCCATGGTTAATCTTGCCATCAGGTAACTTACCGTTGATTCTGCACCCTGGTTGAGGTTCACATGAGTCTCCTCCAGACCGTCGTAACACCCGCCGGTACAGGGGTTATAAATAATTTGATGTAAGCGGTTGTTCCCTAAAAACCAAGTGAATGCCGTTTCCATCTTTAGGTGTTTGTCTTCATCCAGAAACACATCGTAAAATTTACTTAAGGTCATGATAGTATAGGCAACATCAATGGGTTGTTCGCCAAAATGCCCTGCTACCTGTCCCTTTTGCAGCCAGTTTTTGTTGGAAATTACTTCTATCCAGTTTTCATTAAAGGTTTGCGACAATAGAAAATTTAATGATGAGTTGGCAATGTCTTTATAAATTGTTTCCCCTGTTAACAACCAGGCATATAACATTGACTCAGGCAATGTGCTGTTGGCATAGGTAAGGTAACTCTCAAACCATTCCCATTTTTCGTTCGATTCATGCTTATACATCTGAACCAAACGATTGGCGAATGTTTTTAAAAGGACGAGATTTTCAGGAGACTTTACGGTAATATGATAGTAATATAACCCTTTTATAGCAAAAGCCATAGCCCTTGTAGAATGCACCGTGCCGATATGAAGCAGGGATTTATCAATGATTTTTTCGGCCTCTGATATGATTTCCCCAGGTAACAGGTCAATCAATGAAACTAAATATCCTAAAGCCCATACAGCCCTTCCATTAGCATCATCTAAATTGACAGTATTATTTTGATCGGTAAATTTGTTATCCTTATCTATATAATTTAAAAAATCGCCCTCAGGTTGCATACAAAGTTTTATAAAACTGAGATATTTATCGATGAAAAATATACTTTCTTCATCACCTGTCAATTTATAATGCATACACATGGCTACCAGGGCCCTGGCATTATCATCCAGGGTATAACCGGAACAGATATCAGGTTGATTGATTTTTGAGAACTGAATGATCCCGGTAGTGGTTGTCATATGTTTCAGGTGGTTCAGGTCGATGGCCGGCAGGTTATATTGTAATTTGATTTTAGTAATTTTTTCGAAAAGCATGGCGTGCGCAACGGCAGAATTTTCCCAGGCTGTGGAAACTATTTTCTCCAAAGTATTTGAACTGATATTCCTTCGTAATGGGTCATCGTTGAGTAACCGGAGAACGCCATCGGCCAATTGTTGTGAGTTGCGAAAATCAAAAATAATTCCTGTATCCTCCGTCAATAATTCCCTTGCATGAGGAATAGGTGTAGAAATGATGGGGCAGGCACAACTCATGGCATAAACAAAAGTGCCGCTTACAGCCTGGTTGGGATCGTTGGTGGTAAACAGGTAAATATCGGTAAGTTGCAAATATTCGAGCAGATCGGGTAATGCCAGATAGTCATTGATAAACTTTACGTGATCATGAAGCAAATACTTTTCTACTATTTGTTCAAGCATTTCCCGGTATTTTTCTCCTTCCGTTTTCACAACTTCGGGATGCGTTTTACCAATAATCAGAAATACTACTTTAGGGAATTGTTTAACAATGGCAGGTAATGCCTCAAGTGTGGTTTCTATGCTCTTCCCGGAACTAAGCAGGCCGAATGTTGTAAGGACTTTCCGGCCCTTTAGTCCATATTTCACCTTCAAAAATTCCTTACTTAAATGGGGAACTAAATGGGTGCCGTGGGCTATTACTGATATTTTTTGCCGTGGTATACCATAATCAGTCGTTAAAATCCCGGCTGAATTATGGGTCATTACGATGATTGACCCGCAAACAGCCGCAATACGTTGAATTTTTGATATTAATTGTTCATCAGGATGAGGCAATACCGTATGAAAAACAATAACAACCGGCTTTGAAAGTTCATTTAAAAATTCCAGAAATGCTTGTTCCTGCATTATATAAAAGCCAAACTCATGCTGGATCAATACAATTTTGATGCGATTGTCCTGATTAATAGATTGGGCTAATTTCTTATACCCCGCAGCAAGTGAAGTGTCAAGAATAAATTTTACTTCATCAGGGTAATTATAGCTTGCATTTCCCGATTCCAATGCACAAACTTTTATAGATAATGAATTGCTGAACTTATTATTCAGCGACTTTATCAGATCCTGGGAATAGGTTGCGATGCCACATACCCTGGGTGGATATGAGGTAATAAACAAGATTTCAGTTAGGTCATTTTTCATCTTTCGCAGTATAATCTAATAATTCGGCAATCAACGCCGATAACTTCACCGAAGCACAGGCAATCAGGGAATCTGCAGCACCATAATAGATAAATAAGGTATCCCCAAACAGTGCAGTCCCTGTAGGAAAAACTACATTATTTACCTCTCCTATTAATTCCCAATTGTATTCAGGTGAGAACAAAGCATAAGGCAATCGTGCTAATTCTCTTGAAGGATCATTTAAATCCAGTAAGGCAGCGCAGGTGGAATATACTCGTCCCCTGTCAGTTTCTTCCACTCCATGATAAATCAGCAGCCATCCGTGCTCTGTTTCAATCGGGGGACAGCCACTGCCAATGTAACTTGACTCGTGTGCATAAACAGGGTCGAGCACGATATGTGCCTGAAGATTGAGAAAGTAATTTTTCCAAAATTCTTTGGTGAGGTCATTTATGCTATCTACAGAAACGATCTGAATCCCAGGCCTGATCCTGTGAAGAAACACCAATTTTCCATTAATTTTCCGGGGAAAGAAAATTACATTCTTATCCCACAACATCATTTTTTTTTCAGGATCTGCTGCCTGATAGTAAAACTTATGATTATGGTAATAATTTTCGTTTACTTTACCATCTGATTCTGCAAGGAATACAAATTGTGAATACGTGATGGGAGGAACAATGACACCCCGCTTTTCAAAATGCCATAAATCTTTTGAAGTAGCTAAAGCCCCACGGGCATTTGTCCCATCATACCCGGTATAGGTCAGATAAAACAGGTCATCAATCTTTACAATACGTGCATCTTCCACACCATGCGATTCATAATCGAATTCCGGAACCATGAAAGGCTTATTCCACCGTTCAGCAATTGTTAACGGACCATCCAGCCTGCAATATCCAATACTCGAATAATTTCCCTGTCGTACTGCCCGGTAAAAAAGATGAACACTGTCGCCCTCGCGCATTACTGCGGGATTCAAAACACCTTCGTTTTCAAATTCCAGATCGGTCGGTGCTAACAATACGCCTTCTTTTTTAACCTCTATCATACAGATTTATTTTTGACTTTTTTAAAAAACGGTTTAATATTTAATAAGGAAGGCATGGTGTCGCCTAATAAAAATCCCCAGGGTTTTAAGGGTTCGATATTATCGCAAATGAGTTTTATAATGGCAAGGAGCGGTATAGAAAGGAACATACCGGGAATGCCCCATAAAGCATTCCCAACAAGTACTACTATGATAGCAAACAACATATTGATTTTTACTTTTGAGGCAACTATTTTGGGAACGATGTAGTGATTGTCTATCAATTGGATGAAATAATAGACCCCAAGTACATACAGGGCATACCATGGTGTGGATTTGGTGGCCACAGCAATCATCATGGGCAATGCAACTGCTACGATTCCCCCGATATAGGGAATGACATTGAGCAACGCACCAATAATGCCAAGCAGGATCGCGTAATCAATTCCGAGTAACAAAAGGCCAACGGAATCCATTATCGCTACCATGACAGCTTCAATAATTAATCCTACAAGATAGCGTTGAATGACGGTTTTGGTCTGAGTAATTAATTCGCTCACCTGGCTTGGGTCGCTTTTAACAAAGAGCCTGCGAATAAACTCGAGTAAAAGTGGTTGGTAATATAATATCAAAAAGATGTAAACGGGAATCAAAAACAATATTACCAGACCGCTGCCGATCGTGACGAGTGTGTGCCCGATGGCAGCGCTATTGGTATTAATAAGTTCTGTTTTGGTTTTTACAATCCAATCGTGGATCTTTTGTGGGTTTATGTCGAAATAACCTGCCGCCCAGGTGATGCTTTGGTTGAGTATCGAAGTAAATTTATCGACCAGCACAGGCCATGATTCGCTAAAACGGCTTGCCTGCGAAAATAAAAGACCGCCAAACGCGGCAAGGACGGAAAAGACAAGGAACAGAGTAATTACAATCGCTATCACCCTGTTTATCCTTCTCTTTACAAAAAAATTTACGACCGGGTGTAGCACGATGGCAATGATGGTTGCGAAAACGAGAGGGACAATAATACTTCTGACGATGTATAGCACCGTTAGTAAGGCAAACAAGCCTATGAAAAGAAAAATTGCCTTTACGTAAAATGGTAATTTTAATTCTTTGACTATCACAACTTTTTAGAATTCCTCTCTTTTTTACGGTGAATATCTTGAAAGATAAACAGATCCACTGATTTAATTAGCCTCACCCCAGTGTATATTAGCGTTAGGATGTTTAGCTATAACGTTCGTAACGCCAAGCTGTAAAACAGATCCGAAAAACTTCCTGAAAATATTGCCTGATGCACTTATTGTGGCAATAACAACCGATGTTTTGTCCGGGGTATTTAATATTCTGCCCGTTGTAAGGTCCGTTTGAAATTGTTAAAAGGAACATCTTTTCTTCCTTGGTTATCAGGCTGTGCTTTATATTTCCCTGAAATGTCAGCAATTGATCTTTATCAAGGGTTATAGATTCTGTTCAGTTATGAAACTTTACTTTTCCTTATAACATTTCTACTCTTGGCAGTTTTCACGTTTTTTCAGCCCTTTCTGACGTGTCCTTTCCCTGTTCAGCCAAGTCGGAAACTTCTTCCTTTACCTTTTCAAATTTTTCGGAGATGCGGTCAAGAAATTCATTGAATTTTTCTTGGATTGCATTCGAATAGGCTTCTCCCTTCTTAGAGATTTTTTTTCGGGTAGCTGATCCTTTTTCGGGGGCTAATAAAATCCCTAACAATGCACCGACGGCAACACCAGCTAAGACCCCTAATAATACTTTTCTCGACCTCATAATTTTATTTTTTATCGATGGTTATTAAAGCAATGATTCTAAAGGATTTTTCTTCCCTGAATAACCCTGAGTAGTATTGCAATAATTGCAATAACAAGAAGAATGTGTATGATCCATCCTGCGCTGTATGCAAAAAATCCGATTGCCCATGCGATAATCAGGATTAATGCTATGATATAAAGTAGGTATCCCATGACAGTATTTTTTTAATGATTTAAGTTATTATGTTAGCAATTATATTTTTCAGAAAGAATCCTTTTCAAAGGATAATCCAAATCCCTGGAGTAGGCTTTTGTTTTACTTTCTTTTAACTACGAAAGCTTTGAAAGCTTGTCCGAGGTTGTCCATATCGTGTTTAAATTTGAACCTAAAGTCATTCCATTTGTCTTTACTGTCTTCTCTGAATTCCTCCAGCCTCGTTTTCATATCTCTGTTTTGTTGTTCCAGCTCTGCCAGTTTCTGTTCATTACTGGCTCTGACCTCCTTGTTCTCCTTTGCTATTTTAGCCCGGAATTCAGCAATGCTTTTTTCATTAGCGTTGATCCTTTCTTCTGATTCTTTTCTGAATTGCTGAATAGAATCTTTAATCGCCTGGTCTAGCTCTTGATTAGCTTTTACTACTTTATCCTTTGCATCCTGAACCTTGTCCTGGGCATTTTCTACTTTTTTAACCGACGATTGGCAACCGGTTAACATGGTTGCTGCCATAAACGCAGTTATAGCAAGCGTAAAAATTGTTTTTTTCATTTTTCCGGATTTTAATTTGTGAATGTATTTTCACATTACAAAGGTGAGTCCATTAATTCCGGGAACCGTTACATAACTTTAGGAATAAGTTACATCATTCACACTTTTGAAAAAACAGCCTTGAACATCCATACCATCGATGTTTATTCGTATCCGCTTTTTATGGTGGTCGAAATCATTTTGAACCTTTCGTGTGCTTTAGCAACATTTGATGTATGAGCCGGTATTATAATTGATTGGCCTGTATCCAGAAAATTCGATACTCCATCAATAACAATATCAGCCTTACCGTCAATGATTTGGACAAACGTGTCGAATGGGAGTATTTTTTCAGTCAACTCTTCACCAGAATCAATTGAAACTGCACTGATGTTACCTGTTGATTTTTTTATAATTGTTTTTCTGCCCACTGAATTTGGAATATATTCAATGATCTCGACAATTATCAGCGCTTTTGCTTTTTCAACTTCGATAGTATCCATGATTGCATGATATTAACAATATTACCCCTATTAATTCTATTATAGCCAGAATTGAAATTCTCTTCTCAATTTATTCATAATAAGATATAAATAATAGGAATAGGGAATTACACGACAAAGATGCAACTCAATATGTTGAGAAACGTTACATAACTTTGGAAATAAGTTACATTATTCACATATTTTCCAAAGTGCTGCGTCTTTTGTGCTTAAGATTTTTGAAGTGAGATGGGGTAAGCCCAGTCATTTTCTTGAATTGGTTTGACAGATGGGCTACACTGCTATAGTGCAGTCTATAGGCAATTTCGGTCAAATTGAGCTCGTCATACACGAGCAATTCTTTTACCTTTTCTATTCTATGGGCCAGGTAAAATTGTTCAATGGTAGTCCCTTTAACTTCGGAAAAAAGATTTGCAAGGTAAGTGTAATTGTGGTTGAGTTTTTCGCTCAGGTAATCAGAAAGGTTTATTTTAAGTTGTTCCTCATTATAATGGACCAATTCAATGATAACCGCTTTTATTTTCTCTACCAGTATGCTTTTTTTATCATCCATCAATTCCAGCCCGGACTTTTTAAGGCCAATGGCCAGGAGGTCCATTTGCTCTGCTGAGAGGTTCTCCCTAATCACAGCTTCGCCCAATTCAACAATGGTGTAATGTAATCCATGTTTTTCTAACTCCGATTTCACAACCATTTTGCACCGGATGCAAACCATATTTTTGATGTAGAGCTTCAATTAATTCAATATTTAATGTAAATAACTCAATGGGTACTCGATTGACCCTTAAAGTTAACTTCCCGCTTTTTTATTTTCCATGCCTCAAATTGCAATTCGCAAATATATAAATTTCATATAAGGAAATCAAGTTAAATTATTAAAAAGACATGACGCGTTACGCGTAATGCGTCACGTCTTTTGTCGAACCAACGAATTAATGATTACCTTTGCAAAACTTATTCCTTCCATTATCCATCATAAACGACCCCGGATAATCCCATAACTTTCATAAGTTTTTGTGAACTGTCGTTTTAGAGTTCAATGGCAGTTTAAAGAATAGTTCCGCATTGTTATCATCAGGTTGCTGATACATGACAGGGTAATTTTATGCAGCCCTTCTTAAATTCTATCTAATGACATTTGAAAATTTAAAACTTATTGAACCGATCCTTCGGGCAGTGAAAGCCGAAGGATATACCGAGCCTACTCCGATACAGGAGCAGGCTATTCCTGTTTTGCTTGAAGGCAGAGACCTGATAGGTTGCGCCCAGACAGGTACCGGAAAAACAGCAGCTTTTGCCATCCCGATCCTGCAACTCTTGTTTGATCCCGAATACTCGGAACGGGATTGTTCGACTAAGCATTTCCAAAATGAAAATGCAAGTCTCAAGAAAAAACAGTTACCGGCAGCCGGGAACCGGCAGATTAAGGCATTGATCATTACTCCCACACGGGAACTGGCAATCCAGATCAGTGAGAGTTTTTCCGCTTATGGAAAATATACAGGTCTAAGGCATACCGTTATTTATGGTGGCGTTTCGCAAAATGCCCAGACGAATGCCCTGAGAAACGGTATCGATATTCTGGTCGCTACTCCCGGGAGGCTGCTCGACCTGATCGATCAGCAGTTTGTAAACCTGCAGAACATCCAATTTTTTGTGCTGGATGAAGCGGACCGGATGCTCGATATGGGATTCATTCATGATGTAAAAAAGATCATCTCGAAATTGCCTGCAAAACGGCAATCACTTTTCTTTTCTGCTACCATGCCTCCCGAAATACAGAAACTGGCAGCCACGATCCTGATCAAACCTGTAAAAGCCGATATCGTTCCGGTTATGGCCACCACAAACCTGATAAAACAATCCCTCTATTTTGTTGACAAACCGGATAAAAGATCGCTTCTGATCCATCTTTTAAAGGATAAATCGATTGAATCGGCATTGGTCTTCACCCGTACAAAGCATGGAGCCGATCATGTCAGCAGGGACCTGGTGAAGGCCGGAATAAAAGCCGCAGCCATTCATGGCAATAAATCGCAGGGCGCCCGGCAGGATGCACTGAATAATTTCAAAAACAAACGGACCAGGGTATTGGTGGCAACCGACATTGCATCGAGAGGGATCGACGTGGAACAATTGTCGCATGTCATCAACTATGAAATACCAAATATCCCGGAAACATACATTCATCGTATCGGACGTACAGGCCGTGCAGGCGTGGATGGGATTGCACTCTCATTCTGCGATACTGAAGAGAAAGAATACCTTAAGGATATTTATAAACTGATCTCCAAAAAAATCCCGGTTGTTGAAGACCATCCTTTTCCCATGAAGAATGATGCTCCTTCGGTGCCATTAGTCCGGACAAGAGCAAGCTACGGTAAAAGGAGATAAAGGTTTTTAACAAAAAAAAGTACGGGAAAGGTTTTAAAATTATAAAAAATAGTACCTTTGATGAAGGTAGATAAAGGGGTTCGCATTCAGTAGATTTAATCTCAAAGATTGATTAATAATTTGAAAATAGAGCTATGAAAAAGGTTTGCATTGGAGTAGTGTTAATATTATTGATAGTTGCTCCAGGGATAAAATGTATAGCACAGGATAACGGCAGGACTTTACTCAAGCAGGTCATTAAGGAAAACCAGGAAGCTGTGGATGCAATTGCAATGTATCCGACAGAAACAAGAAAAATAATATTTGAAGCTACTGAATACCCTGAAGTTATTGCGAAATTGAATGCAATGCAAAAGAATTCACAGGATGCATTCGAGAAACTAATTTCTTCTCTCAGCAAGGAAGAACAGGAGAAAATATGGAACCTGACCCGTTATGATGGTTTAATATCTGATCTTGCTGCTAACTATAAGAAGTCAGAAGATGAAATCAATAATATATTGGCTAATTATCCCGAAGAAATACATAAAACCGCTTTAGAAGAGCGAAAAAATAATTATGACCTGCTTGTTCAGATTGATAAAATGAATAACAGTTATAATTCAGATTTTGAGCTTTTGCTAAGTAGTTACCCTCCCGAAGCAATCGATGCTTTCAGGGAAATTATAAAGATGCCTGAAGTTCTGGATATACTTTTCGACCATATGCAATACACTGTGGTTGTCGGAGATTATTATAAAAAGAATCCTGAAAGAGTTTTACATAAAACAGATTCCTTAAACCTGGTATTAACTCAAAAAAATAAACAGGAAGCCGACGACTGGAAACAAAGTATGAATGACAATCCCCAGGCACAGGAAGAATATACCGAGGCAGCGCAGGAATACGCCCAGGACAATGGCTATCAGCCTGAAGATTACAATGCTCCCCTGACACAGGATGTCACAGATTACGATACTTATCCCTATAATTGGTGGTTCGGTTACCCTTCGTGGTATCCTTATGATTACTGGAATCCTTATCCATACTGGTATGATTGGGGATTTTATTATGGTCCCGGCAGGCATGTGGTTTTTTTCGGACTTCCCTCCGAATATTTTATGGATTGGTTTTTTTATTATCCGGAGCATTGTTCCAGATACGCCGAATTATCAAACCATTATTATAATTACTATGACAGGCACCGCGAATCAAGGAATTTTAACAGCATAAGCCATAGCGTGAACGACTGGCGTAACAGAAACAAGGATATAGTTACTGCTGACTGGGACAAAGATAATTCCAACAGGATTCAGCGGTTTAAGGAATACGGTAAAATGGAAATGGATAGGACGAAATATAATGCCAAAAATCCAAAAAAACCAATAGAGCAAACTGAATATTTACAAAAACAAAAAAGGAAATATCCTTTATTATCTGCAGATGTTACTAAAAAACAATTAATTCAAACGGATTCTAAAATAAAACCTGTCCAGGAAAATATATCTGAACCGGTTAAGAAACCAACAGTTACCATACCTGACCATTATAAAGCTACGGTAAATGAACAATTAAATAATAAACAGTCTGAACAAAATCTTCAACAACATAAAAGTAACGTTCAAAATAACAATGTTAATAAGCAACAACAACCGGTATATACAAGTCCACAGTCAAATAATAATGATTCCAAACAAAGAACTGGTAATGTGAACATACAACCAAAAAATCCTAATCCCATTAAGCAGACTGAAAATTTCAATCAGATAAGAAATGCCCAGCAATTTCATCAAAATACATGGCAGCAAATTCAACCGCAACCGCAACCTGTTCGACAACCTCAACAACAAAACAATACTCCTCCTGTCAGGCAGCAGGAAAACCGTCAGGTTGTGCAACCAGTCAAACAAAACATTCAAACTCCATCAAATAATAAGAGGAAATAATTGATCATAATTCTGTCAAAAATATTAATGCCATTATACTTTTCGGTAATGAGTTGAAATAGCTGATTTAATGCCATTAAACGGAAAAACATGGGTATTCTACATCCATGTTTTTTTATGGGGGTAATATTTTGTGTATTTTGCCGGTGTGGAAAAATTAATGTTAGCTTTTATTTAGGATTATTTGCAACTCCCAAAATTTAATCCTGCTAAAATCAATAAAAAAATGTAACTATACGCAGGAAATACTTCTTATTGGCAAGATGATCCCCTTTTTGCCAGGTTGTATGCGAAATACTGCAATTATCTTATGGAAGTCAGCTGATTTCCATTCTGAAAAGATGCCATCCGAAGCTAATTTTATCCTGAAGTTTTTCAAAAACAGTATTTCAGCAAAATGAAAAGATCGTGAAAACACACTTAAATGAAAGCACAGGAGTCAGGATCATCAGTCCGGATAATAATTCCGGGTTATCAGTGCGGCGTATGAGGATAATTATTGAAACGACGAGAGTATTTATCACATTTTCAATTTTCTTTCTGTGGAATATACAGACTTCACTTGCACAAACAGCTTCTGCCGGATCCATGAAAATCTACATTACCTGGATCAGAATAAAGGCGGAAAAGGAAAAAAAGAGCAGGTTGAATTTTGATATAAGTGACACAGCAATCCTATTACCCTGTAAATACAAAAAAACAGATTATTTAAGCGGAAGATTTGCCTTTTCAAAAACAGAGGCCGGGAACATCAGCATAGTTAAGATCAGGAACAGCCCCGGTGCCGGGAAGGATGTTCGGGCAGACGATTTTATGATCGATTTATACGTAGGAAAGATCGGGAATTATGCGGGTTTCCTGAATCAGAACCCATGCTTAGACGGGGTGAATGACCTGCAGTCCTTTGTTATTGATGGCATGGCAGCGGTGGTCGCATCAATTATCCAGACGGCTCTTGGTGGTAATACAGCGGAAAGCTCAGAGCTTCACTTGTTCAAAGCACATGTCCACAGAAAAGAGCCACAACCCGAGAATAATAATGAGAAACGCGATAAGTGACACATCCCGGATTTGTCCGAAGAACGGGCATATATCCTCTTACGGTAACAGCCGGGAATTCTGGGTTACCGGTGAGATACATCAGGGATTATTAAAGGGATGAAGGCGTTATGGTATTATAATTAAGGTGTTCACAATTTTGATACATAAACGCCATGTAGTCTTGATTATTTCATTCCCTGGAGGGAAGCATGTTCAACTGATAAATGTTTGTACAAATCACCTCTGGTAATGATCTGAACGGAATCGGACACCCACAGCTGATTTTTATTTTTACCGATTGAATCTAATTTAAGTCTATAGGTTCCTTGGATACAAGCTAAAAGAGTATCAATCCTGTTTTTTGCTTTGATCCAGATTTCAGCATCCGGCTGATTCCGGGAAATGTCAAGGTTTAAGTATCCGATCCGGCAACTGTCGATTGAAAAGGTATGTACCCGGCAACAGATAATATGCAAGTCTTTATGAGTGAAACCGTTGATCCTGACTTCGGCACAGTTATCCAGCGAAAGCATCCTGATCTCAGGGAGGGTTATCCTCGCCTCTTCATTATAATCATTAAGCCTGCCAAAGCTTATCTTCGATTTCCCGTTTCTAAGGTCAGAAAAAGTGCAGGTTAAAAGTTTTTTATTTGCGATAACCGACAATTCTTTACCCTGGGTGATCTTTACAATAGTCGTTCCATCACCGGATATAATTAATTCATTGGAGGGTGTTGGAAAGGTCCTTCTCTGAGCCTCCCGGTATTGCTTATAGGATTTGGCAAAAATGAGTTCTTTCCCTTCACGGTAATGATTAATCGAAGCCGCACAGAACCAACAGATCAGGATTATCGCGACCAAAGCGGTAATGGCAGCAGCCGCGAGAACAATATTGCTCTTTTTCATATCAGGAATAGTTATTTTGTCTTAAGATTTTCATTCATATAATTTTTATACAGTCGTTCCATTTCATCGAAACTCACTCCGAGCAACAGCATGGTTCTGAAAAGAACCGGAAGTTCCGATTGCTTGAAATATTCTTTACGATCTGCAAGGATTCTATCCCCGGCATCGGCTGAGACATAATTGCCAAGTCCACGGCGGTTGTAAAGTATCCCCTGTTGCTGAAGGAGGTCGTAAGACCGCATCACGGTATTTGGATTAACCTGAAGTTCTACTGCCAGGTCGCGCACCGACGGGATCTTATCCTCTTTCTTCCATCGGTTTAAAAGGATCTGCTCTTTCACAAAATCCGCGATCTGCAGGTATATCGATTGATTTGAGCTGAAGTTCATGGCTTTGTTTTTTAGATTTCCCGCTCTTTGAATTTATACCAGGCCGCGGTGTATAGCATTCCGAAAATGATAAGCCAGACGAGGTTATTGATATTCCTGATCACTTTGGTCAGATATAAAAGTTCCCAGTTAGCCGGCAAAGTGGCCTGGCTTCCCGAGGACACCGTATAACCAAACTCGGTATGAAAATAAGGCAGGATGCCTGGAGCGTTTATAGTACCGCCTTTAATATGCGTCAATGAAGCCATCAGCCATGAGGTGCCGAAACTATAAATGAGCCAGATCCCTGCGATGATCAGCACGGCATACAGGAACTGCCATTTCTTAAAACCTAAGGCAGATATCATGCAAATGGATTGAACGAAAAGCAGGGACATCATGGCAAGGATAGCATAGAACTGAAAATTGTGGGATGAAATTTCTTTTACCACGACGCTTGTCAGCGCTGAAGGTGAAAGTCCATTTGTGGATATCGTAAGAAGGATAAGATCCAGGAGAACATACCGGATAAGAACAAAGGTGACAAGGAAGGCCGGGATATAAAGAATCAGGCCATAAAACAGGATGCACAGAAATTTCTCGATAACCGTTGCCGGTAACAACAAAAGTTGCGAAGAGCGGCTGAAATTGTTCCAGTGGCTCAATCCGGTGGTGGATATCACGGATCCAACAAGGACGAATACGATAATAAAATAACCATAAGTATAGGTCACCCCTTCCGCAACAAAAGCTAGAACCAGGAGAATAAGTGCGAGCGCTGCCCAAATAAGGATGTAGGATTTCCTGTTATCGGCCCACTGATACCGTACCAGTAAACTGAAGCGTTTCAAACTGAATGTATTGTCCATCGTTGAATGATTTATTGTTTAAAAAAGGAACCTATCTTTTCAGGAATGCTGATTGAAGCAATAAACAGTGTTTCGAGATCAACATCCCCGGCAATACCTGAATGATTCGTTGTGATCACTGCGGGTCCGAGTTCACTGCTTGTGGAAAAGAGCGTTTCACCCTGCGACGGCGACAGCATCGAATGGCCGAAAGTCAGTTTCTGCCCGATTTTTTCCAGGGGTTGGTTCAGGATGATCCTGCGGTCCGCAAGAATGATCGCACTGTCGATCAGGGTTTGAAGATCCCTTACCTGGTGGGTCGAGAGAATGATGTTTTTTTCTTCTGTAAATGAAGATGCAATCACTTTTCTTAAAGTAGCTTTGGCAGGGATGTCAATCCCATTGGTGGGTTCGTCAAGGAACAGGTACTTGGTATTACAGGCGAGGGCGAAAGCAATCATTACTTTTTTCTTTTGACCATGAGAAAGGTGTGACAAATTCTGAGCCTTGTCAACTTCGAATCCTTCCATGTATTCCAAAAATTGGGAAGGATTAAAGGCAGGATAAAATCCTCCATAGATTTCAGCGAATTTCACGGCATGCATCGATGGAACATGGATCTCTTCCGGAACCAGGAAGATTTCTGACAGCAGCTCATATTTGCGTTTGGCAGGGTTCAGATGATCGATCGTGGCTTCGCCGGATTTGGGAAATGAGAGCCCGCAGATGAGTTTCAGGAGCGTTGTTTTCCCGGCGCCATTTTTCCCCAATAACCCGTAGATGTGCCCGGTATCCAATTCTAAGTTTAAGGACTCGAATACCCGGTTCTTTTTAGAATACCAGAATGTTAAGTCTTTTATTGTAATCATTGTTATAGTGTATTAGTGTAATAGTACACTACAAAGATAATACACAATTTTGAAAAGTCAAGAGAAAAATTAAAAAATATTCAGTATTGACCATAACCTGAAGAAATTGTCGTGTTAATACCACTTTCATTGTCATTTATCATTTAGGGAAGTTCATTAAGTAATAACCATCTGCTTCATCCCTATTCAATTCAAACGGTATTCGTGTAAGTTCATCAGGAAAAGATTGATGCAATCGCCACATTGCGGGCGAAAGGGTTGTCGTCAAGGAAAATCGCAAGGGAAATAGGCATTCATTCCGGAACGGTGGTCCAGGAAATCAAAGATTTGTCCAGCGGCGTATATTTTGTGCGACTTACTAATGATCCAGGTCTTCGTTAAAAGTTTTTAGCCAGTCTGATGGCTATTCGTTTCACTTATCTTTTCTCTATTTCTTCAATAATTATTTCATCTCCTAAGCAGCCTGGTTCGACTTTTTTCCAATCCAATTCCACACAAATGGGGAATTTTGCATTCTGTAAATCAATACCGCTGTTTTCTGGCAGCTCATAAAATCTGTATGTGCTTTTGTTAATATCAATAAAATATCCTCCGCAACAACTGCACTTCCTGAAATCGACACCTGTAATTTTTCCTTCATTCATTAGATGTTTTTCCTTTTTACACGACATTATCGCAAGTAAAAAGATGAAGAATATCATAATGAGCTTTTTCATATTCCATTTTTTATTCGTGAGACTCAAATTTTTAGAACGAAGTGATAAAAAATTTGTTAGTCGAACAATCCCGCTGAAAGCGGAGGGTATAATACCTCCCGAGAACTCGGGACGGAATTTGGGTCCAGGGCTTGCCC
>Ga0224525_1000096_pt1 | contig 45687 bp, 47 predicted proteins | sample CFST100metaG_FD_179874 | JGI IMG/M metagenome (GOLD analysis project Ga0224525, IMG submission 179874) | Peat soil microbial communities from Stordalen Mire, Sweden - C.F.S.T100 | ecosystem: Environmental > Terrestrial > Soil > Wetlands > Peat | place: Sweden: Norrbotten County, Stordalen Mire...
TCTGATTTCCGGGGATGGAAGGTTCCCGATGTTTTGCTTTCCGGTAATGAGAAAGAGATCGTAAAGTGGAAATATGAACGGTCCGTTGAACGCACACGCCAACGCAGGCCCGATCTGCTGAACGATGCCGGGTTCTAAGGATTCCTGCTCTATTTAAGGAGAATAAGGCCTGATTCGATCCCCGGCAGTAATTGTTTTCCGGAGAAACTTTTTCAGATCACGCGTTTGCGAGTTAAGAAATTTACTATATTTGCACTCTTTTTAGTGAGAACCCCAATATTATAATTATTGAAGATATGAATCGCGCAGAGACCATTAAGTTTGTTGAAGAATCATTCATTCCGAAGAAAGAAAACCCTGTTTTCAAAGCTGGTGATACCATTACTGTTCAATATAAGATCAAGGAAGGAAACAAGGAACGTATCCAGAATTTCCAGGGGGTTGTATTGCAGCGTTCAGGAAAAGGGGCAAATGAAACATTTACGGTACGAAAAATATCGGGGAATGTGGGTGTTGAAAGGATTTTTCCTATGTCATCTCCCTTTATTGAGAAGATTGAAGTGAATAAAAAAGGTGTTGTAAGAAGAGCCAGGATATTTTACCTCCGTGGTTTACGCGGAAAGAAAGCCCGTATCCGGGAAGAAAGAGTTTAATAAAGAAAAACCCGCTACTGGCGGGTTTTCTATTTTAATTCATCACCAGGTTCACAAAACCTGTTTCCCTTGTCTTTATAACAGCTAATGCACTGGAATAATTCAAAAGGTTCCTGATCACCTGTTCGCTTGGGGAAACACCGTTTCTTTCCATTTTTTTTCTTAATTGATGTTTCCGGGTTCTCGCTCCGGATTTGATATTGGAAGATAACGATGGGAGAGAATAGAGAGTTAAGGTTTTCTTCATAGGCAAATAGCAGATTTATGTTATTTCAATACTTGAATAACGGATAAAAAACCGCCATATTTTACCAGTGAAAAAAAATATTTCAGAAAAGAGAAAACCGCCTTACACCAGAGGAGAAAAGGACTAACTGATTGCCAAAGCAGTTGTTAACAAAGAAAACAGATGTTAAAACGTAATTGAATCTTTTACACCGAGAGGATGATGTTTTTTTCGTCCACCAGTTTCCTTAAGTTGATCAGCGCATAACGCATACGGCCGAGGGCCGTATTGATGCTTACGTTCGTCACTTCTGCAATGTCCTTGAAACTCATGTCGCCATAATGCCGCATGATCAGGACTTCACGTTGTTCTTTTGGAAGGTAGTCTATGAGTTTTTTCACATCCTTGTGGATCTGTTCGGTAATGATCCTCTCTTCAATCGATTCCACAGGAATGCGAACCTTCTCGAAAATGTCAAAATCGTCACGGTTCTCGATGGTGGGAATCCGTTTTGATTTCCGGAAATAGTCGATGATGAGGTTATGTGCGATCCGCATCGCCCACTGGATGAATTTTCCCTCTTCTTTATAGGAACCGGAACGGATGGTATTGATTACTTTGATAAAAGTATCCTGAAAAAGATCTTCTGCAAGCTCTTTTTCTTTAACAATCATAAGAATATATGCAAAGATGCGATTCTTATGACGACGGATCAGTTTCTCAAGGCTGGATTGGTTTCCGGCTAAGTATCTACCAATCAGTTCCTGGTCGGTGACTGCTTGGGCGTTCATAGGGCCTCCTTTTTTTAGTCAAAAAAGGGTAGATATTTTTTCGATAGCCGTTCTCCTATGGTTTTGTATGCGAAATTACGATGTTTCGCAGGGATTTAACATTTATAGATCGCAAAAATAAACAAAAAAAAGGTAAAAGCAAATTTTCTGCCTAATTTTGCTAACTTTCTTTGCATGACTCTCTAAAATGACCAAAAACGTTGACTTACTCGACCCGAAGGATTTTATCATTATTAAAGGCGCAAGGGTTAATAATCTCAAGAATATTTCGCTTGCAATTCCCCGGAATAAATTTGTTGTCATAACAGGTCTGTCGGGATCCGGAAAATCTTCACTGGCTTTCGATACCTTGTTTGCCGATGGTCAGCGCCGGTATGTTGAAAGCCTTTCTGCCTATGCTCGTCAGTTTCTCGGGCGAATGAGCAAACCGGATGTGGATTACATCAAAGGCATCTCCCCTGCTATTGCCATCGAACAAAAGGTCAATACATCGAACCCCCGGTCCACGGTAGGAACTTCCACAGAAGTTTATGAATACCTGAAACTGCTGTTTGCCCGCATCGGCAAGACTTATTCTCCCGTTTCCGGGAAACTTGTAAAGCGGGACACTGTTACCGACGTAGTCGATTATATCCTGGCTTTGCCGGATGAATCAAGGATCAGCATCTTCTCTCCCATACCACTATCCGATCACAATGGCGACCTGAAAGCGAAATGCAAGATTCTGCTTCAGCAGGGTTTTACAAGGATCATGCTGAACAATCAGATCTACCGGATCGATGAAATTGATTCCAAAATAAAATGTGCCGGGGAAGAAATATTTCTGCTAGTAGACCGGTTCCCGGTCCAGAAAACCGACAACGACCTGGCCGGCAGGATCGCCGATTCCGTTCAAACGGCTTATTATGAGAGTCACGGTTATTGTATGATAGAGATTGCAGAGGAAAAGCCAGTGCGCAAATTTTTTTCGAACCGCTTTGAAGCCGACGGCATCGATTTCGAGGAACCTTCGGCAAATCTGTTCACCTTTAACAATCCTTTCGGCGCCTGTAAAACCTGTGAAGGTTTTGGTACCGTGATCGGCATTGATGAAGACCTGGTGATCCCCAACAAGAATTTATCCATTTATGAGGAAGCGGTTGCCTGCTGGCGGGGGGAAAAGATGAGCGAATGGAAGAATGAACTCGTGATGAATGCTTATAAATTCGATTTTCCTATCCATAAACCCGTTTATGAATTGACTTCCACACAAAGAGAGCTACTGTGGACCGGGAATAAATATTTTCATGGTCTGAAGGATTTTTTCGAATTCGTCGAAAGCCAGAATTACAAGGTGCAATACCGGGTGATGCTTTCGCGTTACCGCGGGAAAACCCTTTGTCCCGATTGCAAAGGTACGCGGTTGCGGAAAGATGCCGGGTATGTAAAGGTGGGCGGAAAATCGATCAATAAGATTGTACTGGTGCCGATCGGCGACCTGAAGGATTTCTTTAGCACTTTGAAATTATCGGAATTTGAGAAAAATGTTTCCAGGCGGCTACTGAAAGAGATTAACAATAGACTGGAAGTTTTGACGGATGTGGGTCTTGGTTATCTCACGCTCAACCGCCTCTCCTCTACCCTATCCGGGGGCGAATCTCAGCGCATCAACCTTTCCACGGCACTTGGCAGTAACCTCACCGGGTCGATGTACATCCTCGATGAGCCCAGCATCGGCCTTCACCCACGCGATACGCAACGTCTCATCCGGGTGCTCCTGGGCCTGAGGGATCTTGGAAATACTGTCATTGTTGTCGAACACGATGAAGAGATCATCCATGCCGCTGACCAGGTCATTGATATCGGTCCCCTTGCAGGACATTACGGTGGAGAAATCATCTTCCAGGGAACCTTTGATGAAATTCTGAAAGATAAGGAAAGCCTGACTGGTAAATACCTCGGCCACCGGTTGAATATTCCCCTGCCCGCCCGCAGGAGGAAATGGAAGGAATTCATTGAAATCAAAGGCGCCCGGGAAAATAACCTGAAAAATTTTGATGTCAGGATCCCGCTGAACGTATTTACCGCCATCTCCGGGGTGAGCGGATCGGGAAAAACTTCCCTGGTCAAGAAGATTCTTTATCCTTCCCTGAAAAAGATGTTCGATGGGTACGCCGAACGTACAGGAAAATTCGATCAGCTGGCAGGAGATTACAACCGTATCGGATCCGTTGAACTGGTTGACCAGAACCCCATCGGAAGGTCATCACGGTCAAACCCAGCCACCTATATCAAAGCCTTCGATGAGATCAGGAACCTCTATGCCGACCAGCAACTTTCACGGGTCAGGGGATATAAACCCGGATACTTTTCATTCAATATCCAGGGCGGGCGATGCGAGGAATGTGAAGGAGAAGGGGTTGTTAAAATTGAAATGCAGTTCATGGCCGATCTTTACCTGACCTGCGAAAGCTGCAAGGGAAAAAGGTATAAGGAAGAAGTTCTCGATGTGAAATATCATGAGAAGACCATCGTCGATATACTAGAACTGACCATCGATGAAGCCATGGATTTTTTCAGCAATAGAAACAAACCTTCGGCGCATGAAAAAAGGATCCTGGCAAGGCTGAAACCCTTGCAGGATGTGGGCTTGGGATACCTTCGCCTGGGGCAATCGTCGAGTACGCTCAGCGGGGGCGAGGCCCAACGTATCAAGCTGGCATTCTTTCTTGCCAAAGGAACCAATGAGAAACCGACCCTCTTTATTTTCGATGAACCAACCACAGGCCTGCACTTCCACGATATCCACAAGCTGTTGATCGCTTTTGAATCGCTTATCAGCAATGGCCATTCCGTACTTGTTATCGAACATAACCTTGATGTTATCAAATCAGCCGACTGGGTAATCGACCTGGGTAAAGAAGGAGGAGAAGAAGGTGGAAATGTAGTTTTTACCGGAACTCCGGAACAACTTGCAGCATTCAGCGGATCCTATACCGGGGGGTATCTGAAAGAAAAATTAAAAGTGAAAAATGAAAAGTATTAATCCAACCACCAACCAGGTAATACGGGAATACCCCGAACATTCCTCATCAGAAGTTAAGACGATTATCGAAGAGGTTCACAATGAATGGCTGACCTGGAAAGAAACCCCCTTTGAACACCGTTCGGGACTCTTCAGGAATGTTGCCCGTATCCTGCGTGAAAGAAAAGAAACATATGCACGCCTGATGACGGAAGAGATGGGCAAGATCGTACGCGAATCATTGGCCGAGATCATGAAATGTGCCAATGCCTGCGACTATTATGCGGATCACGCCGCTGAGCTGCTGGAAGATCAGGTCATTCCTTCGGATGCATCACGAAGCCTGGTAGTATTTCAGCCACTCGGTATCATCCTTGCAGTGATGCCGTGGAATTTCCCTTTCTGGCAGGTATTCCGGTTTGCGGCTCCCTCGCTGATGGCAGGAAATGCTGCTGTTTTAAAACATGCTTCCAATGTCCCGGGATGTGCACTAGCCATTGAAGAAATATTCCATGATGCCGGGTTTCCGAAAAACCTTTTCCGGACCCTTATGATCCCTTCACAGGAAGTGAAAGCGGTAATTGAAAATCCACGCATTGCTGCTGTGACACTCACAGGGAGTGAATCGGCCGGAAGTGAGGTAGCGGCGCTTGCCGGACGCCACATCAAAAAAACTGTTCTCGAATTGGGAGGGTCGGATCCATTCATCATCCTCGAAGATGCAGATATGGAAAAAACCGTTCAAACGGCACTCACAGCGCGTATGATCAATCAGGGACAAAGTTGTATCGCTGCCAAACGGTTCATTGTTGTGGAGAGCCGCACAGCTGAATTTGAAAGCCGCGTGAGGCTTGCTTTGGAATCCCTGAGGATGGGTGATCCCCTGGACATGCAGACGGATGTCGGGCCGCTTGCACGACAAGACATAGCTGATGAAATCGATAGACAGGTTCAACGATCAATTGCTGCCGGCGCGCGTCTTGTTCTCGGCGGAAAACCTGCCAACCGGGCAGGTTGTTACTATCTGCCCACAATTCTTTCTGATGTAAAAAAAGGAATGGCCGTATATAAGGAAGAGACATTCGGACCGGTTATCTCGATCATCTCGGTAAAGAATGAAGAAGAAGCCATTGCGGTTGCAAATGATTCGGAATTCGGATTGGGTGGCAGTGTCTGGACCGAAAACCTGGAACGAGGGGAAGCGGTTGCAAGAAAAATCGAAACCGGGGCTGTTTTTGTCAACGGACTGGTGAAATCGGATCCCCGGCTGCCTTTCGGAGGAATTAAGAAATCCGGCTACGGGCGGGAGCTCGGAGAATTCGGGATCAGGGAGTTTGTCAATATCAAGACAATTTGGATTGGGTAATGTTCCTGGATGCTGGATGCTGGATAAAAGAATTGAGAATCAGGAGTTGAACTTTTCCTTTTATGTTATCGAAGAACTTCTTACTTTTGCACTCCAAAAAACGGCGTGGTAGCTCAGATGGTTAGAGCGTCGGATTCATAACCCGGAGGTCACGAGTTCAACTCTCGTCCACGCTACAAAAATTTTATAACATTTTGGTAACTAATCAAAATCATTGAAATCAGAATAATTTGCGATAAATTATTGCAACCTCAATTCCTGATTTCTAAACTTTCATCTCTGAACCCTTTACCTAAACCGATTGTGAGTTTTTTATTTTAATTCAACTATATATAGAAAAGCCGGAGCATCTGAACACCTTGTGCCGATTTAGACCGATCACCGTGTATATCTGATAATAATCTATCTAAACTCATCCATAACTTTTTGCTTGTGTTGGTCTGCCCGGTCGGCTTTTCTAATTAACCGCCGATCATGAGCTTGTATTTGGCAAATTTGCTCTGGAACTGGCACTGGGCGTCGGTGAGGTTGTCCTTCGCCTGCTGGGCAACGGCCTGTGCTTCAAGCAAATCTGAAATTCCGATGATCCCCGCCCTGTAATTGTCCTGGCTTATGCGCAGATTCTCAGTAGCCTGCTCCACGGATACCTCTGATACGCTTATCTGGTAACGTGTTTCCTCAACTTCATTGGCTGCCTGGCGTATCTGCAGGACCAGCAATTCAGTATTTTCCTGGAGGGAACTTTCAGCCTGTTCAATTTCGATTTCCTGCTTTTTGATCTTATGGCTTCCTTCCCACCAGTCAGAGATCGGGATGCTCAGGCTTACCATGCCCAGGGCGTTATTGGAAGTCTTGTTCATTATATCGTACCTAAAACCTCCACCTACCAGTGAGAGTTGCGGCATGTATTCGCCTGCCGCCAGTTTCTTTTGCACCTGTTTCACCTCCACTGCTTTGTTAAGCAAATGGTACTCATTGCGGTTTTTCACCAGCTGTTCGGGGTCCTGGAATATGACTGCTACGGCCTGCGGATCCGGCGGCGCAGTGAAGACCAGCGAACTGTCATAGGCCAGCCCGATATGCTGGCATAATGCCCGCCTGGTGAGATTTATCCCGTTTTTCAGCTTCAGCAGGTTTGTCTTCAGTTCGTTCTGCTTCAGCTGTACTTTGAGCACATCGTTCCTCTGCGCTAAGCCGGCACTGGTATAATTGCTTACATCACGGTACAGGGAGTCGAGCATGAGCTGGTAACTTCGTACGGTCTTTTCTTTTTCGCTAAGCGACTGCAGGGTCCAGAACAGCTCTTCGGTCCTGGCCAGGACTTCGTCACGGGTCATTGCTTTTTGATACACATTGACATCTTCTCCCAACCTGGCAAGCTTGTATCCCCGCCTGATCCTGCCCCCGGCATAAACCGGCATGGTCAGGGTAACGGCGGCAGTGTTCATATAATCCAGCAGACCTATCGAGAGTGCAGGGAAATATGCGAATTGCGTAGGATTAACAAGCTGGGCGGGGTTTTTACCGTCCCATACCGGCAGGTTCATCTGGGGTGTTTCGAGTTTCATCAGATAATCGGCCGAACGCATGGCAAAGGCTGCAACACTGACTTTCGGGAAAAAATTAGTAAAGACTTCTTTTCTTTGTTGCCCGGATGCCCTTACCTGCAATTCTGCCTCTTTGATCTTGCGGTTGTTTTGCAAGGCAAGCTGTTTACAGGAATCCAACGAAATGGTCTGGGCCTGGCTTGTGCTTATCAGTGAGGGGACTGTCAGCAGTAATCCAATCAGGATCATTTTTATATTCCGGGGTAAAGTCCAGAATTTCGCTTTCTTCTCTTTATCGCTGTATGAAACTGAATACAGGACGGGGAGTATATACAGGGTCAGTACCATGGAAAACAAAAGCCCGAAACAGATCACAGTACCCAATGGCCCCCATAGTGGCGAACGGCTGATGATCATCGGGACTACCCCCACGCCTGCCGCAGCAGAGGTGAGGAAGATGGGCCTCATACGACGTTTCCCCGCTGCTATGGCGGCTTCTTTCGTGCTCATTCCCTGGTTCTCCTTCAGTTCTCTGGCATAATCGATCAGGATGATCCCGTTCCTTACGACCATCCCGCATAAACTGGTAATGCCAATGAATGCGGTGGTGCTGAAGGGGAAACGCATAATCAGCAGTCCGACCACAGCCCCGGGCAGGGTCAGGAGCATGCCGCTCATAATCAGGAATGCGAGTTTTGCTTTTTTGAACTGTATCAGAAGGATGAAAAAGATGAGCAGGATACTAACACCAAGTGCAATTCCCATGGGTATGAAAACTTCCTGCATTGCTTCATAGTCTCCTCCGTAAGCGATGAACGTTCCTTCGGGCAAAGCAAGCTTGTCGATTTGCGGCTTGATCTGATCCAGAATTGCCGTCGCTACCGTTTTAGGTGTGTTATCGACCAGGATAGTTAGCGTGGGGACCCCGTTGCGTCTGACTATAGTTCCTTCAGACCATGAGGGGGTGAAAGAAGCCATGGAACGGAGGGGAATGGCCGAAAAACTAAAGGGCGAGGTGATATATTGGTCTTCCAGGGTTTTTATATTTTGGGTGGATGACTGATCCTGTTTCAGGACAACCTCTACCGGGTAATCATCCTCCCAGATCGTAGTCAGCGGAATTCCGTCCAGCCCTATCATCACCGAGGTTGCCACAAGGCTTTTATAGTAACCCATGCGGTTGGCCTTGTCACGGTCAAGGTTCACATTGATGTTTTGCTGCGGCTGGTCCCAGTCGGTGCGCACCCATGCCAATCCGTGAGTTTTGGACAGGATTTCCATTACTTTTTCTTCGGTGCGGCGGATGTCTTTCACCGAATCGGAAGAAATGCGGATCTCAATGGAAGCCTTGTTGAGTTGCATGGCCAATATCTTCCATTTTACATGGGCATTGATGAAGTTATCGGAATACCGGGGACTGTAATCGTTCACTATTTCCCTTGTAGCCTTGTCCGATTTAGTGTTGACCAGCAGCTGGCCGAAGTTCGAAGCCGGCATTTGGGGTGCATAAACGGTATGGAACCTGGGCGAACTGGTTCCGATAAAACTGGTAACGTTGGTCACACGCTTGTCTTTCAGTAAAATGGATTCCAGGCTGTCGACCACTTTCTGGGTGCATTTCAGGGACGAACCGGTAGGCAGGTACACTTCAACGGCAAACTGGTTGCGTTCCATTTCGGGGAACAATTGCTGGTCTGTAAGCTGAAAAAGGACCAGCGACAGGATAACGGAAAGTATCCCGATAGTTATGACCAGCCTGGGATGTTTGAAGGCCTTGTCAATCGATTTATCGAACCATGCCTGCAAAAGATCGAGGAAGGACTTTTTACCCGGTTTTTTCACGTTCTTCAGTCCTTTCTTAATGAATACAAAATTCAGGTAAGGGACCAGGAACAAGGCGACCAATATCGAAACGACCAGCGCGATAGTCACTACCCAGGGAATGGTTTGCATGAATTCACCGGCTGTTCCGGGTACCATGAAACCAAGGGGGATGTACGCAGCTAAAATGGCGAGGGTGGCGACAATGATAGGCGCTACCAGCTCCCTGGCGCTTTTAATGGCTGCATGCCAGGGTGAAAAGCCCAGGTCGATTTTTGTCACATGGTTATCGATGACAACGATGGAGTTGTCGACGATCATCCCCAGCACCAGGATCAGCGAGGCCAGGGAAACCGTATGCAACTCTATCCCTTTAAAGTACATTATGGCCAGGGTGATCATTACCGAAATAGGGACTGTTATACCGGCAACGGAAGCCACGCGGAGGGGAAGCAGGATCAGAGTCACCAGGATCACTGCAATAATGGCGATCAGGAATTCATGCAGGAAATTATTCACCGAATCGCTTACGTACTTTGGCAATTCCGATATCTTGGCTGTTTCAATACCTGCCGGACAACGCTTTTTAAATGCCTCCAGGACTTTGTCCACATTTTGTCCATACTCAACGATATTATTGCTTGGTTGCATTTCGAGCGAAAGCAGTATGGTTTTTTTCCCGTTCTGGCGGATGAAATTTTCGGGTTTGCCATACTTTCGTTCGATGGTGGCGATATTCTTAAGCCTTACCACGTTGCCGTTGGGGTCGGAGTATACGATTTGCTCGGCCAGGTCTTTTTCTGATTCAAAATTGGCAGGAAAATGAACCGGTAGTACGCTGCGACCGTCATCAAGCTTACCCGCATAACTTACCATCCCATTGGCCTGGTAGGAGCCCAGCAACGACAAGGATTTGATATTGTATTCGTTCAGCAGTTCCGGCCTTACATTCACAAAGATCTTTTCTTTCTGGAGGCCGAAGTGCTTGATCTTGGAGGTAGCCGGGATCTTGCGGCATTCGGATTCGAGTTTTTTCAGCTGTTCCTCCAGTTCTTTATAGCTTTTTGTGTCGGAGGATAAGGTGATAAGCAGTGCCGAGGTATCACCAAAGTCTGAATTGGCGATCAAAGCGACAACTCCCGAAGGAAGGGTCATTTTCATCTCATCCAGCCCGTGCTTTAATTTAGACCAGAACTGGTCGGCATTCTTCACATCATCGTTCAATTCCACGAAAATATACATGATCCCTTCCCGGGAATAGGAATAGGTCTTGGCCTTTTTTACTTCCTGGTAACCAAAAAGATAATTCTCGACCACAGTGGTAAGCTGTTTTTCCACTTCTGCGGATGTCGCCCCGGGGTATACTCCCACGATTACCCCCTGCCGGATGGTAAATACGGGGAATTCGTTACGCGGCATTTTTAAAAGGGCGATGATCCCGACTATGATGATGGCTGCCGTAATAACCACAACAATGTTGTTGTTGCGCATTCCCTTTTCAATCAGGTTCAATTTTTTGCGTTCCATATTAAAAGGCAATTAAACTGCTGTCACTCAATTTTTCTTTCCCTTCATTCACGATCATTTGTCCTGCTACCAGGCCCGACACCACTTCCAATCCCGAATCAAGATACTGCCCGGTTCTGATGACCTGCTTTCTTACCCGTTTTACCTCAGGATCGATCAGGAACACAAAAGTCCTGCTTTCATTGTCCTTCGATACACTCTGGTAAGGGACCAGGACCAGTTCTTTTTCCATGGAAGTTTCCATTTTCACATCGCAGACCATACCTGGTTTCAGTGTAAGCTCAGGGTTCGGCACAAGGATCTTCGCTTCGTAGGTGCGGGAGATCCTGTCGGCAACGGGACTGATATTGGCCACCTCCCCTTTGAATTCCTTATCATTCAGGGCAGAAACAGTAAAACCTGCTTTCATTCCTTTGACGATCTTAGCTACTTCGTTTTCGGGCACCGAGATCTTCACATACACCTGCCTTATATCTACCAGTTCCAGTGGAGCCGAAGCAATGGATATAGAAGACATCCCAGGTTCGATGTTCCGCCGCCCTACAATCCCGTTTACAGGTGCATACATATTGCATTTATCAAGGTTGTTCTTCGCCAGGTTTAGTGATGACTGAGCCTGTTCAAGTTTGGACTCCATCTCCACCCATTTGATCTCGGGCAGGCTTCCCTTGTCGTGTACCGATTTCAGCCTGTCGTAGGCGTCCTTTGCCTGCTGGTACTGCGAAAGGGTAATTCCGTACATATTCTTTGCATCGGTGGGATCAAGCGTAGCCAGCAACTGTCCTTTCTGAATTATGTCACCGGCTTCGACCAGTACCTTTTCAACGGTCCCGGCGGTCTGGAAAGTAAGAGGTATGCTTTGATAAGCCTCAACGGTCCCGCTGTACCGTAAAGCGGTAACCACCTTTTCCTGTTTCACCATGACGGTGGTCACTGGGATTGGTTTTGTTCCCGAAAGGCTATCCTGGTTTTGTTTGGGATTACATGCGACAAGCATACACAATGCGATCGCAGGAATGATCAACTTTTTCATATTTCTGTGTTTAACGAGTTATTGAATTGTTCCAGACCCGGGTTCGTCCCTGCATTAAAAGCAGGAAGGGTCCCTGGGGATCATATTTTGTTTAAATACTGAACGATTGGTATGTAACATACTGAACGAATGGTATGTTCTGTCATAAAAAATTTACTTTTTAAGGAGGTAATACAATTGGTTGAGCTGGTCTTTCATGGATTTTATTGCCGATTCGACGGAAAGGGTCCTGACCAGGTCGCCGGCCATTCCAATGCTTAAGGAAAAATACTGGAGGGCTACAACCTTTATATTTATATCGCTTCGGACTTCACCGCGCTTGATCGCATTCCTGAGAATGATTTCCGCACTTTTTACAGCATCATCAATAACATGTGTTTTATTTTCCGTAAATCCTTCATAATGCCTGAAACAGTCCGCGATCAGCGAAAGGTAATTGACAAGAATGACCTTCTCCCCATTCCCGAAGATCGCTTTCAGTATCTTATGCGTATGTTCTATGCATGCACTTGTATACTCCTTCAGTGTGACGTTTTCCACATCCACTATGATGCTTGTGATCGGTAAATGCATGTCGATCACAGCACGGAAAAGTTCCTCCTTGTTCCTGAAATGATGGTAAAGAGCTCCCTTCGTAAAACCGATGGCATCGCTGATCAAGCTGATCGAAACAGCTTCATAGCTGTGGGTCAGGAAAAGCTTGTATGCCTCGTCGATAATATATTCCCTTGTATCTTTCATAAGCAAAATACTGAACGATCGGTATGCAAAAATAGAACTTTTTTATTTACAGCAGCAAATTAATTTAAAAATTTTCATTTTTACGTTATTATATCTTCACAGAGATATTTTTAAAAGTATTCACAGAATAAATAATGGTTCCTGATTTTACAAGATATGACTTGAAAAATTGTTCAGGGTTAAAAATCATTAATTTTGAATTATGAACAAGACCTTTAGTTTATTTGCTTTTCTTTCTTTTACATTGGCTTTAATCGGATGTAAAAAAGAACAAGCGCACTACACCATTTCACAAGATTTCATGAAATGGGTTTATTTTAAAGAAGGCAGCTATTGGATTTATAAAAATGAAAAAAAGGGAATAATTGATAGTTGCTATATTACCAACAAAGCACTATTTGCAACATCAAATTCAGAAAAGGACCAGGGATATCTTTTTGATTTTATTGAAATGCATTTTAATAGTTCCTTCTTAGAAACCGCTTATATACGTTCAACCCCGACGTTTGATTATGCGGATTATTACACCGGGGACTGGACAATTGGATCTATCAGGACAAACATTAATATTGGTCAAAAAGTTAAATGGGATGATGATGTTTATGAAGAATTAGCACTCTATGATACTTTTACGCTGAATGATTCAGTCTTTCGAAATGTTATTCATACGAGAATTGCTTACCCAGGGTATAGTTATGATTCTATAATCCGTCACTATTTTTTTTCTAAAAATATTGGATTAATTAAATATGAAAAGATAGAAATGAATACTGATTCTGTATGGAGCGTATTGCGATGGCATGTATTTCAATAAAATCTAGACATAAACACATTAAAAACCAGTCATACCAATAGAAAAAAGAGAAAAACTGCGCCAAAAACTGCGTCGATACCGCCTGAAAAACACTAAAAAGGTTGAAAAAAGTGTATTTAAAAATTTAACTGATTGATTAACTGTGACATAATTTATCACGAAACTCTCGTCCACGCTACAAATAGATCCTGTTCTGTTACCCGGGACGGGATTTTTTTTACCAGCCTGACATCCTCTTTGACTGACAAAGTCATCTACTAAAAGGAAATCACTGAGAAGCTGGAAAGAAATTGATGTCATTTTTCTGGCGAAATCTTATTTTGATGCGATAGCACTTGAAGGAAGAGGAAGATTTTTTTAGGTTTATCGGAAAAACGCGTACTTTGTGTTAGTTAGCCGGAAAAGAGATTCTAAACTTTAGTCGTAATTTGAATTTCCCCGGACTTTAGGCCGGGGTTTAAGGCTGCAAAAAATAATCTGGGCTTTAGCCCTGAACTAAAACATCAAATTTGTATTTACTGATAAATTCCTGATATTCATCATTAAATGATTTTTTCTTATGATGATTCTCTTGGTTCTTAATATAGTCTCTTACGCGGTTTACTGCAGATTCACTCACAGATACAGCAAAATATTCATCTTGCCATTCAAATTTTCCACTGGAAATTTTATTCTTATTAATCCAAAATGATGATTCTCCCTTCAATAACATCAGGATTTTGTCAATAGTTTGTCCATACCCTAGTGAGATAAGACAGTGCACATGTTCCAAGTGCCCATTGATATAATCTATATAAATGTGTTTCTTTTCAGCATTTTTCCTGATGTGTCTGAATATATCCCGGCGAATTTCCTGGGTGAGTATTGGTTCCCGGTTTTTAGTGGTCCAGACAAGATGTATCCATATTTTCACATATCCCATAAAGTTCACATATATTTGGGCTAAAGCCCGTGTTCTTATTGTCTTTTGCCCCGCGCTAAAGCACGGGGTAATTCATATTACCTCTGTTGCCTAAAAATTCGTGCTTTTGTGAATACCCCTAAAATTATATTAGTATTTTCCCTTTATCCGCTTTGAATAAAAAGGTAATACAAAAAAATTGCTTTTTTTTACTGTTTTCGTGAATTCGTGATCAATTGTTTTTAAATTCCAGCACATCAAATAAAGAATTAGCCTTTATTCTTATTAACTTCGTTTTTTAAATGATAACCGAAATATTACGGTTATATGAGCGTTAGCGGTCAGCTTTAAAGACGACAACAATGAACATTGACAGTTACAAAATCTTGATTTCAAGCCTTCCTGTAAGACAACAATGTTTTACGACCAAACGAACGACTTGGAAAAAAGCAGAAAATCAATTTAAATGGCTATTAAAGCTTAACGACAACTTATTTGGCGACAATCAAACCTTTACCATTAGCCGACAGGAAATTTTTGAAACGACAGATTTAAGAGAACTAATTCTTAAGACTATTTATTGGGGCTATACGGGCGGAATGCGTGGAAATCACTTTGTGAATATTTTGAAAAATATTGACTTAATTGAAACTTCATTCAAAAAATTGAAACAAACAGTTAAGCCAACATCAGACGATTTCAACCAATTAACGACAAAAATTAAAAGTGTTTCAGGACTTGGACTTTCAACTTACAGCAAGCTACTTTACTTTTTACAACTGACTTTTGATGGCAATCCATGCTTAATTTTAGACCAAATGCTTATTGACGTTTTCAAAAGTAAAGCATATTCAGAGTATGATTTGCTCAGTGGAATTAGATATGATAATGCAGAAAAAAAGTATCTTGAATTTTTGCGACTGACCAATGAAATATCAAAAGATTTAGAAACACGAGGAGAAAATATTGAACAATTCCTATTTATGTTTGGTAACAATCTGAAAATATACTAGATGAATAAAAAAGCCGAACCGCTAACAAAGGCTATGGAGCAATAGCGGCTTAAGTGCAAAACCATCCGGCTCTCACGTCTGCGAAATTGTCCTGGCGGACACTTTCGCAGCTCGCAACCCGCTCCTGCTCATAGACCAGAACGTTGGCGGCAACACTTCATTTGAAAATAACATGGAAGACGCGTACCCACAAGGATTTTATGATCGATTAACAAAAGCCAATGATGCAATCAAATTCATTAAGGAAATAGAAGCAATTGAGTTAAGTCATGTAACAGATTTAGAATTAGAAAAATTAATTGATGAGAGATTCCCAATATTTCCTTTCATTGGTGCAATAATTCCCCAAAATACAGAATTGTTCAGGGCAAGAATTAATATAAATGAAAAACCATTTGAGAGAGTTGAAGATATTTATCTACCACCAAAAGAAAAATTAATTACTTATGGAAGAGCAAATAGACCATATAACCAAGTTTTCTATTGTGCATCAAATTATGAGTTAGCCATATTCGAAGTAATTCAAAACCTAAAGTACAACTATAATCCTCAGTGGCAGGTTGTTTTTTTAACAGTAGGAGTATGGAAAACAAAAGTAGCTTTGCATGTTGCAAGCATTATTCACAGCCCCATTCTTCATGAGGTTCGTAAAGATATTAAACAATATTTTGAACAAAATCAAAAGGATCTATCAAACGGTCATATGAGGACCGATGCCGTAAATGCCTATAATTTTATTAGTCAATTTTTTGCAGACCAATATACCAAGTCAGAAATTAAATCTCATTTCGATTATCGAATAAGTGCATTATATGCCCATCGGTTAAAACTTGCAAATTCAGACATTGCGCCCCAATATAGTGCTGATAAATTTGACGGAATTAATTATCCAAGTGTAGCAATGAAATTCAAAGGGGACAATCAAGCCCTATTTATTGAAGCAGCAAATGAAAAAATTGAGTTGATTAATACATTACAAATAGTCTGTTCAAATTTTGACTTTAACAATGGCACTATATTATCTGGAGTTTTACTTGAAGCAGATAGGATTGAAAATAATTTGATTACTTGGAAAACTGAATTTTATACTCCTAAATAATTATAAATAAATGAAGTGCTGCCGCCAACCTCAAGCCGTCAACCGCAAGCAGGTGCAGTTGGTTAGGAAAGTTGATAAGGTCACTAAACATGAAAACAAATCGCAAACATAAAGTCAAGTAAACCTGGCTTGCGGCTGCTGGTAGGGCGTTATACTAAACTATTTATGAGAACATTCGCACTCATAATATTATTGGTTGTTTCAAATTTGACCTTTGGACAAGCAAAAATCTTAACTGAGAAAAAAACTTACTTTTACTCTACTCAGTATTCTGATTCAATAAATAATATTTTTTTAAAGGACACAATTCTGTTCATAACAACTGACATTCCCTGGAAACATCAGCCAGATAAACAAAAAACTGTTATATGGAAATATCCGCATTTAATAGTTGACACTCTATTAAAAGAAAAATTCAAATCGATTGGTTGGACAGATATTGATTCAACAGGAGCAATTGAAAATGAAAAAAAATATTGGATTCATCCCCCAAGACATAATCAGTTTACAATAACAGAAATTGCACCCTTCCCGACTGTTGAATTTCCTTGCGAAATAAATAAAAGATTCAAAAGCTTTACATACATTGGAAACGGTTGGGGTAAATGGGAAAATCTTAAGTTAACTAATAATTATGAATTTTTTAAAAAAGAATTTAGGAATATCGGCTTACTTAAATATGAGTGTTGGATAATAAAATCAGAAAGCGAATCAGAATTAGGTAAATCTTATTTGACGACGGCTTACAATGAAAATATTGGATTTGTCGAATTCAATTATAGTTTTTACAATAAGACAAAAATTAAAATTGAACTTATTAAAATTGAATAAATAACCACGCATAACAAACCGGCATTAGCAATAAGGTGGAAAAAACGACCCTTACAATAAATATAAAAATGAAACAAATCTTTTTTAGGAGGAGAATCCAAGTACTTGTGGTTCTGATTTCAATTGTAGGATTTAGTATTATTGATAAAGAAATGGTTTACTCGCAAGTCATAAATACGAACGACAAATATCCACATCCAAAAATTATTTATTTTCATCCTGATTCAAATCAGTATCAAAGTCTATTAGACGAGGAAAAGGATTCAGTAGTATTTTGTTCAGGTGTTATTACACTTGAACCAAATAAAACCGGTAAGCTTCATAGCACGAAAATTTATGAGGAAATAATAATTCCATTGCAAGGAGAAGGCCAGGTACTGATAAACGATAACATCAAACTTGATATCAAATATGGTAAAATAGCATTTATCCCAACCCATATGGAACATCAAGTAGTTAACACGGGAAAAATAAATTTCAAATATATTTACATTACTACAAAATCGAAATGCTAATATAAAACCGCCCTTTTGATAACGAGCCCGCAGCCTCAATGCGGGGCAAATAAGTAACGCGTTACGCGTCACGCGTCACGCGACAGATAAATCCCCCAATACGGCTGCCCCCGAGGTGTTAGATGCGATGCTATTTTGATTAGATGAGTACGATTGGAAACCTTTTATTATTTTTGTATTATGAACACCGTAGAACAAAATATTTCAACTATTCAACTTCTTTGTAAAAATCATGAAGTTGATAAACTTTATCTCTTTGGGTCGATTTTGGGTACAACCTTTAGTGAAAAAAGTGATATTGATTTCGTCGTGAATTTAAGAATATTGAACTGCTAAAATATGCTGATAACTATTTCGATTTCAAATTTTCTCTCGAAAAATTATTAAAAAGACCTGTAGATCTTTTAGAAGAGCAATCCTTAAAGAATCCATATTTCCTCGATGTCCTTAATGAATCAAAAAAATTGATTTATGGATAGAGAAATTAAAACTTGGCTTTTTGACATTCTTAATGCCATCGAAGAAATATAACAATTTCTCCCACAAGGTAATAGATTGTTTGAGCCTTATAAAAATGATCTTAAAACAAAACGTGCCGTGGAAAGGAATTTGGAAATTATTGGTGAAGCTAATAGACGAATTTTTGATAAAGATTCAGGTATTGAAATATCCCATTCCCAAAAGATCATAAGTCTAAGAAATAGAATCATTCATGGATACGATGTGAATTCTGATGAATTAATTTGGGGTATTTTGATTAATGACCTACCTAAGTTAAAATCCGAAGTTTCAATCCTTCTAAAATAGCATCGCATCTAACGAGCTTGCAGCCGAGCAATGCGGGCGGTTTCCGGAGGCAAGCCGTCACCAAACCTGTAAATGATATCGTATAAAAAAATAATCGACAAGTAAACCCGGCACTGCGGCTGCATGCCGAGCTTTGACAGCAAACATCATAGAGAAAATAAATTCCAAATCATATGGCTACGGATATTAAAAAAATAATTAATAACCTGTTGGAATTTTATGATTTTTACAATCAAACAATTATCACAGTTGGTGCGGGTGGAGGACAACTTATTGAATATGGACGTATTTCAAAAAATGTTGTAGCAATTGACTTTGATAAAGAAGCATTGCAGAAGCTAAAGGATAATTTATTAAAATCAGGGCTTGAGGATAAATTCACACTTATTCATTCTGATTTTTACCTTTCCAATTTGAAGGGAGACGTTGTTCTGTTCGAATTTTGCCTTCATGAAATGAACGACCCTGAAACTGCATTAAAACATGCACTAACAATGGCATCTGATGTTCTAATATTAGATCATTGGCCAGGTTCTGAGTGGGCATTTATTGTTGACGAGGAAGAAAAAATTGCTAAAAGTTGGACTGCACTTGAACTATTTCATCAAAAAAAAGTTCAGAAATTCGATACTGTTCAGTTTTTCAATGATTATGAAGAACTTTATCAAAAAGTGAAAGTGCAGGGAGAGACTTCAATTAAAAGAATAAATGACTTTAAAGACAAAAAGAATTTTTCAATTCCTATGCCCTATGGGATTGCTTTGATATGACCAGTTAGATAATCAAATTTAATCTAAAATAAAATATTGATAGAATTAATAAAAATGCCAGCTGCCAGTAGGGCATTAGAAATTTAAGGTAAATAAATTCAAAATAGCTCTATGGAAAATCATAAACCAAAAACATTAAAGGAATTAAAAGCCCTTCGTAAACCCATCCGCAATGCTAATATTATAGCAAAGCAAAAATTATCACTTCTTGATAAACTTGCCCTGTGGATTACAAAAAATGTAGGCACTATGGGTTTCTTTTTTGTCATTTTCATATGGACCACAGGCTGGCTTGGTTGGAATTCGCTTGCACCAAAAGAAGTTCGTTTCGACCCCTTCCCTGCTTTTGTGCTATGGCTCTTTATCTCTAACATGATACAAATATTCCTGATGCCGCTTATTATGATCGGGCAGAACCTGCAAAGCGACCACGCCGAAGTACGCGCTGAAGCAGACTTTGAAGTGAACACAAAAGCCGAACGTGAGATTGAGACCATACTTATGCACCTCGAAAACCAGAATGAAATTATCATGGAAATACTGAAAAAGATGGAAAAGAAATGAAATAACGAGCCGCCAGCTATGATCAAAAAATACATATTCATTCTCCTGCTTGGTCTTTTGACCTTAAGTACTCATTCGCAGGTTAAAATACTTTTCGACGCCACGAAAGCCGAAACTGCAGGTAATGCCGACTGGGTAATTGATGCCGACCAGCACAACCTCGGATATTCAAGCGGTCCGGCGGTGGTCGGGCAGGGCGACGAATCGAATGCCCAGCGGAACCCCGCACCGCCGCAATCCGGCATCACACAATCCACGTCAGAGACCTACTGGGAAGGAGCGATATCCGCCTGGGGGATCGACTGTGTCAAGAAAGGATATACCGTTGAGACATTGCCTTACAACGGGCAAATCACCTACGGGAGTACGAGCAATGACCAGGATCTCTCGAAATACAAGGTTTTTGTTGTCTGTGAACCCAACATCATATTTTCTTCTTCCGAAAAAACGGCAATACTTCATTTTGTGCAGAATGGCGGCGGGCTCTTCATGGTTTCCGATCATGACAATTCCGACCGGAACAACGACGGATGGGATTCACCGCACATATGGAACGACCTGATGAGCAACAACTCGATCGCAACAAATCCCTTTGGAATGACCTTTGATTATGCAGAATTCTCAGAGACCACTACCAATCTTCCAAACCTCCCCTCCGACCCTCTTTTGCATGGAGTCATGGGGACAGTAACGAAGGTCATGTGGAGCGACGGCACCTCCATGACACTCTCACCAACCCACAATTCATCGGTGGTCGGCGTGGTATATAAAACCGGCTCCAGTTTTGGAAATACGAATGTAATGGTTGCTCATGCGACATACGAAAATGGACGTGTTGTCGGGTTTGGCGATAGTTCTCCCTGTGATGACGGCACAGGTGATCCCAACGATCAGTTATACAACGGGTGGACGGGCGATGCCAGTGGCAATCATGAGAAACTGATTATGAACGCTACGATCTGGCTGGCATCATCTACCACTACCGGTATCTGTACAGAGAATCCATCATCCGGAAAAATGTGGCTTTTCCCAAACCCTTCACAGGATTTTTGCACGCTTAAAATCGGGCAGGAACAGTTCATCTCAGGGGCATGCGTATATCTATATAATAGCTTCGGAAAAGAAGTGATCAGGATGAATAATATCCAGTCCAATACCATCATCCTTGATACCCGAACCCTTCTTCCGGGGATCTATTTTTTACGGGTTTTGAATGACGGGAACCTCTTTGGGACAGGCAAATTAATAAAAAAGTAAAAGTCCTTTTTTACTGCATCCCACACAGGAATTATTAAACAGTCACTGCAGTACCATAGCAGATCACTTCCGTAACTCCACTCATCACCTCGGTGGTATCATACCGGACGCCGATCACCGCCTTACCACCAACCTCTTCAGCATGCTGGATCATCAACTCAAATGCATCCCTTCGGGTCTTCTCACATAGCTCGGTATACAGGGTGATGTTACCTCCTGCCAGCGTCTGGAAAGCAGCACCGATATTGCCGAAGATTGACCTTGAGCGGACGAGGACTCCCCTCACAATTCCCCGGTTTCCGGTAATCTTATACCCCGGGATCTCAAATGCCGTTGTTGTCATTTTAATATCCATATTTTCATTTTTTAAATACCAAAGTTAAGGTATTATTTTAAAAAATCTTTTATCTTCGACGCAGATTAGATAGCGAAATAGCGAAGTAGCGAAATGGCGAAAAGCGAAATAGCGAAATAGCGAAAAGCGAAATAGCGAAATTTTCGTAGCGTGTAACGTAATTATCAATTTTCAATTATCAATTATGATGAATGACCACTCTTTCAGAAAAAGCCTGAATCTGTTTGATTCTACGGCCATTGTTGTCGGATCGATGATCGGATCCGGGATTTTTATTGTAAGTGCGGATATTGCCAGGCAGGTGGGCTCTCCCGGCTTGCTGATGGCAGTTTGGCTCATTACAGGTTTTCTCACAATATGCGCTGCACTGAGCTATGGAGAGCTCGCCGGGATGTTTCCGAAAGCCGGTGGTCAGTATGTTTACCTGAAGGAATCGTACAACCCGCTTGTCGGTTTCCTTTACGGATGGACCCTATTCCTTGTGATCCAAACGGGAACCATTGCCGCCGTAGGGATGGCTTTTGCCAAATTCCTGGGCGTGATCTTTCCCTGGGTTTCCGAATCGGTGATTTGGTTTCAGTACAGGTTCGTAAAATTCGGTCCTGAACAGATCATCGCTATCCTTTCGATCGTGCTCCTCACCTGGATCAATACCCGCGGGATCAAAGAAGGCAAACGGATTCAGAACGCCTTTACCAGCGGGAAATTCCTCTTATTGCTTTTGTTTATCCTGGTAGGATTGATCTTCGCAACCAACTCCCAGGCTATCCTTGAAAATCTCCGGATCTTCTGGGAACCCCAGAAACATCTGAAAGACTCCGGGCCTATTCCCCTGACCGGGTTTGCGATCATTGCCGCCATGGGTGTGGCGATGGTTGGTTCCTTGTTTTCGTCGGATGCGTGGAACAATATCACCTTCACTGCCGGAGAGGTCATCAACCCAAAGAAGAATATTCCCATGAGCCTCTTCCTCGGAACTTCGATTGTGACCGTCCTGTACCTTCTCGCCAATGTTGTTTACCTGACAGCAATGCCGTTACGCGGAGACCAGAATGGATCCACCGTTTTTGAGCATGGGATGCAGTTTGCCGTTTCCGACAGGCTCGGGACTGCTACTATTTCCGGCATCTTTGGATCCTACGCATCCCTAATTATGGCTGCTTTTGTCGTGATCTCCACGTTTGGGTGCAACAATGGTCTCATTCTATCTGGTGCACGGGTTTATTATGCAATGGCGGAAGACGGCCTGTTCTTTAAAAAGATCGGCCAGCTGAGCGAGAAAGGAGTGCCCGCTAACGGGCTTGTGGTTCAGTGTACCTGGGCATGCCTGCTTTGCCTGTCAGGAACCTACAGCCAGTTGCTCGATTACGTGGTTTTTGCAGTGCTGATCTTTTATGTACTCACCATTGCCGGCATTTTTATTCTCCGTAAGAAAAACCCTGAACTGGAGAGGCCATACAAAGCCTTCGGGTTCCCGGTCATCCCTGCTGTTTACATCCTGCTGGCCACATTTATCATGGTAATCCTGCTGTTGTACAAGCGGGATTATACCTGGCCCGGCTTAATCATCGTATTGCTCGGCATCCCTGTATATTTTCTCTGGCATAAACGAAACCCAACCAATTAACGTTAGTATCCTTTGTCTTCGTTCATGACCCATTTATACCTGATCCTTCTTCTTTCGTGCATCTCCTTACCCGGGTTGCAAGCCCAGTGTTATAAGGAGAATCGTGCGTTCAAAGAAGGAGAATTTCTCTCTTATGAGGTTTCCTACAATTGGGGCCCGATCTGGGTGGATGCAGGAGTGGTGACGTTTTCTATCGATCAGGATAAGTATGTTGGAAAACCTGCATGGCACCTGAAAAGTTCGGGAAAAACTTATAAATCCTATGATTTCTTCTTTAAAGTGGTCGATTATTATGATGCCTGGATCGACCCAGGAACGTTTCATCCTTATGAATTCAGAAGATCTGTTTATGAAGGCGGGTACAAACTGCTAAATACACTCAGGTACGATCGCAGCGGACAAACGGTTTATTCCAGCACAAAAACCAATAATAACCCTGTGAGGTTTGATACTCTGAAACCAGGTCCCTGTGTATACAATCCGCTTTTAGCGGTTTATGTGGCACGCACTCTCGACATCTCCAGCTTGAAACATGATGCACGGATCCCTGTTACGGTAGTTATTGATGATAGCATCTATTCGATCTATATCCGGTACCTGGGCAAAGACATTGTGGAAAACCGGGATGGAAAGCGATACAAGTGTGTCAAATTCGCGGCCAAAATGGTGCAGGGAACTATTTTCAGAGGAGATGAAGATGCGCTGGTTTGGGTTACCGATGATGAAAACAGGATCCCCGTATACATAGAAGCAAAAATCCTGGTTGGCACCGTGAAAGCATATTTAAAGGATATGAGAGGCCTCCGGAACCCGGTATCATCTCTGCTTAAAGATCCACGGTAATTACATCTATTCTGTAATTTTTTTTAACCGCCAAGAAGCCAAACTGCATGCCGGCAGGCAGGGACGCTAAGGACGCTAAAATTTTTGCGTTTCTTTTTGTGCTTTTGCGTTTTCGCGGTAGAAGAAGAAAACAACTTTCCGGTGTCGGTATTAAATTACTATTGTATTTTTGTGTATTAAAACCAAATAAAAAAGTTCAACTTCGCACAAACCAAATTCTATAAAAAATTAAATTATTATCCCATGAAAAAAGGAGTTATCCTAATTGTTGTCCTGGTTCTTGCAGGATTTTACGGCTGTTGTCCGAAAGAAAAGAAAGAAGCGAAAAACGAAAGTGCATTGATCGGAAAGAAGGAGATGAAGCTCACCAGCAACATCATGACCCCGGAAGTGCTCTGGTCATTCGGCCGTGTCAGCGAACCAATTGTTTCGCCGGATAAATCGACCATCCTTTATGGCGTGACCTATTATGACATCCCGCAAAATAAAGGAAACAGGGAACTTTACACAATTGGCGTGGATGGAAAGAACCCGAAGCAGATCACCCAAACGAAATTCAGCGAATATTCTGCAGCCTGGACACCCAGTGGGAAAAAGATCGCTTTCATGAGCGCGGAATCCGGATCCATGCAGCTCTGGGAGATGAATCCCGACGGTAGCGGCCGCCAGCAGATCTCCAATATTGAATCCGGGATCACCGGGTTCTGCTATTCACCGGATGGAAAAAAGGTGCTGTACACAAAAGAAGTCATCATAGATAAAACCGTAAAAGATCTGTATCCCGATTTGCCGCTTTCTTCCGGAAGGATCATGACTGACCTGATGTACCGTCACTGGGATAGCTGGGTAGATTCTTACAGCCATATTTTTATTGCAGATTTTAACGGAAGCAAACTTTCCGATGATCTTGACATCATGAAGGACGAGCCTTATGAATCGCCGCTCAAACCATTCGGCGAAATGGAACAGATTACCTGGAGCCCCGACAGTAAAGTTGTGGCCTATACCTGCCGGAAGAAAAAAGGGCTGGAATATTCCTTGTCCACCAACTCTGATATTTACCTCTATGACCTTGGCAGCAAGAAAACCACGAACCTCACAGAAGGGATGATGGGATACGATGTTGCTCCGGTTTATTCTCCCGATGGCAAAAAGATCGCCTGGCAAAGCATGGAACGCGACGGGTATGAATCGGACAAGAACCGGCTATTCATCTATGATTTTGATACAAAAGCCAAGACTGATTTTACAAAAGATTTTGATCAGAATGCAGAAAGCCTTGTTTGGACCGACGACAGTAAATCCATCTATTTTATTTCGGATATCCAGGCTACCGATGAGATCTACCGCCTGGATATTGCAGATGGCAAGATAACCCGGATTACAGAGGGTGTTCATGATTATACTGGTATCATTCCTGCAGGCAAACAGCTGATCGCAACACGCATGTCGATGTCGATGCCGGTTGAAATCTATTCCGTAGATCCAACCACAGGGAAAGATACTCAGATTACCTTCACCAATAAAGGCCTGTTGGATCAGCTGAAGATAGCTTCAATTGAAAAGCGCTGGATCAAGACCACCGACAACAAGGAAGAACTGACCTGGATCATCTATCCGCCAAATTTTGATAAAACCAAGAAATATCCTACCCTTTTGTATTGTGAAGGTGGCCCGCAAAGCACGGTCAGCCAGTTTTGGTCGTTCCGCTGGAACTTCCAGATGATGGCTGCCAATGGCTACATCATTGTAGCGCCCAATCGCCGTGGGTTACCGGGTTTCGGTCAAAAATGGAACGAAGAGATCAGCGGTGATTACGGGGGGCAGAATATGAAAGACTGCCTCAGCGCCATTGATGCTATGTCGAAAGAGCCTTTCGTTAACAAAGACAAACTTGGGTGTATAGGAGCCAGCTATGGTGGGTTCTCGGTATACTGGTTAGCCGGCAACCACAACAAGCGGTTCAAGGCATTTATTGCGCATGATGGTATGTTTGACCTGGAAAGCCAATATCTTGCCACCGAAGAGATGTGGTTTGTCAACTGGGACCTGGGCGGACCTTTCTGGGACAAGAACAACAAGATAGCACAATGTTCTTTTGCCAACTCTCCTTCCCGTTTCATACAAAATTGGGATACCCCGATCCTTGTGGTTCACAGCGAACTCGATTACAGAATCCCTGTCACACAGGGGATGGAAGCATTCAACGCTGCCATTTTGCGGAAAGTACCGGCCGAATTCCTCTATTTCCCGGATGAGAACCATTGGGTACTGAAACCGCAGAACGGTATTCTTTGGCAACGGACTTTTTATTCATGGCTGGATAAGTGGCTAAAATAAAATGAAAAAGAAGAATAACAATATCCATCGGGCTGCCGATGTAATCCTGAAATCAAACTTTACTACTGCATATACGGGTGCGGGGATTTCCGTCGAAAGCGGGATTCCTCCATTTCGCGGTGAAGGCGGCCTGTGGACAAAATATGACCCCAATCTGCTCGACATCGATCATTTCATAAAGGATCCGTTGAGGGCCTGGAAGCTCATCAAAGAGATCTTCTATAATTACTTTGGAAGTGCAAAACCCAACAAGGCTCACCTAGTCCTGGCGGATATGGAGCAAAGAGGTTTCCTGGGACGTACCATCACACAGAACATCGATAACCTTCACCAGGAAGCAGGGTGCAAAAATGTTTTCGACTTTCATGGGAACTCAAAGCGCCTAGTTTGTCTTTCCTGTCATGCCTGTTATCCGGTCAGCGACGTCAACCTCGATCATCTGCCTCCCACCTGCAGGCAATGCGGCGGATTGCTGAAGCCCGATTTTGTTTTCTTCGGTGAATCCATTCCCCAGATCCCGCTAACAGCTGCCTATGAAGCCGCCAAAATTTCGGATGTTTTCCTGATCATCGGAACGACCGGCGAAGTGATGCCGGCCAACCAGTTCCCTTTGATAGCCAAAGAAAACGGGGCTACGATCATTGAGGTCAATCTCCATGAATCCAATTACACTTCAGCGGTGACTGACATCTTTTTACAGGGAAAAGCAACGGAAATGATGGAATTACTTGCAGAAGTTTTATTTACCCCTTCCCTGGATAATAATTAGGATGGTATAAATAAGGATCTTGAAGTCCATGGCAAGCGACATATTCTCGATGTAAAGCAGGTCGAATTTCAGACGTTCGATCATCTGGTCCACATTCTCTGCATACCCGTATTTCACCTGCCCCCAGGAAGTGATTCCCGGTTTTACTTTGTGCAGTAAACGATAATGCGGCGCACGGGCAACGATTTGCTCAATATAATACTTCCGTTCCGGGCGCGGCCCTACCAAGCTCATATCTCCTTTCAGCACCGTGTAGAACTGGGGAATCTCATCTACCCTGACTTTTCTCAGGAATTTACCGAATGGAGTGATCCGGGGATCATCTTTCGAAGACAACATCGGTCCGTTCTTCTCGGCATCGTTGAACATGGTTCTGAATTTATGCATTATAAAAGGCTTGCTTTTCAGACCGATCCGTTCCTGCGAAAAGAAAATAGGACCTTTGGATGTAAGTTTAACGCCGATGGCCGTGAACAGGAAGACAGGAAATAATATGATCAGGCAGATGATCGAAATCCCTATATCCAATATCCTTTTCAGTGACATCTGCCAGTCGGGCATAAGATCAGGGAAGATCTGGATCAGCGGTGCCTGGAATATGGAAGTCGTCTTTACTGATCCGACCAGAATGTCCTGGATCACAGGAATGATCTTGATCACAACATCGGTATCCTCAAGTTGTGTTATGATGTTTTCGATCGTGTGGTTCTCGGAATTTTCAATTGCAATGACGACTTCCTCGATGCTATTATCCTTTACCAGCCTGTTCAGGTCCTGCAACTCTCCAAGGTGAGGAATGAATTCGTCGAGCTTATAGGTCTTATATCCCTCCACATTGACAAACCCCACGAAGCGATTTCCGGAAGATTTCTCCTGGTTCTCGATCTCCTTGTAAATTGTAACTGCATTTCCATTACTGCCAACGATAATGGTATTGAACCCCATGATCTTATTATGGATCTTATATGCCGTGTTGGAAGTCAGGATAACACGGAATGAAGCTGTAAAGAATAAGTGCAACCCCAGCAGGACAAAGAAAAATTCGATATAGGTTTTATTGTTAATGATGATATCGTCGAGGATCAGGGTAAAAAACAATATGGTCACACCAATGATTGAGATGAGTACCGTTTGACCGAATTCCCTCAATCGCCCTTTGCGGTATATCTTGCGATAGGTCCCAATAAGAATGTAAAGGATCAGCCAGAATACCGGGATCACAAGAACCCCGAGATAAAGTTTCGAATCCAGGAATATAACGCCGATATGCCTGAAAATCTGATGATCTACAGCATATTTACGAAAAATGAAAAAGAATGTCCAGGCCAGTGCTGCCGACAATACATCTGCGATGATATATTTTATAACCTGGAGTCTTTTATTCATGAGGTATTCTGGTTTAACAGTCGTGTCGGTTCTTAAAAGGATAATACTTTAATATTATCCAGAAGTATCCTGTAGTGATCTCCGGTAGTATTTTTCAAATAATAATAAACCCTGAAGGTCGTCGCCCCTGTATAAGAATTAAGCGTTGTTGTAAGGTCAATGTAAATTTTCTTCCATTTATCATTTGTTGGATTCAATGTTATGATCGGAACCTCATTAATGATCCCGAAGGTTGTAACATAGACTCCTACGAGCAGGGCTGTATTAATATTGAAATTCATTTCCAGGAACACTGCTGAATTTGGAATGGTAAAAGTGGAATGGGAAATACATGCAAAAGTGGCGCCAACTGTATCAAGTTCAACGATAGCCGAGTGGAGTCCTTCCAGTGTCAATGGTGAATCGCTTGGGGTCAGCTTTATTTTTGTCGTGGCTGCCGCTGTAGTGTCCAGGGTAATTGCTACATCGTCAAAATCTTCTCTCCATATAAATTTTGTTTTGGTGGCATATGTCGTGGAAAGCGTGCCCAAATTCAGTGTCTTATCAGGAACGAGGTTTATGGTCTTGTTGATTTCCTGATAGAATGGATAGCTGATGCGGGTGGAAGCGATCCCATCTTTCTTTACTCCCGTAAGAACCATTAGGGTATGAGATCCCTGCTGCAGAATCGGAAAGGTTGCCGGAAGCTGGAATGTACCGATCAGCTGACCATCAATATATACCCATGCATCCGTGATATTGTGTATTGCCGTTCCCTGTGTCGAATAATCTGTGGTCAGGCGAATGGAGTCGATCTTCAGGTAGGCAGGAATTGTCTGGCCCCCGGAAAATTTTTCACATGAAGTCTGTGCAAGTAGCAGGAGAAGGAAAAAGGAAAAGGCAAGAATGTGTAAAAGTTTTCTACCAATCATAAACCGGAATCTGGGAAGTCCTGAAAATTTAACGCCTTATTGATTTGAATATTGTTAAATTTTTCAGAAAAGATTTGAACAATAATTCCAGGATGTGAATAATGGATTAAAGGTTATTTGCCGATTGGTTAATCTTTTCGATCACTTTATGGGCAACTTCAAGTGCGCTATAGCCATCATTGATGGTTACAGAGGGTACTGTATTGGTAGTGATGGCGTTGTAGAAACTTTCCAGTTCGGTACGAATGGCATTGAGTGGTTTGACCTCAGGTTTGGTGAAAGAGATCTGTTTGCTTCCTTTCCCCGGGCCAAGATCAATCATAAAGCCCATTGGTAACGAACTCGATTTATCCAGGTCCTTGATGCGCACCACCTCCACTTCCTTGTTGAGGAAGTCCACGGAAATATAAGCATCCCGCTGGAAAAAGCGCGATTTACGCATATTTTTAATGGAGATCCGGCTGGCTGTAAGGTTGGCCACACAGCCATTGTCAAATTCAATCCGTGCATTTGCAATATCGGGGGTATCGCTGACCACGGCAACACCGCTCGCACTGATCTTCCTGATGTTGCTGTTGACCACGCTGAGGATAATGTCAATATCATGGATCATCAGATCGAGGATGACCGGAACATCGGTTCCGCGGGGGTTGAATTGCGCAAGCCGGTGCGTCTCAATGAACATCGGTTTGTTGAAATAGGGCTCAGCAGCAACAAAGGCAGGATTGAACCGTTCCACATGCCCTACCTGTACTTTCACATTTGCTTCACCCGCAATCTTGATCAGCTCTTTTGCTTCTTCCAGGGTGGTAACGATCGGTTTTTCAATAAAAACATGACGGAATTTCCTTAAAGCCGCAGAGGCATATTCAAAGTGAGAGATCGTAGGAGTTACGATGTCGACCACATCCACCAAATCGATCAGTTCATCGAGTGAAAGAAAACGTTTGATTCCGAATTCTTTTTCCACCTTTATGGCATTACCATCATCCGGGTCATTGAACCCAATCAGTTCATAATCCGCAATTTCCTTGATGCACTTGATGTGAACCTTTCCGAGATGTCCGGCACCCAATACTCCTATTTTCAGCATGTAAATAGTTTATAAAGTTTGTAAAGTTCCTAAAGTTATAAAGTTGATGAAGTGTTTGAATTATGCGTGTATCTATAATTGAAAAACAACTTTGTGACCCTGTGACTTTGTAACTTTGTGACTTTGTTACTGATTTTACAAAAGTAACTTTTTTGGCGCGATCTAAATGATTATTTTCGTGAAAAATTTGAGAAGACAAGAAGGATCATGATCGACTCGTATAAACACCAGGGATTACGGAAACATCTTGTAGAGGTTATCCACGGAAAAGGGATCACCGATTACAATGTACTGGCAGCCATTGGAAAGGTTCCCCGGCATTTCTTTTTCGATTCTTCTTTCCTTAAATATGCTTATGAAGACAAGGCATTTCCCATCGGGTCTGGCCAAACCATATCCCAGCCTTATACGGTTGCATTTCAGACGCAGTTGCTGATGCTTGGCAAAGGTCAGAAAGTGCTGGAGGTCGGGACAGGATCAGGATACCAGGCTTGTATCCTAGCAGAAATCGGCGCCAAGGTTTTCAGCATCGAGCGGCAAAAATCCCTCTACGACAAAGCAGTACAATTTCTTCCTACCCTCGGTTACCGGGTCAAATTATTTTATGGAGATGGCTACAAAGGACTTCCTGCCTATGCCCCTTTTGATAAGATCATCGTTACTGCCGGTGCGCCCTATATTCCCGATGCGCTCATTGACCAGTTGAAACCTGGTGGCATCCTGGTTATTCCGGTGGGAGGCGATGATGTTCAGGAAATGACAACCATCACAAGGATTTCGGAAAAAGAATTTCAGAAACGCGAACACGGAAAATTCCGGTTTGTGCCGCTGTTGGAAGATAAAGCGAGGGAAAGCTAAGTCAAAGGACAAAGTGGGAAGTAAGAAGGACGAATTATTTCCCTCATATTAAACACTTTTAAAAATACTATTTGACTTTCGGGTATTTTTTTTCATAGCTTTGGTATTCCAAAAAACGAAAACCATGAAAAAGATTCTGTTTATTTCAGTAATCCTGACAATCCTGGTTGCCTGTTCTTCTGAAAGAGTGAATTTCAGTCAGTTACAGGACCGGAGTGGAATGTTTTACCTGGTCAATAGCGAAAAACCCTTCTCAGGTGATGTTGTTTCCTATGCAAACGGAAAGATCGAATTTGAAGGGAAGATCGAAAAGGGACTGCGTGAAACAACCTGGACTTACTATTATCCTAATGGCCAGAAAAAGATGGAAGGGAACTATAAGGAAGGTGTGAAAGACGGCACCTGGACCTATTGGAAAGATAATGGAACACAGGAAGGCCTTGAGATTTACAAATATGGCAAACTGCTCAGCAACGAGGGTACTGTGTCCCATGAAGTGAAACCTGATACCTCTCAGACAGTTGTGACGCCAACCCCACCCCCACCTCCACCTTCTCCAACCGAACCAAAAAAAATCGAGAAAAAACAGCAACCCATTGCATGGGAAAGGTTACATGGCGGGCCGGTGAAATTTCTGGATGGAGTTCCTTACTCCGGGCCTGTTGTAAAATACCAGAAAAATGGCGTTAAAGAATTTGATGGATATTTCTTACGTGGAAAGAAATCCGGCAAATGGGCCTATTACAACAAAAAAGGAGATATCAAAGACGTCAAGTATTATTAGGACGCTTTCTCAGGCGACGTAAGAAAGCATACGAAAACCCGGCGATCATCAGGATCGCACCGGCCCATAATACATTGATGTAAGGATTAATGATCGCTTTTATAACGATGTAATCAGGATTGCCTCCTGCGGATGATACATAGGTATAATAATCTGTCCAAAGGAAATGTCTTGTGTCGGGGTTGTAAACATCACCCATGCGTGGATTGCGGTTCATGGAAGGATACAGGGTAAACACCTTCACATATTTTCCTTTTATGGTTTTCAGGAAGTCAACTGCATAAGTAGTGGTATTCCCGGCTTTCGAACTCTGGTTGTAAACTACGTAAAAGCGGTTCATATAAAGTGTATCCCCTTTCACAAGGAGGAGATTTTCTGTATTGGTTTTCATATCCCCGAGATCAAACCTCGAAGTATTGGTTGATATGGTCTTGGAATTCGAAAAGGTTATGATGGTCCCCAACGCAAAGAAGAGAAAACCGCTGTGGGTCAAGATGGCTGCAAGGTTCCGTGGCCGGGTTGATTGGAAGATGAGGTTATAAATGGAGGATAGGATCGAGAAAAGGATAAAGAAAACTGCAAGGACCAGGTTCATCCTTGTCACAATTCCATTCATCATAAAAGGAATCAGTACCACGATGCTGAGCAGGAATGGCACCGCCATTTTTTTCAGGAATATGCGCCCGGAATTGACATTGTAGTGCAGGAATTGCGTAAAGGCAATAAACCCGGCAATCAATAATAAATAAGGCGTTTGCCAGCGGTTATAGAACCCGACACGATCGGCCGGAGGCGCAATGTTCGTCTTGAAGATACTGTTAAATACCGGGAGGGAAGTGGTAAAGATGATCTGGAACGCTGCCAGTACAATGATAATCGCCCCCAGGAATATCCAGAACTCCCGGGATAAAAGGATTTCACTCCTTTTCTCAGAGAATTTTTTTGCGTGTATTGTAATGAATATAATGGCGAGGATCAGAAAGACCAGCAGGAACACCAGTAATTGAGCAGTCATCCCGTTGTCGGTAAACGAGTGGGCTGAAGAATCAGCCAAAACCCCGCTACGGGTCAGGAAACTGGCGTAAAGCACAAGAACGTAGGAAAGGGTAATAAATGTAAAAGCTGCAAGCAGGGCATACCGCTGTTTCCGCGCTACCAGCAGGAAATGAAGTCCCGCCACGAATGTCATCCAGGGAACCAGAGAGGAATTTTCAACCGGGTCCCACGACCAGAATCCTCCAAACGTAAGGGATACGTATGCCCAGGCGCCACCCAGGAGGATGCCTGCACCCAGCAGAGTGAGCGAAAGAAGTGTCCACGGCAAGGCAGTTTTGATCCAGGAAGTATATTCCTTGCGAATTAACCCCGAGATAGCATAGGCAAAAGGGACCATCGCCAGCGCATAACCCAGGAACAGGATCGGGGGATGAATGGTCATCCAGATATTCTCAAGCAGGGGATTTAATCCGTTCCCATCCTTTACCATCGAAAGGTAATCGGGATGAGTAAAGATCGAATCCTGAATATTGGTGTAAGTATCCCTCAAAAGCATAAAAGGGCTTCCTCCGATCTTAAAAGAGAGAAAGTGAATACCCAGCATCATCGAGGTAACAAACACCTGCGACAACGACACTATCGAAAGCACATGGTCTTCCCAGTCGTGTGAAATAAAGATCAGCACCAAGCCGATCAAAGCCTGGAATACAGCCCAAACAAGGAAGCTGCCCTCCTGCCCTGCCCAGAAACAGGAAATGATGTATTTAACCGGAAGCAATGAAGAAGAATACTGCCAGACATAAGCATATTCAAAATAATGACTAAAGATCAGGTAATAAAGGATGCCTGCAACAGAAACCAGCGAAAAAACATGCAAAATGAAGAACCCGCGGGCATATGACCGGATCGCTTTCAAAGGCTCATCCTTCCTGCGGGTATTCATGATATATAGGACTGTAGCCATGATTGCTGCCGCAAAACTGATCCAGATAAATGTTTTTCCGATCATCCCAGGCACCAGGTGTTCTCCTATGTAATGAATATTCATATGTCGATTTCTGAATTAACCGCAAAGATACATTTTTCATTTTCAGGAAAGAAATTCTGATTATTTTCGCTTTAAAATTGTGGTTTATGGCAAGAATCGGATTGATCGGCGGCTCAGGGCTCGAGAAACTCAATTTATTCCGGAATCCTGAAGAGATCAACAGGAAAACTCCATATGGAGATCCCAGTTCAACCTTCCTGAAAGGCGAAGTGGGGAACAATACGGTATATATTCTCTCGCGTCACGGTAGGGATCACACCATCACCCCTACACATGTCAACAATCGCGCAAACATCCAGGCGCTGAAAGAACTGGGCTGTGATCATGTCATCGCTACCACTGCCTGCGGAAGCCTCCGCAAAGAGATCGATCGGGGACATATTGTGATCCCTGATCAATTCATCGATTTCACCCGTTACCGGAAAAACACCTTTTACGAGGTGTTCGAACCGGAAAATCCCATTCACACTGCCATGGCTGATCCTTTTTCAATGCCTCTCCGCGAACTGCTGATTGCAGCAGCTATCGAGCTGGGATTGTCGTTTCACCCAACCGGTACCCTCGTCACAATCGAAGGCCCCCGCTTCTCCACACGCGCCGAATCGGTCATGTTCCGTACACTCGGAGCCGACATCATCAATATGAGCATTGCACCTGAAGCAGCCCTGGCGAATGAGGCAGGACTTTCCTATGCGGCCATCGCCCTTGCCACCGATTATGATTCATGGAAACATGATGAAGTACCTGTTACCTGGGAAGATGTCTCCAGGGTTTTTCAGGAGAACGTTAAAAACGTCACACGACTGCTGGAAAAAGTAATCAGACAATTCTGATTAACGAGCCGGTATTTTTTGCTTAGTCGTTTAGTTGTTCAGATGCTTATTTGAAAATTCTGTGACTCTGTGACTCTGTGACTTTGTCACTTAGACTAATCTTTCCAGTTCCACCATTTTAATTTTTCGGAATCCTGTCTATTTTGATCGGTACCTGCGAAATAAACTGCACACCTGAAAACATATAACAGGCAACGGTCCTGAATCATTCCGGCATGATGATTTGAGATCCGGTACAATTCTTCAGGATCCCTTCCTTTCAGGTCCTGTACTTCCCTGATGCCGATATTCCACAGATCATTTGCAATGGATTTCCCCACACCGGGGATGATCCTTAACCGTTTCAGTTGTTCTTCCTTGATCATTTTAAATAGCGAAATAATTATCCATCATTCCATAATTCCTGCATTCTGAATTCTGCATTTATCGTATATACTTAAAGCTCTTTCCTGGGTATTTTGCTGAAGATCCCAATTGTTCCTCGATCCGGAGAAGCTGGTTATATTTTGCAATACGTTCCGAACGGCAGGCAGAACCGGTCTTGATGAGTCCGGTGTTGAGTGCTACCGAGAGGTCGGCAATGGTGGTATCTTCTGTTTCGCCCGAACGGTGGCTGATCACAGCCGTATAAGCATTACGGTAAGCCATGTTCACCGCATCGATGGTCTCAGTGAGGGTTCCGATCTGGTTCACCTTGATCAGGATAGAATTGGCTACCCCCAGGTTGATGCCCCGCTGCAACCTTTCCACATTGGTTACAAAAATATCATCGCCAACCAGTTGGATCTTCTCACCAAGTTCCTTTGTCATTCGTTTCCATCCATCCCAGTCATCTTCGGCCATACCATCCTCAATGGAAATAATCGGGTATTTCTTCACCCATCCTTTCCAGTATTCTACCATTTCTTCAGAGGTGAGTTTATCTCCGCTCGATTTGTGCAAGTGGTAAACATTTTCTTTCGGGAGGAAATATTCTGATGCTGCAGGGTCTAATGCGATGCATATGTCTTTACCCGGTTCATAACCTGCTGCTTCGATCGCATGAAGGATCACCTTGATGGCTTCTTCGTTCGATTTCAGGTTGGGTGCAAAACCGCCTTCATCCCCCACATTCGTTGAATATTTTTCTTTTTTCAGCACATTTTTCAGGTGGTGAAAAACTTCTGCACCCATCCGGATGGCATCACTGAATGAATCAGCTCCAACCGGCATAACCATAAACTCCTGGAAGTCGATCGAGTTATCGGCATGGGATCCTCCGTTCAGGATGTTCATCATGGGTATGGGAAGTGTATTTGCCGAAACACCCCCGATATAGCGGTACAATTGCTGGTTTGTTTCCTGCGCAGCTGCATGCGCTACTGCAAGTGAAACGCCCAGGATGGCATTGGCGCCAAGCTTTCCTTTATTGGCAGTTCCGTCAAGGTCGATCATTTTCTGGTCGATGTCGCCCTGGTCGGTAACATACATTCCGTTCACTTCATCTGCAATGACTTTGTTGACATTTTGCACAGCATTCAACACTCCTTTGCCAAGATATAACTTTTTATCTCCATCGCGAAGTTCTATGGCTTCATGGATCCCCGTGGATGCGCCCGAAGGAACTGCAGCCCTTCCAAGGATCCCATTGCTTGTCACAACATCGACCTCGAGGGTAGGATTTCCTCTTGAATCGAGGATCTGTCTTGCCTGCACTGAAATTATCGTACTCATATCATTCGTTTTTTTGCTTTTACAGAAATAAAAAAGGACAAACCAATTTACATCCGTTTATCCTTATTTGTTCAACTATGTTGATAATTCAGGTTATTCTTTGGGTTCCTCCGTTTCTTCCTTCTGTGGAAGTTCCGGGGCTACTTGAACATCCGGCTCTTTCTTTGTATTTTTCCGGGTTTTCTTCACTGCTTTTTCTTCGGTAATAACTTCCGGCTGAACTTCTTCAGCAGGTTTGGTTTCGTCAGTAGCTGCTTTTTTGGTTGTGCGGCGGCGGCGGGTTGCTTTGGCTTTAACTGGTTCTTTCGAGGAAATCATAGTTTCATTGTAATCCACCAGTTCGACGATACACATATCGGCATTATCTCCAAGGCGATTTACTGTTTTCAGGATCCGGGTATAGCCACCTGGGCGTTCTGCCACCTTCTGCGAAACTTCCCTGAACAGTTCGGAAACGGCTTCTTTACTCTGAAGATAGCTGAACACAATCCTTCTTGAATGGGTTGAATCTTCCTTTGAACGGGTGATCAGTGGCTCAATGTATATCCTCAAAGCTTTGGCTTTCGCCAGAGTAGTAGAAATCCGTTTATGTAGGATCAACGATGTAGCCATATTGGACAGCATGGCTTTACGGTGTGCACTTTTTCTTCCCAGATGATTGATTTTCTTACCGTGTCTCATTTTAATTATTCCTTATCTAATTTATATTTTGCAGTATTCATGCCAAATTCCAATCCTTTCGATTTCACCAGTTCCTCGAGTTCGGTCAGTGATTTCTTTCCAAAATTCCGGAATTTTAGCAGGTCATTTTTGTTAAATGCAACGAGGTCGCCCAAGGTCTCCACATCGGCAGCTTTCAGGCAATTCAGTGCCCTTACGGAAAGGTCCATATCTACCAGTTTTGTTTTAAGAAGCTGGCGGATGTGCAGTGAAGTTTCATCGAATTCCTCAGCAACAGCTTTCTCTGCGGTATCGAGGGTGATCTTTTCGTCTGAAAATAACATAAAATGCTGGATCAGAATCTTGGCGGCTTCTTTCAATGCCGTTTTTGGATGGATCGAACCATCGGTATCCATTTCTATGATCAGCTTTTCGTAGTCGGTTTTCTGCTCAACGCGGTAGTTCTCAACATGAAATTTCACATTGCGGATAGGCGTATGGATCGAATCGATGGCGATTTTTCCCAATGCAGATCCCAGCATTTTATTCTCTTCGGCTGGAATATATCCCCGGCCACGGTCGATGGACAATTCAATGTTTATTTTCACATTGGGTTCCATATGACAGATCACCACATCGGGATTTAAAACCTGGAATACCGAAAGGAACTTATTGATATCACCGGCTTTAAAAACATTCTGTTGGCCAACAACGACATTTACCTTTTCAGAGATCTCGGATTCGATTTGTCGTTTGAACCGGATCTGTTTGAGGTTCAGGAGGATCTCAGTAACATCTTCGATAACTCCTTTGATGGTCGAAAATTCCTGTTCAACTCCTTCAATCTTAACGGAAGTGATCGCATATCCTTCGAGAGAGGAAAGCAATATCCTTCTGAGTGCATTACCAATGGTGATACCGAATCCAGGTTCCAGAGGTCTGAATTCAAAAATTCCTCTGGTTTCATCGGCTTCAACCATGATCACCTTATCGGGTTTCTGGAAAGGTAGTATTGCCATGATAGATCGTTTAAATTAGTATTTAATGTCTTTTTATTCTTATTATTGCTGCAGATGCAGGTATAAGGTGTTATAATGTATTATTTAGAATATAATTCGACGATGAGCTGCTCCCTGATGTTCTCCGGGATTTCAGCCCTTTCAGGATAATTCATAAATTTTCCGGCCAGCTGGTGCTCGTCCCATTCAAGCCAGGGATAAGCATTAGAACGGGATGACACTGATTCGGTGATCACCTCGAGCGACTTGGAGCGTTCGCGAACGCCGATTATATCGCCGGGGTTAACCTCAAATGAAGGAATGTTCACTACTTTGCCATTGACGACAATATGACGGTGGCCGATAAGCTGGCGTGCAGCGCTACGGGTAGGCGCAATTCCAAGGCGGTATACTACATTATCCAGCCGTGATTCAATCAGCTGAAGCAGCACTTCCCCCGTGATCCCCTTCTTCCTTGAAGCCTTTAAAAAGATATTCTTGAATTGACGCTCCAGGATACCATATGTATATTTTGCTTTCTGCTTTTCCATTAACTGGCTTCCGTATTCTGATTGTTTGGCTCTTCTCTTGGTCTGGCCATGCATTCCGGGAGGGTAGCTTTTTTTATCGTAATGTTTATCGGGTCCAAAAATGGGATCTCTGAACTTTCTTGCTATTCTTGACTTAGGACCTATGTACCTTGCCATACTCTTTGTTTATGTATTTTAATGATTAATTTCGGAATTATACCCTTCTTCTTTTGGGAGGCCTGCACCCGTTGTGTGGTAATGGAGTTATATCTGTGATCTCCATCACTTCGATACCGGCAGTATGAATGGTACGGATAGCCGATTCCCTTCCTGCGCCTGGTCCTTTGATATAGACTTTCACTTTCCGGAGGCCTTGGTCGTATGCCACTTTTGCAGCATCCTGTGCCGCCATCTGGGCAGCATAAGGAGTATTCTTCTTTGAACCTCTGAATCCCATTTTACCGGCGGAGGCCCATGAAATAACCTGCCCTGCATTATTGGTTAGGGTTATGATGATGTTGTTGAAAGAGGCATTTACAAAAGCCTTTCCGATTGCATCTACTTTAACAACCCTCTTCTTTGAACTTTTTTCAGTCTTTGCCATATTACTTTTTTACGCTTTCTTGATTAACAACCGGCACCCACTGAGGGCACTACAGCAAATTAGCCTTTCGTAGCCTTCTTTTTATTGGCAACGGTCTTTTTCCTTCCTTTACGGGTCCTGGCATTGTTCTTTGTACTCTGTCCGCGTGTCGGCAAGCCGATACGGTGACGGATCCCACGGTAGCAACCGATATCCATCAAACGTTTGATGTTCATCTGTACCTCCGAACGAAGTGCGCCTTCAACCTTTAAGTTTTCGTTGATGAGCGTACGGATCGCATTTTGCTCCTCATCATTCCAATCCTGGACTTTTTTGTTCCAGTCGATTCCTGCTTTTGACAGGATATCTTGGGCGGTACTGCGGCCAATTCCATAAATGTACGTCAATCCGATCTCGCCCCTTTTATTTTTAGGTAAATCAATACCTGCAATTCTGGCCATATCAATTTTTTATTTTGTGATTATAACTATTATCCTTGTCTTTGCTTGAATTTAGGGTTCTTTTTGTTGATAATGTAAAGCTTACCTTTTCTGCGCACGATTTTGCAATCGGCCGAACGTTTTTTGATTGAGGTTCTTACTTTCATTGTATGTAGGTTTTCTATTGGTATCTGAATGTTATTCTTCCTTTTGTCAAATCATAGGGTGACATTTCGATCTTTACCCTGTCGCCCGGAAGAATTTTGATGTAATGCATCCTCATCTTCCCGGATATATGGGCCGTTATTACGTGCCCGTTTTCAAGTTCCACACGGAACATGGCATTACCGAGGGACTCGATTACAGTGCCATCCTGCTGAATTGATGTTTGTTTTGACATTGAAATCGTTTATGTTTATACTATTCCCAGTACCTCCTCAATGTACCGGAATGTTGAAAGGACATCCGGTTCTTCATTTTTCACCACCACGGTCAGTTCAAAATGTGCCGAAGGGTAACCGTCAATCGTGCGGATCGTCCAGCCATCCTTTCCCTGCATGATATTTTTTGATCCCAGATTAATCATGGGCTCGATGCAGATTACCAATCCTTCCTGCAACTTGATGCCTGTTCCCCGCTTTCCATAATTCGGAACATCCGGTTTTTCATGCAATTTCTTCCCGATCCCATGTCCAACCAGTTCCCTTACAACCGAATAGCCGAAGGGTTCTACATGTTCCTGGATCGCCGAGCCGATGTCGCCGATTCTCTTTCCTGCAACTGCCTGATCGAGTGCCAGGAATAAGGATTCGCGTGTTCTTTTCAACAGGCTGAGCACCTCCGGTTTTACTTCTCCCACTGCAAATGTATAGGCAGAATCACCGTAATAACCGTTCTTGATGCTTCCGCAATCAATCGACACTATATCACCATTTTTAAGAACTCTATCTCCCGGGATCCCGTGTACTACCTCATCATTCAGAGATGTACACAACGTAGCCGGGAATCCGTTATATCCTTTAAACCCTGGTACCGCCCCTTCCGACCTCAGGTAATCCTCTGCGATCGTATCCAGCATCCGTGTGGTAACACCGGGTTTAATGTTTTTTGCCACTTCGGCAAGGGTTCTGCTCACAATCAGAGCATTTTCCCTGATGTATTCTATTTCTTCCTCCGTTTTAAGTTCCATTCATTTTTTCTGAGTTATGACGTTCCTATCCGGTCATGCTGAAGGATGAACGTCCCTTGATCCTGCCCGATTTGGTAAGACCGTCATAATGACGCATGAGCAGATGGCTTTCAATCTGCTGCAAAGTATCAAGTACAACGCCTACAAGGATTAGCAGTGAGGTACCTCCGTAAAACTGGGCAAACTGTGTGTTTACACCCACTAACCTGACAAATGCCGGCATGATGGCGACAAAGCCAAGGAAGATGGATCCCGGAAGTGTAATTCTCGACATCACATTGTCAATGAATTCGGCGGTCCTTTTACCCGGTTTCACACCTGGGATAAATCCGCCATTTTTCTTCATATCTTCTGCCATCTGATTCGGATTCACCGTAATGGCCGTATAGAAGTATGTAAAAACAATGATCAATAGGAAGAATGTCGCATTATAAGGGAAACTATTAAAATCAGTGAACACCCTTGCAAAGCCGGTCAGGGTCTCCGAATTGGCAAAGCCTGCCAGGGTAAGCGGAAGGAACATGATGGCTTGTGCAAAAATGATGGGCATTACACCGGCTGCATTTACCTTTAAGGGAATGTATTGGCGAACACCACCGTATTGTTTGTTCCCCACGATCCGTTTGGCATACTGAACAGGGATCCTTCGGGTACCCTGAACGAGGAGGATGGTGACGAGAATAACAAACACAAGAAATGCGATTTCAACAACAAACAGTACCATTCCGCCGCCTTTCTGTTCCATCCTGGAAACCAGTTCACCAAACAAGGCAAAAGGCAATCTGGCCATGATACCGATCATGATAATGATTGAGATACCATTGCCGATTCCTTTATCCGTGATCCGTTCGCCGAGCCACATGATAAACATGGAGCCTGCGGTAAGAAGGATGATCGAGGAGACCCCGAAAAAAGAAAATATAGAATGGTGCAATTGTACCGAACTGAACGGGTAGATGGCTTCAGAAGGAAGCTGTGAAACGAGGTTTGCAATGTATGCAGGTGACTGGAAGATCAGGATGAACACGGTAAGGTAACGGGTGATCTGGTTGATCTTTTTCCTGCCGCTTTCCCCTTCTTTCTGCAATTTCTGAAAATAAGGAATCGCCATACCGAGCAACTGTACAACAATGGATGCAGAGATATAAGGCATGATACCCAGTGCGAAGACGGATGCATTGGAGAAGGCTCCTCCTGAAAACATGTTCAGCAATCCAAGCAAACCACTTTTGGTTTGATTTTGAAGGCTGGCCAGCATGCTGGGGTCAACACCCGGTAAAACAACATAAGCGCCGAAACGATATACGAGAATGATACCGAGGGTATAGATGATCCTTTTCCTGAGATCCTCAATCTTGTAAATGTTTCGAAGAGTTTGAATTAGCTTTTTCATTCAGAACAGATTAAAGTGTGTTCGCAATACCACCAGTTTCTTCTATCGCTTTTTTTGCTGCAGCAGAAAATGCATGGACCGTGATCTCAAGCTTGGCTTTCAGTTCACCACGTCCCAGGATCTTGATTCTGTCATTCTTGGAAACATATCCGCTCTTCACCAGGACCTCCTGGGTAATCACGGTAAGGTTTTGTTTTTCAGAAATTGTCTGCAGCACGTCCAGGTTGATTCCTTTGTATTCTACCCGGTTGAAATTTTTAAACCCGAATTTTGGAAGCCTTCTTGCCAATGGCATCTGGCCGCCTTCAAAACCAAGTTTCTTGGAATATCCTGATCTTGACTGGGCGCCTTTATGTCCGCGTGTAGATGTGCCTCCCCTGCCGGAACCCTGTCCTCTTCCTATTCTTTTTGGTTTTTTTGTTGAACCTTTCGCTGGTTTCAGATTACTTAAATCCATCTCTTTTGCTTTTATCTGATTTATTGCCCAATACTATTATTGTACTTCCTCTACCGTAACAAGGTGATTTACTTTTGCTACCATCCCGAGGATCTGGGGGGTAGCTTCTTTCTCAACCGTATGATGCATCCTGCGGATACCGAGGGCTTGCAGGGTTCTTTTCTGCCTTAAAGGCCGGCCGATTCCGCTTCTGACTTGAGTTATTCTGATTTTTTTCATTTCGTTTATGAGGATTATAATTTGTCAACGGCATTTAGCCGTTGAATACTCTGCTAAGTTCTATTCCCCTGAGTTGTGCGATCGTATGCGGATCATGCATTTTCATCAGGGCATTGATGGTGGCCTTGACCACACTGTGCGGGTTGGAAGACCCCTTGGATTTTGCCAGTACGTCTTTCACTCCGACACTTTCCAGTACAGCACGCATAGCGCCACCGGCTATTACACCGGTACCGGGAGCAGCAGGCTTAAGATAAACAAGCGCGCCACTATATTTGCCCAACTGGTCATGCGGGATCGTTCCTTTAAGGATTGGCACCTTGATCAGGTTTTTCTTGGCATCATCGATTCCTTTAGCGATGGCTGCCGTAACTTCCTTTGCTTTTCCAAGACCATAACCGACAACTCCGTTTTCGTTTCCAACCACTACAATGGCTGAAAAGCTGAAGGTTCTACCCCCTTTGGTAACTTTGGTTACCCTCTGAATGCTGACAAGACGATCTTTGAATTCGATTTCGCTTGATTTGACTCTTTTTATGTTAACGTTGCTCATACTGTTTTTAGAATTTCAGGCCTGCTTCCCTGGCTGCTTCTGCCAGCGACTTGACCCTTCCATGATACAAATATCCATTACGATCAAAAACTACTGAGCTGATCCCGGCCTGGATGGCCTTTTCAGCGATGAGTTTACCTACGAGTTTGGCTTTTTCTAAGTGTGATAACTTTTTATCGGCAAAATCTTTCGACATAGAAGAAGCGGCAACCAGTGTCTTGCCCGAAAGATCGTCGATCAACTGGACATAGATTTCCTTGTTGCTTCTGAACACACTCATCCGGGGCCTGTCAGGAGTTCCATCGACGATCTTACGAACGCGTTTCTTGATCCTGAACCTTCTGAATTCTTTATTGCTTTTAATTGCCATTCTATAATAGTTTTAACTAATGATTCCAATATATTACGTGCTGGAAGCGGATTTACCTGCTTTTTTCTTGATTTCTTCACCCAGGAAGCGAATACCTTTACCCTTGTATGGTTCGGGTTTACGCAATGAACGTATCTTTGCGGCAACCTGGCCGATCAGTTGTTTATCGTTCGATTTCAGGATGATGGTATTGTTCTTACCTCTCTCAGCAGTCGTCTCAACCTTGACCTCCTTGGGAAGTTCCATCATGATATTGTGGGAATACCCCAAGGAAAGCTCAAGCAGCTGATCCTTGGCAGTTGCCTTGTAACCAACACCAATGAGTTCCTGGACGATGGTATACCCCTCATTCACACCCTTAACCATATTGGAAAGGAGTGAACGGTAAAGACCATGCTTGGACCGGTCGTCCCGTTCTTCCGAATTTCGCTGGACGATCAGGTTTGTTCCTTCTACTTTAATGGTAATCTTGGGATCAACCTGCTGATAGAGTTCTCCAAGTTTTCCTTTTATCGTTACCAGGTTTGTGGGAGAAACCGTTACAGTGACTCCTGCGGGTAATGGGATCGGTAATTTTCCTATTCTTGACATTTTAAAGGTCTCCTTTTCAATTAACTGATAAAACATAAAACTTCACCGCCAACTTTCTTTACCTTGGCTTCTTTATCGGTCATCATGCCCTGTGAAGTAGATATGATCGCGATTCCAAGTCCGTTCAATACGCGAGGCAGGTGATCTGCATCCACATATTTCCGAAGACCGGGTTTGCTAATCCTGACCAGGGAGTTTATCGCCGATAACTTGGAGACCGGATGGTACTTCAGGGCAATCTTTATCACTCCTGGCTTGGTTTCATCTTCAAATTTATAATTCAGGATATATCCTTTTTCGAACAGGATCTTTGTCATCTCTTTCTTCATCCTGGAAGAAGGGATCTCAACGATCCGGTGGTTTGCCATTACAGCATTCCTGATTCTTGTTAAATAATCTGCAATTGGATCCGTAACCATGATCTATCTTATCTGTTTGTTTGTGATTTCATTTTATAAGACATACTGCCTTATCTTACCAGCTTGCTTTTTTTACACCGGGGATCAAACCTTTGACAGCCATTTCCCGGAAGTTGATACGTGAAACCCCGAAGAGCCGCATGTATCCTTTTGGACGGCCGGTCAATTTACAGCGGTTATGCAGCCTGACTGGCGATGCATTTTTCGGAAGCTTCTGCAGGGCGATATAATCGCCTGCTGCTTTCAGGGTCTTCCTTTTCTCTGCAAATTTTTCTACCAGTTGTTCTCTTTTTCTTTCCCTGGCTTTGATTGATTCTTTTGCCATAAACTTATTTTGTTTTAAAAGGTAATCCGAATTCTTTTAATAATGCATGTGCTTCCCGGTCGGTCCTGGCACTGGTTACAAACGTCACATCCAGTCCATTGATCTTTGCGACTTTGTCGATATC
>Ga0224525_1000097_pt1 | contig 45643 bp, 38 predicted proteins | sample CFST100metaG_FD_179874 | JGI IMG/M metagenome (GOLD analysis project Ga0224525, IMG submission 179874) | Peat soil microbial communities from Stordalen Mire, Sweden - C.F.S.T100 | ecosystem: Environmental > Terrestrial > Soil > Wetlands > Peat | place: Sweden: Norrbotten County, Stordalen Mire...
CACTGTTCCAGTTGAAGTTGTCAGCTGAATGGTAACGCTGCCGGCAGTCTGTTTGTCTATGGCAACAGAAACTAAAGTACATGGTGCAATACAATCAAAATTCAAAGTATAAGCAGTATTTGAATATGCTCCTGCTGCAAAGGTTGTAAGTGGTCCAATATACTGGCTTGTCTGCAGTATATGATTTTCCACATAATAAGTTGTAGTAGTAGAAAGATTGGGAGTAGTATATGAAGTACCCGTATTTACAAGGTTTCCATTGGTTGCTGCATCATACCAGTTTAATGTGCCGCTGCCTGTGGCCGATAACAATACTGTTCCTGTGCCGCATCGTGAACCACCTGTGGTTACTGGTGCTGTAGCAAGAGTTACATTTATATAATTTGTTTTTGTAAGGGAATCATTGCCATTACAGCCGTAAAGTTTAAGCTTTACGGTGTAAGTCCCACTAGTGGTGTATGTGTGAGAAGGGCTTTGCAAAGTAGAAGTTGCTCCATCACCAAAGGTCCATAACCATGAAGAACCACCGGTAGAAGAATTCGTAAAATTAATAATCCCGGAGCATGTTGATGTATAATCTGCGGCAAAGTTCACTGAAGGTGTTCCCGAAGGTTTTAGCTTAACATTAACAACTGTTGCACTGCTATTGGCCAAAGAAATATTATTAATCGTTCTGGATGTATAACCTGGTGCAGAATACGTAACGCTGTATGTACCAGCAATAAGATAACGGTGATAATTTCCCACCACAGGATTAGAATAAACAAATGAACTATCGGCATTGTCTTCATGACTGTTAACATAAACCTTTGCCCTTATTGGCAACCCTGAGCATGAATCAGTTACCAGTCCTCTTATTCCGTAAAGAGATTCCTGAATATAATTCAACATGGAACGGAAATTATAATTCCATCTGTTTGGTAAATCCTGGGTTTGAGTGGTTTTGGTAACATCGAGTTCAATCGTTACTTCACGACATTGTTTAAAATAGTTCATGTAATCCTGCCGGCCACCTGTAATTACATACCAGTCACCGCCTTCAGTCACGCCGTTTGCATAAGTTCCGGTCATGTAAGATGAATTGTAAATCCATGCAGTATCAACATATTGTCTTCCCATTCTGGTCCACCAGCTGGCATCAGCATTTGGATTCTGGGCAGTTGTCCATGTATCAAAGGGAAAATTAAAAACTTCTGATCCTCCATGGAAATTTGCCGACATATTAAAATAATGATTGCCGGCAAATGTCATGAAAGCCTGTGTTTCCGGTTGTGTTGCATTTCCATCTGGATTCTGCCCAGCTCTCGGATCCGGATAATTCCTGTTCAGATCAATACTATTGGCATTGTATCGTGTGGAACTTGTTGCATTGATTGTATTATCACCGCTGTTGTATGTGCCGTCAGGATTGGAAAGAGGACAAATCCAGATCTCAGCATTATTGACAAGATTGGTTACTTTTGTATTTGTGCCATAATTGGAAAGTAAATAATCAATAAGGTGAAGCATCAATATATAACCCGTTGTTTCATCACCATGAATCGAACTTGTGTAAAGGAAATGCGGCTTATTGCCGTCTGTTGCAACATTGCTTGAAATTTTAACCGCTAAAATCTTATGTCCGCTGATTGTTGATGCCAGTATTGTGTCAACTTTACAGATTGAAGGATAGGTTGTCTGAAAATTGGCCATCATTTGTGTATACACAGAATAGGTTGGATACCTGTCCCATGTGGACATCTGTGCAACGGTAGTTGCCATCGTGTAAGCATTTGCACTTTTGGAAGTTTTTTCGATAATGGAATAAGGATATCCCATTGCCAGGAATTTGCCAAACTCATTTTTATTTGCATAGGCATATACATCATTTCCTTTTACATCATCAATGGAAATGATTTTAGTCAAGGTATCAATTTCCTGCCTGCTATTGATGCTGAACCGGAATATAATCTCTTTCTTATTCAGGAAAAGAGAATCAACCAGGTTTTGGTTTGATGCGGTTTGTTGTGAGAACGAAGCAAATGACAACAAAACACCTAATACGAGTAGCGTAGATTTTCTGATCATAGGAAGAGGGATTAAAATTGACTATAAATATAAGAAATTTAAGCCTGAAGTCAATGATTTTCTGTTATTTTTAAATCGTCAGTAAAACTAAATTAATCGATCAGAAAGTCCAATCAGTTTATATTTTGTTAAGATAATAACAAATGAGGAAGCACTCCCCTTTTACGATTTAGAGAATTTTCAGGAAAACTATCTGGAATATTGGTCAAGCAGAGACGCAATTTGATTATAGTGTGTCTTGCTTACCCCAACTACAGGAAGACGGAAATAATTGTTGCAAATCTTCTTTATTTCAAGCACAGCTTTAATTCCGCCGGGGCTGCCTTCAGCGAACAAAGCATCAATAATATCAATAAGGCTGTAATGGATTTCCAGCGCCTTTTTAAAATTTCCTTTCAAACAGTATTGAACCATTTCAGAAAACTCAGTTGGAAATGCATTTGAAACAACAGAAATCACTCCATCGGCACCAAGCGCAATGAGAGGCAATGTCAATGCATCATCACCTGACAGTAAAAGAAATCCTGAAGGTCGATTTTTAAGAACCTTCATGCATTGGGCGAAATTCCCGGAAGCTTCTTTTATTCCAATTACGTTTTCAAGTTCATCAGCAATTTTCAATGTTGTTTCAGCATTGATGTTTGAGCCTGTCCTTCCCGGGACATTATAAATAATTACTGGAACCGGGCTTACACCGGCAATGGTTTTATAATGCAGAAAAATTCCTTTTTGGGTTGGCTTATTATAATAAGGAGAAACCGACAGTATTGCATCAATGCCGTCAAAAGGAGTAGTTTTTAATGTATTTACAATATCCTGTGTGTTATTGCCTCCAAGCCCCATCACAACAGGGCATCTGCCATTAACGGCTTCCACTACAAAGTTAATGATAGCTGACTTTTCATCTTTGGAAAGTGTAACTGATTCTCCGGTAGTACCAAGGACTACAAGAAAATTCACATTTCCTTTTATCTGAAATTCTACTAATTTCTGAAGTGATTTAAAATCGATTGTTCCATCTTTATGGAAAGGGGTTACAATTGCTGTCCCCACTCCTTTAAGCTTATTGAGCATCCTGATTTTTATTGATTATACTAAGATAGCGGATAATTTCTTTGAAATAGTCTTCCATACTGATATTATGATCAACATTGAGCATAAAATCATAAATAGCTGAATGTTTTTCACCATACCTGCCAACTTTGAATTTTGCCTTTGAAACACCGGAAATATAATTCAGTGGAAAACAATCATGCATACACAGGTCAATCATAATGTCAAATTCTTCATTGATAAAATCGTTTACCCTTGCAGCATTTGGTTTGAAATACCAATTCAGTTCTTTTTTTGTAAAGTAATCATATGAAAGCTTTGGGAAGCAATAATGAGGAAGCCTGCTGTAATTAACAAATCCGAGAGCTTTCACCGTTTTCTGGTTGTCCTGAAAGAAACGCACAAAATTACTCACTACACCATAAGTGGCTTCATCAGAAGCATCATATACAAGGCCAATCGTTTTAGCGTCATCAATATTCATGATCTTCCTGTTACGCGTAATCTTTTCAAGTTCCTTCCTGAAAAAATATGCACCTGCGGTCTGCCTTATGTTATCAATAAAGTTCACTTCTTTTTATTTATCTTAAAAAATTGCAGAACTGTAAAATTAATAATTTTATAAAAGTCACAACAATATTTATTCAGAAATTAAGCAATTCGTAATTTCACCAATATACATCCTGTGATAATCCTTAAGAGGGTATGCATTATGAATTTTTTCATCACGGAAAAACTCCGGCTTGATATCGTCACTATATATTTTCCGGCATTCAAACACCAGCCTTGCCTGTTCAAAGTAGATGCTGTTGTTTGGCGATGTCAATGGGATAAGCCCGGTTTCCTTGATTTTATCAGTATCGCGGCCCGATTTCTTTCCGCAGAAATTAAGAATATCCCTGTATTCTTCGTTATAAAATGTCAAAGTAAAATAATCATTCTTCTCCATGAACTGGTATGTATGCCTTGTGGGTCTTACGAAGCAAAACGCAACTTGTTTGTTCCAAAGAATACCTACTCCACCCCATGATGCAGTCATCGTGTTAAATGAATTCTCAGTGCCTGCAGTAATAAGCATCCAGTCATCGTTCAATAATCTGAAAGGATTATCTTTTAGTTTTTCAACATCAAATTTTTCAAAATTTTTCACGAATATAATTTTTATAGATTCAAATATATAAGCGAATATCAGAATTTTTTTTGAATTATTTGAATGATCCAATGATTCGGAGTAAATTTACACAAAATAATTTTTCATTGAAAATAACATTTTTAGGTACTGGAACATCCCAGGGAGTGCCTGTGATATCATGCAAATGCACTGTCTGCATGTCGCAGGATGAACGCGATAAAAGGCTACGTTCATCTATATTGGTTAATACAGGGCAAAACACATTCATCATTGATGCCGGCCCCGATTTCAGGCAGCAGATGTTAAGGGAAAATGTATGCAGAATTGATGCTGTGCTTATTACTCATGCACATAAAGATCATATTGGAGGGCTTGATGATGTTAGGGCTTTCAATTACTTCCAGAAAGGCCCCGTGAATATTTATGCGCAGGAAAGTGTACTTGAAACGTTGCGATCCGATTTCTTTTATGCTTTTGAAGAGGACCGCTATCCCGGGGTCCCTGAAATGAATCTTCACCCTATAGAAAATAAACCTTTTGAAATTAATTCAGAATTGATAATTCCAGTTGAAGTAATGCATTACCGCTTGCCTGTGTTTGGATACAGGATAAAGGATTTCACATATATTACAGATGCAAACTTTATTTCTGATACTGAAATCGAAAAAATAAAAGGATCGAAAGTAGTTGTGCTGAATGCATTGCGGAGAAAAGAACACATTTCTCATTTTTCACTCGATCAGGCTATTGAAATGCTTAACATTATTCAGCCGGAGACTGCTTACCTTACGCATATAAGTCATCAGCTAGGAAAGTATACAGATGTTGAAAAAGAGTTGCCGGCATTTATCAAGTTAGCTTATGATGGGTTGGAAATTGAAATCTAATAATTTAAGTTTTGAATATTTTTTTCTTATTCCTTTCTTTCTCCTTGATGAGAAAGAAACAATCCCGATAGCTATCGGGACAAGACAAAACGATCCCGATAGCTATCGGGACAACCCGCTCTGATAAATTTTGGAATTTAACAAGCAAAGTAAGTAAACTCCTTTGCCGTAAATTCTCAAAATTTATCATTATTCACAATCTCCTTTTATTTAGATGTGTTCATGAGCCGCAAGCGGGTTCACTGCCTACCCTGTCCCCGCCGTTTTGTCCGGCCATCGCACTTTAAACAAATTATTTTAATGCAAAAGTTGAGTTAACAATAATCTACTCTTTCAGTAATATCAAAAAAATTGTATATTAGCTGTCAAAATTAAACAATGAAATCCCTGACGAAATCTAAGGACTTTTTGTGTAAGACCATTTTCCCGTTTGGATTTTTGGTACTGATCATATTTCTTTTAGCTTGCAACAATGATAATACTGAGCAAAAGGAATATGACTCATTAAAGACAAATCTTAAATTCAAATCGTACAAAACCCTTTCTGAGAATACAATTCCACCACTCGTACTGTTGTACAATTCCACAAGCCATAAAGATGATCCTGAAATATCAGAGGGTGTGCTTCGCCTTTTGCTTGGCTATTCATGGATTGTAAATAATAAACCGAATTATGCAATTGCTGAAGGCAGTATAATACAGGATTTATCTACCGATGACAAGGATCTTAAATTTCTTGCTCATTCACTTTTGGCGATTTCCATGTATGAAGAAGGATGGAAAAAACTTGCTGCTGAGGAAGCCGAAAAAGGCGAATCACTTTTGAACAAAGAGCCCAGGACAACGGACAGCCAGTTAAAAACAATGACCTTCCATATTATAATGGGTACACTTAGTGTGTATGAAGAAAATTTCCAGGGCGCACGTTTTCATTTTGCCGGATTAAGCATAACCACCGGAATAAGCTGGCCTTACCAGATTGCAGATGCTATGGCCGATTTAAAAGAAGGAAAAAACAAGCAGGGACTTTTAAAAATAAAAGTGCTGAAATCGGAAAAAGATATTCCTGAAGCCGTAAAAAAAACCCTTACCGAAACCCTTGCGAAAATTGAAAAAACAAGCGGCACTATCGATTCAAAATTATTCTGGCCACGAAGTATCTCCCTGGCACTTTACAGCGAAATAAGAAATTCAGAAATTAACGGGATTGACAAGGTAACTGAGCTTCTTGATAATTTGAGTGAGAAGCTGAAGATTGATTAGTTAATGGTGGTGTTGAGTTATTTGCTGCGCGTCATTCATAGTCAATAATGGTCATTTGCTGCGCGTTATTTATTGTCATTTACCAGGTACCATTGTTCCTTGCTACTGCCAACTGCTGACTGAAGACTGCCCACTGCCAACTGCTGACTGTGGACTGAAGACTGCCTACTTTTTTTACCACTAAGTCACTAAGAACACTTAGTTTCACTAAGGATGACGCGGGACGTTGAAGCGCCTTTAAACACGAGCCATTAAAATAAAAGTTAGCTTGCGTTTTTAATAATTTTAATATTTGTCTTATCAAAGTTTTTGTCAATAATTTCAATAAAGTAGATTCCGTTGGGCAATCTCGATAAATCAACGAAATTAGATTCATTAGCCGTAACAATCAGTCTGCCGTAAATGTTATAAAGATTTATTTGTTTGATTAAGTTTTTGTCACAGTCAATATTTATGTAATCAGTTGTCGGATTAGGATAGACCTTAATTTTATTAACTGTGTTTATTTCGTCTACGCCAATCGTACTGCAAAAACTTGATAAAACTGATGGACTGTGATAGTTAATTAATGAATCATTATAGCATAATAAACCTGCGGTAAATGACGCATCGCACATGCCATAGACAATTGGGAATAAAAAGGAACTGTGACCTATAAACTCAATTACTTCACCATTGTAACCTGAAAAAATATTCATTGAATAAATACGAGTCAAATATTGAGTTCGCAAATGATTTGTGCCAATATCAGTGAATCCAATTGAGTCTACAATAAACCCAACAGAATCTTCAGTCGTTGAAGAAAATTGATTTACTTGAATGTATAAAGTGTCATTTGGTAATAATGTAAAATCATATAAAAGACAAAACTTACTTAAACCTTCATTAAAGTAATAAACCTTATCACTGTCAGGATAAAGAAATATTGGATTATTGTCATAATAAGAGCAAGCTCCTACGCCAGTTGATTGTAATAACTTGCAATTCTTCCCCTGAATTATTGTGTCATCGACTGATTGTAATTCTGCATACCATTCATTGCTATAAATGTCATACGATTGATAATGCCATGTTGCCCCAATAGGCGCCCATGTCTGCGAATTTACATTTGATGCCACAAATAAAAATAAAATCAAAATGTACTTTTTCATAAAATGTCTGCTACAATATTCTATTCAAAAAATTGTTCTAACGTAACTGTATTGCTTGTAATGGCGGACTGTCAAACGGAGTCAGACGAGTCTGCCGTGATTATAATTCAAATATACAACAATGTTTCCGTCAACCTCAAAACCGCGGCATTAAAGCAGACACGAGTTATGGGTAGTGCGCTATTTCAGGAGATCTTTTGCTTTAATACGGAAAATATGTCCGTCTTTGCAATAAACCAAGTCGCCATTCTCTTTGCTTTTCTTTTCAATCAGTCTGAGAAATGCGAGTTCAATGCCTTTTAAGATTTTTGACCTTAATGCAGTTGTATTATTTTCCATTACCAATATGGTTTATTTTAGTCCAAATAAAATTATCGTGAATTTGTTTCTCTGCATTGGAATTGCCCTCAGCAATCAATTTAAAAGGATTTTCAGAGTTGTCAATAATCATCCAATAGTCAGAGATTGGGATATAGAGATTAAATAAATTTTTAATACCACTATTGTAACGTCTTTTTATAACTTCAACAGGAATGTCGTGTCCACCTTCGAGAACTCTGGACTTTACTCTTTCAATGGCTAAGTCAGGAGAATTAAGCCAAAAGTAAACCAATGTTACAAAGTAGTCTGATTCTTTAGCTTTTGAAATTAAATTTACATACCTTCTGGTCGACAATGTTGTCTCAAACGCAAACTCAGATTTATGTTTGATTAACTCTTTAATTCTTTGTAACATCAGTCTGCCAGCATCAATTGCAGCTTTGTCTGCTTGGAATGGGGACAGTCCGCGAGCTATCTCGTCAGCATTGACAAACTCTTTGCAGTCAAGCATGTCAGGAAGCACGGTAAATGATGCCGTTGTTTTTCCAGCGCCATTTGGTCCCGATATAATAAACAAATTCTGCATGTACTACTATTTGATACAAATATAATCATTCTCTTTAAATTCACAGCGCATTACCCATAACGAGCAAGTGGCTGCTTTGAGTGCCGCAATAGAAAGCACTTTCCTGTCTGCCGTGATAAAATATTTAAGTTGCCAATTGCTCCACCATCTCCCGATAGCTCCCGATAGCTATCGGGAGGGAACGAGCCATTAAATAACAAGTTAGCAAACGTTTTTCTCATCATGGTCTTAAAAATAAATTTTCGTCATATTTTTTTTAACCACAATGAATACTCCCTATATCCATGCCCGTCATAATAATTTACTTTTTCGCATGACATATTAATTTCCCTATTTGTCAACCGAGTAATAGTCCAATTGTCTTGCCTGTTAGATCCAAAAGGTCCAATTGCATTAGGAAAGGTTTGTGCTTCCTCAAAAGAAATATGTAACCACTTTTCTTTATGTTCATAGACCCATAACCCTTTTAATAAATGTTCGTCATTACAATTTTTCAAATATATAGTCCGTACATAGTCTGTCGTTTGGAAAGCATCTTTTGAAAATTCTATCTCGCAACCTAATTTTGAAATATATTCATCAGTAGAGTCTTTTCCATCTATATAGAATTTATCTATGTTCCAAGTACCAGTAATACGACTTTTAATAGAACACAAACTGATCATAGGCCCATCTTCAAATCTTTTGCAGCCTTCAATTATACATGTTGTAAATATTAAGATCAATAGTGTCTTTTTCATATAAAAATGTTTGCAAACGAACCTGTGTTATTTTGAATGGCGGACTGTCAGAAGGAGTCGGACGAGTCTGCCAAAATAATAATTTTAAAGAGCGCATGCCTGTCACGCTGAAGTGTCCCGCTTTCCTTCGAGACGAGACTTCGTCCCTCCTCAGGATGACGCGGGACGTCCCGAAGCGCCTTCAACCACAAGCCATTGAAGCAATATAAAGTTATGCATCTGGGCGATTAGTCTTTTATAAATTTCTTTATCGTAATTCCGTTTTCTGTTTTCACTTCTACAAAATATATTCCTTTAACAAGTTGTCCAATGTCAATATTTGTTTTAGCTTGCAACATAGGTTGCTGTATTAATAATTGCCCCTGAATAGTATATGCTGAAATCATTACATCTTTATTTATGATTGCATTTTCAATAGTAATATTATCATTAGCAGGGACTGGGTATATAACAAAATCATTATCAGAATTTAGTTCGGAAATACCTGCACTGCAATTGCTGACAGGTAAAATATTTGAGTTACCGGAGCAAGTATTATTATCCGTAACAGACACATAATAATTACCATTACCATTGCATATTATTGTCTGGGTGCTGCTTCCAACAGGGCTTCCATTGTAATACCATTGATACGACTGATATGGTGGAGTACATGTTATAACATTTCCATTTATACTTATAACAGGTCCAGGTGCAGAATTAACTGTTACCATTGTAGTTGTTGTTGCTGAACAGCCGCCTGTTGCAGTTACTGTCACGGTATAAGTTCCGCTTGCAGCAGGGGTTGCCCCTGCTATTGTCGGATTTTGAGACATGCTGCTAAAACCATCTGGACCGCTCCAGCTATAACTATTTGGTCCAGCAGGCGTAGATGTCAGGTTCAATGATTCGCCTTCACATATCGGGCTATTGCTTCCCGCGATTGGTATTGAATTTGGATTTACAGTTACTGCAGTCGTTGTTGTTGCTGAACCTCCCGTTCCTGTGACAGTCACGGTATACGTCCCTGATGCCGCAATGGTTGCTGCAATTATTGAAGGGTTTTGAGAAGTGCTAGTGAACCCGTTCGGGCCACTCCAGTTATAACTTATTGCACCGGCAGGTGTACAATATAGGTTCAAAGTCACACCCTCACAAATAGGACTGTTACTACCGGCAGTTGGTGTCGGCAAAGAATCGATAATAATAGAAACAAGTCCGTTGTTGGGGATTTGGGCATTAATCTCAATCATTGTTGAAAAAAATAATATTAAAAAAGAAAATAGTTTTTTCATAATACCGCCCTCATTATTTTTTATTAAACATTAATTTATTTTAAAACAAGAACATTTATATCTCAGGTTTGGCATAGCTTGCAACTTGTCATAAGTAATTACTTCTTTATGCCAGATTCATACGCCTCCAAAGTTAAGCAATTTACTTTTTTTATACAATGGAGAAAAGTTTTCATATTAGAAATTCTTATCATTAATTGTATCATTAAAATTTAGTATCGCCTTGTGCATATCGAAACTGTATTGCTTGCAATGGCGCACTGTCAGGCGAAGACAGACGAGTCTGCCGAAATAATAATTTTAGGTTGCACCGCTGAAACCCTTCTCCCGATAGCTATCGGGGACAAGCCACTGAAGTAATATAAAGTTATGGCTGTAAATATCATTCTTTCACAATCCTTGTTACTGCTGTCTTGTCGTTACTTTTCAGTCTCACAATGTAAACACCTTTTGCAAGTCCACTTATGTCAATATCGCTTTTTCCTTGCTGTAATTGTTGTTGAAAAATTGTCTGTCCTTGTGTGTTTAAAATTTCAATTGTTGCTTTTTGCAGGCTTTCAATTGTAAAATTATTTGTTGCAGGATTAGGATAAACGGAAATGTTACTCGCATTATTTTTGAGTTCCTCAATTCCTGTCATTTGTGATAATGATCGCTTCCATACACCTTGTCCCCATGTTCCTGCATAAATTGTATCTCCTTTTATTGCTAACGATGTAATATAGCCATGATATGTACTATCTATTAATCCTGAGTTAACGGCTATCCAATTATTACCATCATCTTTTGAAATAAAAACTCCATTATTAGTTCCCGCAAAAATATTAGTTCCGTGAACAATGAAAGCGTTTGTCGTATCATGTATTAGTCCATTGTTTGAGACAGACCAAGTGGCTCCATCATTGATTGATTTATAAATCCCATAATTTGTACCGGCAAAAATTGAATTACCATTTATCGCTAATGCCCAAACAGCATGATTATTCAGACCAGAGCTAACCGTAGTCCAGCTATTACCTGTATCAGTTGATAAAAATACTCCATGGTGAAGTCCTGCAAATATTTTTGACCCGCTAATGGCGAAGGAATATACAGTGGTATCTGTTCCTGTCAGTCCATTGTTTTTCGCAGTCCAGTTTTTCCCGGTATCCGTTGATAAATATATACCATTATGTGTAGGCCACAAATTATAAACTCCTGCAAAAATATCAGTCCCATAACTTGTCATCGCAAAAATTGCCATATATGGGCTAGATGGTATACCATTACGTGCAGTGTCCCAACTTATACCATTATCTGAAGATAAATATACTCCGGCATGTGTGCCCGTAAAAATATTTGTACCACATACCATAAATGAGTATAAATTAGTTTGAAGTAAACCGGAATCTGCCGCACTCCAGTTTAAACCATTATCAGTAGTTTTATATACAATATGATCTGTAATTTCTGATATGGATTTTGAATATTTATTGTTGTATGAAAGATTAGAAATCAGATTAGCTTCAGTTATATTATCACATTTATTTTGGCAGTTATTTGAGGATTTATATTGAAGGCCTAAAAAAATTCCAGCAAATATATCATTACTGCTCGTTGTCAGGCAGGATACATCTCCACTATCAAGACTTGTTTGTTGCCACTGTGCATTTACAATAATTGTCAAACTTGCAAATGATAAAATAAATAATAGTCTTTTCATAATTCCTCCCTATTTATAGCCCATAGCGAACGTGTGTTATTTTGAATGGCTGACTGTCAGGCGAAGACAGACGAATCTGCCGAAATAATAGTTTTAAGTTGCACTGCTGAAACCCGTCAACCATAAGCCATTGAAGCAATATAAAGTTAGCGTTTCGTTGGTTAATGTCATACTATATTTTTGTTTATTACAAATTTACTTATTCCGCTCGATAAATATACTGTCACCTTATGTTTCAAGTTTCACTATAAATATTTCACTTACGGATAAGCCAATACCAATGTGAAGATGCAATTCTTCTACGACTAAATTTTGATTGGTCAAGTTTAAAGTGTTCTCCAAATGTCTGCTCAATATATTTCGGACTTAATTTTAAACCGCTTGGTGAACTATCCATAGCCCAAATCAAATGTGTTGCCTCGGGTTTTAACAACCTATGTATCTCGGAAACATATTTTTGTTGACCTTCTTCATTTAAGCAATGAAAACAACCAACGTCAAATGAAACATCAAATTGTTTATCAATATTTTTCAGATTAGTAACATCGCCAACAATATATTCAGGTTTATCTGTATTGTCAGCAACTCGTTTATTTGCTTTATCAATGGCTACAGAAGAAAAATCAACTCCTGTTGCTTTTATTCCTTGCGATGCCATAAAACTTGAAAATATTCCAAGTCCACAACCTAATTCTAATGAAGTTTTTGGATTATGCACTTCTACTATTCCTTTCAGTTCCTTTGGAATACGATTATCTGTCCAAATCCAGTGACCGATAGAACGATAAACTTTATTAAACTCTTCCCCCGTTGTTGTTGTTGATTTACTCATATTTTTTTATGTTTAAATTTCTGTTGCAAACATACAACAGTAATAGCAAAGTGGGCAACTCGAAACCTTTGTCTTTCCTATCATTCCCGGTAAATGGCAGAAAAAAGTGGTTTAATTATTATTATTTTGAAAATTGAATGTTTTTTTAAGTACTATTATTGTCGATGTCTATACCAATGAACGCTAACGAGCAAGTGGCTGCTTTGAGTGCCGCAATAGAAAGCACTTTCCTGTCTGCCGTGATTATAATTCAAATATACAACAAAGTTTCCGTCAACCACAAAACCGCGGCATTAAAGCAGACACGAGTTATGGGCTGTAAATTTTTAAATCTAAATTTTTTATCTTTTTCTCTATCATCCTTTTTTAAATAATCACTTGAACAATATTACCAGGCAATACTTGCCTGTAGCCAAAAAAATAAAGTGCAGAAAAAAACAATACTTAAAACTAACCCTGCAATTGAGAGTCCGTTTTTTTTGTTAGATCCAGTCATTTTAATAATGCTAAAGATAAATCCAATTACTGAACAAACTAAGCTTATGGACAATAAGTTTATCGGTAATGAACTTCTGTAATGGGGTAAAGTTGATAAACGGCCAAAAGAATCTAAAATAATTATAATGACAAGCCCAGACAAGCCTAAAATTGAACTAATAAAAGAAATTATTCCGGTTAATTGGCTCCTATCAGTTGCATTTGCCTTAGGCAATTTGTTATTGTTTAATCTATCCATTGTCATAATTTAATAAAATGTCTTATTTGTCTTAAATGATATTATTAGCAGTGAAGAAGTCTATTCACGTATCTCAAAGATTGAAGATATTTCAAATTTATTGGCCATAACACTTGTGTTACTGTATTGAAGTAATATCTGCTTTAATTTTAGTCACAATAATTCCAATTTATAGCTGCACATTAACTGTGCTTAATAGAATACCTTTTCAATAATTATGTAAATATAGGGACTGAAATTCTAATTTGCAACTCAAATTAGCGGGGTATCTAAAATACCTTTTGAAATATTTTTCAGCATAGCGCTTTTCAAACACATCCAATAAACAAAAACGCCCCTGTTTTCACAAGAGCGTTTTTGTATCAATAATAAACCAATTGTACTCATGCCACCAACTTCACAAAAGGTTCGCACCATTCGCTTTGTCCTGCAATGCCTACATATGAGCAGCGGAACCAGTATTTCCTGCCTTGTACCAAGCCCTTAATGGTAAATGTGGTTTGGGTGCTTATGCCTGCCTGCACCCATGCGGCGCTTCCCAGCGGATCGGCGCAGTACTGCCAAACCCATGAGCGCGCGGCTTTCACGGCTTTGTGCTTAACAATTATTTCGCCTTCCAGTTTTCCTGTTGCTGCCGAAAAATCGGGACGTATAGCCGGCAAGGGCTGTTTCGAACTGTTAAAGCCGCTGCTCAATATCATTGCTTCGTTGCCCGATGTTATCCGTTCAACATACAAGGCCTGTTTACGCATTAAATCTTCGAGCGCTTTGCGTGCCTGGTGCATTTCGGCAGTCTGCTGCCTGCCTCCTCCCAGTGCGGCATTGTACTTTGCTTCAAGGGTACTTGCACATGCAGTAATTTGTGATAATGCCACATCGGGCGTTGGGAAGGATGCGTTACCCGTCATTTTGGTAACCGTGTTGCGCGCCAGTTCAATAAATGTTGCTACTGAAATGTGCGCAAAATTTAATATTACTTTCACTCGTTTCATGGTTTCCTTTATTAAATGATTAATTTATAGTTGACTTTCTATTGTTATTAACGGCATCAGATTTTGCAATATTGTATTCTGCCGGGAGAAAAATTTATTCAGAAAACAGTAAATCAATTTAGCTGTTTAAAACGCCTGTTCCATGCAGCATGATTAGCTGTTATAGTATTCAGCTTTTTATATCCATCTTAACTAATCACATACATGGAACTTCAATGGCAGTAATTGTTGCAGGTATATTCATATTTTGTTGTATTCAAATTATACCTGTAATAAAACAGGTAATATTACGCACGAATACAATAGTATTCGGATTGAAAATATCAATATTTTTAAAAGAATAATCTGTATTAATTATGATTAAAATAATACTTGTTGCTGATAGTATAATACAACAGAAAATTCAACAAGTATTATTCAGGGAAACTATAATCTGAGGAAGTATGTATATAATATCAGTCACAGATATTTTGATATACTTAACTGAACAAATAATATCATATAGCAATACTGTTGTACGGAGTAAAATACCTATTTATTTCAGCAATTCAACTGCTTACGTAACTGCAATTTTCTCTTTTCCCTTTTGCATGCGCTCGTCTCCCGACGAGTGCATATAAAACATTTATTTTATCTTTTATTATGTGCACTTTGTTATTATCGTTCTTGCACGCAACAGGAGCCGCGCACGAGCATTATGGGGGCGGTACGCACCGGAGGAGAGATCAAGGTTTTCTATTATTCAAGGATTCATTCAACTTGAAAATATATTTGTTACCACTTCTAAATATCAATATTGTATCATTATCAGCTTCCTTTGAAATTGAATCATTCATTTGAATAAATTCACATAAAGCGGATGGTTCATAGTCATAATTCCATGCAATATTTAGCCAGTATTTATTTCCACTCTTCAAATCAAGCAAGCTATTACTAGTAACTCTGGTAACCTTTTTAATATAACCATTAACAATAGTATTTTTTTTAACAGGCTTATATTTTGAATACTCCTTCTCATTGGATTTCATTATATAAAAAGATGAAACAATTCCGATAATAACTATTGGAACAGATGTTCCAAAAAAGAACTTCCAATGTTTAACTGCCCAGTAATTATTATAATCAACCATAAATTCAGTATTTGATCATCGAAGTAATATTGATTTTATTCTGGCTCAAAATTATTATTGTTGATTTTCAAATACACCATTTGAATTCACAAAAAGTAATATTCTATTTCAGCAATTCAACAGCTTTGTTCACTGCAATCTTCTCTTTTCCCTGGAAAGCTACAACAAAGGCATCGGTGATACCTTTTGAAACAAGTGTATTCTTATAATCGCTGGCCGATTTAAGATCTTTAAAATTTCCGGAAGTATAAATTGTTAGTCCTGCATCGCTCACCGTATGCTCAAGTCCATTGCTTACGGCCACATCCAGCCATTGGTTTATAATTTCAGTTGGTACATCCTTTTTATAAGCACCCACCTGTACCTTGAAAACAATCGTTGCATTTGCTGCTGCAGTATTTGTAGTTGTTGTGGTATTGGCTGAAGTGGCTGTATTGTTAACTGCAGAAATATTATTTTCAGTTGTTCCTGATGAAGTTGCAGCTGTGGTCAGGGTTACATTGCCTACTGCCAGCGTTTTTGCTTCAGCCACACTAATCTTTTTTCCATTGTAATAAACTACAACAAAAGCATCCGTTACACCTTTTGTAACAATTGTATTCCTGGCCGCTACCGCATCCTGCAAATTAGTGAATGTGCCCGAAATGTAACGATAATATCCGTTTGCCATGATCTCATCGTACAATGGGCTTATATCAAATAACTGTGCTGAAGTAACGGGCCTTGCATAAACACCCACCTGCACGCTGTAAAACAACCCATTGAGGCTGCTTACAGGATTGCTTAACCCGGTGGTTGCATTTGCTGCAGAGGCAGTGGTTGCAGTAGAAGCTACATTGACAGCAGTTGTATTTGTTGTTGTTGCGGAAGTTGTGCTGCCCGAAGAAACATAGGTTTTGTTATTCAGGTCAGCATAGGTTGTGTTAAGTGAATTGTCGCTCTTAAGCAATGCAAGCGCTTCTCCAACAGAAATGCGGACACCGTTCTTATAGGCCACTACAAAAGCATCGGCATAACCCATTGTCCTGATTTTATCGCGTGAAGTTACTGCATCATCAAATTTCGCGAATAAGCCTGCAAGATACCTGTACATGCCTGTAGGCGATGTTTCCCCTGTTACAGGCGTAATTCCTTTGAAGATTTCAGGAGCCACATGTTTCCGCACTGCAGCAATCTGGACTTTGAAAACTATTCCATCGGGCAGCTTTGAATCGAGGGGCACCAGGTTGGATTCATCCACATTCAACGCTGTAGTGTTATCATTATTTATAGAAATTCCTTTAAACTCAGAAGATGTTATAGTTGATGTGCTGGTGGTTGTCGCAGTATTATTGGAAGTTGTAGAAGCAGTGTTTGAACTGGTTTGTGAATTTGAAACAGCGCTGGTTTTGGTATTAGTTGAATTATCTGTTACATCTTGCGATGTTGTTGTGTTCGCGCTTACATTTGTTGTAGATGCTGAATTATTGCTGTTAACCGCAGTTGTATTATCAGTGGTTTTGTTATTATCAGCAGTAGTGTTTTGTGCAGTTGTATTATCAGCTTGTGCCTGGTTTGTGGTACTGGCCGTATTATCAGTTGTAGCAGTTGCAGTTGCCTGTGAATAAATGTCCATTACTTTTTCCTGTTTTTCCAGTGCCTGCTGCTGATTGGTTTTTACATCATCAAGTATTGATTTCTTCTGTGCATAGGTCATATCATCCTTGATACTTTCTTTCAGGGCCTGTGCCTTATCGAAATAATATTTTGATTCATTCTCAAGCAAACCGGCAGTGGCAAGTGAAGAATTTTTATCATCAGCAACAGTAATCTTATCAATTTTCAAACTATTGGTGTAGTACATGTCGGTATTCGAAATGTCGTAGATTTCAAGCGCTTCAAGTTGCTTCGACTGTGCAGTTTTTTCAAGATCTGTTGCTTCCTTTCTTAACTGATCTTTTTCAGTTTTGTCTGTTGTATTGTTTGCGTCAATTCTTTTTTGTGTGGCGTTATCAATATCGTTTGAAGCCTGTGTTGCCAGGTCGGCAGCAAGAGTTGTATCAGGGGTATTAGAAACAGCTGTAACCTCGTTTGAATTATTCAGCTTCTTTGCTAAAGTATGCGTTTCTGTGGCTTCCTTTTGCAGCGTAGCAGACTGTTGCTTCAGAGCCGTAATTTCTTTGGTTAATTTATCTTTTTCAGTTTTATCATTTGTTATATTGAGGTCCTTCTGTAATACCGCAACATTGCTGTTAATTGATGTTACTGATTTGTCAATCAGGTTAGCTTTTGCTTCAAGTTGCCCAGGCGTGCCAAGGTTCGAAACTTCGCTGGTATTGGTATTTGTGCTTGTATTTGTAACATTGTTCTGTGCAGTGGTCGACTGGTTCGAAGTTACAGCAGCCTGGTTATTAGTTGTGGTTGTATTAACTGCTGTTGTTTGATTACCTGCATTGTTTGCTATATTGGTATCGGTTGTGGCTGTTGAATTATCAGCAGTTGTATTATTATTGTTTGTTATTTTCGTATCGGCAAAAACATTATTGTTTTCGTATTCAGTAATTTTCGTTTCGAGTGATGATTTATCAACCGTAGTAGAACCGGTATAGTCTGAAGCTTCCGAAATCAGGCTTGTTGAATATTTTATTTTCATTTTCAACTCCCCTACTTCAACCTGCAGTTTCTCTACATTCGATTCCGATGCTGTTGATTGTTTCTGTATATCTGAAGCCTGTTGTTCCAGTTGTTCTGCCTGTTTCTGAAGGTCGTTCTTTTTCGATTGCTTTGCAGTGTTATTTGCTTCCTGTCGCAAATCTTTTGCTTTTGCATTCAGGCTATCTGCTTTGTTCTGAATTTTAGTTTGTGCTGATGCGGCCTGGGTAAGCTCATGCTCCTTGCTGTCGAGCGTACTTGCAAGATCGGACTTATACTGTGAAGTGGAAGTTGCAACATTGTTTTTAGCGGAAACGGATGATTTAAGATCAGTGAAATTATCGTAAGCATCAGCAATATTGTTTGAATCAGTAAGTGTCCTGATTGCAGCAATTGCTGACTTTGCATCAACAATATCCTGTTGTTTTTCTTTATACGCATTATCAAGGTTCTCGGCAATACTAAAACTGATAACGGCCTGCTGCGCAAGCGTAACTGATTCCTTCTTTAATTCATCGGCCTTTACTGTATATTTAACTTTATCACCGGTGTTAGTTGTGCTGCTGGCCTGGGCAATTAAATTATCAGCCTGTGCCAGCTTTTCCTGGCTCTGCTTGTTCTTATCAGCAGCAACTGCATAATTATTGTCAGCCTGCTTCTTCAACTCATCCGATTCTTTATTTAATGTTTTTACAATTTCATCTGTAGTGGATAATATTTCTGCTTTCTGTTTTTGTTCTTCAGCAGTCAGTTGATTTGAAGTTGAATTCTGCGCTGTTGTTAATGCAGTGGTATTAGTGGTAGCAGCATTGTTAGTGGTTGTTTGATTTGTTGCTGTGTTATTTACATTACTGGTATTTGAAGTTGCAGTTTGCGAAGATGTGGATGCATTTGACGTATTGTTATTTGCAGCAACATTGTTCGCAGTGGTCTGTGTTGCTGCATTGTTGTTTGTATTTGAAGCTACCTGGTTAGCAACTGCAGTATTATTAGTAGTTGTATTTCCAGCCGTCGATTGAGTTACCGTGGTATTACCTGTAGTGCTGTTATTCGTATTGTTAGGAGTAACTACACTTGCTGTGGAATTATTATTTGAAGTATTGTTAGCCGTTGTCTGGTTGGCATTTGCTGTTATTGAACCAGATTGGTTTGTGGAAGTATTCTGTGAAGTTGAAGCGTTTGTATTATTTTCAGCAGAAGTATTATTGGTAGCAACCTGGTTCGCTGCATTGCTATTGATGTTCGAAACTGTGTTATTTACATTTGTATTATTCGCTGTGGCAGTTGAATTGGTTGTTTTATTACTGACTATTGATGTTGAATTTACAGCAGTGGCGTTATTTGCATTCGTCTGTGCTGAACTGGATACAGCTGTTTGATTTGAAGTTACTGTTGGAATGGCAGTATTATTATTTTTTATATCATCCACTATGCTTGCATACATTGTTGATTGGGTGCGGGCGCTGTCGGCTTCTGCCTGTGCCTTCTCCGATTTCTGGAACAGCTCATCCGCTTCCGATTGTTTGGTATTCGCTTCTTCATCGTTATCAGCAGCTCTTTTCTGAAATTCAGTTTTTTCACTTTTCTTCTTAGTATTTTCAGCTTGCTTACGGTTATTATCCGCCTGAGATTTTAAAGAGTTTACTTCTTCCTGAACATCATTGGCCTGTTGGGTATAGCTTATTGCTTCTTTATCTTTTTTCTTTATAAAACTTTTATTCTGATCGGAACTCGCGATATAGCTTGTATCCTCAACTGTACTCTGGAGTTTTTCATTCATCCGGGTAAGCAGTGCAATGGATGAATCGATGTTATTTGATTGAACAGCTGTCTTTATGGCCTTTGCATATTGGGTTGCATCATCGGCTTCCTTCTGTTTCAGTGTAACTTTATCATCAAGCTGGTCGGCAATATCGAGAGCAATTGCGGATTCTTTGTTCAACTGGTCAGCCTCGGACTTTACCTCAACTGACTTAGCAATTTCAGTTTTCTTTGCATTCTCATCTTTGATGGAATCAGCATTTGATTCAATAGTAGCGGATTCTTTGTACTTTTTTTCAGCTTCTGCCTTTCTTGACTGTGCAATGGTTCTGGCAGCATCACGTTGTGTTTTAAGCTCCTTTAACTCATTAACTGATTCTGTTGCCTGCTTGTCGGCCATTTTGATGATATCCTCATTGGTGATATTATCAGGAATCTGGTTATTATCCTCAACCGCATTATCATTCTGATTCTCCGTAACAGTATTATCTGAAGTGGTAGCATCCTTATCGGCAAACATCGTTTCGGTTGCATTTACTTCAAGAGTAGCCTTTTCTTTCAGATACTGCAAGGTTTGCGCATATGCCGTATCACTTCCATTACCTGAAGTGAGGTTGGCAGGTTTATCAAGTACAAGAATCTCTTTCACTTCAGGGCGCTTGTCAATCCTCACTTTGTAAACAGTAATCATTCCTTCGAGGCTTGATCTTGATGAAGAAAAATAGGCATACTGTCCTGAGGAGTCAGGAATAAACATCACATCATCAAACGGGGTATTAATAGGGTAATTAAGGTTTTCAGGTGTTGTCCATGTTCCGTCTTCCTTCAATGTTGAAGAAAAAATATCATAATCGCCTATCGTATTATTTCCCTTTGAACTGTAGTACAACGTACCATCGGATGTCAGGAACGGAAAATCCTCATCATATGCCGTATTGATGGTTGGGCCAAGGCTCACAGGTTTGCTCCACGTTCCATTCGGCAATTTTGTGGCCTTGTAAATATCTTTCCCAGTCTTGCCATCTTTTCCATAGCTTGAGAAATAGGCTTCGTTATTTTCTTTTGAAAAAAACACCAATCCGAATTTTTCTTTTTTCTTGTCAAGCGCTGTTTTGAAGATGTCAGGCTTTACAAGGATTTTCCCACCGAAACGCTCCACATCATAGGAACGAAAGAAATCCTTATAAGCAACTTCCGTTTTTTGCAGAACATATAAATCAGAAAAATGATTAAGAAGTTCTTTGGCGTTTTTGCATATCTCTATCTGCCGCTTTACATCAAGTGTGGAAGCAGTTTTTGACCCGCCTTTTTCTATGTATAGATTGTATTCAGCTATGGCTTCTGTGAACCTGTAATTATTATGATAGGCAAGTCCCAGGTAATAATAAACAGCAATATCAGCATCCGGCTTTGATGCAGCAAATTCAAGATATTTGATAGGTTTCTCAGTTTCACGTCTGTCAGCAAACAATACACACACACCAAACCTGTAATTATATGTGGGATCTTTCGGATAAATACTTACCAGTTGAGAATACAGGGGCATTGCGGAAGAGTAATCTTCCAGTTTAAAATATTCTTCGGCCTTTTTTTTCAGTTCATCCTGCGAGGCAAAATCAGACTGGGCACCAGTAATCAGGGGATTGCTGATGATGAGAATTATGATGAAAACAATATATTGAAAAGTGTGCTTCAAGTATTAATGAAAGCTTTTTGCTATACTAAGATATATTATACTGAGAAATTCCATAATTAGTTACCTGGCAAGAGGCTTCTTCTTCTTGAAAAAAAACTTCGTTTCTTCATGGTTCAGCAGTCGTTTGATGTTTTTACGATGCATGATTATAACGAACAAACTTATTACAATTGAAAAAACCAGGTATGCCCATTCTCTTGCGTCGAAAATAAAAATATTGACAAATGGAAAAATAACTGCAGCAGTAATAGATCCGAGTGATACATAATGAAAAATAATTAACATTGTAATAAATATAACTGTTGCAACTATTGCGGAATATGGAAACAATGCAAGCACCACACCAAGCGAAGTTGAGATTCCCTTCCCTCCCCTGAATCCGGCGAAGATCGGAAATACATGTCCTACAACAACAATAAATGACAGGATAACTTTAAACATTGCAAAATATTCATTATGCATACCGAAATTATCCCTGAGCAGATATGTCAGTTCCACTGCAGCAAAGCCTTTCAACACATCAATAATGAAAACAGGTATGCCTGCACCTGGTCCAAGCACCCTGATAGTGTTGGTTGCACCGGCATTACCGCTGCCATGTTCACGGACATCAATACCGAAAAATATTTTTCCAACCCAGACTGCTGTAGGAATTGAACCCAAAAGGTATGATGCGATTATTACCGCTGCTGCTGATAGTATATATGAGGATTCCAAAGTTTATTATTTATGGTCCGACTTTTTTAAGGAACGACTTCTTCTTCATTTCCGTCGATATAGTGTAAGTATATTGAGGAAGTTCCTTTTCCGATTTCAGTGTCCTGTTATCTGCCTTAGTTTCTTTAATTATCGTGTTAAACTGTGCGTTTGATGATATGGCCTGCATTACATTCTGCTTATAGTTGAAATAATACCAGTCGTTCGAATCAAATTCAAGATATATATTTATTTCATCGCCTGATCTCTTCTTGATTATTTCAATGTAACCGTCAACATATTTGTTAATTTGATTTTTGTTAATGGCAACTATACCTATCTGTCCCACAGAAACAAATGACTTGGTAATAGGGTTCCATTTCATCTGAACATCACCAAGTAAAAATGTGTGCTGTAATGCTTCAGGCAATTTTTTAAATGAACCGTTCATTGAAATATCAGCAATTACTTTATCAGCATCCTTAACACCCATTATTTCTGTAATCGCTTTAGTGAAGGTCATCCTGGATAGATCAAGACCTTTGAGTGTGGTTTGCTTTTCAAGGTTTTCATTCATTAATTTGAAAGCATCATCACTGAAATAAAAGTCAATATACATGGCCAAATCAGCGTTTGCTGAATCCGGAATAATATATTCCTTTACATTTCCATAAGCAGCGAGTGCAACCCTTCCTGTGTTCGGAGCAAGGTCAATTTTTCCATCACCCAGTGTTATGCAACTTCCTTTGGTTAGACTCACATAATTTCCTGGTTGGTTAAGTTGCTTAATCTTTGCTTTGTTGGAAATTCTGTACTCTTCGCTCACTTTATCATAATAAATGAAACCTCTTGCAGTTATAATATCCTGGTCGGTGGATTTCAGTTTCTTCGAAAGGAATGCAGAGTATACTTCATTGGAATCGTTTGCCAGTAATATCCCTGCTTCAAGTTTATTTCCACCAATGTCTTTTATAGTATCTGAAATGGGAATAAATATTTCATTCGGATTAACATCAGCATGGAATTTTATCCAGGGCTTAGGAATTGTATCGCAATCCTGTTTTATTTTAAATGCACCGGAATAATTGAGGAATTCGTTGCTTGCTGAAAGCTTCACTCCACCCGCATAATCGAAACTAGGGCTGAGTTCAAATTTGGAAGTATCCGAAATAATTCCCGAGCCATAAGTCTGCAGGGTAGTATCCACGCCAATCTTACCAAGGTAAACAGGAAATTTTGTTCCGTTTTCATCCGTGTAATCATACATACCATTGGCTGTATAATTTTTTCGTGAAAGAACATTTACTAGTGCATTATACATAACATGATACTTGGTTGTGGTATTCGCAAGTATCTGCGCATTGATCAACGGCTTCATCTCTGCTTTTTTCAAAATTGTAACATCACCTTTGTCAGGGAAAATTGCAGCATCTGCTACCTTAATAATCTTCACATCTTTTGCATAAATGATGTTATCTTTCAGATTATACTTTGCACGTGGTGAGAAGAACCGCAATGAATCCTGATCCGGATGAATTGACACAAACTCAGATCCTGAAATATCTATATCAGCAAGTTCCTTAATCCCTAGGTTCTCCATCTTTTTGGAGTTATCGGTAGTTGTGTTTGCGAGTTCAATTTCTTCTTTATCCATAAACCAGTCGAATTCATCCATAAAGCAGATGTACAAATTAATAGGGAATTCAACTTTGGAACTACCGCCATTTGATTTGAATTCACCCTTGCGTTTATCGAAATCAATATGAGCTTTGTAGTTGTATGTTGAGAAAGCCAATTCTGAAAGGTCGTACGTTTTTAGACGGAAGTCAGCTGTATCGGAATCAAATGTCCTGTTTTTAAATTTAAAAAGTTTTGCATCCATTTCTGCATCATTGAATGCCATTGTTCCTTTACCTGTAAGGCTAGAAGGTGTGAGAGTAAGACTACCGTGCAATTTTGCACCATTGTCGTACATTGCAATCGGTTTTTGCTTTTTAGTTACGGTCATGATGTCGTTGTATGGCATCCAATGTTCATACACATCTTCGCCAACCACTGTTGGATATTCAACACCCTCTTTCTGTTCCGCAATTGTATAAAGTTGAACATCAGCATTCATAGAATCAGGGTAAAAAATAAATGCATTTGATTTTGAAGTGGATGTCAGATATTTTAATGTACCATCACCTCTAAGCCCTTTATTGCTTAAGTCGATAATTGAGTCATAGGTTCCCTTTCCTTTATAAACCTGGTACCCCGTAAATGGCGTCAATCTTACGAATCCGAGGGAATAGTCAGGCTGAACTTTAAGAGGTTCATCAAAATCAGGGAATATATCTGCCGAAACAAAATTTCCGGTAAAGCTGATTCCTTCTGTTGAAATATCATCAAGACTATCAATTTCAAAAGGATTTACGTGAAAATAAAAATTATCTTTCGTATAAACGCCGTTCTGTATGGACTTTTTATCATAATAAACATATGAATCTTTTATACTGCTGAATAGCGGGTATTTTCCATAAGGGATAAGCCCTGATTTATTATTGTATTTGTCAATCTGCAGATCACCTTTTATTCCTTCAATAACTGATTTAACTTTTACAAATTTTGTTTTTCCGTTTTCATCAGGTTTGAAACTCTTCACATAAAATGCCATTGAATCAACTACCGGCATGTCAATATTGAATTTATCGTAGGAAAAAGAAAATAACTTTCCGTAAAAATCAAAGCTACCTGCATGAATGCGGCCATCAAATTCAAAATCGCGATTTTTCTTTACAAGTATTTCTTCATCTTTCGGGAAAATATAAACGTTCTGTGAATCGCTGAGATAAACATTGCTAACGCCATTAAGCTTCAGATCAAAATTCAGTAAACTAAGGGTTGCATTGCTTTTGCTTTTAGTACTTGAATTAAATTGCAATACATCATAATCAATCTTTCCGGCCTTTGACAGCAAGAAGTTGTAGAGTTTCTCCTTCAGGTAAACTTTATCATCATCAATATCATATGAAATAAAGCCCATGCTTGCAAGTTTTATTAACAGTGCCTGAACCTGGGGCAGCGAGATTTTTAGAAAATTAGCGTAATCAGGAACATAAACAACATTGGTATCTTTCAGTTTCGCATACTTTTTCAGATCGCTTAACGGATGAGTTTCATCAATGCCAAGTAATTTGTAATAACGCTGTGCTGTGTAATAATTATACGATTCGAAAGTTGCTTCACTTTCAGTACCAACACCTTTAATCATTTTCATATCGATAAGCGGCTGGTCCATTTTCCAGTATAATGCCTCAATATACATGTCGAGTTTATGATAGGTATCAAAAAAAGGAGTCTTTGCAATACCTTCATCTGAGCGCAACATCGAAAGTTCTTTATCGTCATTTAAATATTTAAGCTGAAGTCCGGGATGATATATTGAATCCTTTTCCCAGTAAATAGTTACAGAAGCGCGATCGGAAGAAATTTTATCCTTACGGATTATATAGGTCTTTGCTCCTGTCTGCACAAATTTCTTTCCTTCCCTGTAAAAAATCAGGTAAGCATCCTGCGACTCATCGCCAGCCCCAAGCAGTTTTCCACCATGCATTGAAAATCCGCCGATATAATCGATGTTCGGGAAAATGCTTGTAATTTTTAATCGCTTATTGTAAGAATCAAAACGCGGATAGGAAGCTTTCTCTTCATTTTGATCCGCCAGTATTTTTTCCGAAAGATTTCCAATCAGTGGTGCTTCAAAATATGTCTTGTAATAAAATTTTGCAGAATCGGCGGTGTATTTTGAATATTTTAAACTGATGCTGTATTTGCCCAGTTCAGCATATACAGTATTTTCATCAAATCCAGCACGCTTCCAGAGCACTTTGCCCCCATTGCCCGCCCATTTGAGTAAAGTAGGATAATAAACTCCCGAAGTATTATAAATGTTAGCACTGTCCTCGTTGGCATAACAACTAAGAGTCAATGATGGAAATACAATTCTTGGAACAGTATCATATTCGAAAACGTAATTGCTGTTATCGGATTTCCATTTTGTTGTGGATGATTTGTACAGAACATTCTCTGAAAAAAGACTATTACTCACATCGAGGTAATCAATAAACTGTGTACTTGTTGAGCGGGCAATAAGCTTTTCAAGACTGGCTTCCCAGGCTTTAAAACTTGCATCGGACTGAGTAGTGTTGTTGAAACTGATAATCGTTGAAAGATAATTTTTAAAATGAGGAATTGGCTTCATTTTCTTTTTCAGCATCTGGTTGCATGTGGAAATCATCTGTTTTTTTTCTTCATCTGAAAATTTTCCAGTGTTCCATTCATTTGTAAAAAGTTCAATAAAATCCTTTGCAACCTTTTTGTTATCGGGATTATCAATATCCTGAAAAAATTTTGTAAGCTCGCCAAAAAAAACTGTAGGATCGTCAGAAAATTTCTTTATGGTCTGCGATTTTACAGATGTAGAAAATAGGGAAAGAAGTGCGATTATAATTATAGTGCGGAACTTCATGATTTCAGCCTTAAGTTATTGCTTAATGAATTTTAAAACCACCCAGTTATTTTTCACTGATGAACTGAGAAAATTAATGCCGCTGGTTTCAGCCTTATCGATAATAAGAGGCATATCTGCTTCATAAAAACCACTAAGAAGTATGATGCCTGAATTCTTTAAATGGCTTACATATTCAGGAATATCATGCATTAAAATATTTCGGTTGATGTTAGCAAATATCACATCGTACATTTCTTTTACAGATCCAGCATCGCCCATTATCACTTCAATATTCTCAGTACAGTTTCGCTCAACATTTTCAACAGAATTATTATAAGCCCATTCATCATTATCAATAGCTGTAACAGAGGATGCACCCATTTTTGATGCAAGGATTGCAAGCACTGCAGTTCCGCAACCCATATCAAGCACAATTCTGCCTTTAAGATCAAGTGACATGATCTGTTCAATCATCAATGATGTTGTTTCATGATGAGCTGTGCCAAATGACATTTTGGGTTCAATAATTATATCGTATTTGCAAGTTTCATCTTTTGGATGAAATGGTGCACGCACACAGCACTTATCGGCAATAACTACAGGATTATAATTTTTCTCCCACTCTGCATTCCAGTTTCTATCTTCAATACTTTTAAAACTGAATTGTATGGAAAATTCTCTGTTCTGCAGAATATCAAGATTTTCAACTGCTTCGGGGGAATATTTAGAATCAGGTATGTATGCAAGAAGGCCTGTATCTGTTTCAACGAAACTTTCAAACCCTACTTCTGCAAGCACAGCAGCAAGAATTTCTGTTCCGGATTCTTTGGGGGTAATGGTAAAATCAAACTCTATATAGTCCATTTAATTTAAACTTATTATTACAATTAATGAGACGAATATGCCTGGCAAAATGTAACAATAAAGTTAAACGTTTTTACCAATGCAGTAGTACATGGAAATGTTAATATTTATTAAAAAGAATTAACAATGGTCACAAAATCCTGCGCAGTCAGGGAAGCTCCTCCTATAAGGCCACCGTCAACGTCAGCATTGGCAAATAGTTCCTTCGCATTCTTTGCATTGCAACTGCCGCCATAAAGAATGCTAATGTTCTCAGCTGTTTCGTTTTTGTATTTTTTGATTAAGAGACTTCTTATAAATTTATGCATTTCCTGCGCCTGGGCAGAAGTTGCTGTAACACCAGTACCAATAGCCCAAACAGGTTCATAGGCAATAATTATTTTTTTTATTTCCTGCTGTGTCAAATGAAACAAGCCTTTGTTCAATTGCTCTTCTACTACTTGGAAATGGATTCCTTTTTCCCTTTCCGGTAACATCTCACCACAACAAAATATTGGAATCAAACCTGCATTCTGAGCGGCTAACACTTTTTTTGCAAGGAATTCATCAGACTCATTAAAAATATTCCTTCGCTCTGAATGGCCTATAATAACATGTGTTGCACCAACAGACCTGATCATAGATGCTGACACTTCGCCAGTAAATGCACCCTTTTCTTCTGAATGACAATTTTGTGCACTTACTGAAATATATTCAATTTCTTCTGTTCTGGCAACAGCAGGTTCTAGGAAAGGAAACGGAGGTGCAAGAATTACCAGTTGTTCAGGTGAAATGACAGAGTTACGAAGACCATCGACAATACTGGAAATTAGATTGCATGCTTCGTTATAGTTTTTATTCATTTTCCAGTTTCCGGCAACTATTTTTTTTCTCATAACAAAATATATCTAATTATCTATATGTATTAATATGATTAATTTACCCTTACCTTTGGATCAAGGTAACCGTAAATGACATCTACAAAAATATTAATAAAAACCAGGATTACCGAAACAAAAAGCACAGCACCCATAACAACTGGGAAATCGTATTTCTCAAGTGCATCAACAATTACAACACCTATACCCTTCCAGTTAAAAACATATTCAATAAAAACTGCACCAGCCATCAGCGAGGCAAACCAACCTGAAATAGCTGTAACCACAGGGTTCATGGCATTCTTCAACGCATGTTTTGTAATTACTTTGTAATAGCTTAATCCTTTTGCCTTAGCTGTACGAATGTAATCCTGAGATAAAACCTCAAGCAGTGAATTTCGTGTAAGCTCAACTACAATTGCTAGCGGCCTTATGCCCAGAGTGATTGCCGGGAGAATTAAATTCTTCAAACTTAAGTACTCACCATTACCAAAATCGTCTACACTATAAAGGCTACCAAACATATTTAATCCTGTAATACTTCCCAGCAGATAAGCAAATATCCAGGCTGCAAGAATTGCTGCAAAGAACGATGGCAAAGACATTCCGAAGACAGATAGCACAAGGGCCGTTTTATCAAAGAAACTATTTTTCTTTACTGCACAAAGAATTCCGATGATGATACCAATTATCAGGGCAAATCCGATGGATGCTGTTGCAAGAATAAACGTATTCGGAAAAGCCTCGGTGAGTATCTCCCCCACTTTACGCTTACTCTGATAAGATCTTCGTAGGTATGGAACCTTTAATACAACTTCTGAATGTTTTGATACTTTAAAAAGAGGAACACTACTATACTTTGTAGAATCAAGGTACCAGTAGCTTTCAGGATTATCAGGATTATGAATTGAAATTGGCGAAAGATCATTCAGGTAATTAAAATACTGGACAAGTAATGGTTTATCCCTGCCCAAGTCTTTATTGATTGCTTCCACAGATGTAATATCAGCACGCTGACCAAGCATCATACGTGCCGGATCTCCTGGAAGAACATTGAATAGAACAAAAACGATTGTTATCACTCCGAACATTACAAGGAATCCGTAGAACAGCCGCTTTGAAATAAATCTGTACACTATTTTTTATATTAATGAAATTATTTTCAATAAGTCAATAGTCTGCAATGGCCAGTAGGTATAGGTTATTGCTGACTTTGAACTGAAGACTGAAGCCTTTTCAAATTACTTTATATATTTCTCTTTCACTTTCGAATATTCAGGAATATCGCGCCAGCCCCATTTTGCAAGAACAACACCATCTTTAAGAAGCAACAAGCCCGGGTTAGATCTGATCATTGTTTTCAAAGAAGTTTCATCAACATTATGGAAAGGATATAAAGTCTGATTTTCTTGTCTGAAAGCCTCCACCGTCTCAGCAATAGAACCTGTAAGGCCTACAAATGAAATGCTGTCCTTATCACAGCCTTCTACAAATTTATTGATATCTGCGTAAGCACCTTTTGCTGTTGTATTCAGATCATAAGCCACCAGGATAAACTGATATCCGGGATTTGCAACAATTTTATCAGTTACAATATTTCCATCAGCATCAGCAATAATGAAATCATGAATAGGTGCTTCCTTATAAGCCTGCGTAACCTTTTTCTTTTGTTCAACAAATTCAATACTTGCCATTTTCACACTGTCCTGCCATGGTAATGTTTTCGCAGTATACTCAAACTTTTCGCCAGTTTTTTTATCCTTGTAAACCAGGAAAACTTCCGATTTTTCAGGAGTGGGAATTACCTGTTCCGAAATTTTATTTCCCACTTTCCATGGGAGGAAATCGATAAGCGGAAGGTGCCTGAGCGAATATACAGATGAGAATACAATAACTCCAATTCCAAGAACAATAATTGTAATTTCATTTTTCAATGAAAATGCAGGTTTGGCAAATTTATTGGTTAACAGAAGTGTCAATGCAATAATTATCAGCACAACATTTTTATAAAATGTTTCCCAGTTTGTAAGTTTAATAGCATCGCCAAAGCAGCCGCAATCAGAAACAGGATTGTTAATTGCTGAAAGCAGCGTGAGTCCTGTGAAGAAGAACATCATTGCGAATGCAAGCCATGCTGCCAGTTTTGGTTTAACGCCAAAAATCAGCATAACTCCTATAGTGAATTCAACTGCACAAAGGAAAACTGCAAGGAACAGTGCAAGTGGACTCAACCATTCAACATGATATGCTTCAAAATACTCATGAAATTTATAAACTGAGCCAAGGGGATCGACTCCTTTTACAAAACCTGAAAAAATAAAAACAAGTCCAACAATTGTTCTGCAAAAAATTCTAAGTGCTTTCATATAATTTTGAATTAAAAAGTTATTGCTTATTCGTTTCCATAATTTTAATCAACGCAAAAACCGAATAATTTATCATATCATAATAATTTGCATCCACACCTTCCGAAATATTTGTTTTTCCGTTATTGTCCTCAATTTGTTTGGTGCGTAATAATTTCATCAGAATAATATCAGTCAGCGAACCAATACGCATATCTCTCCAAGCTTCGCCATAATCATGGTTTTTATCTTCCATCAGCGATTTGGCTTTGTAAATATATTTCTCGTACAATTGCGTTGCTTTCTGCAATTCAAGATTATCAGAATCGTTGCTGATACCAAGTTCAAGCTGAATCAGCGCAATCACGCAATAGTTCACTATTCCAATGTATTCCGAACGTATATCTTCCTGGATTTTCTGGGTGCCTTTTTCTTCAATGCTGCGAATACGCTGGGCCTTGATAAAAATCTGGTCGGTAAGAGAAGGTGCGCGAAGCACACGCCATGCGCTGCCGTAATCCTTCATTTTCTTTACAAAAATATCTTTACAGACATTTATTATTGTTTCAAACTGTTCTGAAGTTTTATTCATTCTAAAATTTTATAAATTAGCAAAACTTATTCGTGACAAATTTAATTCCTGTCAATGAAATCACAGCATAAAAATACATTTTTTTCTCCACAGAAAAGCATCAATTGCGGTGGAAAACTCTTGACCTTCGAAAAGCCTCTGGTGATGGGGATTCTGAACCTTACCCCCGATTCTTTTTACGATGGAGGGAGCCATGCTGATATGGACGGCATTCTTCATCACACTCACAGAATGATTTATGAAGGTGCTGATATTATCGATATCGGTGCAGTGTCAACAAAACCGGGAGCTGCAGATGTTTCATTTGAAGAAGAGCACGACAGGTTAATTCCTGTTCTTGAAAATATTAAAAAAGAATTTCCTGAAGCAATTATTTCAGTAGACACTTATCGTTCTCGCATTGCCAGAATAGCTGTTGATAAAGGCGCCCATATCATTAATGATATTTCAGCAGGTGATTTTGACAAAGATATGTTCAGGGTTATATCCGAATTGAAAGTACCTTATATTATTATGCATATGAAGGGAACTCCTTCCACTATGCAGCAGAATCCTGTATACAATGATGTTGTAGAAGAAGTTTGCTCATATTTTGTTGAAAAGGTCACGGCATTAAAAAAGCTTGCAGCAAATGATATCATTATTGATCCGGGGTTTGGCTTTGGAAAAACGGTTGAACACAATTATGAACTTTTAAATAACCTCGAATATTTCTCAATCTTCGATTTGCCAATATTGGTAGGTATTTCCAGAAAATCAATGATCAACAAAGTACTTCATATCACACCTGATGAAGCATTGAACGGTACAACTGTTCTGAATACTATTGCGTTAATGAAAGGTGCGAATTTATTGAGGGTCCATGATGTGAAAGAAGCTGTTGAAGCAGTGAAGTTGGTTGGCACTCTGTGAAAATAGTTATTGAGTTAAATAGTTATTAAGTTATTGTAGCAGAAAAGTAAAAGGATAAACTTAAAAATCTTCAATTAATACAATGGAAGAAAACAAAGACCCCAAAATTTTCACATCACAGAAAAAATGGCGTCAATGGCTTGAGCGGAATCATAACAAATGCAAAGTAGTTTGGGTAGCTCTGAAGAAAAAGAATTCAGAAAAAAAATGCATCAATTATGCAGAAGCTTTGGATGAAGCACTTTGCTTTGGCTGGATTGACGGTGTTATGAATAAATATAATGAAGATTTTTTCAAGCAACGATTTACGCCCCGAAAATCTGGTAACATATGGTCACTTATTAACAAAGAAAAGGTTGAAAAGCTGATTATAGAAGGCAAGATGACAGAAGCAGGATTGAAAAAAATTGAAGAAGCAAAGAAGAGTGGTGCATGGCAAAAAGCATACTCATCTAATTCAAATAACAAAATCCCTGATGATTTAATTTCTTCTTTAAATAAAGTTCCTGGGGCGTATGATGCATTTTGCCGATTTCCTCCAAGCCATCAGCGGATGTATATACACTGGCTGAATGATGCAAAGAAAGAAGAAACACGCTTGCGTAGAATTGAAAAAATTATTCTTTGGTCCTTTCAAAAAAAGAATCCAAACACCTTGTAATTTCGTATTTGAAATGTTTTACCTATTTTTGACTTATAATTAGAAACATTGATCCCACTTGTAATCACCGGTTTTATTACTGTCCGCTGGCTCGACGTTATTGACGTTCTGCTAGTGGCAGTGCTGCTATACCAGCTGTACAGAATGATCAAAGGAACAGGGACAATCAATATTTTTATCGGCATCATTGCTATTTACCTGGTGTGGCTGCTGGTGAAAGCATTTGAAATGGAACTTTTGAGCGAAATCTTAGGTCAATTTATATCTGTGGGGATGATTGCTCTTATCATTGTATTTCAGCAGGAGATCAGGCAATTCCTTTTAGTGTTGGGATCACCAAACTTTCTTAAGAAAGGTTCAAAAAGTTTCCTGAATCTTAAATGGCAGATGAATCAGCTTGAAGGACTGGATATTGAGCCTATTGTTAGCGCTTGTGAAAGCATGGCCGAATCGAAAACAGGTGCGCTTATTATTATTGCAAGGAAAAATGAGCTGAAACCATATATTGCAACAGGCGAACAGATTAATGCAACAATTTCAAAACAACTTCTTGAAAATATTTTTTTTAAGAATAGTCCGTTACATGATGGAGCTGTAATTATAGGCGCAAACAAAATAAGGGCAGCACGCTGTGTATTACCAGTTTCAGAGAAAACTGATTTTCCAGCATCAACTGGTTTACGTCACAGAGCAGCAGTGGGGATTACAGAGGAATCGGATGCATTAGCTATCATTGTGTCAGAACAACGAGGCGAGATTTCAATAGCAGAAGGCAACAATCTTTCAATTAATATTAAAGCACAAAAACTTCGGGAATTACTTATTAAAGAGTTTCAGTCAAAATAAAAAAGCCCCGGGGTTACCAAGGCTTTCATAAAGAATGTTTAGTTCTTTTTGGCTTTTTCAAATTCAAGCAATTTTTCAAGACCATCAAATTTCTCTTCTGTATGTGCCTTGCGTTTTGCCAGCTCCTCACAGAACACAGAATAAATCTGCTTGTATTCATTAACTGATAATGGAATTACTTCATCCATGTATTTAATAAACTTATTATCGTCGCCTATCAGTTCAATAACGTGCTCTCTAAACTTGATTGCAACTTTGTGATGTGATGCTGAATACTTGGTATCCAGAACTGAGCCTTCAAACTGAATAAGGCTCTTTGCTACCTTCAATGCTTTTTCTTTGTCAATCATAGCTTTTAACCCTTTAAAAATTAAGATTAATGTGAAAAAGGCTGCCTGCCTTTTGTTTGACAAAAGTAGAAGAAAGCATATTAAATAACAATAAGGTAAAATCAGCTAAAGCCTCAATTAATTGTAAATGTAGATTACATTACAATATCTGTCTTTATAAAGTGTAATTATCCCCTATCGATTTTTTTTGACAGGAAAGAAAGTAATTTAATGCCGTAATACTTAAATCACAAAGGCACTAACTCATGTGTCCATAGCCACCTCCGGCTATATACCCTTCCAGATCTTTGATTGAGGATTGCTGCGAGTGAATTATACCGTTTACAACATCTCCAATACTTACCAGACCGATAAGTTTATTATTTTCCAGTACCGGTAAGTGACGTACTTTTTTCTCATTCATTATTGCCATGCAATCGAAGATGTCTGCATCATAATGTACAAATACAAGATCTTTAGTCATCACATCCCTTACACTGGATTCTTTTGAGAAAAATCCTTTCAATATTAATTTACGTGCATAATCTCTTTCTGAAAATATGCCCATCAACTTGTCACCTTCTTTTACGAGCACTGCCCCTATTTCTTTATCAGCAAGAACTTTCAACGCATCATATACTGTTTGATCAGGACTAACAGAATAAACCTCATGTCCTTTTTTTTCTAAAATACTTTTTACAGTTACCATGGCTTTTGATTTTTAAGATTAAACAATTTTTCTGTAAAAATACTATATAAAAATGCTTAATGCAAGTTATCCTATCGTTTTATTAGGATATATTCACAAATTTTAACAATTGACAAAAAAATTGATATGCGGATAAGAATTTTCTATATTTGTAATAGACAAATCCAACATTATTTGAAACTATGAATTACAAATTATTCTGCCTGGTAATTCTATTACTATTCAGCCTGGAAATAAAGGTTAATGCAGACACTATTGATTATTATCATATTTATTACAATAATATTTTAATAAATAATAATTCTTCAGACTCAGGGGCTATTTCCTTTAAGAAAGTCGAAATAAAAGAATCTGATTCCTTATCGGTGAAGTACTGGACTGATACACCTTGCGCAAGTTGCAGGTTTTACCTGGTGGCAATTGACGAAAACAATATTTATGTTAAAGTTACATCTAATATTGGGCAAGGCTCGCCACTTACAATTTCTATGAAAGATATTCTTGACTGGTCTGCTCAGAACAATGTGGATTATTTTAATATTTATTACTACGAAGAAAAGCCGGCATATCCAATTCACCTGTTTAAACTTGTCCTCAAATAGCATCTCATTGCGAAATTTATACCAATTATTTGCATAATGTATAACAGATATATACATTTACAACTGAATTTTAAAAGTGAATTTTGAAGACAATCTGCAGCATCTTATTTAAATTAATTACTGCTATGCATTTTAAAATTGCAGTGTTTACTCTTTTGTTACTGTTGAGTTTTCAAGTCCTGCCTCAGTCGGATACCGGTTATGTGTTGATGCCTTATGAAAGCAATGGGTTATGGGGATTTAAAGACAAAGCATCAGGTAATATTATTGTAAGTCCAAAATATGATTTTGCCGATTATCTTTTTGCAAAAGGTGTTGCGAAAGTCAGCAAATGGAAAAAAATTGGCCTTATCAATAAATTCGGAAAGGAAGTAGTTCCCTGCAAGTACGACGACATTCAATGGAATTTGAATACGAAATCTTATTTTTCTGATGACAATGAATCGCTTGTAAAATTAGCTGGTAAATATGGCCTTATTGATGAAAATGGTGTGGAAACAGTTCCCTGTATTTATAAATCAATTGAACTTCTAAGCAACAATAATAAATATTTCAATGAATATGGTCTAGCCAAAGTGCAGTCAGATGCAGGTTTTGGATTGATAAATAAAAGCGGGAAAATTATTACCCCCTGCAAATATACCGACCTTTCTGTTTACTCGAAGGACAGCCTTGCTGCTGTTAATATAAAATATCAGTACTATGGTTACATTGATTACACTGGCAAAGAAATCATTCCATGTATTTACGATGATATAAAAACTGACTATGAATTTGAAAATTATTTTTTTGTAAGCAAAAATAATAAGCATGGCATTTATACAAAAAATGGAAAAGCAGTTCTGCCCTGTACTTACGACACACTCAGACTAGTGAGCCAATCAATTGAATTCATTGCAAATGGCAAGCATGGCCTACTTGATGATGACGGGAATATTTTGATTCCCTGCCAATATGAGTTTATTGATTCTTATTCCAGTGGTTATTGCCGCGTGAAGAAGGCCGGAAAATATGGCTTTGTGAATGATAAGGGAATCGAAGCTATTAAATGCAATTACGATGAAATTGTGTGGAATCAAAAATTAAGCAGTTATTTTTCATCAGATAAAATTTCTGTTAAGAAAGATGGCAAATATGGTGTCATTGATCTGAATGAAAAAATTATTGTTCCTTTTCAATATGACTGGGAAGTATTTTTACCAGTATTCACGAGTTATTCAGAGATTATTAAAAATGGGTTGAAAGGCGCTATCGACCAAAACGGAAAGGAAATAATTCCTTGCAAATATGATGAGTTGTCATGGGATTATGATGTAAAGAGAAATAAAGATATTCCTTCAAACCTAAAAGGCAAATCACTGTTTACTGCATTGTACCAGGGCAAATGGGGTGTTTTAGATAATTCGGATTCAATTGTAATTCCATTCAAATATGATGATCTGGATAATTTTACTGGAGGACTTGCCGCTGCCAGCCTTGCCGGTAAATGGGGTTATATCAATATGAATGATGACATTGCCATTCCTTTCAAGTACGATTATTGCGAAGCGTTTGATAATGATTGCGCTATTGCCGGGTACTATAAATATGATACACTTACGAAAGCTACAGTATACAAATTTGGCCTTATAAATAAAAAAGGAAAAGAACTCCTGCCCTTTAATTACAACATTACATACGATAAAAAAAACAATGTTTTTCTTTTTTACCTGAAAGAAAAAACAGGAGTTGCCGACAGTAACGGTACCGTGCTTATTGAGCCTGAGCAAAGCATGACTGTTTATTTTGATTCATACAGGACGGAAGGCATGATCAAAGCATGGTCGAAAGAAAATAATAAATATGGTTTTTATTCAGCTAAAGGAAAACTTGTGATTCCTTTTTTATTTGATGATGCTGCGGATTTTTATGAAGGCATCGCGGCAGTTGGAAATAATTTGAAATGGGGTGCAATTGATAATAAAGGGAAAGTTGTTGTTCCTTTGAAATACGATGCTGTTGATAATTTTTCTTCTGGCCTGGCAATGGTAAAATATGGTGTTAATTATGGCTATGTTGATAAAACAGGCTTAGAAGTTATTCCATTAAAATATTACTCTGCCTCGGCATTCCTGAATGGTTATGCCAGAGTGATGACAGATGAAAATTCTTACGGATTAATTGATAAATCGGATAAGATAATTATTCCGGCATCGCAGGAAGAAATCAAAGCAGATAACTCATTAAACTCATACTTTGTCAATGGCCTAGCAGTTGTTAAGAGTAATGGGTCTTACGGGTATTATAACCAACAGGGAACTTTAATAATCCCATGTAAATATACTGCTGCTGGATTTTTCGAAAACAACAGAGCCGCAGTAAAGGACAATTCGAAAAAGTTTTATTACATTACAAAATCAGGTAACAAGGCTTTCGCCGCCACATACGATAAAGCTTACAGATTCTGCAACAACAAGGCTTTTGTTAAAAGCAATAATAGTTTTCAAATTATTGACACGCTGGGGAAAGTTCTGAAAACCCTTCCATATGATGAAATCCTTCCTGGTTACAATTGGCCTTCAGCAGTAAAACTTGATAAACGCTGGGGCTATATTAACGAGATTGGAAATGAAATAATTCCTCTAAAATTCGATTGGGCAGACACATTTAAAAATGGAGTTGCAGAAATAGAAGTGGATGGCGCCAGGTTCCTGATAAATATTGATGGCGATATAATAGGTGAAGGAAGCAAGAAGTAAAGGACATTCATGTCTAAAAACATAAAGGGTGCAATGAAATTGCACCCTTTATGTTTTTTATCATCGATTTTATTTTTTGACTGTTGCCAGACTGTCCTTTTTATTTTTAGCATCAAACTCTTTCCATAACTGTTCAGGAGTTTTGCCAAGATTATCAATACCGGCCTGTGCATCATCAGCGAATTCATGTTTAGGATATTTCTTAATAAATTCTTCATAACCGGCACGCGCCTTCTTATATTCCTTAAGTGTATTGTCGTATACAAAAGCTTTAAGGAACATGCAATCCGCTACTTTCGAATACTCAGGATAGTCTTTCATGATCTGGTCATACAAATCAACAGAAAGCTGTCCTTTTCCAATATTCATAGAGATATTCGCAGCATTAAATAGATAGTTTGCAGAACTAGAATCTTTTGGAAAATCTTTTGCATACTTAATATATGCATCCACCAGTTGTTTGGCTGTGTCAACATTTACAGGAACCATAGTTTTTGCAAGAACAATTTTCTCAAGATCTTTGATCTTCGCAAGTTCTTTATCCTTGCTGCTTGTGCATGAAACAAGCATAATACATGTCAACAATAAAAATACAGCAATTCTTTTCATAATATTTCTTTTAAATTATTTCTTTTTCTTTTTGTAAAATTTCATTTTATAAATTACATCAACATTTCCGGTCATGATATCATTGAGTTTTCCTTTGATAAGCTGTTTCTTCAGGCTGCTTAATCTGTCAATAAAAACAATTCCTTCAGTGTGGTCATATTCATGCTGAATAATTCTGGCAAGCACTCCATCGAACCATTCATCATGGTATTCAAAATTCTCATCGTAATACTGAATATGAATTTTTGGTTTTCTAAGAATATCTTCACGCAAAGTCGGGAAACTCAGACAGCCTTCATTGAAAAGCCACTCCTCACCTTCTTCTTCAACAATTTGTGCATTGATAAATGCCCTTTTAAATCCATCGAGTTGTGGATTTTCTTCATCGGAATACCCGCTTGCATCAATAGTTATTAAACGAATTGATAATCCGATCTGTGGTGCCGCAAGTCCTACGCCTGGCGCAGCATACATAGTTTCGAACATGTTTTCAATAAGCTCTTTAAGATTCGGATAACTTTGTCCAATCTCCTGTGCTTTTTTCTTTAATATGGGATCTCCGTAAGAGATAATTGGCAATATCATTTCTTATATTCCTTTCATTTATTTTCCTTGTACTGCATGCTTTCCATATAAGACTGAAGTATAATTGTCGCGCTGATACTATCTATCAGTGCCTTGTTCTGCCTGTCCTTTTTCTTTAAACCGGCATCTATCATGGTTTGAAAAGCCATCTTCGAAGTAAAACGCTCATCAAACCGTTTAACTGGAATTGCAGGAAAAGTTTTAATCAATAATTTCACAAATGGTTCTATAAACCTTGCAGATTCCGAATCTTCATTATTCATCTGCTTTGGTTCGCCCACAATAATGCATTCCACATTCTCTGATGCAAGATAAGATTTCAGGAATTCAAGAACATCTTTAGCATGCAATGTCCCCAGGGAGGTTGCAATAATCTTCAGTTCGTCAGTCGCTGCAAGCCCCACCCTTTTTTTCCCGTAATCTATGGCAATTATTCGTCCCATTGTATTTTACAAATAACCATACAAAATTATAAAATATAATAGAATAAGGTATCGGATAAACAGAAAAGATTTATCTTTAACGTTGCATTCCAATGTGAATATTTTTTATGGACCTTATTAAGATTATTGAAAATTCCTGGGATAACAGGGAACTTCTTAAAGAAGACAAAACAAAAACTGCTATCCGCGAAATCATTATGCTGCTTGACCTTGGTGAGATCAGGGTGGCAGAGCCAATTAAGATTGGCTGGAGGGTGAATGAATGGGTAAAGAAAGCGATCATTGAATACTTTCTTATCCAGAAACTGGAAGTATACGACGTTGGCCCTTTTGAATACCTTGACAAAATTCCTTTGAAAAAAAATTATGCCGAGTTGGGTGTACGCGTGGTGCCTCCTGCTGTTGCACGGCATGGTTCGTTTATTGCCAACGGAGTTATCATGATGCCTTCGTATGTGAATATAGGAGCTTACGTTGATTCAGGCACTATGATTGACACCTGGGCCACAGTTGGTTCTTGCGCACAAATCGGAAAAAATGTTCACCTGAGCGGCGGTGTTGGCATTGGCGGAGTGCTGGAACCAGTGCAGGCTTCACCGGTTATCATTGAAGATAATTGTTTTATTGGTTCAAGAAGTATAATTGTTGAAGGTGCACATATTGGAAAAGAATGCGTGCTTGGTGCAAATGTTGTAATTACTCAATCCACAAAAATAATTGACGTTACAGGAAAAGAACCCAAAGAGTATAAAGGAATGGTACCAGCGCGTTCTGTAGTGATTCCCGGATCTTACACCAAAAATTTTTCCGCAGGCAGTTACAATGTTAACTGTGCTTTAATAATTGGCAAACGAAAAGAATCAACCGATCTGAAAGTTTCTTTAAACGAAGCGCTCAGGGAATTTGACGTTCCGGTGTAAAAGAATTACTGCATTTTATTTTTAATTGTTAACTCCATCCAGTATAGTTTCTGAGTCATTATTTTTTTTCATACTCTAAACTCCGCTACTGTAAAGCTTTTCAGAAGGAATAAAAAAATATTAAATTTTTCTTTTCTTCTTGATTTTTCCTGATTAATGTTGTAATATTGTACAATGTCAATAAAAAAATAAAATATTTTCATGTTGAAATTTTTCCGTAATCCGCTATATTTTATTCTTGTTTTTGTTTCACTAGCTGCATGCAAACCTCATGCTTTAATTACCAAAGTAGAAACAAATGTCATCACACTCGACACTATCGCTGTTGTCAAGGAAGATACTTCAGCATTAAGGTTGATCAAGCCATTCAGGGAAAAGATGAATGCCACCATGGATGAGGTAATTGCTTATTCTGATCAAGCCATGGTAAAAGGCACACCTGAAGGAGTCCTAAATAATTTTGTTTCCGACCTATCACTGCTTATTTCAAAAAAATATTACAAGCCTGCCGATTCAACTACAATTGATATGTGCCTTCTCAATATGGGCGGCTTGCGCGGATCGCTGCCTAAAGGAAATATCACACTCGGCAAAGTTTATGAGTTGATGCCTTTCGAAAACTCTTTGGTTGTAATTACGCTCTCAGGGGAAAAAACAAAAGAAATGTTTGATTATATTGCTAAAATGGGAGGTATGCCTATTGCTGGTTTCACAATGGGAATGAAAGATACACTGGCCTTTGATCCTACTGTGAATGGAAAAACATTTGATATTACCAGATCCTACAAAGTAGTCACATCCGATTATCTTGCCGGTGGCGGAGATAAAATGAACTTTTTTAAAAATCCGTTGAAGCGCGAGGACCTTTCAGTTAAGGTGCGTGACGCAATTCTTGAATTCATGAAAGACGAAACTAAAAAAGGAAATACATTAAAAGCAAAACTTGATAACAGGATTCATAATGAAAAGTAACAGACGAAATTTCATAAAGAACATTCTTGCCGGTGGTGCACTGGTTGGATTTGGCTCTGTTCCTTTCGAAAGTTTTGCAGGAAAAGAATATGTTAAGCTAACCATTCTTCACACGAATGATACCCATAGTCATATAGATCCATTCCCTGCCAACGACCCCAAGTTCCCGGGTATGGGTGGTTTTGCAAAGCGTGCAGCGCTTATTAAAGATATTCGTAACATAGAAAAAAACGTTTTGCTTTTTGATGCAGGAGATATTTTCCAGGGCACACCTTATTTTAATATGTATGGAGGTGAACTTGAATTTAAACTGATGAGCCAGATTGAATATGATGCAGCCACTATAGGCAATCACGAATTTGATAACGGCCTTGATGGAATTGCAACAAAACTTCAGTATGCAACATTTCCATTTATCAACTGTAATTATGATTTTTCCAAGACAGTGCTCGAAGGAAAAATTCTTCCGTACAAAATATTTTACAAGAACGATATAAAAATTGGCGTCTTTGGGCTTGGCGTGAAACTAGAAGGCCTTGTGGGAACAGCGAATTATGGCAATACAGTATATCTCGATCCTTACGAAAAAGCTGCTGCCATAGCTCACACACTTAAGAATGATGAAAAATGTGATCTGATAATATGTCTTTCGCACATGGGTTACAGCAGCAAGGATGAAAAAGATGCCAGTGATGTGAACCTTGCCAAACAATCAAAAAATATTGACCTGATCATCGGAGGGCATTCTCACACATTTATTGATAAGCCATATAAATTTTTTAATTCCGATAATAAAGAAATTTATATTTGCCAGGTTGGATGGGCAGGAGTTAAACTTGGAAGACTGGATTTTTACTTTGAAAAAAAGTCAAAAAAGAAGTTTGTCGAAGCGTATACAATAAATATTTTTAATAATCAAGTGTAAATAAATTTTTTTCTTAACTATTTTATTTAAATATTTGTTAGCTCGTTCGAAAAGCAGGGAAAGGCTTGAATTCACAAGGGGTTTCGAAGGCATCAAATTGAAAACAAGACACATGTATTTTAACAACATACTAAGATTTTTAGGTTTATAGTTTAAAACAATTTTTGATGGAAAAAAGTTTTGATAAAATTTGGGAAAATTGTTTGAAAATTATAAAGGATAACATCGGAGTTCAAGCTTTCAAAACATGGTTTGAACCAATAAAGCCTGTTAAACTTGAAGGGAATGTTCTTACAATTCAGGTTCCAAGCCAGTTCTTCTATGAATGGCTGGAAGAAAATTACATTACCCTTCTAAAGACAACTATTAAAAAGGAATTGGGATCAGATGGCCGGCTGGAATACAGTATCATCATGGAGAACTCGTTCGACAGCACTCACCCTTACACCATCAAAGTTCCTACATCTAACAAAAAAGCCACGAAGAACCCTTCATTATCTATGCCTATAGATATTAACAAGGGTTCAAGCAGCACCATTCCAAATCCTTTTATTATTCCAGGCCTTCAGAAAATTAATGTCCAGTCACAACTGGTCGACAGTTATTCCTTTGATAATTTTATTGAAGGCGATTGCAATCGTCTGGCTCGTTCAGCCAGTTTTGCTGTTGCCAACAATCCGGGTAAAACCGCATTCAATCCGTTACTTCTTTACAGCACAGTTGGCCTTGGAAAAACACACCTGGCGCATGCTATTGGCATACAGGTAAAAAATATGTTTCCTGATAAAACCGTTCTGTATATTTCTTCTGAACAATTTATTCAGCAGTTCATTGATTCAGTTAAAAACAATAGCCAGAATGATTTCATTCATTTCTATCAAATGATGGACGTGCTGATCATGGACGATATTCAATTCCTTGCTGGTAAAGAAAAAACACAGGATGTATTTTTCCATGTGTTTAACCACCTGCACCAGAATGGCAAACAGATCGTGATTACTTCCGACAAGGCTCCCGTGGAAATGCAGGGCATGGAACCACGTTTGTTGTCACGCTTCAAATGGGGACTCTCAGCCGATCTTCAAGCTCCCGATCTTGAAACAAGGATTGCTATTCTTGAAAAGAAATTATATTCCGATGGCGTAGAAATGCCTAAGGACGTAATTGAATATCTTGCATATTCTATTACCACAAACATCCGTGAATTAGAAGGTGCACTCATATCAATACTTGCACAGTCATCACTGAACAAGAAAGCCATCACGCTTGATCTTGCAAAACAGATGATCGACAAATTTGTCAAGAATACTACACGCGAAATTTCTATTGACTATATCCAGAAAGTTGTTTGCGATTATTTCAACATTCCTGTGGATATGATCAATTCAAAAACACGCAAACGAGAAATAGTTCAGGCACGCCAACTTGCTATGTTCTTCTCAAAGCGAATGACGAAAGCATCACTGGCATCAATCGGATTGCATTGCGGTAATAAAGATCACGCCACGGTGCTTCACGCATGCCGTACGGTGAACAACCTTATCGATACCGATAAACAGTTCAAAGCATATGTTGACGAACTTGAAAAGAAAATAAAACTTCAATAATTTAAAAACCGGTCCCGATAGAAATCGGGACTGTTTTTTTATATCCTTAAAATGAAAAATTCAGGTACATTATTTCTAATACCAAGTGTGATCTCGGAGAACACTTCCGAGAAGGTACTTCCCTTCTATCTTATTTCAGTAATAAATGATCTAGATGAATTTATTGTTGAAGATGAACGAACAGCCCGGAGGTTTTTGAAAGCAGCAGGTTACATGAAACCATTGGATTCATTGGTACTGCATCAATTGAATAAACACACCGAAATCGCAGAACTACCTTCTTTTTTAAATTCTTTGCTCAATGGTAAAAACGTAGGATTGCTATCTGAAGCAGGCTGTCCCTGCGTTGCTGATCCGGGTTCAATTATAGTTAAACTTGCGCACGAACACCAGATTACAGTGAAACCTCTGGTTGGCCCATCTTCCATACTACTTGCATTAATGGCTTCAGGACTTAACGGACAAAGTTTTGTTTTTCATGGTTATCTGCCTATTGATAAAAGTGCACGAACAAAAAAAATTAAAGAACTTGAAAGCAAAGCCAGCCGCGAAAATCAGACACAGATTTTCATGGAAGCACCATTCAGAAACATGCAATTATTAAATGATATTCTACATTCCTGCAATTCCGGTACAAGTCTTTGTATAGCCTGTGATATTACTGGAAGCAATGAATTCATTCAGACAAAAAGTATTAGTGAATGGAAAAATAAAATTCCGGAATTGCATAAAAAGACAGTGATTTTTTTACTGTATAAATAGTATTCGAATAAATTAATTTTTTAAAATTTTTATACAACAAAAAGAATTGAATAATTCACAATAAACAAAAAAAAAGGTCCTGAAATAATCAGGACCTCCTGTTTTCAGCGTTGGGACACCCTAAAAATTTTTATTGATTATTTGGTATAGCTCTGCTTGCTCCTCATCCATTCGTAAAAGCTTACTCTTAGTGACTTTCGAGTCAGGAAGGGTATATGTAATC
>Ga0224525_1000098_pt1 | contig 45220 bp, 35 predicted proteins | sample CFST100metaG_FD_179874 | JGI IMG/M metagenome (GOLD analysis project Ga0224525, IMG submission 179874) | Peat soil microbial communities from Stordalen Mire, Sweden - C.F.S.T100 | ecosystem: Environmental > Terrestrial > Soil > Wetlands > Peat | place: Sweden: Norrbotten County, Stordalen Mire...
CTCCCTGGTTATCCGTGAATCGTTCCGTGTGGATATTGTATTCTTCCCGTCATTCAGCTGCATGGTCCGAAACTTATATATGGTGAAGATCCGGCTGTCCTTACCGGCTCTTTTCTGCCTGAAAAGCACCGGCGGGCCGCTGCGTATAAGGATAACAAGTGCGATCATCCCCATCAGCGGCAGGCTGATGAGTGTTCCGATTAATCCGAAAACACGGTCGAAGATATATTTGGTTATACAGCGCATCGAAGCGGACATCTTACCAGAAAACTGAACCTAAGTAACAAATGTAATGGTTTTCCTTTATAACCTTTTCCTGATTGCATGAAAGGCATATCCTGTTAAATTATAAATGCTGTAGAAAAAGGACAGTTTCTCAATATCCCGGTAAACATGCCAGACATCCTCTGCTGCCTGGAATTTATTCGCAGAATTTGATGATGAAACCAGGCGGTAGGATGCCAGTACTTCGTCGATACCATAGGCTTTGAACCCCCGTTTCATCAGTTCAAGCCAGAGAGCCATGTCATGACTTGATCTGATCATCGGCATTCTGAACTCACCGGTTTTCTGCCGGTTGATCATCACGGTCAGGCAACCAATTACCGTATTTTTTAAATAGTGCCTGTAATCAATGATATTCGGAGCATGGACTAATTTCCCGGTCAATGTTCCATCCTGCGCCATGATCTCATAAGAAGTAAAAGAAAAAGCGAGATCCTGATTTGTCATTAAACTAACCTGTCGCTCCAGTTTTTTCGGTTTCCAGACATCATCTCCATCCAGGAAGGCAATATAATCACCGCCTGCCTGATCGATCGCAACATTGCGGGCACCTGCTGCACCTGAGTTTTTATCCAGCCTGATCAGCCGTATCCTGTTATCTTGTACAACATAACGGGAAATAACAGTTTCCGGATGATCCGTGGAACAATCATCAACAATGATCATCTCCCAATCAGGATAAGTTTGCCTGATAACTGAAAGAATCGTTTGTTCAATGTACCTGGCGCCATTATATAATGGCGTAATAATGCTGACTTTCGCCATAGATCCTGCTTTTTATCTCAGAACATAACCCTGAATTTTAAATCAATGTATTTCGATGGATTCAATGTACAGATTTTGTTTTGATTAAAATAATTTGCATGAATTATCATCATTCTTTGATCCCTCATGTTTATTGATCGTTATGGAGTCAACAACGATTCCTCATTGGCATCGATCAAAGGGTACCTTTTCAATTCGTGGTTTCTCATGTACCTCTTTGAAAGGATCATGACAAGAACCACATAGCTGAGGGCTGTGAAAAATGAAACGATTGCTGCAGAGGGAAAACCAAAAATTGGTATAAAGATCAGGTTTGCTGCAGCATTGATGGCAAGGCTGCATAAGATTGCATAGACCATTGAGCGCTGTTTCATGAGCAATTCAAGGGGTTTATGAAGGATCAATGCACCCTGCCACAGGAATGCCCCAGCAATCAGGAACAATGAGGAAAGAACGAAACCATCTCCTTTCAAATGAAGTATCCTTGAAAAGAGCAGATTCCTGAAGAGTACGAACCCTGCAATTACGATTATGCAAACGATAAGTTCGATTTTCAATACCTGCCGACGCAGGTTCAATGCCTTTTGCTCATTCCCGGCATTCCATGCATCGTTGATCTTAGCATTGAAAGCGAGGAAAAAGGGGAGGATGGCAAAGGTGGAAATTTTCGTTGCAAGGTCTTTGATTGCAGAATAAGCACCGACAGCAGAATAATCCTGAAATTCCTTGATAAAATACCGGTCGGCAATGGATGTAATGGTATAAATGAAGATCCAGATGGTCAATGCAAAACCATAATCCATGGCTTTTTTAGTGAATTCGCGGTTCCAGTGGATCTTCCTGAGATTAAACTGATGTTCTTTTTCAATCAGAAACAAACGATGGATTATTTCTGCCAGTAGCAAACCAAGTCCCATGGAAATAAAAAGGATGAGGAAACTTTTATAGACGAGAATGTAGATGAAACCAAGGAAGAACAGGATCAGGAAAATGTTGTAGATGCCTTCATATACAGCATATTTTAAAGGTTTCATCAAGGTTTGATAAAGTGTAAGCCGGAAGAGAAAAAATATGGACAGGATGGTGTAAAACACCACGCAAGCCATTTCAGCCAAGCTTAAATTGAAATAAAATATGCAAACGAACAGGAGGATCAGCACACCTATCATCGCACTGCATAGGGTCAGAAAGAAAAACCTGGAGATCGGTTCAGAAAGATTCTCCTTGTAGCCGTTCAGGAACCGGATCATGCTCTGCTGGATCCAGGTGACTGAAAAACTGGTGATCAAAACAGTTCCGGAAAAGATCAGGGAATATTTCCCATATTGCTCCTCTCCCAGAAATCTGACACCTAATACAATAATTGCAAGGTTGACGAGTGCCGGGATCGTTTTTCCAAAAAAATAGATAAGTACATTCTTCTTCATAATTGAAAAATCCCCGGTAATGTTTTGATGATGAAAAAGTAACTGATGATCCGGTATCCGGAAATCCTGCGATTACTTTTTTTACATCGCGCCAAAAAATCTAAACTACTATCAAGATCATTAAAATAGTAAAATAATCCCTTATGTCATATTCGGAAAGAAAATCTTCATTAATTTTTTAGTTTGTTGAAATGAATGGGTTAAGCCGTCTGATTATAAAAGATTTTATGCCGGTAGGTGCAAGAATTCTTAAGTTCAATGGATCAATTGAGTATAATTTCACGGTTTTTCATCCTGTTTCTTTTCCGGTTTTTGTTTTGCAAATATACTTTTTCTTTCTTTATTCCATGCTCGGGATCAGCTTGGTTTTTCGGGGATATAGAGAATCCGGTATGTGCATTATTGAGCAGACCCGGATGGCCATAAAAAAAGGAGTGATTTCATATTAATTTTTCAAGTAGCTAATTCTTTTCTTCACTTAAAATTTGTTTAATTTTGATCACTTAAGATCTTCAGGAAATGAAGAAGAATTTCTGTGGTAATGAGATGGACAAGATGCCAAACTGGGCATTCAGGATCATGGCATTCATGTTTAATGTTGCTGATATCTTCAAATCAAATGACCGGAAACTTGACCCATTCAACATCCAGAACGGGCAGACAGTTATCGATTATGGAAGCGGAACAGGCAGATACCTGCATAGGGCATCAGAATTGGTTGGAGTAAACGGGCAGGTTTATCCACTGGATATGTTCCATATGGTCGGGAATCCTCATGCATTTCTATTGGAATTGCACAGGCTGACAAAATCTGCCGGAATTCTATATCTTGAAGATGGGCATCAGCCAAGATTGTTAGCTAAAGAGAAAGTACTGAAATCCGGATGTTGGGAGATCATCGGAGAAACCAAGACGTTTATCAGATGTAAACCGAAAACGCTCCAACCCAATAAAAATGACTAAATCCGAAAACGCTGCGCTGTGTTTTTTCCGATACATTCAATTGTTCACAAGCAGTATTGGCCCGGTTATTTTACTTCAACAAGTTCCACATCAAATACCAGCGTAGAATACGGTGGGATAACGCCCATATCCCTGTCGCTATAACCAATGGCCGAAGGAATGATCAGGGTAGCTTTTCCTCCCTGTTTCATCAATGTGATTCCCTCATCCCAACCCTTGATTACCTGGCCCCTGCCAAGCATGAATTCGATGGGATTCTGGCGTTCGCGTGAAGAATCAAATACTTTTCCATTGAGTAACTTTCCGGTATAATGAACTTTCACAGTCTTGCCTGCTTCTGCTTTTGGCCCTGTACCGGCTAAAACCGGGATAAAATATAACCCGCTGGGTTGAGGCTTTATCGTGATGTTGTTATCCTTCAGGTATTTTTCCCGTAAGAGGGGTTCGGCATTTTTTAAAGAGTCTGATTTCATTTGTTCTGATTTTTGCAAGTTGGCTTGTTCTTTTTCACATTCTGCTTTTGTCTTTACGTCCAGGATCTCAATTTCGTAGACAAGTGGTGTATATGGCGGAACCATTGTACCGCTTCCCCTTCGTCCGAAGGCCAGGATGGATGGGACAATGAACTTTGCTTTGCTCCCTTTCTTCAAGGTTGAAACGGCATACTCAAAGCCCGGAGTATCGACCCGTTTACCATATTCAAACTTCACTGGTTCAGGTCGCTCGAAAGAAGAGAATAGCTCCTTGCCATCCAGTAATGATACCCGGTAATTCATCCTCACCTGGCATCCGCTGTCGATTTTTATGCCTGTTCCCGGTTGGGTTTCGATGATATATAGTCCCATGGAATTCGGTTGGGTGGTGATTTTGTTATCCTCTACATACTTTTTCAATTGCGCCTCTTCTTTGAAGATCATGCCTTCGGGAGTCTGGAAAGACAATAGATGGATATGAAAGTAAAAGTATTCGTTGCTGTCGATCCCGGCAGGCCGTTGTTTCATTTTAAATGTCTTAAAAATCAGGGAGTCAGCATTGACGATAAAAACGCCGCTGTCATTCTTCGCCAGCATTGCAATACCTTCGTTCAGGTCACCATTGAAACCCGGGCGGGGAAGGAAAAATTGCACCGGTGCCGGATGTTCCTGTTTCTGGTTATCAAAGAAAACCGAATCCTTTCCGTGAGACTTGCCATGGTAGATCATATCAAATTCTACATAATTGCCGGTCCTGGGTGTGAGGGTATCGGTGCCGGTTTTATAGATTTTGTAATACAAGCCGGTTTGGGTCTTTGAAAACCCCGGAAATGTTTGTGAAAATGCGGATGAAGCCACTGCGACTACAAGTAATACTAACACCGCGGTGAAAAATCTTCTGTTCATGTTTTTTCGTTCTTTAATATGCTGTTTTATGATAATAGACCTTGATCCTGAGGATCTTTCAATTTTGATTCATCCTGAATTCAGGAAAGATGCGCAAAGTTAGGAATTTTCTGCTTTAATTGACCGGCCTTCCGATTGAAATATTGAGCCGTGCCAGACTGACGGCATAATCAGTTTTAGCTTTCAGCAGGTTGACTTTACTTTCTGCTGCCGCGGTTTCTGCATCCAGGAGATCAAGGTTGGTAATAACGCCGCTTGAGAAACTTACCTTTGCAAGTTCAAGCGCTTCTTCAGCCTGCCTGACTTGCAGTTCACCCTGTTGGATCTTCTGCAGGGAAGCATTTAAAAGCGCTTCATTCTGGTATACTTCACTGGAAATTTCCCTCCGGGTTTGCTCGGTTTCCAGTTTCAGTACATTAATCTCTGCAGTTGCAAGCCGGATATTATTTTTACGGTGTGTAGCGTCAAAGATCGGAATTCGCAAACCAAGTCCGGCAGCATAATTAGGTGTTGGGTCGTTGAGGTTAGGGAAAAAGCCGTTTTTGAAACCTCCCGAGAGAAAGGCATCCAACACAGGATGGTTTTGCACTTTCACGACTTTGAGGTGAAGTGCGGCATGCTCTTCTTTGAGGCTGGCTACGATCATCTCATAACGGTGCTGAAGGGCAAAATGAACCAGGGAATCAGGATTGATGCCCGAACTTCCTAATGTCAGGTTTTGTTTGACCTTCAAAGCGGTATTGACCGGGAAACCCAGTAACGAATTCAGGGTCGCCTGTTGTGTCTTGATTGCAACCTGGATATCGACTTTCTGGTTTTCGGCCGTCGATATTCTCACCTGTGTTGTAAGGATTTCATATTGTGTTGCAGATCCGGTTTCTTTCTTTTTCGTTATGAATACAAGATGATCATTCAGGTTATCCAGCTGAACATTCTTTATTTTCAGCGCTTCTTGCAGGTAAACCAGGGTATAGTAGCTTACGGTGGTTACCAGGTTAAGTTTTTGCTTCATCAGGTCGACCGACTTTTCAGAGATTGTCTTGCCCGATTCTTCCATTTTGATGTTCCGGTACGTCTTTGAAAAATCATAAATGGTCTGCCTGATATCCACCTCGGCATTATAATTATTTTCCGGGTAGAGCTGGAAGGTGCCCAGCATCGGGATGGATAATTTGGAAACCGGACCGAGCCGGGTATAGTCTGCCTGTCCGGAAATATCCGGAAAGTAGGCTGAACGTGCAAGTGCAACTGCTGCATCTGCAGAATTGATGGCCTCTTGTGCTTTCAGAACCGTAGGGTACGAAGAGGTAACCTGCTGAAGGATTTCCTTAAGGCTTAGTGAATCGTTTGTCCCCGGGATGGGAAGCTGCTGAGCGCCCTGGCCCAAAACAAAGAAGGGAAACAGGATGATTATAACCAGTATAAATCTTTTATTCTTTCGATACATTTTCATGTGTTAATAATTTTAAATTTTCTGCACTGCCATTCATGCTGTTTTTCCCTTTTCCTTTTCTGCCGATCTTCAGAAATATGACGGGCACGGCGCTGACCAAGGTGATTATGGCAGCCAGGAGGAAATCATCATCGATCGCCTGGACGAATGACTGCCGGGTTACATGCGACATCAGGATGGCCTGGCTTTGCTTGTCTATTAAGCTGCCTGCATTGCCTGCAGTGGAAGTAATGAAATACCCGATGTTCCGGAGCACCTCATGATATGCAGGTGAACTGGATTGTATCATTTCTCCGAATGACTGGGAATGATAAGTAATGCGCGTGGTAAGAATGGTTGTAAGGACGGCTACGCCAAAACTGCCCCCAACCTGACGGATCACATTCAGCAGCCCTGAAGCCTGACCCATCTTATGCCGGGGAATATCCACAACAGCTGCTGCTGTCAGCGGGGCGAACATGACTCCCATGGCTACACCACGTAAATACAGCGTGGTCATGATATAACCATGTTCCGTCAGGTACGACATGTCGCTGTTCAGGTAGAATGTGAAAGCAAGAAGCACAGCGCCGAAAATGATAAGGAACTTAGGATTGATACGATTGGTGGCAATGCCTGCCATCGGCGCCACAAAACCCTGGATGATCCCGACGGGGAGGAAAACGGAGCCTGCCTGCAGTGCTGTATATCCAAGTGAATTCTGAAGATATAATGGCAGCAGGAAGGTACTACCGAACATCCCGATCCCGAAAATGAAGGTAACTACATTACTGATGGCGAAATTATAATTTTTTAACAGCCTAAGATCGATGAGAGGATAATCAACAATGAGTTCGGCAGAAATAAAAACTACGAAAGCAACAGCAGATATCGCAAAACAAGCCAGTACAACCGGCGATGACCATCCCCCGGAGTTGGTTTGTGCGTTTCCTTCCGTAAGCGCGTACAGGAGAAAAGGAAGGAAAATGGTTACCGAAATAAATCCGATCGGATCGAAAGGTCCTACATGTTTATTCCGGTATTCTTTCTGGATGATGGCAGTGGCCAGCATTCCGGCGAGCCCGATAGGAACATTGACATCAAAGATAAGGGGCCAGTTGAACCGGTCGACCAGGTATCCGCCGATGAGCGGTCCAAAGGAAACCGATGCAGCAGAAGCGATCGACCAGAATCCCAATGCCACTGCTCTCTTTTCGGCCGGAAATTCCCGTGTTATGATCGCCATACCGACCGGCATCAGACAGCCGGCTCCCAGTCCTTGGATCACACGCGATAAGATCAGGATATCTTCGTTGGGGGAAATGCCGCACAGGAAGGACCCTAATGTGAACAGGAACAATCCGAGAAAATAAACCCGTTTGTACCCGAACCGGTCTGCCAGCCATCCTGAGGTCGGAAGCATCACTGCCAGGGCAAGCATATATGCAGTCAAAACCCATTCGATCTTATCGAGTCCGACACCGAATGATGCCATGATCTTGGGGAGTCCGACATTGACGATGGTGGCATCGAGCACGGCCATGAACGTTCCGATCATCACATTTGCAAGCAACCACCATTTATAAGAGGGACTCGTCGTGTCGAATGTGGCGCTCTGTTCACGGATGAATTCGCGAAAGTGACTGATGCCGGGAAATCTGTGCGCCATTATTTTATGATCTTAACCAGTACCGACATGCCCGCAGCAAAGTGGAAAGGAGGATAGCCCTGTTCTTTTTTTATGTCATCGATGGAAATCTTGACCGGGATGCGCTGGGTGACTTTTGTGAAGTTTCCAGAGGCATTATTGGGTGGTATCAGTGAGAACTGCGCGGCAGTGTTGGATCCTACGTTGATGACCTTTCCAGACAATTTCATTCCGGGGAAAGCATCGACGGTGAATTCTGCCTTTTTCCCGTTATGAATACCTGATACTTTGGTCTCTTCAAAATAGGCAACGATATAAAATAAGGAATCGCGGGTAATTGTAAATACAGGTTGTCCCGGCTGAACAACATCGCCGGGAAGCAACCATCGTTTTGCGATACGGCCATTGCCGGGAGCATAAATCCGTGTATTTCTCAGGGAGGTTTCGAGGATGACGATCTGGGCTGCTGCCGTTTTTGTGGTGCTTTCCGCAAAGGTGATTTGGGCTTTACTCACCTCCATCTGGGCTTTTGCAGCATCCAGCATGGCTTTTGCCGATTCAGAGGTTTTCTGGGTATGATCGAATTGTTCTTTCGAGATCACCTTTCCTTCATACTGGGAAGAAGCACGTTCAAAATCCTCATTGGCCCTTGCCAGGCTTATCTCCTGCACCACTTCGCTTTTCTGATCCAGTTCATAGCGGGCTTTGGCCTGTTCCACCGAAGAAAAAGCCTGGTCCATGGCTGCTTTTGCCTGCAGTTTCTGGGCGTAAAGGTCACTGCTATCAAGACTCACCAGCAATTGACCTATCCTGACACTATCGCCTTCATCGGCATTAATAGTGGTTATCCGTCCGAGGATTTTCGAGCTGACCGCTACCTTGTCGGCATCGATATACGCATCATCGGTTGAATAATACGAGGTATATTGAAGATACCATCGCCAGCCGAAAACAACCAAAGCGGTGATGACAAGCGCCAAAGCAATGTAAGCACGGATCTTTGTGCCTTTCTTTTTATCTTTATTCTCTGGTGTATTCATAATGATTTAATGGTTTGTTTCTGATCGGAGTGTTCATATGAATTATTTTTCAATCCTATTATAAATAACCGGATGAAAGAAAGATGTTTTTCTTCAATCAGGTTGTAATCTTCCTGGCTTAATTCATGATAGTCACGGTGCTGCATCACAACCATTCGCAATCCATGTAAAATATCAAGGAATAAGGCAGCAGTTACAGCCGGATCTTTGCAAATAAAAGTCCCGGAATTTTTTCCTTTTACCAGGATGGTTTCAATCATCCCTATTTCCCTTTCCTTGAAGCGGGTGAACGTTTCTTTCACATGAGGTTTTATCTTGTGGAAATCGGCAAACCGGAAAATGCTCAGGTTGATGAATTTTTTAAAATGTTCATGCCGGATACGGACAAACTCATTCAACATGAGTTCGGCTGTGGCCATTTCTTCCAACCGTTTTATCATCTGGTTGAAAAATTCCTCCTGCTCGGCTTCAATAACACCTTTAAAAAGGCTTTCCTTATCCGGAAAATAATAGTAAAGTGACGATTTCGACAGGAAGACCCCGGATGCAATCTCTTTCATCGTGGTATGTTCAAAACCATGGAGACCAAAACACTTCCTCGCTTCTATCAGGATTTGCTGAAGTTTTTCTGTATTGTCACCCGCATGTGAAATTGAAACCATCTCCCAACTATTTGACTTTTTTGTTCAAGGGGTCAAAGATAAAAAAGAAATTAACCGGACAATAAAATAATTTACTATCCGGTTAATATTTTTCCTTTATCTCTTCATGAAACCATTATTTTCCAAACCTGGATAAATGGATTAAACATTCCTGAACCTTATTATTTTATCTTTTTGAACCACATATACCACGCAAGTTCACGAAGGTTGGGATCATTTTTTGAAGCCAGTTTATCGGCTTCGGCTTCTGTTTTAGGGCTGGGGATCAGGACCTCCCCACCGGGTATCCAGTTGGCAGGGGTCAGCACATTTTTCCCATCAGCCATTTGAAGGGCCATTAAAGTCCTTTTGATCTCATCCATGTTCCTTCCCACATTCATCGGATAGAAGAAGATGGCCCTGATCTTGTCGTTCGGGTCTATAATAAATACACCGCGTATATCCCGCGTTGTGCTGCTGTAGGAATGGATCATTCCATACTTCTTGGAAACCTCAAGTGCATTATCGGATATCAGGGGAAAGTTAATTTTAGGCGTCTCCTGGTCCTTGTAACGTATAGATTCCATGGATTTTTTCCAGGCGATATGGCTGTTTATTCCATCTGTGGATACGACAATCACTTTTGTATCCAGTTTATCCAGATCGCTCTGCATCTCGGCAAGCTCGATCAGTTCGGACGTACAGACCGGGGTAAATGCAGCAGGATGGCTGAAAAGGATCTTCCATTTCCCATAATAATCATCCGGGAATGTAATTTTCCCATTGGTGGATTCTGCTGTAAAAGAGGGTGCCGTTTCCCCAATAAGCGGAATTCTTATTTCTTTATTATCCTGGGAAAATAACTGGTTTGTGGCAAATAATGCGAGCAAAATAATAATATGTGTCTTTTTCATGGCTATCTTTATTTAGACTATTTCTATGCAAAGATACTTCAATCTCCGGAATTTCAATTTTTTTGTGGAAAATTTTTGGGGGTGTAAAAAAAAGATAGTCACAGAGTCACAAAGTCACTGGGTCACAAAGAAAAAAAACCGCCAACTCGACAGTTCACCAGCTGCGGCGTGTCATCAGCGAAACTACTGACGGTCTTAAAGTGTAAGCGATATAAGATCATTAAGTTTATTTACTTTCCCAATGATCACTTTATTTGAATCGAGCACAAAAATTGTCGGGGTTCCGAAAACACCCCACAACTTTACCCAGGGATCATTCCATCCACCGGAAGCCCTCAGTTGAATCCATGCCGGCATGGATCTAATGGCTTTTTCCCATGGCTCTTCCTCTTTATCCAAAGCAATAGCAATCACGGGAATCCCTTCCTTCACTGTGAATTGATAAATTGCAGGAATGGCTTCCGTGCAATGTTGACACCATGATGCCCAAAAAACGATCAGCACATCTTTCCCGGGCAGGTCACTCAGTTTCCCTACTTTATTGGATTCGTTTAACCAAACAATTTCCGGCGCCACTTGCCCTTTTGCCACACGATGGTAGGCTTCGAGTCTTTCTTGCAAACCAACATCATCATCGGCCGCGCATTGAACCGAAAGGTAGTTGATATCCAGATATTCAGCTGCCGCATCATACCCATTCTGCAACAGCCATGGCCGCATGATGCTGATTATAGCCTTAAGAAGTGTATCGCCTGGTACGCTTTGAATAAAAAAACGATTGATACCGGCAATCAGGGCGCTGTCTTTTGAAGTTTCGCTCAACATGGATGTAACGCTCATGTAATCTGTCACTTTTTGGGCAAAGAAGGGGGAATGCAGGAGAACCGGATCGTGAATGTTGGTTACTTTAAAAAAGTTTAAAAGGATCTCCCTGCTTTGTTCCCCGGCTGGCAGGCGCCAGTCCGGAATATAAGAATTTCTTGCCAGTAGAAGTGAAGAAGCAGTTGCGACTCCCTCGGCTTTCCTTGACACCTCAAAAGATGCAGTTAAACGCTCCAGTGTTTCCTGGTGTCGTTGCTCCAACAACCAACCCAGTGACTCATCATGATGGAATACTACCAGCAGCTTCCTTAATTCCGCGAGAGAATGCCGCAGCGAGTCAATGATATGATTGGTATGCCAGTAAAACGCTGTCTCCTTGTCGGAGGAGATGCGGGGAAGACCATCCTGTCCTTTCAGAAGTTGAAGATGAACATCTCCACCGCTGAACACAAGTTCACAATTTCTCATTGGACAATCGCCATTGAATTCAATGTCCAATAATCCAGGTTCTAATCCATTTGGCAATGGGATCCGTAGATTCCCTGCCAAAAGAGTGTCATGCGCTATTTCAATCTCTTGCCCTGCCTTCCAGGTTTTAACCACGACACGTGCATGGCATGACTCCAACTGGTTTTCGAAGACCACTGCCGGTTGGCCGGAAAGCATACAGGAAATCAACCCTATCGCAGTAAGGATCCCAAATCGTTTCATTCAGCAGTTTTCAGTTTCATTAATAATTTACGTATTCCGGCGAGGGAATACTCAATGTTTTCAACCTGTTTTGTACTGTTAATCATGATGAAGGCCGGGTATTTCTCTATCCTGACATCGGAATCCCCGATCCCTGAAATCCCTTCCGGAAGAAAGATGGTTTTTTTTACATCGGGAAGCATGTGGTAATCCCCCTGACCGGGCCTTCTTCCACAAAAAACAGTGATGACGCTGACAGGGATCTTTTGCTCCGCAATAAACCGGTTCAGTAACACCTGGCCTGCAATTGAAGCAGGACAAGCCACATCCATCACTATCCATACGCTTTTTCTGATTTCTCCCGGAGTTATTATTTTATCCAGGGTGGATGCATCAATACGTTTTATGGCTTGGCTTTTATGCAACGTCCCGGCAGTTATCTCTTCATGCTGAACCGGGCAGGTTGATAGATCTGGAAATTTTTCATAAATAAAACCTGTCATGGTCACCATATAACGGGAGATGAAGTAGCGAAGGAAATAGTGTACTATATCGTTTTTTCCGATATGCCCTTTCAGCAATTGAATCCAATCGCAAATATCTTTCTCCACCTGGGTTTCCATCTTCTTTTTTCCCACTATTACATATTCATTCATCATCATACACTGTCCGGCAAGCTGTTGCAACATATCGCTGGAGCTGATAAGAACATAGTGATCATGGATGAACTGATGGAATTCCTTCTTTTTTTGTACCAGTTCTTCTTCGGTATGAATGCCGGAACTGCTCTCCATCAAATTTTTTGCACTGATGAAAACGGCTCCCGTGAACCCGGCACTGTCAATATAAAGTCTATCGTATTGCTGGTACTCGTTGGAAAGGCTGTTTTGCTTTTTGCGTAAAGCCGTACACAGGGTATCGTCGGCGGCGAATGTAATGAGTTCCTTCTTTATAAGCTCACTTTGAGCGAGCAGTTCCTGCCGGTGAATGAGATGGCGGAGAAAGAAACTGTTTTGGGGAAACCCGGTGAAATCGGGTATTTCGTTATCCCGGAGCCGGAATTGATTCTCCTTCATAGAGTAAATCATAGGGTATACCTGTTTCCCATTCAGCCCGATCAGGATAAAACCATCCTCTTTCATATTGATGACCGCATTGCCATCTTTGTCAAGCCTGGAAGAGAAGAGGGTATCGGAATCCAGCCCTCTGAAAGAGGTTACAGTAACTTGTTTATTGGCAAAAGCGGGCGTATGAATTTCCAGGACCTGTGCATGGGTTCCAATCCAGCCAGCTAAAGCCATCATGATAATGATGATACGAATAGCAGGTACTCTCACTATTGTGCAATGCAACGTACAGAATTGCCGCCCGCCAGTCTCTCCAAGGTCATCCCGATTCCTGTGGGCCCGACTCCTGTGTTGTTGAAGATCAGGCAGTATAAGGGTGTAGAACTCCAATAGTAGCCTTGGGTGTCGGCGTAATAGAGCAAAGCATCATTATAATTGCGTTGACCGGGTATCGGCATTTTAACCGGTGAATTGAAGGCGCCGGATGAATTCTGTGGATCGAAAGTGGCACTCAGTGTGGACAACTCAGTATCTGTTGGCACTCTGTAACCATCCGGACAGGGGTCATTGATTCCTTTTGGACTTCCATTCCAAAGGATGGTGTAGTCGGCTTGAGATAGAGTGTTCCAATTGTCGGACTCAGATACAAAGAGCGCATCAGGGCAGGTACCGCTGGTACATTGTGTTGTGGTACTACTATACTGTGGTGTTCCATCGGTGCCTGAAATCCAGTCGATACACTGGTGCCCGTCGCTTTGCCTGCCCCATTGGTACAAGGCGCCATAGGACATGTAATCGTCGGAGGCGGTGGCTACCTGGCTTGCCCCCAGGTTGCGATCGAGCCAGGTATACTCGGCTGCAACTACCGTGTTATAAGTATAGGTGACTCCACAAGTAGCAATGGCTATGCTGATGGTAAAATTTGGTGAGGTGCCCCCATTTCCGTCACTGTTGGTGGGCGTTACCGTAAGAATACCACCTGTGGCCGATCCGGAAAAGTCGGCTGTGATTGAAGTTGTGTTCGAACCTGTGATAATGGTAAAACCAGTCCCAGTGTAATGCCAGGTGTAACCTGTTGCCAAGTTTACTGCTGCAATGGAATAAGCGACACCGGTCTGGCCCAGGGTTACAACTGTTGTTCCTGTGATCGGTCCTGCGTTTCCCGGGGGGCAACCTATAGTGACCGAAGAAGTATGAACAGGAGCAGCAGGGCCAATGACATTGCTGGCTGTCAAGGTATAAACACCGGCAACAGCAGAAGTAATACCCGGTATGGTTGGACTTTGATCTGAAGAGGTAAAGCTGTTTGGGCCTGTCCAGCTCCATGAAGTGGCGCCAGAGGCACTGCCGGTTAAAGTCAGTGTATTTCCCGGACAAACCGGGTTCGGGCTGGCTATGGCGGTCACATCTGTAGGTACACCCTCCAAATCACAGATATTCCACCACCCCGTCGATCTGAATATCTCCAAACAGTCAGAGGTTGTATTGTAAATTACCAACCCGACTGCGGGGGAAACTATAGCATCTCTCTCGGCAGTAGTCATGCGGGGAATAAGCATACCCTTGCTTGTCGATTTGACATCCAGCATGGAACTTCCATCTGGTGCTGAACCATCGGTACTGATGGATATCTGGGCCGGGCCAACAAGCCATAACAGGCAGGCAGTCATGATCATGATCGTAATTTTTGTTTTCATCATTTGTGTTTTAGTTACTAATATGTGAGTTGTTCAATTGGTTTTGATGCGACTTTTTACTGCTTCGGCCATGTCCGGCAGATAAGTATGTTTGGTCCATCGTCGGCTGGTGCCGCACCATCTCAATCAGGATGATCACTATTTGAAACATGATGTGGAACTTCCCGGGGTTGTGCCAAACAGGGGGTGATTCCAAATGAAAGAAAAATCATGAATGCAAATAAAGTTATCAAAGATAAAAAATCAATATGATATCCTTTATAATTATTATTATTATTTTGGGGGTAGGGGCTAATCCGTAATGCGCATTAGGAATCGTATTCTGTCTGTTTTATAAGATTTTTTTCAGATTCAATAAATTATGTTATCTTTGCAGGCGAATATGAACTTGTGCATTCGTTGTAGAAGAAATTTTGAGGGGACCAACGTCCCCTCTTTTATTGATAAATCACGGTCATGATCTCAAAGGAAACATTACAACCCATGGTGGAAGAGCTTCTTGAAGGAACGGATAAATTCCTTGTGGATATTGTGATTCAGCCGACGAACAGGATCTACATCTATTTTGACTCCGATACCAGCATCACGATCCATGATTGTCAGGAAATCAGCCGTACCATTGAAAGCAACCTGGACCGTGATAATGAAGATTACGACCTTACGGTTTCTTCTTCCGGGATCGATCGTCCGTTGAAGATGTTGCGGCAATACCGTAAAAATATCGGTAAAGAGTTGGATGTAGTTACAAACGATGGAAAAAACCTTACCGGGATTCTGGTTAAAGCAGAGGAAGATTTCCTAGAGCTCGAATACCCGGTAAAAAAACCAAAAAAGGAAATCAAACGGGGAAATTCACGTCTTCCGTTATCTGAAATAAAAACAGCAAAAATAATTGTCAAATTCGGAAAATAATCATCTGATAAAATGGAACATATCAATTTAGTCGAAACCTTTTCGGAATTTAAAGAATTCAAGAACATCGACCGCGAAACTATGATGCGCATCCTCGAGGATGTTTTTAAGCACATGCTCTCAAAAAGATTCGGTTCGTCCGATAATTTTGATATCATTGTGAACATCGACAAGGGAGACCTTGAGATCTGGAGAAACCGCATCATCGTAGATGATAATGCAGTTGAAGATCCGAATGCACAGGTTGCCTTATCGGAAGCCATAAAAACGGAACCTGACTTTGAAGTAGGCGAAGAGCTTTCTGAAGAAATAAAACTTCTCGACTTCGGACGTCGTGAGATCCTTGCAATCCGCCAAAACCTGATCTCAAAGATCCAGGAATATGAAAAAGACAATATCTTCAGTAAATACAAGGAGAAGATCGGGGAAATCGTTTCCGGTGAAGTTTACCAGGTATGGAAAAAAGAGATCCTGGTCCTGGATGATGAAAGCATCGAGCTGATCCTGCCAAAATCCGAACAGATCCCTTCCGATTTTTACCGTAAAGGCGATACCATCCGCGCCGTGGTTTCCAAAGTGGAAATGAACAACAACAACCCGGTGATTATCCTGTCAAGGACTTCCCCCGTTTTTCTTGAAAGGCTTTTCGAATCGGAAGTTCCGGAGGTTTATGACGGTTTGATCAGCATCAAAAATATTGTCAGGGTACCCGGTGAAAGGGCAAAACTGGCAGTTGAATCGTACGATGACCGCATCGATCCGGTTGGTGCGTGCGTGGGGATGAAAGGATCAAGGATCCATGGGATCGTTCGTGAACTCAAAAACGAGAACATCGATGTAATCAACTTCACTACCAATCCCTCCTTATATATCCAGCGGGCATTGAGCCCTGCCAAGATCACTTCCATCGTGATCGATGAACCGAACAAGAAGGCCGATGTTTACATGAAACCCGACCAGGTTTCCCTCGCCATCGGAAAAGGCGGCTTTAACATTAAACTTGCCGGTAAACTGACCGGTTATGAGATCGATGTTTACAGAGATACCGATGTGGATAATGAAGATGTTGACCTTCAGGAGTTTTCGGATGAGATCGATCAGTGGATCATCGATGAATTAAAAACCATCGGTTGTGATACTGCAAAGAGTGTTTTAAGCCTTGATGTGCAGGAACTTGTTAACCGTACTGATCTTGAGGAAGAAACAGTGAATGAAGTCGTCCGTATTTTAAAGGCAGAGTTTGAATAAAATATCTTAATTTTACACACCCTTTCAAAAAAGGGTCTGAGCCAAAATCTATGAGTGAAGGCGTAACAATAATACGGCTTAGTAAAGCTGCACGTGAGTTTAACATTGGGGTTTCTACCGTCGTGGATTTCCTTTTAAAAAAAGGATTTACTGTTGAAAAGGATCCCAATAGCAAGCTTTCGCAGGAGATGTACACCCTCCTGATGAAGGAATTTGCCACTGAAAAACACGTCAAGGAAGAGGCCAACAAGATCGGATTGCATTTTATTCAGCATGAAACCATTACCATTGATGACAAACGGTTAACTTCAAAGGATAAGGAAAAAGAGATAGATGAGCCTTTGTACATCAAGAATGCAGCACTCGAATACAATACAAAACTTTTCGATACACAGAAGAAAGTCACGGAACCCTTGGTAAAAGAGGTTCCGAAAGAAGAAAAGAAAAAGGAAGCGCCTCACATAAAGGAAACGCCAAAACCGGTAAAAGAACCAACTGAAACCGAAACTCCTGCAGAAGCAGTTACTCCGGTAGCCAAAAAAGTAACACCGGCTGAGACAGCAAAGAAAAAAGCGGCGAAAACTACGAAGAAAAAAACTGAACAAGAAGTCGTAGAAGCTGTTAAACTGGTTGAAGAACCGGATGCCGGAAGTAAGAAAATACCGGAAAAAAAATCTCCCGGAATCACGATCGTCGGGAAACTCGACATGGATACCGTAAAAAGAAAATCGTCGAAGAAAGAGAAGGGTAAAAAGGAGAAAGTGGAAGAACCGGTTGAGTCTGCTATTGAAACTCCTCTGGCCATTGCGGAAGAACTCGAAATCATTGAAGAACTTCATGAAGAAATACCTAAATTAGAGGATAATTTTCTTCCACGGGAAAAGATTAACCTGGTAGGCCCCACTATCCTCGGCACCATGAAACTTCCTGAGCCCAGGAAAGCCGTGGATAGGAAAAAACCGGTTGCATCTTCATCTGACGAAACCGTGAAAGGAAAGAAGAAGAAACGTAAGCGGATCAAGAAGCAGATGGGCCTGCCTTTGACCACTGAAGCTACAACCACAGTACAACCCGATCACGTAAAAAGCAAGCCCCATGCCCGGAAAGGCGGATACAGGGAAACGGTTAAACCGGAGCTGAGCGAGGAAGATATTCAAAAACAGATCAAGGAAACACTGGCAAGGCTGGGTCCTGTCGGAAAATCCAAAACGTCAAAATACCGCAGACTAAAGAGGGAAGCCGTCAGCCAACAGATGCAGCAGGAGCAGGAAAAGATGGAAGAAGGCAAGAAGGTCATCCAGGTAACGGAGTTTGTTACCGCCAATGAGTTGGCAACAATGATGAACGTTCCTGTCACCAATATCATCTCCACCTGTATGTCGCTTGGATTGTTTGTCTCCATCAACCAGCGACTGGATGCCGAAACCCTTACACTGGTCGCCGATGAGTTTGGATACCAGGTAGAATTTGTCAGCGTTGATGTTCAGGAAGCCATCTCCAACTTAGAGGAAACAGATGCTCCGGAAGACCTGATACCCCGTCCACCTATTGCAACGGTCATGGGCCATGTCGACCACGGGAAGACAAAATTACTCGACTATATCCGTAAATCGAATGTGGTTGCCGGAGAAGCCGGAGGGATCACACAGCATATCGGTGCTTACGAGGTACAGCTAGAGAACGGAAAATCCATCACTTTTCTCGATACACCCGGCCATGAAGCATTCACGGCCATGCGTGCAAGGGGGGCAAAAGTAACCGACATTGTTATCATTGTCATTGCAGCCGACGATAACGTCATGCCTCAGACGCGTGAAGCCATCAACCATGCTTTAGCGGCACAGGTTCCTATTGTATTTGCCATCAACAAGATCGATAAGCCAAACGCAAATCCTGAAAAGGTAAAGGAAGAGCTTTCGAAAATGAACATCCTGGTTGAAGACTGGGGAGGCAATTACCAGTCGCAGGAGATCTCAGCGAAGACAGGGATGAATGTCAATATTCTGCTCGACAAAGTCATGCTGGAAGCTGAAATGCTTAACCTGATGGCCAACCCGAGACGTCTTGCCCTCGGCACGGTGATCGAATCTTCGCTGGACAAAGGGCGGGGATATGTGTCAAAACTATTGGTTCAAAACGGTACACTGAAGATCGGTGATATGGTGCTGGCCGGATCTACTTTTGGAAAGGTGAAAGCCATGTACAATGAACGGAACCAGTCGATCCGCGAAGCAGGGCCTTCTGCTCCCCTGTTGATGCTCGGATTGAATGGAGCTCCCCAGGCAGGTGATATCTTTAACGTGATGACCGATGAGAAAGAAGTCAAGGCCTTTGCCAACAAACGGCTCCAACTTCAACGTGAACAGGGTATCCGTACTCAGAAACACATCACCCTGGACGAAATCGGGCGCCGTATTGCTATCGGCGATTTCAAAGAACTGAACCTGATTGTCAAAGGCGATGTCGATGGATCTGTGGAGGCACTTTCTGATTCATTGCTGAAATTGTCGACTGAAGAGGTCATGGTTTCAGTGATCCACAAATCAGTAGGAGCCATCACCGAATCCGACGTCCTGCTGGCATCGGCATCCAACGCCATCATTATAGGATTCCAGGTACGTCCTTCCCTGAGCGCACGGAAACTGGCGGAACAGGAGCAGATCGACATCCGGCTATACTCCATTATCTACCAGGCGATCGAAGAGATTAAAGCCGCTATTGAAGGGATGTTGTCTCCTGAAATTGAAGAAAAGATACTCTGTAACATCGAGGTACGGGATGTTTTCAGGATCACCAAGGTCGGAACGGTAGCGGGTTGTTATGTACTTGACGGCAAAGTAACACGCCACACCAAGGTCCGTGTCATCCGCGATGGTATTGTTGTTTATACCGGTACGCTGGGATCCCTGAAACGCTTCAAGGATGATGTGAAAGAAGTTTTGTCGGGCTACGAATGCGGCCTCAATATTGATAATTTCAACGATATCAAGGTGGGGGATATCATCGAAGGGTACGAAGAAATCGAAATTAAACGCCGGCTTTAATCCCTATCGCTTCAGTGTTTGATCCCGGTCGGGACCGATGGAAACCATGTCTATGGGAATTCCTGTTTCTTTCTCAATAAACCTGATATATTCTGATAATGGATCAGGAAGCGTATCGAAAGATCCGATGCAGTTCAGCGGCAGGTTCCATCCGGTCAATTCCTGGTAAACCGGTTCCAGGGTATCTTCTGACAATTCAAAGGGAAATTCATCCCGGATCTGTCCACTTGTCTTATATTGACTGCAAACTTTGATCTTCTCAAAGGTATTCAGCACATCGGCTTTCATCATGATAAGGGTATCCACTCCGTTGAGCATGATGGCATATTTCAATGCCGGAAGGTCCAGCCATCCGCAACGACGCGGGCGTCCGGTCGTGGAACCGAATTCATTTCCGTTTCGCCTGAGGATGGTACCGGCCTCATCTATAAGTTCGGTAGGAAACGGGCCAGAACCAACCCGTGTACAATATGCCTTGAATATCCCGTAGATCCTGCCTATCCGGTGAGGCGAGATCCCCAGTCCGCTGCAGACGCCGGCAGCAATGGTGTTGGAGGAAGTGACAAAAGGATAAGAACCGAAATCCACATCCAACAAGGTTCCCTGCGCTCCTTCAGCCAACACGCTTTTGCCTTCATCCAGGCTGTTATTCAGGAACTGCTCACTTTCCACTATTCGGAAGTCTTTCATCCGGCCGATGGCTTCGAACCATTTTTCTTCATAAGCTTCAAAGGAAAGCCCGTCGAGGGTGAAACCGGCCAGATCGGCAGAATAAGAGCCGATGGTATGAAGATGTATTTTCTTTAATGCACGGTAGCGTTCCATGAAATCCTTTTCGTTCAGGTTGCCAACCCTGAGCCCATTCCGTGCAAATTTATCCGTGTAAGTCGGGCCGATACCTTTCAGTGTGGATCCGATCTTTGCTTGTCCTTTCAAGGATTCAAAAACCGCATCGAGCATGCGATGGGACGGAAGAATGAGGTGTGCCCGGTTTGAGATAAGCAGGTTTTCTTCTGCATGAATACCGGCTTCTGCCAGTTTGTCTATTTCCCTGATGAAAATAAAGGGATCGATGATCACACCGTTGCCGATCAAGTTAAGCTTGGAATGGTGAAAAATCCCGGAAGGGATGGTATGCAAGATAAATTTTTTTCTATCAAATTCAATGGTATGACCCGCGTTGGGGCCGCCCTGGAAACGGGCAATAATGTCATAATGCGGAGTGAAGACATCAACGATCTTGCCTTTCCCTTCATCCCCCCATTGTAATCCCAGGATCACATCAACCTTCATAAGCGGTGGGGTTTACTTCTTCGGTTTGGAATTTCCGTAAAAAGTCAGTGCATAATTTACAATTTCGACTTTGAAGAGGTTTTCCACGTATTTCTTTATCTCTTCGATACGGGGGTCGTAGAATTCAATAACATCCCCCGAATCTATGAAGATGAAATGATCGTGTTGCCGGATCAGCGTGGATTTTTCAAACTGGGCGTAATTCGTTCCAAACTGATGTTTGGTGACCAACCCGCAATTTAGCAATAATTCGATAGTATTGTACAAGGTGGCCCTGCTGACCCTGTATTTATGATTTTTCATCCTGATGTAAAGCGACTCGATGTCGAAATGGCCATCGGTGGCAAAAATTTCTTTCAGGATGGTATATCTCTCCGGAGTCTTACGATGGGCGTGTTTTTCGAGATACTCAGTAAAGATTTTACGGATCGTTTCAAATGAATCTTCAGCGGTTTTCTTCGTCATATGGGGAAATTTGCCATAAAGTTACATAATTCACATGTATTTAGAACAAATAAAAATAGTTTTTTAATCCATCCTGGCAACTTTCTTAATTCCATCGATTTTATGCAGGTCACTCAGCAGTTGATTCAGGGTATCAGTATCCCTTACATACAGCATGACCTCTCCTTCCGTAAGGCCGTTCTTTGCTTCCAGGTGAAAGGATTTGATATTCAGGTTCAGCTCGTTGGAAATGATCTTTGAGATATCCCTGATCATCCCAAATTTATCCAGTCCCGAAATTTTTATCCCTGCCAGGAATGAGATGGATTCCTGGTTTTTCCAATCGATCTTGACAACCCGGTTCCCGTAACTGGCCATTAGCTTGAGCGCCTTAGTGCATTTGGTCCGGTGTATCTGGATAGGTTTATCTGGTGACAAATAAAGACCAATGATCTCATCTCCCGGGATGGGGTTACAACAGGTGGAGATCTCATATCCCAGCTGATGCATGCTCCGGACGGCAGACAGTTCTGTTTTTGGATCGCCATTCACCAATCCTAGTCCCGGATCTTTGCGTAATACCTCGTCTTTGTGCGTTTTCCGCATGGGATGAATCATGAAATTAAGCCATCCCGGTTTCATGGCCGAAGCAGCAAAGAACTTGACCTCTTTCTGCCCTATCCTGTCCTGTGCAATAGCATAATAGAGGTCCATCAAGGTCGAGATATTGTTGATGGTAATAAATTTCCGGATGTTCTCGTGCGAAAATTCGATTTCGTTTCGCAGAAACATCTTTTCCAGTTTTTCCTTTCCTTGCTTAAAGTATTTTTTCTTTTCTCTTTTAAGGCCAAGTTTAATGTTGGTCTTCGCCCTTGTAGTCACCACATAATTCAGCCACTCATCTTTTGGAGTCTGGTTTTTCGAGGTGATGATCTCAATCTGTTCCCCGTTTTTCAAAATATGGTTGATGGGAACCAGTTTCTTGTCGACCTTGGCACCGATACAGGTCGTGCCGATCTCTGAATGGATGGCATAGGCAAAGTCGAGCACTGAAGAATTTGCAGGAAGAGTGCGGAGTTCACCTGTGGGAGTAAACACCGTGATCTCATCCAGAAAAAAGTAGCCTTTTACATCATCGACAAAAGAGAGCGCATCGGCATCAGGACTTTCGATCATTTCCCGGATACGGTCGAGCCAGTCATCCAGCCGGCTGGTGAGTTTCATCGAATCCTTGTATTTCCAGTGTGCAGCATATCCTTTTTCGGCGATCTCATCCATCCTTTGTGACCGGATCTGGATCTCGACCCATTGCCCTGTGTGGCTCATGACTGTGGTATGCAAAGCTTCATAGCCGTTGGCTTTGGGAATCGATATCCAATCGCGTAAACGATCCCGGTTCGGGCGATAATAATCGGTGATGACCGAATATACTTTCCAGCAATCCGATTTTTCTGTTTCAAGGGGTGCATCGATGATGATACGGATGGCAAAAATGTCGTAGATCTCATCGAAGGAAACCTCTTTCATCTTCATCTTTTCCCAGATGGAATAGATTGATTTAGCCCGTGCAGAGATCGTGTAATTGATCCCCTGGCTGGCAAGGTTCTTCTTTATAGGATAGATAAATTTATTAATAAAGCGGGCACGTCCTTTTTCCGATGCTTTTAGTTTGTTGTTAATGGAGACATATACTTCCGGTTCAATGTATTTCAGCGCCAGGTCCTGCAATTCACTCTTAATGGCATGCAGGCCGAGACGGTGTGCCAGCGGTGCATATAGATAGATGGTTTCCGAAGCAATTTTCAGCTGTTTCTCTGTCGCCATCGCATCCAGCGTCCTCATGTTGTGCAGGCGATCGGCCAGTTTGATGAGGATTACTCGGACATCGTCGGAAAGTGTGATAAGTAAGCGTTTAAAATTTTCTGCCTGTAATGATGTGGTTCGCTGGTCAAAAATCCCTTTGATCTTTGTAAGGCCATCAATGATGGAAGCAACTTTCTCCCCGAACAAACCGCGGATGTCTTCGAGCGTATATTCGGTATCCTCCACTACATCATGCAGCAAGGCACAAACCACGGAGGTAGTGCCCAGGCCGATCTCCCCGGCTGCGATGGTTGCCACGCTTATCGGGTGATAAATATAAGGCTCCCCGCTCTTCCTGCGCATATCCCTGTGAGCATTCATAGCCATGTCAAATGCGCGGCGTACCTGCTTCTTATCTTGAAGGGTCTTGGGTTTGTAAACACGTAATAATCCGCGGTACCGTTTCAGGATCTCTTTTTTTTCCGCTTCGGCATTGATTGAATACATTTGTTTTCTGGCTATTTCCGATCAATTTACAAAGTTAAAGGAAAAATCAAATGAATAGAAGATAAGGCAGTTTCAATACGGTGATTTTTATTACTTTTGAATGAAATTTCTGTTCATGCGGTACGGCTATGACAACATTTTTATTCCGAAAATTGTTTTTCTTCTTCCTTCTAGTTACGGTCATCTGCCTTCCATTCTCTTCTTTTGCAACCCACCAGCGGGCTGCAGAGATCTTTTTTCGTCATCTTTCAGGATTGACCTATGAGGTTACCCTTATCTCATATACATTCACACCCAGCCCTGCCAATGCGTACCGCGATTTTCTCACCATCGATTGGGATGATGGCTCTACCAGTCAGATCCCGAGGGTGGAAGAAACTAATCTTCCCAATGAAATCACTTATAACCGTTACATAGGACAGCATACCTTTACCGGTCCCGGCGATTTCATCATCTCCTGTGAAGACCCCAATCGAAATGGAGGGATCCTGAATATTCCGAATTCGATTAATGTTCCTTTGTACATTTACTCTGAACTCCTCATCAGTCCTTTTCTCGGGGGATACGATAATTCCCCTATTCTGCTGATTCCGCCTGTGGATAATGGCTGTGTGGATCAACCCTTTTACCATAACCCCGGAGCCTACGATCCGGATGGCGACAGCCTCTCCTACCGGCTTGTCCCTTGCCGCGGAGATCAAGGCCAGGTCATCCCGGGTTATACACTGCCACCGGCAACCCACACCATCCGGCTGGATTCCATCACCGGTGATTTTTTCTGGGACAGCCCACCCCAGCAAGGAGAATACAATATTGCCATCCTGGTCGAAGAATGGAGGAACGGGGTTAAGATCGGCAGCGTCCTGAGAGATATGCAGATCATCATCACCGCCTGCAACAATCAACCTCCTGTGATTAGACCCTTAAGAGATACCTGTGTGGAAGCCGGGACAACCCTGACCTTTCCTGTGAGAGCCTACGATCCAGATAGCACAGCCCTTACGCTTACCGGAATCGGACAACCCTTCATCCTGACAGATCATCCGGCTTCGGTTTATCCAAACCCCGCTACCGGGTCGGGACATGTCACGACTATCTTTACCTGGCCTACCATTTGCGGTCATGTGAAAAAGCAACCTTATCAGGTATTCTTTAGAGCTGAAGATAATGGTACACCGGTTCATCTTGTTGACATAACTTCCATGCAGATCAAGGTTGTCGGTCCTGCACCCCTGAACCTTACAGCCATACCACTGGGGACTTCCATCACCCTGAACTGGGATAACTATGCCTGCCAGAATGCGAGCGGATATTACATCTACCGCAAAACAGATTCAACAGGCTACCATCATGGATATTGCCAGACCGGCATGCCGCCTTATCTCGGATATACCCTGATCGACAAGATTAATGATATTACCCTGACCAGCTATACCGACAACAACCAGGGAACCGGGTTAACACAGGGAATCAGGTATTGCTATATGGTCGTTGCCTTTTATTCCGATAATGCAGAAAGCTATGCATCCAATGAAGCTTGCGCCCATCTGAAGAAAGATGTTGCCGTAATTACCAATGTGAGCATAACTGCAACTGATGCATCCGCAGGATCGATCTACCTGGCCTGGTCAAAACCCACAGAAATAGACACCATCCAGGCCCCGGGACCCTATAAATATATTATCTATCGCTCCATCCCTTCAAATCCCGGTCAATACTTACCCGTGGATTCCCTCTCCAATCTTAATGATACAACTTATATTGAGTCACTTCTGAATACGTTGCAGAACTTCTACAAATACCGTATCGACCTCTACAATATAACGCCTGGCAACCGTTTCCTGATCGGTCCATCACAAGTTGCCTCTTCTATCTTTCTCAACATTATTCCAACAGATAAAAAACTGAAACTCCACTGGAACAATGATGTTCCATGGACTAATTACCTGTTTATTGTTTATCGCAAAAATCTTTCAACCGGGTTATTCGATTCGATCGGTTCGGCCACCACGCCGGCATATGACGACAATAAACTACGCAACGGGACAGAATATTGTTATTATATCAGATGCATTGGATCGTATTCTGCCCCAGGGTTTGCACATCCACTGATCAATTTTTCCCAGGTCAGTTGTGGAATACCCATTGATAACATACCGCCTTGTCCTCCGCAACTGACTGTCAGGACCAATTGTGAGCATGCAACCAACGTTCTTAGCTGGAAGAACCTCATCGACACCTGCTTTTCAGACATCATCAGATATTATATTTACTACAGTAGTTGTAATGATGTACAACTTACCCTGATCGATTCATTGGGCAACATCAATGATACGGTTTATGAGCACCAACAGAACAATTCAGTTACCGGCTGTTATTCAGTGATCGCCATGGATTCGGCAGGAAATAAAAGCGTTTTCAGCAACAAAGTCTGTATTGATTTCAACATTTGCAACTACTGGCTGCCGAATGTTTTTACCCCAAATGGAGGCGAAATTCTCGAGAACCAGGTATTTCATCCACGGAAAACTTTTTCATCGATCGATCATGTGAATATGAAAATCTTCGACCGGTGGGGCAAAGAGGTTTATGTTACTTCTGATCCGGAAATCAACTGGGATGGCAGGGATAAGAATACACACCTGCCTTGCAGCGATGGAGTATATTATTACGTTTGTGAGGTTTATGTGATAGCTCTGTGCGGCAACCAGAAAATGATTCTCAAAGGTGCCGTGACCATTCTCCGGTAATCTTTCCCTGATTCCCGGCTTCTTTCGGGAGTGTAAAATATTCATCTTCTCCTGCAATCCGGGGTATAAGAATTCCGACAAAGTTGTATATTTGCAGCCGTGAAAAATATACGCAACTTCTGTATCATCGCCCATATTGATCATGGTAAGTCGACCCTTGCTGACCGCTTGCTTGAACTTACACATACCATCTCCGAGCGTGATTTCCAGGAGCAGGTGCTGGATGACATGGACCTGGAGCGTGAACGAGGTATCACTATCAAGAGTCACGCGATCCAGATGAATTTCAGGTCCGAAGGCCAGGATTATGTTTTCAATCTGATCGACACTCCTGGCCACGTTGATTTTTCCTATGAAGTTTCACGCGCCATTGCAGCCTGTGAAGGCGCCTTGTTGGTGATTGATGCGACCCAGGGCATCCAGGCCCAGACCATTTCCAATCTGTACCTTGCGATCGACCATAACCTTACCATCATTCCGGTACTGAACAAGATCGATATGGATAATGCCATGGTGGAAGAGGTAAAGGACCAGATCGTTGACCTGCTGGGTTGCGATCGTGACGATATTATTGAAGCCAGTGCAAAAATGGGGTTTGGCATCGACCGCATTATGAACGATATCATTCACAAAATTCCGGCACCCACGGGAGACCCCGAGGCCCCGCTGCAAGCGCTTATTTTTGATTCAGTTTTTAATTCCTACCGTGGGATCGTAAGTTATTTCCGGATCATGAACGGAACACTCCGGAAAGGCGACCACGTGAAATTTTTCCATTCGGGAACCGATTATCACGCCGATGAGATCGGGGTGCTGCGGCTGAAACAGGAACCCAGGAATAGTTTATGTGCGGGCGATGTGGGCTACATCATTTCCGGGATCAAGAGCAGCAAAGAGGTTCAGGTCGGCGATACCATCACCCATGTTGACCGCCCCTGTGCAACAGGGATTGAAGGATATACCACGGTCAAACCAATGGTTTTCGCGGGAATTTACCCTGTGGATGCGGATGATTATGAAGAACTGCGCGATTCACTCGATAAACTGAAACTAAATGATGCATCGCTTTCCTTTGAGCCGGAATCTTCCGCTGCCCTTGGATTCGGCTTCCGCTGTGGTTTTCTCGGTTTGCTTCACATGGAGATCGTCCAGGAACGCCTTGACCGCGAATTCGATATGGAGGTGATCACCACGGTTCCCAACGTCTCCTATAAAGTCTATACGACCAAAGGTGATGTCATTGAAGTACACAATCCATCCGGATTGCCTGAACCCACAGCCATCGATCATATCGAAGAACCTTACATTCATGCCAACATCATCACCCGTGCAGAATATATGGGTGGCATCATGAAACTTTGCATTGATAAACGTGGCGTTCTGAAAAACCAGGTTTACCTGACAACCAACCGGATCGAGCTGACCGTTGAACTTCCGCTGGGAGAGATCGTCTTTGATTTTTATGACAAGCTGAAGAGTATCTCCAAAGGGTATGCTTCATTTGATTACCATATCTTCGGACATCAGCCGGCCGATCTTGTAAAGCTCGACATCCTGCTGAATGGTGATACCGTAGATGCCCTTTCCACGCTCCTGCACCGTGACAATGCCTATGAATTCGGCCGGAAGTTCTGCCTTAAGCTGAAGGAATTCATTCCCCGCCAGCAGTATGATGTTGCCATCCAGGCTGCCATCGGGGCAAAGATCATTGCACGTGAAACCGTTAAAGCCGTCCGTAAAGATGTTACGGCAAAATGTTACGGTGGCGACATTACCCGTAAGCGAAAACTCCTCGAGAAACAGAAAAAGGGAAAGAAACGCATGCGCCAGATCGGCAATGTAGAAGTTCCACAGAAAGCATTCCTCGCAGTCCTTAAACTAGATTAGATTTTTTTCATTTTCTTGTAACGGTTTTCATTTATTCTCGTCTGATATTTATTAATCTTTAAAATTAAGTTATGAAAAAGATAAAACTGATTACCAGATTGCTCCTGGCCATTTCCGTTGTTTTGTTGTTTTCTTCTGTTTCCTATGCACAAGATGAAGGCATGAACAAAGGCGATTCCCACAAGGAGCAAAAAGAATTCAATATGAAAAATGTGAAGGTTGAACATCATGGTGACGACACCACCATCATTATCATTCATCATGGTCATCACAAGGATATGGGTCGTTGCCCTTTTATGTGCCGAAAAGGCAAGTATAACGGTCACTGGGCCGGGATCGACTTCGGCTGGAACGGATATGTCAATAGCGATCATAATATGAACTTTCCTTTAAGCCAAAGGTATCTTGACCTGAACACTTCCCGCTCGATGACGGTCAACATGAACCCGATTGAGCTCAACCTGAACATTGCAAAAAACCATTTCGGACTTACCTCGGGACTGGGGCTGACTTTTAACAATTATTATTTTTCAAACAGCACAATGCTGGTTCATGATTCGAGTGCACTGGTCGCTTACCGGCTTGTGGATCAGAATGGGAACAAAGCCGATATGAAGGTGAACAAACTTTCCGTGATCTGGCTTACAGTTCCTGTTATGTTTGAATACCAGACGAATTCCGGTATAAAGTGGAACAGCTTTCACATCTCACTTGGCGTGGTAGGCGGACTGAGGCTCTGCGCCTATACCAAACAGAAATTTTATTCAAGATATACAACCTATTACCTGCAGGATGATAATGGGATAGACATTGGTTCGGTTTATGTGGACAATAAATTTACCAGGACTCAAAGTCAGTATCACCTGAATCCTTTCAAATTGGATGCTACCATGAGGATCGGCTGGTCATTCCTGAACTTTTTTGCAAACTACTCTGTGTCACAAATGTTCCAGAAAGACCAGGGCCCGGAATTGTACCCGTGGGCTATTGGGATCACGTTGCTGGGCTGGTAAGAAATTTCTTTACCTGCAATAATATTCCAGTGCTTTCTGTGCAGGCTGATAATTCAGTGATAAGGCTTTCCTGAGATCCTCGCATCCGTTCATTTGGGTTTCGAATTTTGCGATCCCCCTCAGATAATAGGATGCACCAAAATTAGGATCCAGCGCGATTGCCCGGTCGAGGTCATCAATGGCTCCTTTGTAGTCGTTGAGATTTCCTTTCACAATGGCACGATCCTGCCAGGCACCGAAATAATTCCGGTTCATCATCAGCACCAGGGAATACTCGCCCAATGCCTTCCGGTATTCACCAGTGACACGGTACACATTTCCTCTTCCAAAGTAAGCATCAATATATGCAGGATTCAGTGTGATGGCCTGAGAAAAATCATCCAGGGACTGTGAATAATTTTCCAGCTTGCTCTCTGCCATTCCCTTGTGGTACCATGCATAAGCATAATTTTTATCTGCCGCAATGGCCTTGTCGAGATAAGTCAGCGCTTTTACATAGGATCCCGAGTCGATGGCCATGCTTCCCATTGTATTGAGCAAAATGGGGGAATCCGGGTTATGGCCCAACGCAGATTCAATAAGCCGGGGCGGTGAATGCCATAACCTGTTTTGTTTAAAAGTTAAATAGGAAAAGGCCAGGATATAGAGAATTCCCAGTGTGGGAAGGATCCATTTTAATCGTATCATGCGATGATAAATGTGAAATCCCATTCCCGCAATGAAAATAAAGATACCTGCAGAACCAAGATAGGTGTACCGGTCGGTGATGACAGTTTCCCGGTAACTATTGATCACCAGAACCAGGAAAATGCAGAGGAAAAAGAAACCTAACCCAAAAACCAATGCTCTTTTCGACCGGAATATCAGATACGCAGTTCCGGCGATGAACAGAAGGAGGACCAAGGGATAAAGATAGTAGACGAAAGAAAATTGTTCGCCCGGATGAAAAGGAAAGGGATAAAAAACAGAAATAGATCCTGGCAACAGGATCTTAAAAACATATTGGGCGAACCCGTAACAAAAGATGATCTGTCGTTCTTCAATGGAATATGGAGCTTTGTAATCGATGTAACCATAGCCTTTCTGGGCAATGATATTGATAATCCCAAAAAGAACAGCGATGAGGAAAAAAGGAATCTTTTCAAGGATGCTCTTTCTGGAAAATAATTTTCGGTTCCGGAGATAATCGACCAATAAAAGCGCTACCGGTAATACTACCCCCTGTATCTTCGACAAACAGGAAAACAGGAATATTATCAACGACAGGAAATAGAGTTGTTTCTTGTTTCCCCCGTCAAGATAATACGTATAGGAGATCAGGGATCCAAGAAAAAAGAAAACATAAAGCAGGTCCTTTCGTGATGTGATCCACGCTACTGCTTCAACGTGCAAAGGATGAACTCCAAACAGCAATGCTACTATCAGGGCAATATTGAAATTATTGAACAACTTCCTGATCAGGATAAAAAGAAGACATGTATTGGCAAGATGAAGCAACAGATTTGTGACATGAAAAGGGAAAGCGGAACCATCGCCGATAGCATAATCCAGGGCAAAAGAGAGTGTTGTCAATGGGTGATACAATCCGGCATGGAAAGTAGAGAAGTACTTCCCGATATTTTGAAAGTTCAACTGCCGGACAAAAGGTGCCAGGGGAACCTCTTTATCATCCCAGCAAAAGAAACCGTTAAATAATGAAGGCCAGAAAGAGACAGCTGTAATAACCAACAAGGAACAAAATAACAGGACCTTGGGGAGGTGCAAAGTATCTTTACTTTTCATTCGTCTCAGTTCGTATGAAATTTTTCTTTTTATTCAATCTGAAGAAAAAGAAAGATGAAGTATACCTTTACAGCACTTCCACCAGTACCGGTTGGTCTATTTTCAATCCAAGCAGGCTGGAGGCTTTTCCCTGGTTGATGGCAATCTCAAGATGGCCTGAAGAACTGAACAATGCCAGCATCTCTCCCTCCACAACATCTTTGTAGGATTTACTGAGTTCGGTGATACGATAGGTAGCCGAACGAAAAAGTATAGCGAATTTTTTCCCTTTCACCACCGACCGGAAAAAGGGTTCGGTAATGTTGGTAAAGACATTCTCGTAGTTATCAATATAAATGACCTTCCCTTTGATGAGATTTCCATCGACAATGGGTCTGAAGGACATGCGCTGCACCAGTGTTTTTTTGGTGTGTCCCAGTTCTTCAATGGGTTTCCCTTCGGCGATGTGACAGGCCACTTTTACAAACACATCCCTGGATGGAAAAGTGAAGTAGTCAGTGTCCTGGATAATATCCAGGTCTATTATTTTTTCAGGAAGTTCATCGAAAATAAGAGAAAAGATCCCGTTATCGGCGCCGATGAAATAATGACCATCATGAATGACCAGCGTATGAGGGTTCTCGATTGAGGCTTCACTGTTGATACCAAGAATGTGAATAGAACCTTCAGGAAAATTTTTATAAAAGTTCCGGATGATGAAGGCAGCCTGGTTTAGGTCGAACGCAGGAATGTCATGACAGATATCCACAACCTGTGCCCCGGGAAGCATCCGGAAAATTGCTCCTTTGACGGCACCCAGATAATGATCTTTTAATCCCCAGTCGCTGGTAAGTGTAATGATTGCCATGAACGAAAAATGCTGTACTTTTGTCTTTCAAAATTAGTAATTAAATTCACTTCATGAGTGAAAAAATTATCGGCATCGGATCGCATCACCCGCTGGATCTTTTCGGGGTGAACGACCAAAATCTCGACCACATCCGGAAATCCTTCCCGAAACTGAAGCTCATCTCCCGCGACGACACCATAAAAGCAATGGGTGAAGAAGCCGAACTGCTGGTATTTGAACAGAAGTTCAGGTTGCTGCTGCTGCATCTTGAAAAATTCGGGAAACTAGCCCTTTCCGACATTCAACAGATCCTTGATCCTGCCTGGGAACCGGAAGAGGAAACCGGCGCTCATCATTCCGGGATCCTGGTACACGGGAAGAATGGCATGCTCATCCGTGCCAGGACTGTCAACCAGCGAAACCTAGTGAAAAGCGTGGAAGAGAATGATTTGATTTTCGCCATCGGGCCGGCTGGTACCGGGAAGACCTATACAGCCGTCGCCCTTGCCGTGAGAGCCCTGAAGAATAAAGAGATCCAGCGGATCATTCTTACCCGTCCCGCTGTTGAAGCAGGAGAAAACCTGGGATTCCTGCCTGGCGATCTGAAAGAAAAACTGGATCCTTACCTTCAACCTCTCTACGATGCATTAAAAGATATGTTGCCGCCCCAGAAATTACTTTCATACATTGAAGACGGTACCATTGAGATCGCCCCATTGGCGTTTATGCGTGGCCGTACGCTCAACAATGCTTTTGCCATCCTCGATGAAGCACAGAATACCACACCCAACCAGCTAAAAATGTTCCTCACCCGCATGGGAACTCTAGCCAAGTTTATCGTGACAGGTGACATCACCCAAATCGACCTTCCGAAACATCAAAACTCGGGACTGGTACATTCCCAGAAAATCTTATCCGGGATCCCGGGTATCGGGTTTGTTTACCTCGACAAGCAGGACATTATCCGCCATAAACTGGTTATTAAGGTCATTGAAGCATACGCAAAAGACCAGTAACAAATTGACACAGTTGCTGGATGCTGGATGTGTGGGTAATGAGTATTGTGACTTTGTGACTCTGTGACTTTAATCTTTAAACTTTATAACTTTACAAACTTTAAAACTTTATAAACTGAATATGTCAAACGTAATCGTCAAGACCGATTTTAATTTCCCAGGTCAGAATTACAAATATATTGGGAAGGTCAGGGATGTTTATACCATCAAAGACAAATATCTTATCATGGTCGCAACCGACCGGATCTCCGCATTTGACGTGGTATTGCCCAAAGGGATTCCTTACAAGGGACAGGTGCTGAACCAGATCGCTTCCCGTTTTCTCGATGCAACGGCTGATATCTGCCCGAACTGGAAGATCGCCACACCCGACCTCATGGTCACCATCGGAAAGTATTGCAAACCCTTCCCGGTGGAGATGATTATCCGCGGCTACCTGACCGGGAGTTCATGGAGATCTTATAAAAGCGGAAAAAGAGAGATCTGCGGAGTACTTATTCCCGACGGGATGAAGGAGCACGATCGGTTCCCTGAACCCATTGTCACCCCTACCACGAAAGCAGTGGAAGGCCATGACGAGGACATTTCCAGGGAGGAGATCATCCGTCTGGGAGTCGTTTCAAAAGAAGACTACGAATTGCTCGAAAAATACAGCATTGCTTTGTTCAAACGCGGAACCGACATGGCTGTACAAAAAGGGTTGATCCTTGTGGATACCAAGTACGAATTTGGCAAAGCCGATGGCAAGATCTTCCTGATCGATGAGATCCATACACCTGATTCATCCCGGTATTTCTATAAAGAAGGATATGAAGAACGGCAGGCAAAGGGAGAACAGCAGAAACAGCTTTCGAAGGAGTTTGTCCGTGAATGGCTCATGGCCAATGGTTTCCAGGGGCAAATCGGGCAGCAGGTTCCCGAAATGACCGAATCATGGGTGAACCAGATCTCCGAACGCTACATTGAACTCTATGAAAATATCATTGGCGAGAAGTTTGTCCGTCCCGATGTTTCAAATGTTCTTTCCAGGGTGGAGAAGAACGTTAAGCAATGGATAATTGATAATGATCCCATTCTCCCCTCCACGAATTGATCAGAAAATCATCGATGCAGTGAATGAAACACTGCGTTCGGGGTAGATCACAACCGGGCCGAAGAAAAATTGTTCGAGAAAAAACTCACGGAATCCGGGTTAGTGCATTACAACCATCTTTCGAGTCATCATGGCATTTCCTGCCTGAAGCGTAAAATAATAGATTCCCGAACGACATCCGCTGGTATTAAAGGTTATTGCGTGTTTTCCAATTTTCATCTTACCATCCACCAGTGTTGTTATCAGCTTTCCTCCGCTATCAAAAACTTTCAGGGTAACACGATCATTGTTCCCTTTTATTTCTATCGGAATGAAGGTAATGTTTTGAGCCGGGTTCGGATTATTTTGTCCCAGGATGGAAGGATCCATCACAAGCCGGGGAATCGCATCCGGACTTCCGGCTTCCATCCAGGCCGTATAGATCAGGCTGGCAAGTGACCAGGAAGCATTTTTGAACAAGGCTGTCGTAAAAGTTCCGGTACGGTCCCATAAAGCCTGGTAATAAACAGAGGAATGAGTATTCCCGGCAAGGGAAGTGGCATACTCGTCGGCCAGCAGCACGCTGTCTTTAAACTTGTAATCATAATACAGGTATGTGAAGATAAACCCCGGGACATCTTCAATAAACTGCGCTGGATCATCCGAATAAATGATGTCGGTATTATATGTGCCGATCATGTGCGTTTCATACCGTGAATGGACCCCGTCCTGGTTGGTGTATTGCCCGTCATAATTCCGGGTGATGTGCAGCGGCATATGGCCATCGCCGATATAATGCCCGAGATCTGCAGCAAAGAGCGATGCTTTGTCGAAGTCGTTGCGCTGAAAACAAGCTTTGACCGAATCAAAGGTGGCAATCGTTGCCCAGGGAATAATACCGTTATCCATTAAAAAAGAAATTCCATAGATATCTAGTACCGAATCCTCTGTCATCGGAATTTTTCCGTACTGGATAAATTCATTGTAATTATCGATATCGATGTAATGCTTGGGCGCTTCTGTGTCATCCCATGCTTTACGGTCATCGGCAACCGACGCATTATCTGCAAGGATCGTGGTCCAGGAGGCCCTGAGGAAATTCATTCCCGAAGGAAAAGAGGCAGGGGCATGCTGGTTGATAATCCGGTGTCCAACTGAACCCCAACTGGAAAGAATAAGCCAGAGGGAAAGTGCAAGAAAAGTGAAGGTGATGTTGTGGACCTTTCTCATATAGTTTTTTCGGTTAATTTCAATAATCTTTCAAGATCCTGGATCTTGTCGGAATACCCAAGTTGGGTATAACTGTAGATGAGGTTTCCGATAAGTCTCTTAATAATATCGATGTTGGAACAAGGCGCAAAATATGACCTGTCGGGATTAATTTTCAATTGCTGAATGAACAGTTCAATCTCTCTTTTTGTAAAGACAGCGCCTTTGTTGAAGGGGTTGATATAGAAAAGGACGTCATCCATGGAAGGCACATCGGGTGCCAGTTCCGAAACATAGGCCAGGATAAAATGCTGGGGAAGATTGACGCCATAAACCGGGATGTTCAGTTTTTGTGCAATGATGATATACAGCATACCGAGTGAAAGTGCACTTCCCTTGCGCGTTTCCAGGAATGTATTCACATAAAAATTCTGAGGGGCAAAAAGATTGATCTTGTTTCCGTCAAAATTATGAACATGAAAGATAATGTGGTTGAGAACCTTGATGTTTTCCAGGGCTGTCAGGTTATCGTTCAGCTCCAGCCAGGCATCCATCTTCATCTGCTCCACCCTGATCGTCAGGGTTTCTTCACTGAGTTCGGGATACTGGCTACGGGTCACCAGCAGGTAACCTTTCAACAGGTCGGAGGAGGAGGTATTGATCCAGTTCGTGAATTCAATATGCAGTTCTCTCTGCTGAATGTCACGGATAATCTCTCCTGCACGTTCGTGGGTGAAAGTGTCAAAGGAAACTTCCAGAACTTTTTCCAGGTATGGAATAGCTTCCATTCCAAAAGAATGGAGCTTCTCACGGATCGAATCAAATACCTTTTCATCCGGCTCATCAAGCAGGTGAACCAGAGCATTCAGTTCCTTATTTTCAAGAGTAGCAATCATTCTTTTATTCTGTTCAAAATCCGGGAATCTTCCATCCCATTCAAAAACATTAATTTGTAAGCCTTTCCAGCACCAGGTCTATGAGTTTACCAATCAGGGCTTTATGGTCCGGGCAGGTCTCATTGGTTACCCGGTTGGCGATCAACGCACACACGGTCATCACCCGGTGGTTCAATAAACTTCCCAGTCCGTAAAGTGCTGAAGTTTCCATTTCAAAATTGATGACTCTTTCATCTTTATAACGGAATGACCTGATCTTTTCGTTTAGTCCAGGATCTGCCAGCCCGAGCCGTAAAACTCTTCCCTGTGGCCCGTAAAATCCGGGAGCCGTAGCGGTAATCCCTTTGATAGTTCCTTTCTCAAATTTCCGGATCAGCTCTTCCGATCCTTTTACAAAATAAGGTTTTGAAAGATTTTCGTTCCAGCCGGTATGTTTTATGAATGCTCTGGACATCTGTAGGTCGAGAGTATCGGATCCGCTGGCGTAAAAATGCAGCAGGTTATCAAGTCCCAATCCGTAAGAGGAAAGTGCAAATGAACCCACCGGTACGTCGGCTTGAATGGATCCCGATGTCCCAATCCGGATCACGTTCAGGGTTTTATGTTCAGGTTTTATCTGGCGGGATGAAAGGTCGATATTGGCCAATGCATCCAGTTCATTCATCACGATGTCGATGTTATCCGTTCCTATTCCTGTAGAAAGAACAGTGATCCTCTTTCCATTCAGCATTCCCGTGTGGGTGTTAAACTCACGGTTGCTGATCCTGCATTCAACTGTATCAAAATGATTTGAAATTAACCCGACCCGGTCGGGATCGCCGACAATGATAACGGTATCGGCCAGTTGTTGGGGCTGAAGTGCCAGGTGATAAATTGATCCGTCTTCGCAGATTAAAAGATCTGCATTTTTGATGAGTGACATCTGTATTAATTTTTATGCAAATTTACGAATAATTTCCTTAGGAAAATCAGGCTTTTAATTGATTAGAGAAGGAATGTGATCCTGCTGGATTTTCTTTAACTTTGTGAGATGCAAACTGAAATTATCAATATCGGCGATGAATTGCTGATCGGGCAGGTGATCAACACCAATGCTTCATGGATGTCAGAACAACTGAACCTGGCAGGATTCCCGGTTCACCGGGTTACCATTATTCGCGACGACCCGCAGCACATCCTTGGTGCTCTGAAAGAATCGGGGCAAAGGTCGGAACTGGTGCTCCTCACAGGTGGGTTGGGACCTACAAAGGATGATCTTACAAAAGATGCACTCTGCAAGTATTTCCGGACAAGGCTGATTTTTGATCCGGTCACATTTCAGAACATCGAGAAATTTTTCAAGGCCAGAGGGTTCCCTGTGACAGTGGTTAACCGCAGGCAAGCGGAGATCCCTGAAAATTGTATTGCAATTCCCAATCCAAACGGAACTGCCCCGGGAATGTGGTTCGAAGAAGAAACAGCAGGTGCGGAGAAAAAGCATGTATTTGTTTCCATGCCCGGTGTTCCATTCGAGATGAAAGCAATGCTCATCGATGAAGTGATCCCAAGGCTAAAAAAGTATTTTCAGCCGGTTACCGTTCTTCATCATACCCTCCTGACCCAAGGCATAGGGGAATCATTTTTATCCGATATCCTGGAAAATTGGGAAACCAACCTTCCTGCAAACCTTCATCTGGCCTATCTCCCCCAGCCCGGGATCGTACGGCTAAGGATTACAGGACAAAGTGACGGTGAGTCCATTCTGCAAAAGCTGATGGATGAGGAAGTGGCGAAGTTGAAATCCCTGTTACAAGACTATATCTTTGGCGAAGGCGATGTCACCCTGGAGGCAGTGGTCGGAAAGCTGCTGAAAGAGACGGGGAGTACGCTGGCAACTGCCGAGAGCTGTACGGGCGGTTATATCGCGCATATGATCACGAGCATACCGGGAAGTTCTGCCTATTATAAAGGAAGCATCATCGCCTATTCGAATGAAATCAAGATGAAAGAATTGGGGGTGAGTGAGAAGGCGCTCGTGGAATATGGGGCGGTGAGTGAAGAAGTGGTAAAGCAAATGGCCGGGAATGTCCGGTCCCGCTTTGGCTGCGATTATTCCATCGCCGTTTCCGGTATTGCAGGTCCCGACGGAGGCACGAAGGATAAGCCGGTTGGATTGGTCTGGATCGCGATTGCCGGACCTTCAGGTATCCAGGCAAATAAATATCTTTTTGGGGATAACCGTGAACGAAATATCCGGAGAGCGGCACTTCAGGCACTTAACCTGCTTCGGAAAAAGATTCTGGGGCAACTATAAAAATTACGAATTACCTGCCAGGAAAGATTATTTCGTTGTAATAAAAAAGAATTATATGTGAAGCCATAGTTCAGATCCAAAGGCATAGGGAAAATCAAAAAAAGGTTTTACTCCACCGGGTGTGAGAATGAAAAAATAAGCCGTTACATAGCCAATATTACTGGTACTTTTAAGGGAATTAATATGACGAATTTTAATATCAAACAATATATTCCCTATTTGTTGTGTGTTTTAGTGCTTGTTTTTCTGATCAGGGAAGCACTGAATTATGGCGATTTCAAAGCTTTTTTGGAAGCTGCAAAATTAATGGCAGCCCGAAAAGACCCTTACCATGTTTGGATTTTTATCAGTGAAGGTAACTACGCACTATATTTCTACAGCCCGTTATGGGCAATCCTATTAATACCATTCAGTTATCTTCCAAACGTTATCCCAAACTTTCTTTGGTTACTGGCAAACACTTACTTTTTATACCGGATCTGGATATTACTTACAACCTACATTGATCTTCAAAATCTATCTAAAAAACAGGTAAGGTGGCTTCTTTTTTTAAGTATACTCCTAAGCGTAAGATACATTTTGTACAATTTTGGAATGATTCAAATGACGATCTTCTTACTTTGGGGTTCCCTGGAAAGTCTTTCCCTTTTCAAAAATAAAAAATATTTGGCAGGAGGTGCGCTCCTGGCTTTAATTATCAATATCAAAATTTTACCGATAGTTCTGATCCCATATTTAATCTATCGTAAGGAGTTAAAGGGCACATTTAGTACCTTGTTGTTCAGTATACTGTTCTTGATTCTCCCTTGTTTGTTTTTAGGTTGGTCAAGGAATTTGTTCATGCTTTCGGAGTGGTGGAGTGTTATAAATCCAAACAACGCTGAACACTTACTAGAGGCAGATCTTGGTCTCCATAGTCTGACGGCATTAATTCCCTCACTTCTTACTAAAACCGATGGTGTATTACCCTATTCACGAAATATCTTAAATCTTGATTTAAAAACATCAACTCTCATATTGAATACCGTAAGAACTGGGTTAATACTTTTCACGCTCTATTTTTTAAGATGGCCACCTTTTAAAAAAGCGAAATCAAGAATTAGTGAAATTCGTGAACTAAGCTATATCTTTCTACTTATTCCTTTACTTTTTCCTCATCAACAGAAATATGCCTTTTTCCTGGCCTTTCCAACCCTGTTCTATAGTTCCTATTTCATCGTCATTAATTTCCAATCCGGAACAAGGATAATGAACAATAGAAAATATTACGCAGTAATAATATTATTAATACTCTCCTTTGCCCTTATGACTCTGACGACAGATGGTTTAATTGGAAGAAATTTGAACCAGATTACTCAACATTTTAAAACTATTACCTATGGGGCAATTATTTTAATTATCATTTTATCATTGTGCCCTCCGGGACGGAGTCGAATTTCCAACTGAATCCACATTCTCCAAAGTAAAAACACTTTTCTCTTTGTAAATTCAAATATTTTTCCGAATTTTGCACTCCATTTTAAAAAGCATTATAAATCACATACCATGTCAAGAGTTTGCCAGATAACAGGTAAAGCAGTAATGGGAGGAAACAGTGTTTCCCATTCCAACATTAAAACCAAGAGGAAATTCTATCCCAACCTGCAAACAAAGAAATTTTATATCCCTGAAGAAGACAAGTACATCACCATAAAAGTCTCTGCCCAGGGGATCCGCACCATCAATAAGAAAGGAATCTCTGCCTGCCTGAAAGAAGCAAGGAAAAAAGGTTTTCTTAATAAATAACAGGATTAAACATGATATGATATGCTGTTGCACTTTGTAACAGCATTTTTTTTATCATTTGGAGAAGAAATAAAAACTGCGTATTTTCGTTATTTATGCATTATCTCAAAGAGTTATCCTCCAGAAATTTCCATGGAATGAAGAAACCGGCTGTTCAAATCCTGATCTTTGTCCTCTTACTTTTTCTGTCCAACCTCCTGAATGCACAGGAAAACAACGGAAACCTTGTCCAGTTTTCCGGCATTACCATTACTTCCGACAGCCTCACCGCCGTTCCATACACCAGGATTATCATCAAAAACACAAACCGGGGAACCACCAGCGATGTTTTGGGATACTTTTCTTTCGTTGCACACAAAAACGACACTATACTGTTCAATGCCCTTGGGTTCAAACCGGCTTCCTTCATCATCCCCGATACCATCACAAAATCGAGGTACTCCCTCATCCAGCTGATGACCGGCGATACCCTTACGCTTCCTGCAGCATTTATTTTCCCCTGGCCGACATTGGAAGATTTTAAGCACGCTTTTGTCAACGCTAAAGTGCCGGATGACGACCTTGACCGTGCCCGGAAAAACCTGGATCCGGAACAAATCATGATCCGGGTGAGGGATTACCCGATGGATGCAATTATGAATTACAACAACTACATTGAAAACCAGACCAGCAAATTGTATTACTTTGGCCAACAGCAGCCATTCAATATTTTCAACCCGTTTGCCTGGGCCAAATTTATCAAAGCCTGGAAGGATGGTGAATTCAAAAGGAAAAAAACCGAACCAACTTCCAACGAGTGAGCCGTCCTTTGAGAAAGACCATTGTTCATACCTTCACATGCCTTTTATGGTTCGCCGCGTTGAGCGTATCGGCCCAGCAAACTTCCACGGTCTTTGGACGGGTGATCGATGCCGGCCAGAAGGGTATCATGAATGCAAACATTACTCTTACCGGCTTGCCCGGAGGAACGACATCCGACAAAAAAGGAAATTTTGAGCTGATAGTTCCTTCAGGGAAGAAGATTACCGTCGTCTTTACTTATATCGGTTTTGAAACGGAAACCATTGACCTGATATTAAAACCCGGTGAACGGAAAGAGATCCGTCAAACCCTAAACCAGGCATCCACTTCTCTTCCCTCCATTGAAGTGAAAGATCAGCAGCTGCACACCAACACCTTCAACCGGATCGATCCCAAGACCATCTCCCTCATCCCTTCCGCCAACGCCAGTATCGAAGACCTGGTCAAAACCATGCCCGGGGTTTCTTCACACAATGAGCTGAGTTCAACCTATTCGGTAAGGGGTGGAAACTACGATGAAAACCTGGTTTTTGTCAATGATATTGAGATCTACCGGCCTTTCCTGATCCACTCTGGGCAGCAGGAAGGGCTGAGCTTTCTCAATCCTGATCTTGTTTCTTCCATCTCCTTTTCAGCCGGTGGATTTGATGCACGATACGGGGATAAGATGTCGTCGGTTCTGGATATCAAGTACAAACGGCCTACTTCATTTGAAGGATCATTTGACATCAGCCTGTTGGGCGCAAATGCGCACCTGGAAGGCACGATCACAAAAAAATTCTCCTACCTCGTTGGGGCACGTTATAAATCCAATTCCTATTTCCTGAAAGGACTCGATACCAAAGGCGACTACAAACCCAAATATTTCGATTTCCAGGCGCTGCTCAATTATGAGATCAACAAAAAATGGGAAATATCCGCCTTCGGAACTTATTCAAACAACTCTTTTAAATTGGTTCCTCAAACGCGTGAAACCAGTTTCGGGACTGTCGGCGAGGCTTATAAACTTACTATTTTCTTTGACGGACAAGAGGTTGACAGTTATCAGAATTGGCTCGGTGCGCTAACCGCAACCTATAAGCCAACTCCAGCGTTACGATTGAAATTCACTGCCTCCGGCTATCAGACCATCGAAGATGAAACCTATGACATCTCTGCCGAATACTGGCTCGGGAAACTTGAAGTTAACCAGGGTAGCAGCAATGTCGGGCAGGTAACCGAAGCGCTGGGGGTAGGCTCGTTCCTGAACCATGCCCGGAACTCGCTGGATGGGACTGTTTTCAACCTCGAGCACCGGGGCATCTATGAGAAGAAGAACAGCCTGACACTATGGGGCATCAAATACCAGCATGAGTTTTTTCATTATGTCGTCAATGAATGGGAGATGCAGGATTCGGCGGGGTATTCCTTACCGCACCCACTTGATTCCCTTGGTTCCCAAAATCCACCTCACGACTCCCTCCTGCTGTTTGATGCCATTAAAAACAAGAGCCAGGAAGAGTCGAACCGGTATTCGGCATTTCTCCAGAATACATGGACTTTTAAAAATGAAAAGAGTGATATTGCCCTGACTGCCGGGTTGCGTTCGATGTATTGGGATTATAACCAGCAGTTCCTGCTGGATCCGAGGGTTAATATTTCCTTTCAGCCGCACTGGAAGAAGGAAGTTGTTTTTCGCGTTTCGGGTGGATATTATTCTCAGCCGCCTTCTTTCCGCGAACTTACCGACCTGAAGGGTAATATCGTTGTGGGGCTAAAAGCGCAGCGAGCGATCCAGGTTGTGGCAGGCGGTGATATCTATTTCAATGCATGGGGACGTCTTTTCAAATTCGTGGGAGAAGCATATTACAAATACATCAACAACCTCATCCCCTATTCTATCGATAACCTGAAGATCCGCTATTACGGTACAAATGATGCATTTGGTTATGCCACAGGTGTCGATTTCAGGGTAAACGGTGAATTTGTGAAAGGGATCGAAAGCTGGGCCAGCCTGTCAATCATGAAGACCGAAGAGAATATCAACGGCGACTGGATCCCACGTCCTACCGACCAGCGCATAAACCTTAGCATCTTTTTTCAGGATTATATTCCCCATTATCCATCCTGGCGGATGAACCTGACGCTCTTTTACGGTACCGGCTTGCCTTTCGGTGCGCCGAATGTGCCAAAGAACGAACAAACCCTGCGTATGCCTCCATACAGGAGGGTGGATATCGGCTTATCAAAGCAGATTATTGGGGGAAATACAACCTTTTCGAAAAAGAATCCTTTCCGGGTCTTTCGTTCCATGTGGATCTCCCTGGAAGTATTCAACCTGCTTCAGATCAGTAATACGGTTTCCTACCTGTGGGTCACCGATATCAATAACCAGCAATATGCGGTTCCTAATTACCTTACTCCGCGGCAATTCAACCTGAAGTTACAGGCAACATTCTGAAAGACGTGACGCGTAACGCGTTACGCGTCACGCGAAGTGTAGGTTTGAGTAATGTGTGAGGAAGTACCTTTATTCAAATGATTTCAGCGAAATGCGGATGATCTCAACAGCTTCCTTCACTTGTGCTTCGGTGATGACGAGCGGCGGTGCAAAGCGGATGATGTGATCATGGGTGGGCTTTGCCAGTAACCCGTTATCGCGCATCTTGAGACATACATCCCATGCGGTTTTTCCGTTCATCGGTTTGATAACTGCAGCGTTGAGCAATCCTTTTCCCCTAACCAGTTCGACCATGGGTGACTGGATATTTTCCAGCTCCCTCCTGAAAATGACGCCCATTTTATAAGCATTTTCTGCCAGTTTCTCATCCCGGATCACTTCCAGGGCTGCAATGGCGACACGGCTGGCGACCGGGTTTCCGCCAAAAGTAGATCCATGTTCGCCCGGCTTGATCACCAGCATGATAGCGTCATCGGCAAGTACGGCAGAGATCGGATAAAGCCCACCTGACAATGCTTTTCCCAGGATCAGTATATCGGGACGAACGTCTTCCCAGTCGCAGGCAAGCAATTTCCCGGTACGTGCAATCCCGGTTTGGACCTCATCGGCAATGAATAAAACATTCTTTGCCTTACACATGTCATACGCTTTTTTCAGGTAGCCTTCATCCGGAACAAAAACGCCAGCTTCTCCCTGGATCGGTTCTACAAGAAATCCTGAAACGTTTGGATCTTCCAGCGCTTTCTCAAGCGCTTTCAGGTCATTGTAAGGAATGATGATAAACCCGGGCGTAAATGGACCGAAGTCGTTCCTGGCTTGGGGATCGGTCGACATAGATATAACGGAGATAGTACGGCCATGGAAGTTGTTTTCGCAACAGATGATTTTGGCCTGGTTTTCCGGAACGCCTTTTACTTTGTAAGCCCATTTACGCGTGAGTTTCAACGCTGTTTCATCACCTTCGGCGCCGGTATTCATCGGGAGAACCCGCTGGTAGCCGAAATATTCAGTGACAAACTTCTCATAAACGCCAAGTACATTGTTATAAAAGGCCCGTGAGGTCAGTTCCAGGGTACTAGCCTGGTCGATCATTGCCTGAATGATCTTCGGGTGACAATGCCCCTGATTGACGGCTGAATAAGCAGATAAGAAATCAAAATATTTCTTGCCTTCTACATCCCACATAAAGACTCCCTGCCCTTTGGCAAGTACAACCGGCAATGGATGATAATTGTGTGCACCGTACCTGTCTTCCAGGTCCGTTGCCATTTGCGAGGTCTTAATTTCGTTCATAAAAATTCCTTATCATTTTATTTTGTAACAATGAAAGTTCCCGAGTTCAGTAGTTTTTTACTTTCGGTTAATTTATAATAATACATCCCGGCACTAAGATCACTCACGTTTATTTGATCCATGTTTCCATTCA